>Ga0207658_10003816_pt1 | contig 10609 bp, 12 predicted proteins | sample KBSS33metaG_FD_184322 | JGI IMG/M metagenome (GOLD analysis project Ga0207658, IMG submission 184322) | Switchgrass rhizosphere microbial communities from Kellogg Biological Station, Michigan, USA - KBS S3-3 metaG (SPAdes) (version 2) | ecosystem: Host-associated > Plants > Roots > Rhizosphere...
CCCGCCCCTCTCGCTCGGCCGGCGGCGCGCGCTGCTCGACTTCGCGGCACGGCACCGCTGCGCGGTCATCGAGGACGACTACGACAGCGAGTTCCGCTTCACGGAGCGGCCCCTGGAGACGCTGCACTCGATGGACGACGCCGGCCGGGTGCTCTACCTCGGCACCTTCTCCAAGTCGCTCGTGCCCGGCCTGCGGTTCGGCTACCTGGTCGCGCCCGAGCCGCTGCAGGCCGCCCTCCGCGCGGCGCTCCAGCTCAGCGTGGGCTACGTCGCCGTGCCCGAGCAGGCGGCCCTCGCCCGGTTCCTCGAGGACGGCCTCTTCGCCCGGCACCTGCGCCGCGCCAGGACCGCCTACGCCGAGCGTCGCGCGCTGGTGCTGGAGGCGATCCACGGACCGCTCGCGCCGCACCTCGAGCTGGTGCCGTGCCAGGCCGGGCTGCACGTGACCTCGCTGCTGCGCGACCAGACCGTCGACGACACCGAGGTCGCCCGCCGGGCTGCCGAGCTCGGCATCGTGGTCGAGGCGCTGTCGTCCTACGCCGTCTCCGGCTCACCGCGAGGCATCGTGCTCGGCTACGGCGCCGCCGACCCCGCGACCATCACGCCGGGGCTGGCTCGGCTCGCCGAGGTGCTCGGCGAGCCGTCCACGCGAGCGCTCCCAGCCCGATGAGCCCGGGTCCCAGCAGGTGGGTGCCGGTGAGGGCGAGCAGGCCGAGGGTGGCGAGGAAGGCGACGGCCGCCCCGCGACGCGTCCAGCCGCGCGGAAGCAGCCGCACCGCCGCCGCCGTACCCACGGCGTAGACGAGCGCGAACGCGCCCGTCGTCATCAGCAGCGGCGCGTTGAGCGAGAGGTCACCGACCGTGATGACGGCGAGGGACGTGAGCCCGCCGAGCGCCACCACCGCAAGCGAGCGGCGCGGGACCTCGCCGGCCGTCGAGCCGTGGGCGAGCCAGCCGGGCAGCGAGCCGTCGCGGGCCAGGGCCGCCCCGAGACGGGCGCCACCGGCGAAGTACGCATTGATCGCACCCACCGAGAGCAGCATGGCGACCACGGCGGTCACCGGACGGGCGGCGTCGCCGAAGCCGAGCACCAGCAGGTCCGAGAGCGGCGCCTTGCCGGGGTGGTCGCCCAGCACGGCGACCGTCGCGAAGGCGACCCCGAGGTAGAGCACGCTGATCACCAGGATCGCGATCGCGGTGGCCCGGCCGATGTCGCGGGCCGGGTCGCGGTACTCGGCGCTGAGCGAGGTCACCGCCTCCCAGCCGGCGAATGCCCAGACCAGCAGGGCCGCTGCGGAGCCGACCGCGAGCCAGCCGTGCGGCGCGAACGGCGTGAGGTTGCCGAGCGCCGCGTGCGGCAGCGAGACGAGCGTCGCCGCGAGCAGCAGCCCGCCGAGCACGAACGCGATGACCAGCTGCACCCGTCCGGACACCCGCAGGCCGAACCAGTTCATGGCCGCGACCAGGCCGATGATCCCGGCGGTGGCCAGCAGCTGGGTCTGCCGGCCGCCGCCGGCGCTGTCCGCGACGTACGCCCCGGCGAAGCCGGCCGCCGTCGGGGCGCCGATGGGGATCGCGAAGTAGAAGCACCAGCCGACGACCGTCGCGGCCCGCGCCCCGAACGCCCGGCGCGCGTAGGTCGAGACGCCGCCGCCGTCCGGGTAGCGCGCGCCGAGCGCCGCGAAGGTGGTGGCGAGCGGGACCGAGAGCAGCAGCAGACCGGCCCACGCGAGGAGGGAGGCCGGCCCAGCCGCGCCCACCGCCAGCGCCGGCAGCGAGATCACACCCGTCCCGAGCACCGCGCCGATGGTGAGCGCCGCGCCCTGGGGTACGTCGAGCCGGCCACCGGCGGCAGCCTGCGGGTCTGCCGGGGTGGTGGGGGGTGCCAGCGAGGTCATGGCCTCAGTCTGGCGAGGTCAATGGCTTGACTGAATGGCCAATCTGTCGTTGATTGAGTGGGCCAATCGTGGTGACCCCTGCGACAACCGACGGCCCACTCAGGCCAGGTCGGAGATCTTCTCGATCAGCGCGGTGGTCGAGATGGCCGGCGTGCGGGGCAGGTAGACGACCTCGCAGACGTCCATGAACTCGTCGAAGCGGCCCGCCCAGTCATCGCCCATCACCAGCACGTCGGCCGCGTACACCTCGATGTAGTGGCGCTTGAGCTCCAGGCTCTCCTCGAGGAAGACCTCGTCGACGGGCTTGAGGGCGTGCACGATCGCAAGCCGCTCGGCCTGGCTGAAGACGGGCTCGCGGCCCTTCTTGCTCAGGTTCAGCGCATCGGACGAGACACCCACGACGAGCCGGTCGCCGTACGCCGCCGCGCGCTCGATGACCCGCAGGTGGCCGACGTGGAAGACGTCGAACGTGCCGAAGGTCAGGACGGTGCGAGGCATGGCCGGGATTCTCCCAGTCGCACGGCGTCGGCGAGAATCGGCGTCAATGACCGACACCGCGGCCCTCACCGCTCCGCTCATCGCTGGCGATCCCGCTGCCGACGCGCTCCGCCGCGCGGGGCTGAGGCGGATGCGCTCGGTCGCGCTGGGGCTCCTGGTCTTCGCCGCGGTGGTCTACGTCGTGACGCTGGACCGGCACGGTTTCCTCGGCTTCGTCAACGCCGGCGCGGAGGCGTCGATGGTGGGTGCCATTGCGGACTGGTTCGCGGTCACGGCGCTGTTCAAGCATCCGCTCGGGCTGCCGATCCCGCACACGGCGCTGATCCCGAAGCGCAAGGACGACCTGGGCCGCGGGCTGGAGGAGTTCGTGGGCGAGAACTTCCTCCAGGAAGCCATCATCCGGGACCGGATCGGCGCGGCCGCGATCTCCGGCCGGGTCGGCGCCTGGCTCGCGCAGCCGGCCAACGCACAGCGGGTGGTCGACGAGGTCGCGGACGTGGCCGCCATCGCCCTCGCCAAGGTGCGCGACGACCACATCGAGTCGCTGGTCCGCGACGCGCTGACACCGCGGTTCCGCGAGGAGCCGATCGCCCCGCTGCTCGGCGGGCTGCTGTCCGAGGCGCTCCACGACGACCTGCACCACGGCCTGGTGGACCTCGCGCTCGAGGAGCTGCACGGCTGGCTGGTCGAGAACCCGGACACGGTCGCGGAGGTGATCGGCGAGCGCGCCCCCTGGTGGGCGCCGACGCGGCTCAACGAAGCCGTGACCGGCCGGATCCACACCGAGCTCGTCAACTGGGTCGAGGACATCCGCGACGATCCCCGGCACCGCGCGCGGTTGGCGCTCGACTCGGTGCTGAGCCAGCTGGCCGACGACCTCGAGCACGATCCAGAGACCCAGGCCCGGGCCGAGGCGCTCAAGGAGCGGATCCTCGACAACCCGGCGGTGATCCGCTCTGCGGTGTCCCTCTGGAACGCGTTGAGACGCGCCCTGACCACGTCGCTCCAGGACCCCAGCGGCGCTGTCCGGCACCGGATGCTGGTGGAGATCTCGGCGTTCGCCGAGCGGCTGCACTCCGATGCCAAGCTCCAGGCCCGGCTCGACGGGCTCGCCGCCGATGCGGCTGTCTTCGCGGTCGACCGCTACGGCGCCGAGCTCACCGCGGTGATCACCCACACCATCGAGCGTTGGGACGGTCGCGAGGCCGCGCGGCGCATCGAGCTGCACGTCGGCCGCGACCTCCAGTTCATCCGGATCAACGGCACGATGGTCGGCGAACTGGTCGGCGTCGCGATCCACGCCGCCAGCGTGCTGCTCGCCTGAGTTGGGCATCGGTGTTGCCCGGATGGAACACTTGTCGGGTGAGCGACTACAACGACGTGCCGGTTGAGGACGACTCGATCAAGCTCGGGCAGTTCCTCAAGCTGGCCAACCTCATCGAGTCCGGCGGCGAGGCGAAGGCGGTCCTTGCTGGCGGCATCGTGCGGGTCAACGGCGACGTCGAGACCCGGCGCGGCCGCCAGCTCGAGCGCGGCGACGTGGTGAGTGTGGCCGCGAAGTCCGCCCGCGTCGGCGGCGAGCGCGAGTGGGAGTGAACCCTCGGCTCAGCCGACGCCCACCAGGTCGACCACGAACACCAGCGTCTCGCCCGGCTTGATCACGCCGCCGGCGCCGCGGTCGCCGTAGCCCAGGTGCGGCGGGATGACCAGCTGCCGACGACCGCCGACCTTCATGCCCTGGACGCCGGTGTCCCAGCCCTGGATGACCTGGCCGACGCCGAGGCGGAACTTGAGCGGCTCGCCGCGGTTGTAGGACGCGTCGAACTCCTCGCCGGTCGAGTGCGCCACTCCGACGTAGTGGACCTCGACGTTCTGCCCGGCCGTGGCCTCGGCGCCGTCGCCCTCGGTCAGGTCGGTGATCACCAGATCGGTGGGCGGCTCGGGGTCGACGAAGTCGATCTCTGGCTTCTCCATCCCTCGACCCTAGACGAGTCGTCTCAGCGGCCGCCGGCCACCCGCAGCGTGGTTCCGGTGACGTACGACGCCTCGGGGCTCATCAGCCACGCCACCGCGGCGGCGACCTCCTCGGGCTCGCCGGCCCGCTGCAGCGGGATGAGCGGTGCGACCCGCTCGAGCCGACCGGGCTCGCCGGCGTCGGCATGGATCGAGGTGCGGATCATGCCGGGCGCCACGCCGACGACACGGATGCCCTGGTCGGCGACCTCCTCGGCGAGGCCGAGCGTGAGCGCGTCGACGCCGGCCTTGGCCGCGGCGTACTGCACGTACTCGCCGGGGGACCCCTTGGTGGCGGCCCCCGAGCTGATGTTGACGATGACGCCACCGTGTCCGCCGTAGGCCATGCTCAGCGCCCGGACCGCCGCGCGGGCCACGAGGATCGCGCTGGTCAGGTTGAGGTCGATGGTCCTGCGGATCACCTCGACCGGCGTCTCGGCGAGGGGCCCGATGTGGAACGTCGCCCCTGCGTTGTTGACGACGCCGGTGAGCGACCCGGCCTTGGCGAAGAGGTCATCGACGCCGTTGGGCGAGAGCAGGTCGGTCCGCACGAGCGTGCAGTCGCCGCCGGCCGCCTCCACGTCGGCCCCGGCCAGCTCGGCGGCGGCGTCGTCGCGCGCGTAGCCGAGCACCAGGTCGTGCCCGGCCCGCGCCAGTCGGTGGGCGATGGCGGCCCCGATCCCGCGGGTGCCGCCGGTGACCAGGGTGCGGGGCCGGCTCAAGTCTGGTGCACGTAGGAGTCGAGCTGGTCGCGCTCGAACTCCAGCTGGCTCATCTTGTGCTTGACCACGTCGCCGATCGAGATGATCCCCACGAGCTTGCCGTCGTCGACCACAGGCACGTGCCGGATCCGGCGGGTGGTCATGACCTCCATCAGCTGGTCCAGGGTCGAGCCGGGCGTGCAGGTCTCCACGACCTCGGTCATGATCGCCCCGACGGTGTTGTTGACGACGGTGCCGTCGTGGTGGAGATGGCGTACGACGTCGCGCTCGCTGACGATGCCGTCGACGGTCTCGCCGTCGGAGCTGACGATCAGGGCGCCGATGTTGTGCTCGGCCAGCTTGGCGATGAGCTCGCGCACGCCAGCGTCCGGGGTGATGGTGACCACGCCACCCTCTGGCTTGGCTTTGAGCAGTTCGCCGATCTTCATCGCGACCTCCCAGGACGGTTGGAGCCTCGACGGTAGCGAGCGGACGGGGCGAAGAACAGAGGATCGTTCATGACTCGGGATTCTCGTCCGCTCCGGGGTCGTCCGGGCGCTCCGGTGCGTCGATCGCCCGCGGCCCGCGGGGCCGCAGCTCGGAGACCGATCCGGGCCCGGAGGCGGGTGAGTCGGGGTCCTCGTCATCGGCCACCGAGCCCAGGAACGAGAGCACCATGTCGTGCAGGTGGCCGTTGGTGGCGACCGCGTTGCCACCCCAGGGGCCGTCCTCCCCGGCCAGCGAGGTGAAGGAGCCGCCCGCCTCGCGGACGACCACGTCGAGGGCCGCCATGTCGTGGAGCGCCAGCTCGGGCTCGGTCGCGATGTCGACCGCGCCCTCGGCGAGCAGCATGTAGGACCAGAAGTCACCGTAGGCGCGGGTCCGCCAGACCCGGCGCATGAGAGAGACGAAGTCGTCGCCCTGCCCCCGGTCCTCCCAGCCGCGCAGCGAGGAGTAGGACAGCGAGGCGTCCTCGAGCCGACGTACGTCGGACACGTGGCACTGGGTCGCCTTCAGCAGCGAGCGCCCGGTCCAGGCGCCGGCACCCGACGAGGCCCACCAGCGACGCTGGAGCTGGGGAGCCGAGACCACGCCTAGCACCACCTCGTCGTCGACGGCCAGAGCGATCAGGGTCGCCCAGACGGGCACCCCGCGGACGAAGTTCTTGGTGCCGTCGATCGGGTCCACGATCCAGCGCCGCTGGCTGTGCCCGGTCGAGCCCTGCTCCTCCCCGGTCACGGCGTCCCGCGAGCGCACCCGCGAGAGGGTGCGCCGGATGCTCTCCTCGACCGCCTCGTCCGCGTCGGTCACCGGCGTGAGGTCCGGCTTCGACATCACGTGCAGGTCCATGGCCTTGAACCGTGCGGTGGTCAGCGAGTCGGCGTCGTCGGCGAGCACGTGCGCCAGGCGGAGGTCGTCGGTGTAGTCCGCCACGGGCCTCACCCTATGCTGCGCGAGTCGGAAAGCCGGGGCGGCGCTCGGGTGAACCGTTCGCCGCGAGAGAACGTGAGACAGACATGTGGGAGATCAACGGGCTGCCCCTTCACCCGCTCGTCGTGCACGCCGCGGTGGTCCTCGGCCCCCTGGCGGTGCTGGCGGCACTTGCCTACGTCGGCTGGCCGCGCCACCGCGACCTGCTGAGATGGGTCGCCCTGGTCACGGTGCTGCTGGCCTTCGGCGCCGTCTGGGCGGCGTACCTGACCGGCAACAACTTCTTCGCGCACGGCGGCTTCAACCACTTCTCGCAGAAGATCCAGGACCGGATCGCCACCCACCAGCGCTACGGCCGGACGCTGCGGTGGATCACGACCGGGTTCGCGGCGGTGACCGTCGTGGCGACCTGGCTGCACGGCCGCACGGGCGCGGCGCGGATGGTGCTCAGCCTGCTCGTCGTCGTCGGCGCGGTGCTCACGCTGGTCTGGATCGCGCTCACCGGCGAGGCCGGTGCCAGGGCGGTCTGGGGCAAGTAGCGGTCGTCGATCAGTACGCCGGCTCGCTGCGCGCGGTGAGCAGCCGCCGGAACGACGCCACCCGGTCGGGGTCGGCCTGGCCGGCGGCGACCGCGTCGTCGAGCGCGCACTCGGGCTCGTCGGTGCCATGGGTGCAGCCGCGCGGGCAGTCCTCGGTCAGCTCGTCGAGGTCGGGGAAGGCCTCGATCAGGTCCTCGGGCCGCACGTGCGCGAGCCCGAACGACCTGATCCCCGGGGTGTCGATGATCCAGCCACCGCCGGAGGCCTCGGGCAGGGGGAGCAGGTAGGCCGAGGTGGAGGTGTGCCGGCCCCGGCCGGTCACCGCGTTGACCACGCCCACCTCGCGGCCGGCGTGCGGCACCAAGGCGTTGACCAAGGTCGACTTCCCGACGCCGCTCGAGCCCAGCAGCACACTGGTCCGCCCGGCCAGGCGCTGGGTCAGCTCGCTGAGGTCGCCACCTCGCTGGGTGACCACCCACGGAACGCCCAGGGAGCGGTAGGTCGCAAGGAGCGGGTCCGGCGAGGCGAGGTCCGCCTTGGTCAGGCACAGCAGCGGGGCCATGCCCGCGTCGTAGGCCGCCACGAGGGCGCGGTCGATCAGCCGGGGCTGCGGCTCGGGGTCGGCGACCGCTGTCACCACGACGAGCTGGTCGGCGTTCGCCACGATCACCCGCTCGACCGGGTCGTCGTCCTCGGCCGTCCGCCGCAGCGTCGTGGTCCGCTCGGTGACCTCGACGATCCTGGCCAGCGAGCCCTCGTCGCCGGAGACGTCGCCCTCGACCCTGACCCGGTCTCCGACGACCACGCCGCGTCGACCCAGCGGCCGGGCCTTCATGGCGGTCACGACATGGCCCTCGACCAGGAGGGTGAACCGCCCGCGGTCGACGGTGACGACGACCCCGTCGGCCGCGTCGTCATAGCTCGGGCGTTCCTTGGTGCGGGGCCGGGTCCGGCGACGCGGACGGTCGTAGTGCTCGACGTCCTGGTCGGAGTACCGGCCGGTCGGCATCAGCGACCCACGCCCGGGAGTCCTTGGCGCTTCGCGCCACCATGGCACGCACCTCGCTGCGTTGTCGTCGACTCGCAGGATGCCTGATACAGCGTCGCTCCTCCGCCTTGCGATGCACACACCCTGAAGACGCCAAGCATCAAAGGACTCCCGGGCGTGGGACGCTGAACAACCCGGACCAGAGTGCGGCGAAGTCGGGGAAGGTCTTCCCGGTGGTGGCGATGTCCTCGACCAGGACGTCGTCGACGGCCGCGCCGATGATCACGCCCGCGTGGGCCATCCGGTGGTCGGCATAGGTGTGGAAGACACCACCGTGCAGCCGGGCCGGCCGGATCGACAGGCCGTCGGGCCGCTCGTCGACGTCGGCGCCGAGCCCGCTCAGCTCGGTGGCCAGCGCGGCGAGGCGGTCGGTCTCGTGCCTGCGGATGTGCGCGATGCCCCGCAGGTGGCTCGGGCCCTCGGCCAGCGCGCACAGCGCCGCGACCGCGGGGGTCAGCTCGCCGTGGTCGTGGAGGTCGACGTCGATGCCCTGCAGCCGCGGCGGGCCGACCACGCTGAGCCCGTCGTCGTCGAGGGTCACCGTGCAGCCGAGTCGCTGCAGGATGTCGCGGAGCGCGTCGCCGGCCTGGGTGGTGGTCGCCGGCCAGTCGCGCACCACGACCCGGCCGCCGGTGACCGCAGCCAGGGACAGGAACGGCGCGGCGTTGGACAGGTCCGGCTCGATGTCGTGGTCGACGGCCTTCACGACGCCCGGTGCGACCGCCCAGCGGTTGGCCTCGGTGTCGTCGACCTCGACGCCGTGCTCGCGCAGCATCGCCACCGTCATGTCGATGTGCGGGAGCGACGGCACCGGTTTGCCGTCGTGACGCACGTCGACGCCCTCGTCGTAGCGCGCTCCAGCGAGGAGCAGCGCCGAGACGAACTGCGAGGAGGCCGACGCGTCGATCACGACCCGGCCACCCCGGACGCTGCCCCTGCCCCGGATCCGGAACGGCAGGGCGCCCCGCCCGTCGTCGTCGACGTCGACGCCGAGGGTCCGCAGCGCCGCGAGCACCTCGTCGATCGGCCGGGTGCGCATGTGCGGGTCGCCGTCGAAGGAGACCGAGCCGCTGGAGAGCCCGGCAGCCGGCGGCACGAACCGCATCACCGTTCCTGCCAGTCCGCAGTCGACGGTTGCGTCCGCCTCGAACCGGCCGGGCGTCACCGCCCAGTCCTCGCCGGACGTGTCGACGACCGAGCCGAGGCTGGTGAGGGCGCCGGCCATGAGCAGGGTGTCGCGGGACCGCAGGGCACGGCGTACGACGGACGGACCGTCGGCGAGCGCGGCGAGCAGCAACGCCCGGTTGGTCAGCGACTTGCTACCGGGTAGGGAGACGACCCGGTCGACCGGTCCGGTCGCCCGGGGGGCGGGCCAGGTGTTCTCGACGCCGGAGCCCAACTCAGGTGACCTTGGCCTTGGCCAGCGCGGCCTCGCGGCGTGCGCTGCGCGCCAGGTGCCGGGCCTCGCGGCGGGCGTCCTTGGCGACCCGGCGGGTCCGCCAGACGAGCCCGGGCTGCCCCTCGGTGTCGCCGGCCGCGATGACCAGACCGCCGAACATCGAGACGTTCTTGAAGAAGTGGATGCGTTGCTGCGCCCGCTTCGCGGGGTCCTGCTCCTCCCAGAAGCGGTGCCCGGCCGCGGTGGTGGGCACCAGCGACACGGCCAGGGCGGCCGCGGAGAGGCGGGGCGCCTTGCCGGCGGCGAGGGCGGCCCCGGCGACGAGCTGCAGACCGCCGTTGAGCCGCGCCAGCGTGGCCGGGTCCGACGGCAGCATCGGCACCGCCTTCTGCAGCAGCGGCACCAGCCGGTCGGTGACCGCGGACGCGCGGGGCGCCAGCTGGTCGGGGTTGCGGACGGCGTTGAACCCTCCGACCAGGAACATGGAGGCGAGCATCGGACGCGCGAACACCCTGCTGATGGCCATGTCCCAAGTCAAACACGTCCGGCCGGGCACGTCGTCGGTGGCGTGGGCGGTCCTGTCGCACGAGACAGCCGCGCCCCGTCTCACCCGAGGCTGACGCGGGTGGTGTTGTCGCCCATCGCGGTGTCGTGCAGTCCGCCCCCCGGCGCGGCCGTGATGGTGAGCGTGGTGGGGTGCACGACGCCCAGGCCCGCTGCCAGCATCCGCAGCGTCCCGGCGCCCGTGATCCGGCAGGTCGCGGTGTTGATGCCCAGCAGGGTGCAGCGGGGGTCGAGGTCGATGCTGGCCGACAGCTGGTCCCCGGAGACCGTGACAGTGCCCGGCTGACCCGGCGCCAGACCGCCCACCTCGACGGTCACCAACGCGGTGGGACCGACACCAGCCTTGGAGGCGCTGACGCGCATGTCGACGGCGGTCGGATCAGGCGTCGGCCCAGGCGTCGGTGTCGGCGTCGGCGGGGGGACCGGAGTCGGGCCGTGCGTCGGCCCATGGGTCGGGCCGTGGGTGGGCTGGCTGGTGGGTTCACTCGTCGGCTCGTGGGTCGGCTCGTGGGTCGGTG
>Ga0207658_10003826_pt1 | contig 10600 bp, 11 predicted proteins | sample KBSS33metaG_FD_184322 | JGI IMG/M metagenome (GOLD analysis project Ga0207658, IMG submission 184322) | Switchgrass rhizosphere microbial communities from Kellogg Biological Station, Michigan, USA - KBS S3-3 metaG (SPAdes) (version 2) | ecosystem: Host-associated > Plants > Roots > Rhizosphere...
CCGGTCATGCCGACGACATCATGGGCCCCGACGGCTACCGCACCGCGCTGCTGTTCCAGGCCGGCATGCCCGAGCTGCGCAACGACCCGCGTTTCGCGCCGTTGTGCGCGCGGCTCGGACTCGTCGAGTTCTGGCTGGCCAGTGGCAAGTGGCCCGACTGCGCGAGCGAAGTGCCGTATGACTTCAAGGCAGCGTGCGAGCAGGCCATTGGCACACCGAAGGAGGCGTTCGGTTTCTGAGGGCAGCCACTCCCTCAACTGGCCAGCAATTCCTTCAGCGCCTCATCCAACACCTTGATGTCGGCTGGGCTGGTGCCAGGGCCGCCGGCGAAGTGTCCCCACTCGGTGTCGACCACCTGCAGCTTGGCGTTGGGCATGTGCTTGACCTCAAACTCGTTGTCGGCCGGTGGGAAGTAGAGGTCGGTCGAGGCCGGCATCACGATCGCCTTGGCTTTGATCGCGCCTAGAGTAGTTTGGCGCCGAAGTGGTCCGCGATGGAACCTGCCCTTCTCGGACCTGACATCGACTTGTCACAGGGCTCGAAGACATTGCGGAACGCTGCGCCGCACATCGCATGAATGCCCGGGCGCTTCGCGCATGTCCACCACCCGAGTTCCTTCTGGAGACGCTGAATGAAGAATTGTCTGACCCTGTTGGCCGCGGCGGCCATCCTGAGTTGCGCTGGCGTGGTCCGCGCGGATGGTCACGAATCCAAGGTCCGCCATGTGTTGATGGTCAGCGTCGATGGCATGCATGAGCAGGACCTGGCGCGCTGCCTGCGCGACCGCACCTGCCCCCACATCGCCGAACTCGCGGAGCACGGCGTGACGTACACCGACGCACAAACGCCGGGCCTGTCGGACTCGGTGCCGGGGCTGGCGGCGCTGGTCACCGGTGGCGGTCCGGTTTCGACGGGCCTGTTCTACGACGACGTCTACGATCGCACGCTCTACCCGGGCTGGGACACGACCTGCTCGACCAGCCCCGGCATCGAAGTGTTACTGCACGAACTGGTCGGCATCGACAGCTTCAACGGCGGCCCGTTGGTGCACCTGGATGGCGGTGGCGACTTCAACCCGCAACAGATTCCGCGTCGCAAGGTGGGCTCGGACTGCCTCCCTGTCTACCCGCACAACTTCATCAAGACCAACACGATCTTCGAGGTGGTCAAGCAGCACCTGCCGGGCTCGCACACGGCGTGGTCGGACAAGCACGCCTGGGGCACCGACTGGGTGAACGGCCCTTCCGGCAAGGGCGTGGACGACCTGGCCCGCACCGAAATCAACTCGATCGACCCGGCCTCCGTGAGCCTTGGCAATCCTGGCGGCAGCGACTACACGCAGTCCTTCAGCGGCAACACCGCCACGGACCCGTCCTACCTGCACACCGAGAAATTCGACAACATCCACCTCCAGAATGTTCTGAACCAGATCAACGGCAAGGACTCCACAGGCGCCAAGGCCGCACCGGTGCCCAACGTGTTCGGGACGAACTTCCAGACGCTGAGCGTGGCCCAGAAAGCGCTGAACAAGGAAGGCGGCGGCTATGTCGACGCCGCGTTCACGCCCAATGACCACGTCAGGGCAGCCATCACCTACGTCGACGCCGCGGTCGGCCAGATGACTGCAGCGCTCAAGGCCCGGCACCTCGAGAAAAGCACGCTGTTCGTGATCACTGCCAAGCACGGACAGTCCCCGGGCGACTACTCGCGGCTGAAGAAGATCGGTGATCGGGTCTCCGCGACGCTGGGGACATTGATCGGCGGCCCGCTGGATGCCAAGGGCAATCCCACGGGCGTTGATCCGGTCACGGGCAACATCGCATTCTTCGGCCAGGCGACCACCGACGACGTTGCCTTCATCTGGCTTGGCGACCCGAGCCAACGCGACTTGGCCGTGAACCTTCTGCAGGCGAATACCACCTGTCCGGCGGTGGACCCGGCAAGCAGGCTGCGCGTCAGCGGCAACGGCATCTGCGCCGACAACGGCGGCGCGGTGATCGACCTGAGCAAGGTGCCCGGCAAGTTCGGCAACCCAACGGACGGTCGCACGCCAGACATCATGGTGCAGCCCAATCCGGGCGTGATCTACACCAAGAGCACGGCCAAGGACATGGAGCATGGCGGCTTTGCGCCGGAAGACGGCCATGTCGCGCTGCTCGTCTCCTATCCGGGCCTGGATCACAAGGTCGTCAAGAGCACGGTGGGGACGAAGCAGGTGGCGCCCACGATCGTCAAGGCCCTGGGATTGGAGCCCTCGCTGCTCGACGCGGTCAGTCAGGAAGGCACGTCCGTGCTGCCCGGGCTGTTCGAAGACGACCCAGTGCACAACTGAGGCGCCCGCCGCCTTTCTGCTTCGAAGGGTCGAAGGTCATCGACCCTCTTCGGTGGACTGGGCGAACTCAACCGTCGCGGCCAGGCCATGGCCGGTCTCCGGTGTGCGCAGCGACACCGTCGCGCCCATGCGCGAGGCGAACTCACGAACGATCGCGAGTCCCAGCCCGCATCCGCCCGAGTCACCATCGTGCACGCGGTAGAAGCGTTCGAAGACCCGCTCCCGTTCATGCGGCAGTATGCCCGGGCCGTTGTCCTCGACGATCAACGTCACGGTCGAACTCGACACCAGGATCTTGCTGGTCACGATGCCGCCGCGCTGGATGTACCGAATGGAGTTGTCGACCAGATTCATGACGATCTCTCGCAGCGCGACAGGGTGGCCGCGTACCAGCGGCGCCGTCCCGACCATCTCGAAGCCGAGGTCGATCTCCCTGGCTTGCGCCTGCCCCGCGAGGTCTTCCAAGACTTGCCTGACCACCGCGTCGAGCGCGACCGCTGCGACCGCATACGGCTTCTCGGAGAGTCCGTGCGCTTCCGCCGACGACATGGTGAGCAGTTGATTGACCAGGTGCACCGACTGGTTCACGGTCTGGCGGATCGCCGCCAGCGATTCGGCATTTCCGACGGCGTCGGTGGATCGCACCGCGAAGCTGACCTGCGTGCTCAGCAGCGTCAGCGGCGTGCGGAGTTGGTGCGCCGCGTTCTGGACGAAATTGCGCTGCGCATCCGTGTAGTGCTTCAGCCGCTGCGCATACTCGTTGATCGCGACGACCAATGGCGCCAGTTCGATCGGGATCGCCTTGAATTCCAGAGGTTGCAACGCGCCGGGCTCGCGCGCCAGAACCGCGTCGCGCAGCTTGATCAACGGCTGCAGTCCATGACGCAGCCCGTACAGGATCAGGACCGCGGCCAGCGCAAGAATCAGCAGCTGCTGAAGCATGGCATCAAGCCAGAGGCTGCGGGTCAGCCGCTCGTGGCCGCGCATGGTTTGGGCGATCTGAACGAGCACGGGTTGAATGCCCGTGTCGGTGAGCGCAGGCTGCACGAATGCCACGGCACGCACCGACGCGCCGCGCACCTCCGTGTCGAAGAAGCGCGGAACCTCCGGCTGAAGGGTCTCATCGGGCACCGCAAGCTCGGCGTAGCCTGCGATCATTTGTCCCGCCACGGTCATGACGCGGTAGTAGACGCGATCGACGTCACTCGATTCGAACAGTTCCAGGGCGGCGGGCGGGATGTGCTCCTGGAACGCACCGTCCTCGAAGTGAAGTTGCTCCGCGACGATGCGCGCGGAACCCAGGAGAAGACGGTCCTGCACGACCGACGCGATGTTTCTCGAATCGTTGTAGGTGAACAGTCCGTCGACCGCCACGGCGCATGCCAGCGGCAGCATCACCCAGGCCAGCAACCTGAGCCGGAGGCTAGGTGCCACGGTGAACCTGGCGCAGCAGGTAGCCCAGGCCGCGCAAGGTCACGATCGTGACATCGCTGCCTTCGAGCTTCTTGCGCACCCGGTGGATGTAGATCTCGATCGCGTCGACGGACATGTTCTCGTCCATGGAAAACACGCTCTGTGCCAACGTCGCCTTCGACACGGTGGTACCGATCTTCATCACCAGGATCTCCAGCACGGCGCGTTCGCGTGGCGCCAGAGGCAGGATCTGACCCGAAAGCTTGAATTCGTGGGTGTTCGTGTCGTACAGGAGATCACCGCATTCGATGATCGGGTTGACGATCCGGGATGAGCGTCTGAGCAGCACCCGGATGCGGGCCTCGAGTTCTTCCATGTCGAACGGTTTCGCCACATAGTCGTCCGCGCCGTGGTCGAGCTCGCTGACCCGGCTCTCCATCGTGTTGGTGGCCGTCAACACCAGCACCGGGGTGCGGTTGTTGCGTGTGCGCAGATGTCGCAGCACGTCCGGACCACCCATCCCCGGCAGCGCGAGATCGAGGATCACCAGGTCGAATGCCTCCGAACGAAGGGCGAAGTCGGCAGCGGCGCCGTTGTCGAGCCAGTCCACCGTGTACTGCTGCTTGCGCAGCGTTCGACACAGCCACTCGGCCAGCGCCTTGTTGTCCTCGACCAGAAGAATGCGCATCGGGACTCTTGTCGCTTCGCGGTGAATGCAGGTCAGCGGGGAACCGCCGAGGTGAACTCGGTCGTGTAGGTGCGGCTCAAGTCGATGGGCTTGGCCTGCACCGACCGGTTGACGGCCTTCATCACCTTCAGGACGGTCGCCGGGCCGGATGGCGGCATCGCGCCGTCCCTGATGAACATCGACTTGGTGTCGCGCAGGGTCGCAATGTAGAGCGCCGAGTCACCGTGGCTGAAGTCCGCGGGAACCTGCAATTCGATCTCGTTCGCCGAGTGACCATCGATGTATCGCAATGCCTTGACCAGCGCATTGACGAGCCCCTGAACCTCCGCGTGGTGCGCCGTGGCCCAACGGGTCGTGACGTACAGGCACGCACCTGGATAGACACCGCCCAGGACCTTTTCGGTGGCCTGCGGCGTGCGCAGGTCGACCATCAGGCGAACTTCGCCCGACTGCAGCAGGCGAGAGACCGTCGGCTCGGTCGTCATGCCCGCGTCGATCCGGCCTTGCCTGAGGGCCGCGACGAATCCTTCACCCGACCCCACCGCGACGAAGCTGACGTCGGCGAGCTTCAAGCCGTGGGATGCCACGAGGTACTGACTCAGCAGGTGGGTCGATGAGCCCAAGCCGGTCACGCCCAGGGCGCGACCCTTGAAGTCGGCCGGGCTGCGAACGGCATCGGGCACCTTGGACGACACGATCTCCGCCTCGCCCGGCGCCTGGCTGAACTGGACGACCGCCTGCACGAACTTGCCCTTGGCCTGCAGGTCGACGGTGTGGTCGTAGAAGCCGACGACGCCCTGAACGCCGCCCGTCAGCAGTTCGTCCTCGGCGTTGATGCCCGAGGTGTCGCTGAGCAACTGCACGTCCAGGCCCTGTTCCTTGAAGTAGCCGAGACGATCGGCGAGTGCGGCCGGCAGGTAGATCTGCTTCTCGATGCCGGCCACCATGATGCGGATCGGATCGCGGGCGGCCCGCGCCGAGGTGCATGCAAGGCCGAAGAGGACACAACCCAGCAACCGCGCCGCGAAGCTTGTGAGGGTCTGCCTGTCCATGTCGGGTCTCCCAGCGACCGGCTCTGCGGCCGGGCGATTCGTCTCCTCGCCTTTTGATCTTACGTGCCCGGCGCGTCCGATTCGCCCGAATGCGGGGCGACTGTTGCAAGCGCATCTAGGGACTTTCCCGCGCGCAGCGAAACCGAAAGCCAGCCGAAAGCTTGGGGCACCTAGCCTGCCGACCCTACAGCGTCAGGCATTCCCGCCGACGGCGCGACTTCTCACGAGGCACTCATGGCTCTCTCTCGTTCGCGGCGCGGCGTTCTGCTGGTCGCCGCCCTCACCGTCGCGTGCGCGCCGTTCGCATCGGCCCAGGCGCCCATCGTCATCAAGTTCAGCCATGTCGTCGCACCCGACACGCCCAAGGGCAAGGGTGCCCAGCGTTTCAAGGAACTCGCCGAGCAACGCACGAATGGCAAGGTGAAGATCGAGCTGTATCCGAACAGCCAGCTCTACAAGGACAAGGAAGAGATGGAGGCGCTGCAGCTCGGCTCGGTGCAGATGCTCGCGCCTTCGCTGGCCAAGTTCGGCCCGCTGGGCGTGAAGGAATTCGAGGTCTTCGACCTGCCCTTCATCTTCAAGGACCAGGCCGCCTTCCACGCGGTGGTCGACGGGCCGGTCGGCGCCGACCTGTTCAAGAAGCTCGAGCCCAAGGGCGTCAAGGGTCTGGCGTACTGGGACAACGGCTTCCACATCATGTCGGCCAACAAGCCGCTGCACAAGGTGGCCGACTTCAAGGGCCTGAAGATGCGCATCCAGAGTTCCAAGGTGCTCGACGCCGAGATGCGCGCGCTCGGCGCGGTGCCGCAGGTGATGGCCTTCAGCGAGCTGTACCAGGCGCTGCAGTCCGGCGTGGTCGACGGCTGCGAGGGCGTGCCGTCGAACTTCTACACCCAGAAGACCTACGAGGTGCAGAAGCACACGACGATCTCGAACCACGGCCACCTCGCCTACGCGGTGATCGTCAACAAGAAGTTCTGGGACGGGCTGCCCGCCGACATCCGGACCACGCTCGAGGGCGCGTTGAAAGACGCGACCACGTTCGCGAACCAGATGGCGACCAAGGAGAACGTCGACGACCTCGAGAAGATGCGCGCCAGCGGCAAGACCACGATCTACACGCTGACGCCCGAAGAGACGAACGAGTGGAAGACCGCGCTGATGCCGGTGCACAAGGAGATGGAAGCGCGCGTGGGCAAGGCGACGATCGATGCCGTCTACAAAGCGGCCGGGTTCGTCGCGCCCAAGTAAGAATCAAGAAGAAGGAAGGCGCTGGCGCGCCGCACAGCCGGGGAGACCACCGTGTTCAATCGCATCCTAAATCACCTAGAGGAATGGCTCATCACCTTCCTGATCGGTGCGGCCACGTTCGTGATCTTCCTGGCGGTGGTGCACCGCTTCGCCTCCGGCGTGCCCTACCTGCAGGACTACGTCGTCAAGATCAACGTCAGCTGGGCGCAGGAGCTGTGCATCTACATGTTCGTGTGGATGGCGAAGTTCGGCGCGGCCTACGGTGTGCGCGCCGGCACGCACGTCGGCGTCGACGTGCTGGTGCGCGCGCTGCCCAAGTCGAAGGCGCGCTACCTGATCATGTTCGGGCTGCTCGCCGGGGCGCTGTTCACCGGCATCGTCGGCACGCTCGGCGCGCGCTTCGTCTGGGAGAACGGCTTCCACCACGCGCTGGTGCACACGCTGTTCGGCATGGACGTGGGCGACCTGCCCGAAGGTCCGACCTCGCCCGACCTCGAGGTCCAGACCTGGATCGTCTACTCGTGCGTGCCGCTGGGCTCGTACCTGATGTGCTTCCGCTTCCTTCAGGTGGCCTGGGGATTTGTCCGCACCGGTGAGGTGCCGCACCACGACCACGGCCACGTCGAAGGCGTGGACGAACTCGACGAGACCGAGCTGATCGCGCACGGCCCGACCTCCGCGGCCGCACAGGGAGAAAAACGATGAACACCGCGATCATCTTCATCCTGCTGCTGGCGTTGATGCTGACCGGCATGCCGATCAGCATCTCGCTCGGCCTGACGGTGCTGACCTTCCTGTTCACGATGACCGAAGTGCCGATCGAATCGGTCGCGCTGAAGCTGTTCACCGGCATCGACAAGTTCGAGATCATGGCGATCCCGTTCTTCATCCTGGCCGGCAACTTCCTGACCCACGGGGGTGTGGCGCGGCGGATGATCAACTTCTGCACCTCGATGATCGGCCACTGGTACGGCGGCATGGGGCTGGCGGGCGTGATGGCCTGTGCGCTGTTTGCGGCGATCTCGGGCTCGTCGGTGGCCACCGTCGTCGCGGTCGGCTCGATCATGCTGCCGGCGATGGTCAAGGCCGGCTACCCGAAACGCTTCGGCGCGGGCGTGATCACGACCTCGGGGGCGTTGGGCATCCTGTTCCCGCCGTCGATCAACCTGGTGATCTACTCGATCGCGACCGCCGGCATGAACGTGACCGGCCCGCACGGCGAGCAGGTCGGTTCGGCCTCGGTCGGCGCGCTGTTCCTGGCCGGTATCGTGCCGGGGCTGTGCCTGTCGTTCCTGCTCGGCCTGACGACCTACTGGCGCGCCAAGAAGTTCGACTACCCGCGCATGCCCAAGGCCAGCTGGCTGGAGCGCTGGCGCGCGTTTCGCGAGAGCATGTGGGGGCTGCTGCTGATCGTCGTCGTGATCGGCGGCATCTACAGCGGCGTGTTCACGCCGACCGAAGCGGCGGCGATCGCGGCCGTCTACGCGTTCTTCATCTCGGTGTTCGTCTACAAGGACCTGAAGCTCAGCGACGTGCCGCGCTCGCTGCGCAGCGCCGCGGCGATGAGCTCGATGCTGCTGTACATCATCACCAACGCGGTGCTGTTCAGCTTCCTGATGACCTCGGAGCAGATCCCGCAGGCGATGGCCGCGTGGATGACGAGCCAGGGCTTCGGCCTGGTCGCGTTTCTGCTGCTGGTCAACATCATCCTGCTGGCCGCCGGCAACTTCATGGACCCGGCCGCGATCGTGTTGATCATGGCGCCGATCCTGTTCCCGGTGGCGGTCAAGCTCGGTGTCGACCCGATCCACTTCGGCATCCTGATGGCGGTGAACATGGAGGTGGGCCTGTGCCACCCGCCGGTCGGGCTGAACCTGTACGTGGCCTCCGGCATCACGAAGATGGGCATCACCGAACTCACGGTCGCGGTCGGGCCGTGGCTGCTGACGATGATCGCCTTCCTGGTCGTGATCACGTTCTGGCCGCCGCTGTCGCTGTGGCTGCCGCACCTGCTGTTCAAGTAGCCAGGCCGCTCATTCCTCTTCGGCGTCGATCGACAGGCGCACCCGCTGCGCGCCGTGCAGTTCGCAACTCGCGCTGAGGCGCAGCGGTCGACCCGGCGGCACGCTGCGGCGCAGGCGCAGGTCGAGCGAGTCGCTGCCGTCGACGTGCGTGGCGGCGCTGCGCGACCATTCGAGCGCGCCGTCGACGAGCACGCGCAGCGCGTGCGTCGCGTCGTGGCGATGCGCCTTGTTGGCAACCACCAGGCGCACGAAGATCTCGAACGTGCGCTCGCGCAGCGCATCGGCCGGGATGTCGAGCCGCACGACATCGCGAGAGCCCGAGTCGGCCGACCAGCGCTCGGGGCTCGCGGACGAAGGCCGCTTCAATGCATCTTGTCCCGCGGCGGCTTGCGGAACGATTTCGGCGTGTAGACGTTGCCGTCCCAGTCGCCCCGATCGCGGGCGCGCTGGATCGCCTCGTCGGCGACCTCGCGGGCGCGCTGCGCCTCGCGCCGTGCCGCGCGCCAGTGCCACACGCGCAGGCCCGTGCGCCTCAGCGCGAGCCAGACGCGGCGCAGCGCCGCGTCGAAGCGATAGCGCCGCGGCACGCTCATCGTCAGGCGCAGCAGCAGCAGCGCGCAGACGGCGAGGACGATCGCGGCGAGCACTCGTTCGAACATGGCAGCGGCGGCGTTGAGACGAAAGACGCGATTATCGAACCTTGGCGGGCGCGGCGGTGTTTCGCAACGCAATGCACGCTACGCTTCGCACTGCACGATGTCACGCGGGAGGGGAGACGACCATGAAGAGTCATCATCAGCCGGCCTCAAGCCGCCGCGCCGCGCTCGCGGCGGTCCTGCTGGTCGCGGCGAGCGCGGCGGCGCAGACCGGGCTGGACGCGCCGACGCTGCGCCAGTTCGGTGGCCGCTATGCGGTCGACTGCGCAAGTGCGGCCGCGCCGCGCCTGCGCGTCGACGCCGACGCCCTGCTGGTCGAGCAGGGCAACCAGCGCATGACCGGCCGCAACGCGATGAGCTCGTACAGCTACTTCGGCAACAGCCCGCCGCCGAAGGATTTCCAGGTGGCGCTGATGGGCGAACTGCGCGGCGGGCTGCAGCTGCTGTTCATGGTCTACGCCGACAAGGGCGGCCCCTACATTCGCCTCGAGGGCGACGCGAAGGTCGCCGCGGCGCTCGGCAAGGCGTTGATGGCGTCGCGGTTCCGGCGCTGCGAGGCACCGAATGCGCCGGTGATCGCGCCCGCACCCGCGCCGGCGCCGCGCGCGGCAGCGCCCGGCGACGCGCCCGAACTCGGCACGTTGGTCGAAGACCCGGCGTTCAAGCGCGCCTACCGGAAGGCGATCGGGCCCCTCGCGGCGCAGCGCTGGCTCGCGCGCTTCGAAGGCCCGGCACCGTCAACCCGAACGCAGAGCTTCGACGGCACGCCCTACGTCGTGATCGGCATCTGCAAGGCGCACGACTGCTACGACCACAACGCGAGCTTCCTGTACTCGGCCACGCAGCAGCGCGTGATCGGGCTGGTCCAGCAGAACGGGGCCAAGACGCTGGTCGGCGCGCCAGGCCCCACGCTCGCGCCACAGCTCGAGCGTCTGTGGCAATCGCAGTGGCGGCAGAAGTAGTGGCGGGAGCCGAGTGCTGCGACCCGAGGGGCGCGCGATCGAAGGCCGCCGCGGCGGGCTTCACGCTGATCGAGCTGATGGTCGCGGTGGCCGTCGTCGCGATCCTGGCGACGCTCGCGTTGCCGAGCGTGCGCGGGCAGCTGGTGCGCGGCCAGATCGTCGAGGCGATGAAGATTGCCGAGATCGCGAAGGCGCCGATCGCCGCGACCTGGGGCGCGACGC
>Ga0207658_10003838_pt1 | contig 10588 bp, 9 predicted proteins | sample KBSS33metaG_FD_184322 | JGI IMG/M metagenome (GOLD analysis project Ga0207658, IMG submission 184322) | Switchgrass rhizosphere microbial communities from Kellogg Biological Station, Michigan, USA - KBS S3-3 metaG (SPAdes) (version 2) | ecosystem: Host-associated > Plants > Roots > Rhizosphere >...
TCCTGGGTACTGAGTTGCGGGGCCGAAGCCGTCATTGCCCGTCGGTGGCGGAGCGGGAGCGTAGCGCTGGTGCGGGGTATGGGAGGTATGGCCCGAACGCACAATGCGTTTCGGTCGCTCGTCGTCTGCCTTACCCACATCACTATCCTGCCGTACTGACGGCCCCACCGTCTTGATAGCGCAGTGGCCCGTCTGATTGTTGAGACCGGCCTCGATTGTGGGACTTGGCGTTGTATCGGTCACAATGGAGGATGTGACTACGCCTAGCGTTGAGGAACGACCCAGCCGTTCGTCAGTCAAGCTCGATGCGGCCTGCGCCGGTGCCGAAGATATCGCCCGTGAGGCTGCCCTCGCCGCGGCGAAAGAGTCGCTGCATGACGCGATCGTTCTGGAACCTGTTGATGACGGTGAGGCCTCGGCCGACACTGCGCCCGAGGAGGCTGCTGGCGCCGCGCCGCAAGGTGTCGGTGCCCAGCTGGGTGTCGGTGCCCACCTAGGGGTTGAGGGCGAAGGGGAACGCGTCGCTACCCATCGTTTCGAGGCGGACGTTCCTGGCTACAGCGGCTGGCAATGGTCGGTCACGCTGACCCGCGCGCCGCGTAGCAAGACCGTGAGTGTCGCTGAAGTGCTGCTGCTACCGGGATCAGAGGCGCTGCTGGCGCCGGCATGGGTTCCGTGGAGCGAGCGCGTCCGTCCGGGTGACTTGCACCCGGGGGATCTCGTCCCGCCGATCCCAGACGATCCGCGCCTGGTACCTGCCTACACCCTCTCCGACGACCCCGCCGTCGAGGTTGTCTGTACTGAGTTGGGCCTCGGACGTGAACGGGTGATGTCGCGCGAAGGGCGCATGTGGACTGCTGAACGATGGTTCGAAGGCGAGACCGGACCTAACACCGCGATGGCGCGTCATGCACCGGCGCACTGCGGAACGTGCGGGTTCTACTTGGCGTTAGCCGGTTCGATGTCGGCGGCGTTCGGTGTCTGCGCCAACGACATCTCCAGCTCCGACGGGAAGATCGTCAGTACTGAATACGGCTGCGGTGCCCACTCTGAAGTCGTTATTGAGGCGGCTTCGCTCGCTGGCCCGGTCGGCGAGATCTATGAGGACGACTTCGTCTGATCGCTGAGCCCTGGTTAGTGCGCTACGTGCCCTAGATTGGTGCACATCAGTTGGTGCACTTCAGTGGTGCACATCAGTCGGTGCGCTTCAAAGGGTGCGTCCTGCGGATCGGTGGCGGCGTACCAAGAGTAGGCCCGCAAGACCAAGCCCGATTCCGGCGACGCAGGTCCAGATCCATTGCTGGTGATGATGACGCTGAACCCAGCTCCACATGATCAACAAGGTGACTAGTGCGATACCCCATGCGACCGTGCCGGTAAGGATGATCCGGGCAGAATCGACCTGTACCGGCGCAACGATGTTCTTGCCTCCGGCAACGGAAGCACCGACGGTGTCGTTGTTGTCCGGGGATGACGTTTCGCCGCTCATATGAGGCGCAGCGTACCGCCCTGGCGCGGTACGTTTCGCTGCAGGGCCGTTGCCTAGCAAGGTCGAAATACAGGCGTATGTCAGACAGGTTGAGAGGTATTCGGGTGCGAGGTCCGGCGGTGTCGGTCTACGAGGCGCTGCAGGGTATTCGATGCGTTCCTCGTAGTGTGCCGATTGTCTCCGTCGTGACGCCGTGGCAGGTGTTGTCAGCGATCGCTGACTCCGAGCCCGACCTGGTCTTTCTTAGTGGTGAGTGGGCCGACGGTTCGGTCTTGCTGGCCACCCAACCGCTGTGTCGCGCTGACCCGCTTGATGATCCAGCGAAGGTACTTGCCGTGCAGCCGGAACTCGCCAACCCTGAGCCGGCAATTGTCGGCGGCGGCTGGTTCGGAGTTCTCGGTTATGAGACGACCGCGAACTACCTTGCTTTTTATGATCATCTGCTGCGCTGGGATCCCCGTAACGGCTGGCGCTTTGAGATGCTCCAGAGCGATCAGCGTGCGGTGGGGCTGAATGAGGCGTTAGAACGTTGGGCAAACTTACTGCGCTCGCTTGAGAACAACAACGCAGGCAGTGCTTCGCATGAACCAAGACACGTATGGAAATTAGGGACATTTTTGCCCGCTGGGTCGCCTGATCTGCGTTCAGCGCAGAGTGGACATCTAGCTGCCGTTGAGCATGCGGTCGGCCGTATTCGTCGCGGTGACATCTATCAGGTCAATGTTTGTACCCGCTTCGGTGCGATGTTTGAAGGCAACGCGGCGCAGATGTTCGCTGTGGCGGCACAGAAACTGGGACCGGCCCGTGGTGCTTACGTGCGCAATGTGAACGGCGACGGCGATATTCAGCAGCTTGCCAGTTTCAGTCCGGAATTGTTCTTACAGCGCAGGGGGGCCGAGATATGGACCCGTCCTATCAAAGGCACCCGGCCGATGCGCGGCTCCAGTGGCTCCAGCGCCTACGACTTGGCGCACTCGGCGAAAGATGTCGCCGAAAACGTCATGATTGTCGACTTGATGCGTAACGACCTTGCCCGTGTCTGTGAACCGGGATCGGTGCGTACGCCCGACCTGCTGCGTGTCGAACCACACGCGGGCGTGTGGCATCTGCTCTCTACCGTGGTGGGTCAATTGCGGCCGGGCTGTACTGATGGTGACCTAATCGCCTCGTGTTTTCCGCCTGGTTCGGTGACTGGGGCACCCAAAATCAAGGCCACCCAAGTCATCGCGGAGATCGAACCGTTGAAACGGGGCGCCTACACCGGCGCGATCGGGTTCGCTAGCCCGTCGTGGGGCCTGGAACTCAACGTGGTGATCCGAACATTAGAGATCGCCAACGGCGTTGCCGAGATCGGTGTGGGTGGTGGCGTAACGACCGACAGTGTGCCGCAGCTGGAATGGCAGGAATGTCTGGACAAGTTGGCACCGGTGGCCGAGGCGTGCGAGGCGACGATCGCCCAGGAATCGAGAGGATGGGTGTCCCCGAACCGGCGACGTTCACCGGTTCGGGGACACCCATCGCAGGACGACGTTGCCTTACTGGAGACCATGCTGGCAGTGAATGGCCGGGTTCTGCGTCTGGCCGACCACTTGGGTCGGTTGGCGCGTTCAGCCGCTGAGCTGTGGGGAGCTCTGCTGCCGAGTGATATCGCCGACCGTGTAGCGCAGGCCGTCAGCGAACCAGGACGACAGGTGGTGCGACTCGTCGCTACACGCTCCACCTTGGCGGGTGAGGAACCCGTGACCGTGCAGCTGACGAGTACGGCGGCACCGTTGACCCTTCCTGCTAGGGGGTTGCGGTTGATGCGGCGAACTGAGCGCAGCTGGCGCCACAAGTGGGCTGACCGGGAAGAGCTGGCGGTGCTTGAGACGGCCGCGTCGAGCGAGAACGAAGGCGATCTGCCTTTATTTATCGGCGAAAACGGCGAAGTTGCTGAGCTGAGTCGAGGTAACCTTTTCCTGCTCAGCGGTATAACGTTGCGGACGCCGCCGTTGGATGAGCAGGTCTTGGCAGGGGTGACTCGCCGCGCGGTCCTTGATGTCGCCTCTGAATTGGGGCTTCGGGCAGAGATTGCGCCAATCACCACTGCAGATCTGTATGGGCCTGGAGTCACCCTCTTCTGGACCAGCTCGGTGAGCGGAGTCGTGCCGATAGAACGTCTGGACGGCCAGTCTCTTGTCGTTGATGCCGAAGGCGCTGCTGTTATCACTCGTCTGCGTGCACGGTTGGGCTTCGCCGAACTTTAAGTCGATCCAATACTCCAGCTCTGTCCCCAGTCGGAGAGTGCCTGCAGGATCGGCTCAAGAGTCCTTCCGGCGGAGGTAAGTGTGTACTCCACTCGCGGTGGCACCTCGGCGTAGATTCGCCGCTCGACAAGACCACTCTCTTCGAGGCCACGCAGCCGATCGGTGAGTGTCTTCGGGCTGATTGGACCTAACGATTGGCGAAGTTCCCCGAAGCGCTTCGTGCCGCCCAGTAGGTCTCGGATGACCAGGATCGTCCATTTGCCATCTAGTACCTCTAGCGCACGGCTGACCGGGCACGTCTCGTCCTGGCAATCCGAGTTCGTGCTCTCGGCTGTCCTTGCTGGCGACGTGGTCATGGTTCCCATCGGGTAACCAACTTTCCTTTTGACAACACTTCCCATACGGAAGTTATGTGTTCTTGGCGAAAGACTACCTCTCAAGGAGACCTCATGCGACAACTTGTGTTCACGCTTCGGGCTGCCGGCGTCATTCAGTTTTTCTTCGGTGCACTGTTTGTGTTCGCGCCGCCGTCGGCGCCCGGAATGCTCCATCTTGCTGGGGGTGAACCCCATTGGGTCACCTGGTTGTTCGTGATGATGGGGGCTCGGTTTCTCGGCTATGGGGTGGGGATGTTCGTGGCCGCCCGGGATCCGCAACACAATCTCACCTGGATCAACACCATGATCGTCATCCAGGTGATCGATTGGGTTGGGACTGTATGGGCTTTGACGCTCGGTGGCCTTGGTCTACGCAACGTGACGACAGCAATCGTGCTACCCCTCGCAATCGTGGCCGCGTTGGTGTGGTGGCATCCGCGGCGTCAGAGGAACGCGGCCGCCGGAGATGCGCGAAGATAGTTCGTTAGGTAGACTAACTATCGTGCGGTCCAGGAAAGAGTCAGCGGAGTTGGCAGCAGAGCTGCGGCCAGCTCTGCTGCGCCTGACCCGGGGTATCCGCAATCAGCGTGTCGATGTGTCAGTGACTTTGGCTCAGCTTTCAGTGCTCGTTACCCTCAAGAACGCTGGTCCGCTAGGGGCGGGCGAGTTGGCAAGCAGGGAACGTGTACAGCCTCCGACGATGACGAAAATCCTCGGCAAGTTGGAGGAGCGCGGCTTCGTTCAACGTCAAGGCAACCCGAATGACAAACGTCAGGCGATCCTCACCATCACCAAATCAGGTGAAGAGTTGCTGGCTTCCGAGCGGCGGCTACGCAATAGCTGGCTAGCTCATCAGCTTGACGGTCTGTCGGTAGAAGAACAACAGCAACTGCACGCCGTGGTTCCATTGCTGCTAAGGCTGGCTCAGCAGTGAGCGCGTTAAAAGCCCGTAATTATCAGCTTTTTGCCTCCGGCCAGCTGATCTCGGTGACCGGTTCTTGGATGGGGCGCGTCGCCGCTGACTGGTTGGTGCTCGACATCACCAATTCTGCAACGGCGCTCGGTGTTGTGATGGCGCTGCAGTTTGCGCCCACGTTGCTACTGACGGCCTGGGGCGGGATGCTGGCCGACCGTGGCAATAAACGCCGCCTACTCATCTGGACCCAGACCGCCCTGGCGCTAACCTCGTTGGTGCTGGGCGTGCTGGACCTCGCCGGGGTCATCACCTTCTGGCAGGTGGCGCTCCTAGCGTTCGTACAGGGAATCTTCAACGCGCTCGACACTCCGATCCGGCACTCCTTCATCGTGGAGATGGTCGGCAAGAAAGACCTGCCCAATGCGGTCGGGCTCAACTCCTCCATCTTCAATACTGGCCGCATCGTCGGCCCCGCGGTAGCCGGCGTGATTATTGCCGGTGTGGGTATCGGTTGGACGTTCGTCCTTAACGCAGGCTCCAGCGTCGCTGTGATCGGCGGACTGGCCCTGATGCGCAAAGCCCAACTACATCCCTCGATTCCTGTGCAGCGCGCGCCGGGGCAGCTCCGTGAGGCGCTGCGCTACGTGCGTTCCCGACCGGACCTGCTCGTCGCGTTACTGCTGGTCTTCATCATCGATACCTTCGGCATGAACTTTCAGTTGACAGCGTCGGTCATGGCCAAGCACGTCTTTCACGGTGACGCCAGCGATTATGGTGTGCTCTCCACGGCACTAGGGGTCGGCTCATTTCTGGGAGCGGTCCTGGCGACACGTCGCTCCAAGCGACCTAGTCTGCGGCTGTTGTTTCTTCTCGCTTTGGCCTTTGGCGTACTGGAGATCTTCGCTGGACTGATGCCCACTTTCACCCTGGAGATCGTGGCGCTGGCCGTAACCGGATTCGTGCTGTTGAGTTTCACGACCGCCGCGAATTCCTCGGTGCAGATGGGCGTAGCGGCGACGATGCGTGGACGGGTAATGGCGCTGTATCTGATCGCTTTCCTTGGCGGGACGCCGATCGATGCCCCGCTCGTAGGAGCGTTGATGACTAGCCTGGGGCCCCGCTGGGGGCTGATCGCTGGCGGGGTGGTCTGTGTGGTCGCCACTGCAGTGCTGGCCCTCGTGGTGCGTCACCCCGCGGCGCTTACCCGACGCCGCGTCCGTCTGCGTGAGGCCGACTTCGTCGATGCGATGGCGGTGCGTGAAGCCGAAGACATCGCGGCATAGGCTCTAGCACTTGATGAGAGCTCCGATCACCATTGATGACGCGAACGATCCACGACTGGACGACTTTCGCGACCTCAAGGCTGCCGATGCGCTGGCTGGCGAGCGCGAGGTTGTGATCGCTGAAGGCGTGAATGTCGTCGAACGCATGCTCTCCTCGCCGTACCGAGTGCGCGCCGTCTTCGGTGTGCCGGCGAGGGTGGATGCTCTCACTGATGTACTGGAAAAATATGACGTTCCGGCCTACGTCGGTGACAAATGGATGCTCTCGGATGTCGCAGGTTTTCGCGTGACCCGTGGCGTGCTGGCCTCTGCTGACCGGTTGCCGCCGCGCAGTGTGGAGTCGGTCGTGGCGAGTGCGCGCCGACTCGTCGTCCTTGAAGGACTGAACGACTTTGAGAACCTCGGAGCGCTCTTTCGCAACATTGCGGCCTTCGGTGCCGATGCGGTGATCCTTGACGCGCAGTGTGCCGATCCGCTCTACCGGCGCAGTGTGCGTGTCTCGATGGGGTATGTCCTGCGGGTGCCCTTTGCCGTCGCCGACGTAGGCCTGCCGCAGCTCCTCCCGCTGCTGCATGAGCATGGCTTTGCCGTCTGCGCGTTGACCCCTCGCGCGCAGGCTCGGCCCCTGGCCGACGTCAACGTCCCAACAAGGTGGGCGTTGGCCTTCGGCGCGGAAGGACCGGGGCTCAGTGACGAGGTCATCAATAACGCCGACGAGTTAGTACGTATCCCGATGGCCAGCGGGGTCGATTCGCTCAATGTAGCCACTGCCGTCGCAGTTGCCCTCGCCCACTACATGGCCTGAGTGGTTGGTCCGTCAGCTCTGAGTTTTTGCTGAATATCCACAGAAACTCGGCGTTGATAGCGGTTCCAGCGAATCAGCCGGTGTTGCGTAGGCCGGCGGCGACACCGTTCACGGTGAGCAGCAACGCCCGCTGTAGATCGGGTGTCATCTCAGTACCCGCCTCGCGGGCGCGTGACAGCAAGCTCACTTGCAGATACGAGATCGGGTCCAGATAGGCGTCGCGCACACTCAATGTCCTTTGCAATACGGGCATATCGTCAAGCAACACCGCCTCGCCTGTAACGCGAAGCAACTCCTCCACAGTCCGATCGTGCTCCTCACGCACCGTTTTGAACATGTGCTGCAACTCATCAGGCACCAATGTGGCGACGTAGTGTGCGGCGATATCGAGGTTGGTCTTCGCCAGGGTCATCTCGACGTTGCTAATGAACGTTCGAAAGAAGTGCCAGTGCGCGTACATGTCTTCGAGGACGTCGGCAAAACCCGCGTCGCGTGCTGCCCGTAGTCCTGAACCGACGCCATACCAGCCGGGAATGATCTGGCGAGACTGTGTCCAGCCGAATACCCAAGGAATTGCGCGTAATCCGCTGATCCCACCACCGGAGTCCGGTCGTCGCGAGGGCCGCGAACCGATATTGAGCAAGCCAAGCTGGTCCACCGGCGTAGAGGCCAAGAAGTAGTCGGGAAGCTGCGGGTCGTCGATCAACGCTCGGTACGTAGTGAAGGCCGCATCGCTGACTAGATCCATCGTCTCGTTCCAGCGTCCCAGCTGCGCAGCCCCCTGACGGGGCGAACGGTGCAGCGTCGAGGCACGCAATACTGCTGCTACCGTCAGCTCCAAGTTCTCCTTCGCAAGCTCAGGCAGCAGGTATTTGTCGCTGATCACCTCGCCTTGTTCGGTGAACTTGATCTCGCCGTCGAGCACACCCCAGGGCTGGGCGAGGATCGACTCATACGTCGGTCCGCCGCCACGCCCGACGGTGCCACCCCGTCCGTGAAACAAACGCAGCCGCACACCGTGCCGGGCGCAGACATCACGCAAGGTGCGCTGTGCGCGATGGATCTCCCATTGCGACGTGGTGATTCCGGCCTCCTTATTGGAGTCGGAGTAGCCGAGCATCACCTCCTGCACGTCACCGCGTAGTCGCACGATGAGTCGATAGGTCGGATCGGAGAGCAGGTCGTCGATCACCTCGCCCGCTCGTCGCAGCTCCTCTACTGTCTCCAGTAACGGAACAAAGCCGATCCGTGCCATCGGCTCCCGAGCGCCACCGACGCCGGGACCGTGGATATCGACGAGGCGAGCTTCGCGGGCGAGCACCACGGCGGCGAGTACGTCATCGGCGCCGCGCGTCATCGAGACGATGTAGCTCTCGATCACCTCCGGGCCGTAGGTGTCCAATGCCTTGCGAATGGCGGTAAAGACAGCGAACGTACGTGCACCGGCCTCATCTAACGGCGGAGGCGTCTGGGCCAGTGGTCGGCGCGAGGCCAGCTCACGCGAAAGCAGCCGCAGCCGATAGTCGCGAGGAAGATCAGCGTAGAGCCACGTCTCCTCAACGAGACGATCGATCAATTGGCCCACAGCATGGTGGTGGGCATCAGCGTGTTCGCGAATATCCATTGTCGCTAAATGCAGCCCAAAGACCGCGATGCTGTGTTCGGCAGCGGCGAGTAGGCCGTCGGCGATGAGCTCACCGGAGTTTGTCCGCAACGAGTCGGAGATCAGCGCCAACTCGGCGAGCAGCTCGCCTTTGCCGAGGTAATCACGACCAGGTACATGCGGAGTCTGCAGCTCGACGCGGTCACGGGTATTGGCGATCTTGACGTTGATGCAGCTGAGTTTGAGGCGATATGGCTCCGCGGCGTTGAGTACCGGCACCCGTGGATCCAGTTCGGGCAGGTTGGCCAGGTCTACTTCGATCGAACGACGTAGCTGCTCGGAGATACCCACCACCGTCGACGCGGCGGAGAGCTCGGCGATGAGCCCGTCGATGATCCGCGTCGCGATGCGGGCCGCCACTTGATGTTGCATGAAGAGGATCGACTTCGTGACCTCTGCGGTGACGTTCGGATTGCCGTCACGGTCGCCACCGATCCATGTGCCGAAGGTCAGTGGATCAGCATCAGCAGGCAGCCGCACACCGTGGCGCGCCAGCTCCGCGGTCAGGGTATTCATCAGCTCGGGCAACGCCTCGTCGGCGAGTTCCTCCAGGTAATACACGGCATTACGCGCTTCGTCCAATGGTGTCGGGCGAGTATGGCGCAGTTCGTCGGTCTGCCATACCAAGTCGATGATCTCGGCCAGACTGCGATCCTGACGTAGCCGCGCAGCCGACCCCGCCGCGGTAGGCGTAGCGAGGATGTCGGCGATGCGGCGCAGCTTTGTCAGCACCGAACGACGGCTCGCCTCGGTGGGGTGCGCGGTGAAGACCGGGCGGACGGCGAGTGCCTCAATGGCCTGAGCGAGCCCGCCTGCACCGAGGTGTTCGGCTGCGGCGGCAACAGAGTTCGCGGTGCTACCGCCGCCCTCTGGGCGCTGCCCGAGCAGACGCACACGGTGCACCTGCTCAGCAACGTTGGCCAAATGGAAGTACGAAGAGAAGGCACGGACGAGCCCGACGGCGACGTCGATCGGCTGCTCGGCGAGAAGTTCGTGGATGGAGTCGCTTTGCTTTGCAAGCGTGCGCACTTGCTCGACGAGCGTGAGAAGTTCTTGGCCGTGTTGACGGGCAAGTGTCTCGCCGAGCAAAGTGACGACCCGTCGTACGTCGGCACGCAGCTCAGTGTCGTCTGCCGTTGTCCCTGTTGAGTCAAGAGCCTCGGTCACACCACCATTGTGTCCCTTAGACGTTTCGGCGGCATTGACAATCACGCGTGCGTTAGTCGGCGCCGTCTTGGCGACGGGAGTGGTTGTGCGTTTGGCGGTCAGTCGCGTTTGCGTCGAACGCCCAACAAAATGTCGTCCCACGAGGGGATGCGGGCACGAGCAGCCTTGTCGTCTTCGGCCTCGGGCGCGGCGGCGGGGCCAGCACCGGAGTTCTCTCCGACAGCGACCGCCACGGGGCGTGCCAGGGCAAGTTCTGGCGCTGGGATCTCGGCAAACATGTCGCCCCACAGCTCTGGCTGTGTCTGTCCGGCTTGTGTCTGTTCCGCGGTTGTTGCGTTGGCTGTTGCGTTGGCTGGTTCCGTGACTGGCGCCTTCACCAATGCCATCGGCGAGGGAGGCGTCTGCTCAGGAAGCTGAGGAATGGGGCCAGTCACGGCATCGGCATCGTCGTCCCCGGCACGTGCGGGCGGACCTGGCAGATAAGGGTTCGTGGACGCCAAGTCAACCGGCGTCGAGGTTTCGGTAGGGCGTGCGGGAGCAGAGTCTCCGGGCAGATCCGGCACGGCGCGCACCACTGGACGGATCGGCCGGTCCGAGAGCAGATCGGCCGCGGTCTCGTCGAGCGGGGTGACGTTACGGCCA
>Ga0207658_10003843_pt1 | contig 10581 bp, 9 predicted proteins | sample KBSS33metaG_FD_184322 | JGI IMG/M metagenome (GOLD analysis project Ga0207658, IMG submission 184322) | Switchgrass rhizosphere microbial communities from Kellogg Biological Station, Michigan, USA - KBS S3-3 metaG (SPAdes) (version 2) | ecosystem: Host-associated > Plants > Roots > Rhizosphere >...
CCTCCTCTGCTTTTTGAGCACAGTGAGGGACTCACGACCGTTCAAAAAGCAGAGGAGGTGCGGTGTGTTAGTTCCGTACGTCACGCCTGGGCTGGCCGAACGCGCCCTCATCGGCGCCTCTGTACATGCGTTTTCGGCGCGAGTGAAGCACGACGGCAGCCTCGCCAACCAGGCCGACCTAGCCTTCGCCCGCCAGATCCCCGATCCGTCAGAATTGGCCGATTCGGCAACCGTTTATGCGCTCAATCTGGTGTGGTGGGCTCGCCCTGACCTGCTCTCGCGTCGGATGCTCATCGACTCCGCGACCGCGTTGTTGTTTGAACACGTAGATCACATCAGCAGCGAACGTCCGTACGAGTCTGGTTACCGCATTTATGCCAAGCAGGTCTCGCACGCGATGCTCTGTTCGGACCTCGACGAAGCCGAAGCTGATGTCCGCACGCTCGTCTGCGGCGTACCTGAGGTTGACCTCATGACGGCCCGTTTCGCCGACGCGACAGTGCATGCACTGCTACTTGCCGATTGCATGACCTTTGGCGACCCTGCCTACTCGGCCGAGGCCATGCGTGACGAGATGATCCACCTCGCCTTTTACGACGCAGCCTGACCTCTTGGCTAGGTGACTAGCCTCGTCATCGAATAGTCGATCGCGTCGCACGACTAGCCGGACAATTGCTGCCGTCGAAATGGGTCACAAAGTAAGCATTACCGATCCTGCTCCCCAAGGCGCGACAGTCGCGTTCGTGCGCGATGATCTGCTCATGCATGGACGCATCTGGACCGTGTTGTTCTCGGTCGTCATCCTTACGACAGCTTCGGCAAGCGCAGCGCACGTGAACTCAATGCAGGACGCGGCTTACAAGGTTAAGAAAAAGCACACGGCCGTGAAGAGACACACGGCTGTTAAGCACAAGCCCACGCCGAAGGCACCCAAGCACGCGACGCCAGTTCCGATCACGCCTGTTCCGATCACGCCTGTTCCGGTCACACCCGTGCCGGTCACGCCTGTTCCGGCAACGCCCACACCGATCGTCTCGACGGGTTCAGCCACCATCGCAGGCTGCCCGCTCTTTCCGGCGGATAACCCATGGCGACGTAACGTCTCCGCCGATCCCATAGCGCCACAGTCAGGCTCCTGGATTACCAATATCGGAACGAGCGGGCACCTGCACCCTGACTTCGGTTCGGATCCCAGCTACGGCATTCCGTATGTCGTAGTGCCTGCGTCTCAGACAAAGGTGCCGATCACGTTCACCGACTACGGCGACGAAAGCGATCCTGGCCCGTACCCGGTTCCCCTGAATGCCCCGAAAGAAGCGGGAGGGGATGCGCATGTGCTTGTAGCGTCAGGGGATTGTCATCTCTACGAGCTTTACGGTGCACAGCGCACGAGCGACGGTTGGGCGGCGGCGAGCGGCGCGGTATTCGATCTGCAGTCGAATGCTCTGCGTCCAGATGGTTGGACCTCCGCCGACGCCGCAGGGCTACCAATCCTTCCCGGCTTAGTCCGGCCTGACGAAATCGCTGCTGGTCATATCGATCATGCGCTGCGTTTTACGGTGTCACGCACACAGCGCGGCTATATCCATCCAGCGACACATCAGGCAGGCTCCACCACCGACTCCAACGTCATTCCGATGGGGGCGAGGCTGCGCCTGAAAGCCTCCTTCGATACATCGTCTTATCACGGAGCGGCGCTGATCATCCTAAAAACATTGAAGACTTACGGCATGATCGTCGCCGACAACGGCTCCAACTGGTATATCTCAGGGGCCACGTACACCGGTTGGAATGACGATGATCTCAACCAGTTGAAGAACGTCGCCGGCGGAAACTTCGAGGTCGTCTCCAGCGGTCCGGTACTGCACTAGCCGGTGCAGTACGGCGCCTCAGCTGAAGGAAACCCATGCCTGACGGGCGAGGGAGGAGGCATCGCTCACCTGCATTCCGTTAGATGAGAGCGTCCATAGGTCGCCATCGACGATCATGCTGCGGAGGATCGCCGCCGAGGAATCATATGGTCCTTTAGCACCAGGATTGGCCAGCAATCCCAGCTTGGTCAGGGTGGATCCGGCAACCTTCAGCATGAGCAACTTGCCTGCACTGTCGGCAGACCACGACTGAACGGGTACGGCGATCAGGCCGGTGGGTTGCCAGTACAAGAAGGCATGGGGATCGATCGGTCCTTCACCGGGCGCATCGTCGAGAACCACATGCCCCAGACGCTGTGGTGCGGCAGGCTTAGCCACATCGAACAGTGACACCTGCATCCCTTGAACTCGTCCGGTAGAGGACGCCTCCTGTCCGACGCCGATGAGCCGGCCGTCTCCCGCGTCGTGCAAGTAGCCGGAGTAGCCGGTCAGCTCAAGCTCACCAGCAAGCTTCGGCGCGGCCGGACTGCGCAGGTCGATGACGTAGAGCGGGTCGGTCTGGCGAAAGGTCACCACGTAGGCAAGCGCTCCGACAAAACGCACAGCGTAGATCTGTTCACTCTTGCCAAGGCCATCGAGATGGCCAATGACTGAAAGGTCATCCGCGTTCAATACATAGACACTGCTGGACTGGTTCGGATTCGCTGCGCCGATTGTCGTGGCGATACGCAAGGTCCCTGCGTAGTCCGACAAGGAGTACTGGCTCAGTATGCGGCCCGGTACTCGCCCCGACCCTTGGTAGGCCGGAGGACCGGATCCGCTGATATCGAACCGATGAAGCTCGGTGCTCTGCGTAGCTTGCGGGTCATACCACTTGGGATTGCTCGCGATATACAGGTTGTTCTTCGTCGCATAGACGGTGTCACCATCAGCCACCACGCTCACCGGTGAGGTCGTGCTCGCCAAATGACTCAGGTCAAGGCTGTAGATCGTCAGCATGGAGGTGCCGGTGTAATCGGCCGGATGGCTGATTTGGCCGCACGGTACAGCCGATTCAGTGCTCTGCCCACCGACGGTCACGGTGTAGCGCGGCACCCAGGCCTCGAGAGGAGCATGACGAATCGCACCCTGATTTGCGGCTTTACTCTTCTCGGCACCCCCCTGATAGGCGGGTAGGGCAATGGTCGGAGCGCTAGCGACTACGAGCCGGATCGTGGATCCGATTAACCGTGCATCCAGAAAGCTGCCGGGGGCCCGTAGCGACCCGGTGATTTTCGGCTGCCCATCAAGATCCACGTAGAGGTACGTTGTCGCCATCGCCGATGGTGAGGACGGCGCAGGCAGCGACGACCGTGACGGCATAGCTCGACCTACCGGCGGGATTGCGCCGTTGCCTTGGCTACCGAGGATCACCAAGGCGTGGTGGTCATCGACGAGGAGCTGTGCCTGCTGCCAACCGCTGTACATCCTCAGGTCGAGTGACCCCGTGATCTTTCGTGTCGTCCGATCGATGAGTCTCAGCACGCCGGCTTCAACGGTCACGACGCGTGTCGTCGTTGTCTTGACGAGGTCCGGTTCATCGACACCCGGTTCATGGACGTTTGTCGTCGAGGTTTCGGTCTGCTTGTTGCTGGCACTACCTGAGGAATCCTCGGCCGCCAGTGCCTCCGAGCCCATCATCGGACCTGCCGCATGAGAGTAGTCGAAGTATGGCTCACTCGGAAAACCAAGTGGTCCGACGGCCGCTGCCGTGCGTTCACGCAGCCCGGCGAGCAGATCCTCGCAGGAGGAATAGTTCTGCAGCAACATCGAAGCCGGGCGAATACCAATGTTTATAGGCACATTCGGGTTTGAGACACCCCCGCGACCCCATTCTTGGGCCCATCCAATTGACGCTACGACCGCCGTTGCGGCCAACCCTGCCACTACACCCGCAGGCAGCCGCCGACGCTCGATGCCCCGCGAACCGAACCTACGGCCACTTCGCCTTGTACTTGTTGCGGTTCGGCGATGAATGTCAGCGAGCAGGTCCGCGGCCTCTGAAGAGGACGCCCAATTGTCATCGGCTTTAGTCGCTGGGCGAACTTGTCGCAGCCAGTGACGGATGTCGTTACCCACGAAGAGCCTCCACGAATTGTCCGACCGGAGACGCGCCCCGGTAACCAGCGGCCTCAAGTTCGCTGGCCAAGCGTTTGCGCGCCCGATGTAGCCGGACCGCGTAGGTCGATGCCGTGCAGCCGAGCGACGCGGCGGCGTCGATGGGGGCAAGGTCGTACCAGCCGGTCAAGGTCAGCACTTCGCGGTCGGCTTCGGGCAGCGTTGCCAATGTCTGCGCAAATGCCAATCGCAGTTCGGCCTCGTCGGAATCGAAGTCGTCACCGACGTTCTCGACCAAACGAGTGATCAGTTGGTCGAGACGACGACTCCCTCTGCGACGGTTGGCGAGCAGTCGTCGAGCGGTGCCAAACAACCACCCCAAGGGCTGTTCAGTGACCTGCTCCGCCTTGCCGAACGCCGTCACAAAGACTTCCTGCAACACGTCCTGTGCTGTTTGGTTGTCAGTGCGGTGAAGCAGGTAGGCATAGACCCGAGCCGAATAGGAGCGGAACCACTCGTCGACCAGATCCCGCCGCTCGGCGTCGTCCACCTGTCCTCCTCGCCAACTGTTCATGTCATGGCGACGTTCGATGGGCCAGTCCGAACGCATCCATGGAGTAGATGTCCGACCAGCCCAAAAGGATTACAGGAACGGAAAAATTTGCTGGCTCCGCCGGCACCTGGCCGCACTTCGGAGGTTGGCAGCGAGTTAGCTAGTTGAGGTCTCTGAACAGATGCGGGGCCTTGTCGATGACCCGACGGAGCCCACCCGCAGTGAACTGGGTCAGCAGTTCAACCAGTACGTCGTTGTCCGGCCTGTGTTTAGGCCAGTCGAAGTTGACCAGGCCTTCCACCATCGCACCGAACATCGCTAATAGCGCCGCGTTGGCCTGGTCGATCTCCTTGATGCCCTCCTGAGCGAAACCCGCTTCTTGACGAGCACTGAACGCCTGGGTGTAGCGCTGCACTAGGAATGAGGTGGTCTCGTAACCCTCCTGTGTGGCCAGGGCGGCGAGCGCTCTGGCTTCCGGGTACTGAGACAGAAACGCGAAGAACCAGCTAAAGCCGCTCCGGATCCACTCCAGTGGATTCACTTCGGTGACGTCCTGCATCTCTACTTTCATCACGTCATTGGCGCGCTTGCCCAGATCGAGGACGACCTGGCGGAAGAGTTCTTGCTTGTCGCCGAACGTCTCATAGATCGATCGGCGGGAGACCCCCGCGTCCTTGGCGATGCTTTCGATGCTTGCCTGCATGCCGTTGGAGGCGAAGGCGTGCCGGGCTGCCGCCAGGACGGCATCGCGATACTCGGCCTCGGGCATGGCGCGCGGTCGGCCGGGACCGCGTTTGGCAGGTGATGACATGAGGTCACTATTACCTCATGTCATACCTCCAAAGTCCCGCAAAACATTCACAAGTACGGAGGGTAGTCGCTGCACTACAGTCCAGAGATTGGGCTGGCCACTGGAGCTGTCACGATCTTTTAAGTGGCCTTACACCGTCGAAATGCCTTGTTGAATGGGGAGCTTCCCGGCGGTATAAGGCCCACTGACCGTCTCTTGCAAGACAGCCAGGTCTGTGTTGCCGTGTAGAGGCTGAGCCTCAAGAAGTTTGGCCCCGTCGTCCCGAAGGAAGCGACGGGGCCGAACCCCTTACTAGCTAACTACTACTTCTTGACGCCCGTCGAGATGACGCCGCCCGGAGGCGTGAGGGTGGCGTTGATGGTGTTGCCGCCGCCCTGAGCGAAGATCGCGACGATGCCACCGAGGCCACCGCACTGGTCGTTCAGCGATGGAAGGGTGTAACCGCCCGCGATCGGGCCACCCGTCAGCGGCTGGAAGACCGCCTGCGTTGACTGCAACTTGACGTTCATCGCCGTCGTGGTCTGGCACTTGTCGCCACCCGCGATCGGGAAGAAACCGAAGACGTTGAAGTACGCGTACTTGACGTACATGTTGGAGTCGGTCTTCAGCACACCGCCGTCAAGTGTTCCGGTGGTCTGGCCAACCTGCGGGAAGCTGAGACCCACGGTGACTGGCAAAAAGCCGAGGATGCTCATCTGACCGACGGTCGGGTTGAGAACCAGCGTGCCCACGTGCTGCTTGGTCGTGGTGTTCCAGCAGGTGTCGATCGTGCCCGTCAGCGGTGCGTCACCGTTGGCGAGGTTGATGTGCGTGGTGCCCTTGAGGTTGTAGAAAATGTGCACCTGAGTACCGGTACCTGTGTTCACACACGGGTTCGGGCCCGGAGTCGGAGTCGGATTGCCTGGGGTCGGCGTGGGGCCAACCGGGGTCGGCGTCACCGGCACTGGAGTCGGCGTGACAACCGGGGTCGGAGTCGGCGTGCCACCACCCGGCGTCGGCGTAACGACTGGGGTCGGCGTCGGGCCACCCGGCGTCGGCGTTGGGCCATTGCCTTGGACGTCAAATTCCCACAGCGTCTGGTTCTGACCAGCGTCGATCTTGCACTGAACCGGATCCAGGTTGATCGGCACAACTGCACCAGAGGGGTCAGTCGGCTTGATGTGGAAGATCATGTCTGAGATCGCTGCGTTGACGCTGCCGATCGTGATCACGCCATGGCCCGTGTTCGAGAAGGTCAACTTCGGCGCGGTGGCGGTGAAGTGAACGTCCTCGGTACCCGACGCCGGCGTCGCTACCTTCGGAACCGTCGCAATGATGTGCAGCGGCAGGTTGCCGTCTGGCGAATTGATATTGCCGTACCAGTCGGCGGTGCCTTCGATGTTGGCGGCGCTGATGGTGTTGAGACCATCAACGGTGTCGGCGCTGAGCCGGGCAATACCATTGATCTGGATCAGTGGAATCTGTACCCCAGCCTGGATGGTCTTCGGAATGTCTGTGTTAACCGTCAGGTGAACGTTCTGCGCACCGACGAGTGGGTACGTGCAGGTGTAGTCCAACTGCTTGCTGACTGGATCAGCCCCTGCGCCGCCATTGCCCACGGCAAGCACAGCTACGGCGCCAGCCGCGGCCATACCTGTGACTGACGCCAGAGCGACTAACCGCCGCGCTCCGGCTGACCTTAACTTGCTCATGTAGCCCCTCATTTCGTTATGTGAGTAGCGCGGGCTCTTTGCCTATGCGCCCTCACGTTCAACTGAGTGAGTTCTGTCATATAAAACAGATCACAGCGCGAATATTAGACACGGAAACTGTTTCTAGCAACAGTTAAGGGCCGTTAGATAAGTCCTTTTTTAAAAGGTCAGAAATTGACTTAATTTTCGGTACACCAATACGGCATATGCGAATTCTGCATACACCTAGTAACTCTCGTAGATAAAACTTTTTAAAGTATTAGTAGGCAATGACTGAAACCATGGAGTCCCGATAAATACAGGGGTTCCTGTACCTGTGGTCGCTCAGGTAAACGCTCTTAAACGGTCAACCTTATTGCCATCTCGGTCGAATAGAATTCGCTCCTATGCGTGACCAAATACCCCTTCCACCACGTACCTAAAACTGAACTAGAAATAGGGTCTGGGCCCCGTCGCCACGAGGGGTAACTCGAATGACGACGAAGCCCAGAAGGGAAACAAATGAGTCAGCCGATAGATCTGACTTTCGTACCACTAAGTACGTTTCATGTAGCAGTGGAGATGTCAATCAGGCCCAAGGTCACCGCTGATTGACCTGCTACGCGAATATCGATGACTAACGATCCACCGCAAGCCGAACACCCTGCACGGTCGACGCGGTTGGCTCACCCATCAAATTTCCCCCAGCTGTGTGTTAAATGCAGGGATGACGTTACGTCGCAGTACGAGTTTTGTACAGTCTCGGGAGAAATATTTTTCTCATCACTGTCCGAAAATGAGACTCAACGGTAACAAGCCGCCCCTCTCCACCCCTCAGATGAAGGCGCGCGACAAACGGTCTTGGTTCGGTTACGCATCTGGTGCTCCTCAGACCGAACCAACTGAGCGATCTAGACAGGCGCCGATCCAGAGAGATTTCCTAGGCCCAAGGAACAGCGTCACAGTCAGCAGACGAGACACTTCAAGAAATTTGAGCCGACGAGGGTGTCTGGGTTCATGACATAGGTGACACATGATAGGTGACACATGAGTCGCGTCATGGGTGACAGTCGCGAGCATGTCGAAAGCTCGGGTCGCGGTCTTGAAGGTCATTACTCACCAGCTCACGGTCACCGCGGCGGCAGCCGAGTACGGCTACAGCCGCCAGCATCTACACCGACTCCTGGCCCGCTACCGCGAAGGCGGCCTGGACGCGGTCGACCCACGATCACGGCGACCACAGTCGAACTCGGCGGCGACACCAACACTCGTACGGGAACGGATCGTGCAGCTACGGCTGCAACTGGTCACCGATGGACTCGACGCAGGCCCGGTGACCATCGCCTGGCACCTTGAGCAAGAGGGCCACCGGCCACCATCGACCTCGACCATCCGCCGCATCCTGCACACCGCCGGGCTCATCACACCCGAACCGCGTAAGCGGCCTCGCTCGTCTTACCGGCGCTTCGTCGCCGCCCAACCCAACGAGTGCTGGCAATCTGACTTCACCCACTGGCACCTGAGCAACCCCGACGGCAGCACCACCGACGTGGAGATCCTGAACTGGCTCGATGACCACTCCCGACTACTACTGTCATGCACCGTCTTTCACCGCGTCACCGGCGACCTAGTCGTGACCAGTTTCAGCGAGAACATCAACGACTACGGGCTACCCGCATCCACCTTGACCGACAACGGCAGCGTCTACACCGCCCGCTTCGTCGGCGGCAAGAACGCCTTCGAATACCTACTCGCCATCCTCGGCGTCACACAAAAGAACGGCCACCCTGGCCACCCACAAACCCAAGGAAAAATAGAGAGATTCCACCAAACCCTCAAACGCTGGCTCGCCCAACAACCACCCGCCACAACCATGACCGAGCTACAGACCCAGCTCAACCGCTTCCAGCACATCTACAACCACCAACGCCCGCACCGCGAACTGAACCGACAAACCCCCGCCACCGCCTACACCGCCCTACCCAAAGCCACCGCCCCCGGCCACGGCAACCCCACCCACTACCGGCTGCGCTACGACCGCCTCGACCCCCTCGGCAAAATGAGCTTCCGACGAGCCGGACGCATGCACCACCTCGGCATCGGCGCCACCCACGCCCACAAACGCGTCCTCGCCATCGCCGACGACACCACCATCACCGTCATCCACCTCGACACCAGCGAACTACTATCCACCCACCACATCGAGCCCAACAAAACCTACTGGCGCAACCAACAAAGAAGCCCGGGCCGATGGCCCGGGCTTCCTCAGTAACCAATGACGCGACTCAGGTGTCACCCATGTCGCGACTCATCACATTTGAGCCGACGAGGGGACTTGAACCCCTAACCGCCCGATTACAAGTCGGGTGCGCTACCAATTGCGCCACGCCGGCGATAAGGGCGGACACCAACGCCAGCAAGCTTGACGTCCGACCCGGAGCCTCATGTTAGTCGGGAGCCTGAACTGTCAACGCACTCCCCTCACTGCGTGATCTGCATCACTATTCGAGGTATTGTCGGGGAGCACGGCCTGCGTCGCTGGGCAGAGACAGCATCCGGCAACGAGAAGACTGGCCGCCTTAACCGCTGGGGTGGGAACGGAGGCACGGGTGGCATCGGTCGACTACATCAACGCATCCCGCATTTATGCCAGTGGCCAGGCACCAGCAGTCAACGAGTTGAACCTGCAGATCGCCGACGGCGAATTCATGGTGCTGGTTGGTCCGTCCGGATCCGGCAAATCGACAGCGCTGCGTATGCTCGCCGGTCTTGAACCGGTCGATCGCGGCTCTGTGCAGATCGACGGCCGCGACGTCACCAAACTCGCGCCCAAAGATCGCGATATCGCGATGGTCTTTCAGAACTACGCTCTCTACCCCCACATGTCCGTGGCTGAGAACATGGCGTTCGCCCTCAAACTCGCCGGGGTACCTAAGGCGGAGCGGCAGCGCAAAGTCGAAGAAGCCGCCGATCTACTCGACCTTCGCCAGTACCTCGACCGCAAACCCAAGGCGCTGTCCGGCGGGCAGCGGCAGCGAGTGGCGATGGGGCGTGCCATCGTCCGCAATCCCAGTGTTTTCTTGATGGATGAGCCGTTGTCCAACCTTGACGCGAAGCTGCGTGTCGAGACAAGGGCCAACATCGCTGGCCTACAGGCACGACTCGGCACCACGACGTTGTACGTGACGCACGACCAGGTCGAGGCGATGACAATGGGCGATCGGGTAGCGGTACTGAAAGAAGGCGGCTTCCTGCAACAAGTCGATACACCGCGCAATCTCTACGAGCGCCCCTGCAATACCTTCGTCGCCGGCTTCATCGGTTCACCAGCTATGAACCTCCGGCCAGCCAAGCTCGTCACTGGAGGCGCGCAGCTCGGCAACATCACCATTCCGTTGCAGCCTGCGATCACCGACGCAGCGGCAGCAGCTGGACTTACCCACGTCATCCTCGGCCTGCGCCCGGAGGCATTCACTACGGCGCTCGTGCCAGAAAAGGGACTGCAGCTCACCGTGGCATTGGTCGAGGAGCTCGGCGCTGATGCTTTCGTTTACGGCACGATTCCTGACGACGAGCCAG
>Ga0207658_10003846_pt1 | contig 10575 bp, 10 predicted proteins | sample KBSS33metaG_FD_184322 | JGI IMG/M metagenome (GOLD analysis project Ga0207658, IMG submission 184322) | Switchgrass rhizosphere microbial communities from Kellogg Biological Station, Michigan, USA - KBS S3-3 metaG (SPAdes) (version 2) | ecosystem: Host-associated > Plants > Roots > Rhizosphere...
CAAAACCTGCTCACCATTACCAATTACAAAGGAGTGGATCCTGAAGCAAATTTCTATGATCAAAACAACCTGCAGCAGGGAATTGACCTAGGCGTATATCCCAATTACCGGACCTATACAGTAGGTGTAAATGTGACTTTTTAATTCTTTACCAACAAGACTACAGCCATGACAAAAATAGTAAGCAAGATATCAGCCATCAGCACAATAAGTATTCTTATGCTCTCGTGCACTAAGCTGAATGAAAATCCGCAGGGCAGCCTCACTCCGGCAAATTTTTACCGAACGCAAACTGACGCGGTAGCAGCGGTAACTGCCGTGTACAGTACATTAACCACGGATATCAATAATGATTTCCCTATTTATGGGCGCAACCTCAATCTGATTGTCGACAATACCAGTGACAACCAGGTATACAGCCCGTCTAATACCAATCCCGATGTGCGGGCACTTGGTACAGCTACTTATGTTAGTACCAATGACCGGGTACGGAAAATTTATGCGCAATTGTACTGGGGCATCAACAGGGCCAATATCGCCATTGATAAAATCCCTACTATTCCGGCGGGGCAGTTTGTAGATCCGGCGCATTCTGCCGCGAGTCTTATCAATGAAGCAAAATTTATCAGGGCACTCCTGTATTTTGACCTGGTTCGTTTGTATGGAAATGTGCCATTGCTGCTGCACGACCAGGCATCGGTAGCGAAGGCCGGCGAGCTGGTGGATCGTACGTCGAAAGAAACCGTGTACCAACAAATCATTGCGGATCTTGATTCGGCCGCCAGTTTGCCCGCGGTGTACAGCGGCGCCAACACCGGCAGGGTTACCGGTGGTGCGGCCCATGCCCTGCTGGCCAAAGTGTATGTTACCCGGCGTGAATGGGCAAGGGCGGTTACCGAGTTGCAGAAAGTGATTACTGCCGGTACTGCAAACCTTGCCAATGTTACAGGCGCATACGGATATGATCTTTTTCAGAAATTTTCAGATGCCTTTCAGCCCGGAACCAAGAATGGCAAGGAGCATATTTTCTCTGCGCAGTTCAATGGAACGGTTGGCGGATTTACGAGTTCCAATACATTGAGTTCATTTACATGGAGTAATTCTGCCTATACCGCTGATGTGCCGGCTGATAAGAGCGTAGTAGAAATTTTTGATCTGGCAGACCAGCGCCGTGCCGCTACCTTTTATGATTCCTTGTTTAATCAGACCACCGGTAAATGGGTTAAATGGCCTTTCCAGAACTTCCTCAAGTTTGTTGATCAAAGTACCGGTTTCATAACGGCTCTGCAGGGCAACCAGGGGGCCAACAGCAAAGTTAATTTTCCTGTTATACGCTACTCGGAAATATTGCTGCTATATGCCGAAGCCTTGAATGAATTGAATGGGGGGCCTACGGCAGATGCTTATGCGGCGATCAATATTGTGCGGGCTAGGGCCTACAATTCATACACGGCAAACGGTAACTATACAAATCATAGCTACGATTTACCAGCGGGCCTCAGCCAGCTCGCTTTCAGGGACGCTGTTTTTACGGAAAGAAGAAAAGAATTTATCCAGGAAAGCCAGCGCTGGTTTGACCTGGTAAGAAGAACAGATTTGGGCCCGGGCCAGTATTATTTAAAGTCTATCCATTCTATGCCGGGCGATCCGAAATCGGCAGCCACGCTACGGGATACATTGTTCCCGATTCCGCAAACCGAGATCGATCTCTATGCTGGCAAAAATCCAAATTTCCAGCAAAACCCCGGCTGGTAGTAATGCCCTGATATAAAATAGTAAAATATTATTTCATTCCAACAATAGAAAAATGAATCATAAAAAAACAAATGCTTTTCTTACAGCAGCCATGGCTGCAGCTGTATTATTTACCCGCGGTGTCTATGCGCAAAATCCTGCCGAACAGCCTTTCCAGGGCGTTATAGGCAAAACATTAAACGATTCAAAAGAATGGTGGGCGCCACCGGTCAAAGCCCCGGCCGGCGCACCCAATATCGTTTGGATTTTACTGGATGATGTTGGCTTTGGTGCTTCCAGTGCTTTTGGCGGTGTTATTCGTACACCCGCACTGGATAGCCTGGCCAATAATGGTCTTCGCTATACAAATTTTCATACCGCAGCTATTTGCGCACCTACACGGTCTGCATTGCTTACCGGCCGCAACAGCCATTTTGTGCACGAAGGTGGATTTTCACATATTGCTTTATCAGCAGGTTTTCCCGGCTACGATGGAAGAATACCTTCCAAAGACGGCACCATTGCAGAAATTTTGCGCGAACATGGGTACAACACGTTTGCAGTTGGTAAATATGGGTTAACACCCGATGAAGACGCAACGGATGTAGGTCCTTTTGATCGCTGGCCCAGCGGAAAAGGCTTTGAGCATTTTTTTGGATTCCTGGGTTCTCAAACGGATCAGTATAAACCCGATCTTGTAGAAGACAACGCGCATGTTACGCCAGACGGACGTCATTTAAACGAACAGATAACCGATAAGGCCATTAGTTATATCGCCCGCCAGCAGAAGATTGCAGCAGGTAAACCTTTCTTTTTATATTATGCTCCCGGCGCCACACATGCGCCGCACCAGGTAGATAAATACTGGAGCGATCAATACAAGGGAAAATTTGACGGCGGATGGGATTTGTTTCGTGAAACAGTGCTGGCCAACCAGAAACGTTTGGGTATCATTCCCGCCTATGCGCAGTTGCCGCCCCGTAATCCAAGAGTACAGGAATGGAATGCACTGTCGGCCGATCAGAAAAAATTATTCGCGCGTTTTATGGAAGTGTATGCCGGTTATCTTACCTATACCGATTTCCAGATAGGCCGCCTAATCAACTACCTGAAAGAAAATGATTTACTGGAGAATACGGTTGTGTATGCCATCCTTGGCGATAATGGCGCCAGTAAAGAAGGCACGCTGGAAGGCGTGATAACGCCCCGGACAAATCCAGCAAAAACAAAAACAGAAGCAGAATTTTTAAAGACAAACCTCGGCAATATCGATTCTATTGGCACAGCCGCTGGTTCTGCCAACTATCCGCTGGGCTGGGCGCAGGCGGCCAATACACCTTTCAGGGAATGGAAGCAGGATGCCGATGCAGAAGGCGGCACGCACAATCCGCTGATCGTTTTTAATCCGAAAGCTATCAAAGAAAAAGGCGGCATCCGCAACCAATACGGCTACGTGATAGATTTATTGCCTACTACTTTGGAGCTGACAGGTATAAAAGCGCCCGAATATATACGGGGCATTAAACAGGATTCAATACAGGGCACTTCTTTGCTGTATTCATTTAATGATAGCAAAGCCGCTTCGCGGCATATCGTGCAGCACTATTATATTTTCGGTTCACGCTCCATTTATTACAATGGCTGGAAGGCAGAAGCCGCTCATCACCCTGATAACGTTGATTTTGATTTTAAACCGGGCGAAACCGTTGCCGATAGAAGTTTTGAAGAAGATGAGTGGCAACTGTATAATCTCAATGAGGACTTTAACGAGCGTGTTAACCTGGCAAAAAAATATCCCGAGAAACTAGCCGAACTAAAAAAGATTTTTGATGAACAGGCGGGGAAAAATCATCTCTATCCGCTGATTGACTGGTACGATGTGAACAATAAAAGAATACATCATCCAAATGGAAGCGATACGCAGGCGCCGGTTAAATGATTTATTATTCAGACGGTAAATTTTTTTATATGGTTTTTAGAGATGTTGAGATTTTAATAAAAAAGATACTGGTAGGTATTTTTATTTATATAGTGCCACTTGTTATTATTGGCGGTGGACTATGGCTCATCAAAATTTTATTTAACAAATAATACGTCATGATGTCAATCGATAAAACGCTTTCAAAAAAGATAACAAGGGATTTTTCATTCAGTTTATTAATTTATGCCCTGCCTGTAGCTGTACTGTTTCTTTATTTTGGAATAAAAGGGGAATCGCCCTGGCTGCACAATACCCATACGCCGGTACCCGTGCATCTTCCGGCCACCTTACAATTTCTGCAACCTGTTTTTAAAAATATACGTTCCTGGGGTTTCCTGGTGATTACCCTTGTATTGGGCGCTATTGAATTTGCGTTGGGATTGTATGATAACAAATGGACAAAAAGCGAACGCAAGGTGGACATCATCTGTTTCTTGGCGCCGAAATTTTTATTGCCGCCGGTAACCGCTTTCTTTAGCCTGAAACTATTGCCGCTGTTTTTGCCGGGACTGGCCAACCAGTTTTCATGGGTGCCGTTCTGGGCCGGGTTCTTTATTATTGCCATAGCTGATGATCTTACGCAGTACTGGTATCACCGGCTGCACCACCAATTGCCTTTTTTATGGCGGTTTCACCGTACGCACCATTCTGCGCCTTATATGGGCATGGCCATGGCCAGCAGGCAAAACTTTATCTATACTGTCTTCTTTTCACAGATCTATCTCACAGCAACGCTGGTATACCTGGGGCTTGGCTTGCCGGCTTTGTTTGTAACCGTTATTAAATCATTCATCACACTATCGGCACATTCGAGTATTCCATGGGATAAACCATTTTATAAATACAGGGCTTTACACCCTGTAGCGTGGGTACTTGAACGGTTGATTTCTACGCCTGCTACGCACCAGGGCCACCACGCAGACACAACGGGCGATGGGGTGGGGAATTACAAAGGAAACTTTGGGAACATGTTTTTTTTATGGGATGTGATTTTTAAAACGGGCATCATTACACGAAAATACCCAACCTCATTCGGCATTAAATTTTATAAACAGGAGGAATGGTATGCACAATTTTTATGGCCCATTTTCAAATCCCGGATTGAGGGAAGTGAACTGTCGGCAAAAGGACCGGAGGTAGGCGATGAAACACCTGCATATACAGAAGAAAATTCGGCCCACACAAGTATCGCATGAACAGAATTTTCTTTTAAAATCACTTAAGGAAATAATTTTTTGATCATTTATTAATGCAATATGAAAAGACATTTTGCTAATTTAATCGCTGCCTTGTTAATTTTTACGTCTATACTGGCACAGCCGGAAAAAAAAGATGAAACCATAACATTGTCGCTGGATTCTTTTACCACTAAAATCGGCAGGCTGCCAAGTCCGCAAATAATTGATGCCAGAAGCCCTGAGGAGTTTGCATACAACCATATCATAGGCGCGCTCAATTTTAACCTGCAAACAGCAGACTATGCAAGGTTTGTCCAGGCGCTTGATAAAACGAAGCCGGTTTTTATTTACGCTATCAATACCGGGCGAAGCAGTGCATTGGCAAGGGAGTTAAAACACCAGGGTTTTTCAGCAGTGTATGATTTGGCGGGCGGCATCGCCAACTGGATAGGCAGTGGTCAACCTTATTATACGTCTACTAAAAAAGGTTTGTCGCTGCCGGAATACAAAAATATCATCGCTGCCCATCAAACAGTGCTGGTAGATATTGGTTCGCGCTATTGCGCCGCCTGTAAAAAAATAAAACCGGTGCTTGACTCGCTGCGGAAAGAAAATGGTGAAGCGGTGAAGATTGTGGAAATTGATTTGGAAGAAAGCCCCTCATTAATTGCGGCGTTGAAAACAGTAAACCTGTTTCCGTATTTGATTTTGTATAATCAGGGAACAATTATATTAAAGAAGGCCGGGGCGGATGCGGTAAAGTCAGCTATTGATGCAGCATTGGCAAAGCAAAAATAGCAATACGTTGATATGCCTTAATTTTACGGTACCGGTTTTTCATGCAGTATAAATAAAGAACGAAGTGTATGTATGTTTTCAGGTGTATAATTTTTTGTGGGATAGGTGTTGCGATAGTTGCTTTCGCAGGCAAAAATAAAATGGCTGCATTGTTTAACAATGGAATTGATACCACCGCGCCCGGCGGCCATATCGGATGCCGGGTGCCTTCAAGGTCAGTTGCCTTCAATACCAGGAATAAACAAGTTGTTAATGTTGCTGCTACGGATGAAGAGATGGTGTTTATTAAAGGGGGAAGTTTTAAAATGGGCTCCAATGATTTCCCGGACGCCCAGCCCCTGCATACTGTAACGGTCAATAGCTTCTGGATGGACGAGCATGAGGTTACCAATGCAGCGTTTGCGGCTTTTGTAAAAGCTACCGGCTATATAACCATAGCAGAAAGAAAATTAAACCCGGCCGATTTTCCCGGCGTAGCTGCTGATAAATTAGTGCCCGGTTCAGCAGTGTTTACACCACCTGCACAAAAAGTTTCGCTCGACAACCCTTTGCAATGGTGGCAATATGTGCCTGGTGCCAGCTGGAAACATCCGCAGGGGCCGGCTACCGCTGTTGGTAACAAGCCAAACGATCCGGTAGTGCAGGTTTGCTATGCAGACGCTTCCGCATTTGCGAAATGGGCTGGCAAACGGTTGCCGACTGAAGCAGAATGGGAATATGCGGCAAGGGCCGGTAAAACATATCAACAATATTACTGGGGTAATGAATTGAAGCCTGCCGGCAGATGGGTAGCCAATATTTTCCAGGGAAGTTTTCCTGAGGGCAACACAGCGGAAGATGGCTATGCAACACTCGCGCCCGTAAAATCATTTCCTGCCAATAACTATGGCCTGTACGATATGGAAGGCAATGTATGGGAATGGTGCAGCGATCTGTACCGGCCCGATTATTATAAAAATAGCGCAGCTATTAACCCCCGGGGGCCTAAAAACAGTTTCGACCCCGATGAGCCGGGAGTGGAAAAGCATGTGCAGCGCGGTGGATCTTTTTTATGCAGCGATGAATATTGTATCCGTTACAAAGCGGGAAGTCGTGGCAAAGGAGAAACCAGCAGCGCGGGAAATAACCTGGGGTTTCGCTGTGTAAGGGATGCCGGAACAGCAAAAAAACAATGACATCAATATGGCTCCAGTTGGCAGCGCTGCGCTGGCCTATAGCCTGTTTGCAGCTGTACAATTCAATCAATAAGCTTCTATAAGCTGGTCGCAACCTGAGACTAAAAAAAATAGTCAATGAATTTTGCTCACGCATTCTCTTTTGTGAGGGTGGATAATATTACAACAAAAGCAGCCCTGCCAGAGACTGCTTTTGTGAAAAAATACAGCGAAATGTTACAAAGGCTTATAAGTAAATTTTTGTCCCCCCAATGAGGCCTCCACCATCAATCCGCCTATTTCCTGCGTAAATACTGCAACGCCTTCCCTGTATTTGGCAGTAGCGGATGCACCTGCTTTAGCTGCAACTGCTGACACCTGCCCGCTGAATTCAACCTTGTTGTCTTTGAAACGGTCCAATGCGTCTTTGTTTTCAAAAAAAATAACTTCGCGATAGGCTTGTCCCCCAACCTGTGCACCGGCGCTGATTTGTACCATTTTAGCGGTACCGATCTTTTTTCCTTTTTCGTAGACGCCGCCATTGCCGCCGGCTCCGCCTATTACAGCAGCACCCTTGCCTACGTTGGGGAAGATGGCGTATCCATAGGAGTTATTAAAAAGGGTGTTCATAGATGCATCTGTTTTTATAAATGCCGTCTTTGCAGACCGGCTGTCATCAAATATGCGCTCTTTATCCTGGGCCTGTACTGCTCTCGGCAGGAAAGCGGCAGTAAGCACAAATATCGCCAGCATTAACATTCTGTTCTTTTTCATAGTATTCTTTTTATTGCTTTAGAATTTGTTTTGAACAAGATAAGTAGCTCAAAAAAGCTGCCGTTTGCAATGAATTTTTGCCAAATAAAAGCGAAACAGAAACAAGGGGTGCACTAAGTGAATGGTGCCTGTTAACTGATTTTTAATGTGATGCTGTTCAAAAATGTACACAGAAGGGAAGTTGATTTAATGCATTGCATTCAATGAATTGCAGGAGGTTGCAAATGGTGTTTTTTTTACCCGAAATTCCCCGGTGTAGAAAAAATATCTTTTTTGGGCAGATATTGCACCATGCCCTGTTTTTTTGCACGTGCCGCAGGTTTGATGATTTGTTTTCCCGACATTTTTAACAATCAGCATGAACAAAGCGATCATTAACAAAAGATCGTATGGCAGCGGCGAAAAAAACTTAAGCGGGCATTATGTATTTACCTGTTCATGAGCAATGAATAAAGCTGCCCTGGTTTCATTTACGATGCTTCCCGAAAGGCTTTTGCGGAATAAACGCGAGACCACGGTTCTTCCGTAGGCGCCCATTACCACCAATGTATTTTGCCCGCTGTTGTTCACTGCTTTCACCAATTCCTGTTTAACCTTACCTTTCAGCAATTCAACTGTAAGGCTGGTAAAATGACGGGGAAGCCAGTCTTTTATATACTCCTCATATTCCGGTTGCGCCTTTTCTTTTGAAAATGCAGATAAAAGACAGGTTGGAATGGACCTCCATTCGGGAAGTATATAGGTATACATTTTCAGCGCATGTATACTGGAAAAGCTGCCATCATAGCTCAATATAACCTGTTCGGGTTGCTTTATTTCTTCCTGCAATAGAAGAACCGGGCAATGTGCATCTGCCAGCAGATCACTTAGAGAAATCGTAAGCGGCATAGAGGGCGTCTCGGGGAAATCTGCTTTGGCATCAGCAATAATTAAATCGGCAAAAGCACTGTGAAGTACCAGCTCTTCAAAGGAGGTGTCTCTGCGGGGCGATATGTTGAAGGAAACATTAGCCGCTATGCACATGTCTTTAAACAGGCGTACACTGTCGTTGGTTTGTTGCTGATCTTCCTCTGCAGCGGATCTATCTGAGAGAGGAACCGCAGTTAGCGCCAAATCATTAATGAAGGGATATAAAAACGAGGGTTTAGTGATAGTGGGCACCAGGAAAAGGGCATACAAAAATGCATTGCCTGCCTTTGCTATTTCAATAGCGGAAGATATTACATGCAGCGGCGCCTGAACGCCGTTCAGAACGATAAGTATTTTTTTCATACAGGAACCATTTAGCTGTTTTGTTCTTGACCAATGCAAGATCAGCAAAAAAGACTGAAAAAGGCATTGCCATAGTCATCGGTTCAGGACAGCTTTATCGCGTATATATTCTTTATTGTGTATATATCATGCACTATATCTTAAACCCCGTATGCAAATAAATAATATGGCTCCGGAGAAATAGAATGGATACACAGAAATGTAGCTTCTGTGTAAGGCTTTTTTGGCAATGCCTGGTATTCTTTTTCCGATTTAGGACAGGGGCCTGCGTACCCAGTGATAAACGGAGATAAAAAGTGCTTTCTGGTATGTTAATTGTGCCATTCTCTATGTGTAATTGATTCGAAGAGCCGTTAAAAAACTTGCCATGATATTTGCAAAGCCCAATCGCATTCCAGCCTTTGTGTTGGAAAAATTAAACCTTCTTTTAGACCTTTTAAGAGAAAGGAAAAAGGAATTCGAGATGTTTGCGGGCAACATAAAAAGCAAATCATTAAAAAGAACGGTATTAAGCCTTGCGCAGGAATGCAACCAGTATGCCCATGAATTGCTGAGCCAGCTGGAAACAATGACCGGCAATATTAAAGTGTATGAAGAAGCAGAAATTGCACTGGCCAATACACTGTTATGGGAAGAAGAAGAAGATATCCTGCACTCCTGCCAGCTAAGTGAAAAGAAAATGATAGTTGCTTACCGGAGTATCCTGAACGAACCGATTTTGGGAGATAACCTTAGAAATCTCCTGCGTAACCAGCTCAATGGGCTTGCCTGTGCTTTTACGCAAATAAAATTATTGAACGCTTCGCTGTACCACCATTAATGAGCGGCATGAGATCGATGCAGGGTGCAACAGCCATAACTTTACTTCCCACCTGGCGAAATCACGAACAATGATTGTTTTGCTTTTCCAAACCGGCCACACATTGCCCCGCCAAATCAAATAGTAAAATCTTCCATCAATACAGTAAAACCTGACATTGAATAAAGATCGCCGCTGGTCTAATTTAATGTCTTGATTTAAAGAGCATTTTCCAGCTCAATATTTCATTATATAACGGTTGCATAAAAGGTTTGCCTCCGGGAAGACTGTGCTGTAACAACGCATGTTTGCAGCAGTTTTTTCCTTTTAATACAACCTCTTTGACGAATACCCGGGACCCTGAACGGGTACAATAAAAATTATTTGAAACCGGTTGTATTATTAACTGCCATGTTTGAAAAAAAATATTTCGAAGATTACCTGCCGGATCATCGGCGCCATACCAGGGGGCGCACCGTTTCCGAAGCCGATATTATACTGCATGCCGGGCAAACAGGCGATTTTTTCCCTCATCACATGGACGAAGAATGGTGTAAAACGCAGCCTTTTCAGAAAAGGATCGCGCATGGCACACTGATCTTTTCAATGGCTATTGGTCTTACCGCGGCATTGGTAAATGAAGTCTCCATGACTTATGGATATGATCGGCTTCGCTTTATTAAGCCGGTCTTCATCGGTGATACCCTGCAGGTCGCCGTTAGTATCAAAGAAAAAAAAGAGCACAAAAAGCCGGGTTTTGGGCTGGTAACAGAACTGGTGGAAGCTTTTAACCAGCACCATGAGCTGGTAATGGTTTGTGAACATATATTAATGGTGGAGAAGAGATCGTGAGTCGTGAGTCGTGAGGCGTGAGGCGTGAATTTT
>Ga0207658_10003854_pt1 | contig 10566 bp, 9 predicted proteins | sample KBSS33metaG_FD_184322 | JGI IMG/M metagenome (GOLD analysis project Ga0207658, IMG submission 184322) | Switchgrass rhizosphere microbial communities from Kellogg Biological Station, Michigan, USA - KBS S3-3 metaG (SPAdes) (version 2) | ecosystem: Host-associated > Plants > Roots > Rhizosphere >...
GATGCGCCACGCGTTCGACCGCGGCTACCGCCGGATCGAATTTCGCGTCGACAGCCGCAATGCACGTTCGCAGGCGGCGATGAAAAAACTCGGCGCGGTGCGCGAAGGCGTGATGCGCGCCGACCGCATCACCTACACCGGCCACGTCCGCGACACGGTGCTGTTCAGCATTCTCAAGGAAGAGTGGCCCGTCTAAGCAAGCAACCGTGGCCAAGCTCTATTTCTATTATGCGGCGATGAACGCGGGGAAATCGACCACGCTCATCCAGGCCGATTTCAACTATCGCGAGCGCGGTATGGCAACGATGCTGTGGGCCGCCGCCCACGACGACCGGTCAGGCGCGGGCACGATCGGATCACGCGTCGCGCTGTCGGCCCCGGCCTTGATGTACTCGCCCGACGTGGACTTGTTCGAAGCGGTCGCCGACGAACGCAAGCGCCGCGACCTGCACTGCGTGTTGGTCGACGAGGCGCAATTCCTGACCCGCGATCATGTGCTGCAATTGTGCCGGGTCAGCGACGATCTTGGCATTCCGGTGCTGTGCTACGGCCTCCGCACCGATTTCCTCGGCGAATTGTTCGAGGGCAGCGCGGCGCTGCTCGCGCTCGCCGACAGCCTGGTCGAGTTGAAGGCGGTCTGCGAATGCGGGCGCAAGGCGACGATGAACCTGCGCATGGACGCCGAAGGCCACGCGGTCGCCGCTGGCGCGCAGACCGAGATCGGCGGCAACGACCGTTACGTCGCGCTGTGCCGCCGCCACTTCTTCGAGCGCTTGAAAGAGGGCGAGGCACGGCAATTGAGCCTCGGACTGGCGCGGACCTGATGCGCCTGCGACAAGCGCGCCCATGAACCAGGACAATATGGTCTATCAGATCGCCGTCTGGCTGATTCCGCTGGTGATCGCGATCGTCTTCCACGAAGTCGCGCACGGGCTAGTCGCGCGCCGCCTCGGCGATCCGACCGCGGAAGAGCGCGGCCGCCTCAGCCTCAACCCGATCCGCCATATCGATCCGTTCGGGACGGTGATCCTGCCCTTGATCCTCGCGGTCAGCCATGCCGGCGCGATCTTCGGCTGGGCCAAGCCGGTGCCGGTCAATTACGCGCGGCTGCGTAATCCGCGCCGCGACATGGTCCTGGTCGCGCTTGCCGGTCCGGGCATGAACCTGTTGCTGGCGATCGCCGGCGCGGCGATCCTGGTGGCGACTCTCTCGCTGTCGGGCGGCGCACAGGACGGCGTCGCGCGGTTCGTCGCCGCCAACGCGCTCAACTTCATTTTCATCAATATCTTCCTCGGCGTGTTCAACCTACTCCCGGTACCGCCGTTCGACGGCGGCCACGTCGTCGAAGGCCTGCTGCCGCCGTCCGCGGCGGTCCAGTTCCGCAAGATCGGCCGCTTTTCATTGCTGGTCATGGTCATCCTGTTGCTGGTGCTTCCGGCGCTCGGCGTGAATGTGGTCGGACGGGTCGTCGGGCCGATCGTCGACACCGTAGCAGCCGCAATCCTCGGGATTTTCGGCCTGGCCGTCTAAAGCATACCGATGTTTCACGGCTGGATCATTCTCGACAAGCCAGTCGGCTTGGGTTCGACCCAGGCGGTCAGCGCGGTCAAGCGCGTGTTGCGCGAGGCGGGCGAACCTAAAACCAAGGTTGGCCATGGCGGTACGCTCGACCAGCTGGCGTCCGGCGTGCTGCCGATCGCGCTCGGCGAAGCGACCAAGCTGGCCGGCCGCATGCTCGAGGCGACCAAGGCCTATGAGTTCACGGTGCGGTTCGGCGAAGAAACCGACACACTCGACACCGAGGGTGAGATCGTCGCGCGGAGCGACGTCCGGCCGACGCCTGAGCAGGTCGCGGCGGCCCTCCCGCGCTTCACCGGCGCGATCGAGCAGGTTCCGCCGGCCTATTCCGCTCTGAAGATCGCCGGCAAGCGGGCATCGGATCGCACGCGGGCGGGCGAGACGGTCGACATCAAACCGCGATTGGTTACGATTTACGACCTCGCGATCCGTCACCCCCGCGAAAGCGGGGGTCCCGCTTCCTCGAAGGATCAGCGGGATTCCCGCATTCGCGGGAATGACGAAGTGACGTTGTCGTGCACCGTGTCCAAGGGCACGTATATCCGCAGCCTCGCCCGCGACCTCGCTCGTTCGTTGAATACGGTCGGCCATGTCACCATGTTAAGGCGGACCCGCGCCGGACCGTTCGTCATCGAACAGGCCATTTCGCTGGACTTTTTGCAAACAGCCGCTAAGGCGCGGCAACTCGATGGGGCGGTCATGCCGCTGCAAGCGGCGCTGGACGACATCCCGGCCCTCCCTGTCACCCCCGAACAAGCCCAGCTGCTCCGTCACGGACAGAAGCTTTTCGGGTTCCCCGCGAAGCCGGGGCTTTGCATGGCAACGCTGGAGGGAACTCCGGTCGCGCTGGTGGAAGCTGCGGCTGACGGCCTGACGGTCGTCCGGGGGTTCAACCTTTAAGAAGATAGGAGTGTACCGATGTCGATTACCACCGAGCGCAAGGACGCGCTGATCAAGGAGCATGGGCGCGGCAAGGCCGACACCGGCTCGACCGAAGTGCAGGTCGCAATTCTGACCGAGCGCATCAACAATCTGACCTCGCATTTCAAGACGCACGCGAAGGATAATCACTCGCGTCGCGGCTTGCTGATGATGGTCAACCAGCGTCGTTCGTTGCTCGATTATCTGCGCGGCAAGGATGCCCAGCGCTACACCGATCTGATCGCCAAACTCGGCCTTCGGAAGTAATTCGCAAGGGCGCCCGCGCGGCGCCCTTCGCACATCGGGGCCAACCGCAATTCGGCGGGGGGCCTTAGGGGCTAAACAGGCCCCGAACCGCTCGCAGACCGGCTTGTCTGCCTAGCTGTCCCGCCGGCATCTGGCCCGCGGGGTGAAGGAAACAACATGTTCAATACCAAAACAGTCGAAATCGAGCTTGGCGGAAAAACCCTCAAGCTCGAAACGGGCCGCATTGCCCGCCAAGCCAATGGCGCGGTCCTCGCGACCCTCGGCGAAACCGTCGTCCTGTGCGCGGTTACCGCCGCCAAGACCGTCAAGCCGGGCCAGGATTTCTTCCCGCTGACCGTCCACTACCAGGAAAAATTCTCAGCCGCCGGGCGTATCCCGGGCGGCTTCTTCAAGCGCGAGCGCGGCGCGACCGAAAAGGAAACGCTGACCAGCCGCCTGATCGACCGTCCGATCCGCCCCCTGTTCCCCGAGGGCTTCTACAATGAGGTCCTGGTGATCGCCCAGGTGCTTTCCTACGACGGCGAGAACGAGCCCGACATCCTGGCGATGATCGCCGCGTCGGCCGCTCTCACCATCTCGGGCGTCCCCTTCATGGGCCCGATCGGCGCCGCCCGCGTCGGTTACGCCGATGGCGAATATATCCTCAACCCGACCAACACCCAGGTCGCCGAAGGCCAGCTCGACCTCGTCGTCGCCGGCACGCTCGGCGCGGTGATGATGGTCGAATCCGAAGCCAAAGAGCTGTCGGAAGACGTCATGCTCGGCGCGGTGATGTTCGCCCACGCGGCCTCGAAGAAGGTTTGCGAGGCGATCATCAGCCTGGCCGAGAAGGCCGCCAAGGAGCCCTGGGACCTCGCCAGCAACGACGGCAAGGCCGCGGTCAAGACTAAGCTCAAGGACCTCATCGGCAAGGACGTCGACGCCGCTTACCGGCTGACCGACAAGTCAGAGCGCTCGGCCGCACTGACCGTCGCGCGCGACAAGGCCAAGGAAGCGTTTGCCGAAGCCGACCCGCAGGAGCAGATGGCGGCGTCCAAGGCCGTCAAGAGCCTTGAGGCCGACATCGTCCGCGGTGCGATCCTCAAGGAAGGGCGCCGCATCGACGGCCGCGACACCAAGACCGTCCGCCCGATCGAGGCGATCGTCGGCTTCCTGCCGCGGACCCACGGTTCGGCCCTGTTCACGCGCGGCGAGACCCAGTCGATCGTCACCACGACGCTCGGCACCAAGGAATCGGAGCAGATGATCGATGGCCTTGAGGGCCTGAGCTATTCGCGCTTCATGCTGCACTACAACTTCCCGCCGTATTCGGTCGGTGAAGTAGGCCGTTTCGGCGCCCCGTCGCGGCGTGAGACGGGCCATGGCAAACTGGCCTGGCGCGCGCTGCATCCGATGCTGCCGACGATGGAGGAATTCCCCTACACCATCCGGGTTCTGTCCGACATTACCGAGAGCAACGGGTCGTCATCGATGGCCACCGTTTGCGGCGGCTCACTCGCGATGATGGACGCCGGTGTTCCCCTGAAGCGCCCAGTTGCCGGCATCGCCATGGGCCTGATTCTCGAAGGCAAGGACTTTGCGGTCCTCAGCGACATCCTCGGCGACGAGGACCACCTCGGCGACATGGACTTCAAGGTTGCGGGCACGAGCGAAGGCATCACCTCGCTGCAGATGGACATCAAGGTCGCCGGCATCACCGAGGAGATCATGAAGGTCGCCCTCGCCCAGGCGAAGGACGGCCGCGCTCACATCCTCGGTGAAATGGCCAAGGCCCTCGACCACACGCGCGAGGAGCTGTCGGCTCACGCGCCGCGGATCGAGACCATGCAGATCCCCAAGGACAAGATCCGCGAAGTCATCGGCACCGGCGGCAAGGTCATCCGCGAAATCGTCGCGGAGACCGGCGCCAAGGTCGACATCGACGACGAGGGCGTAATCAAGATTTCGTCTTCCGACCTCAACCAGATCGAGGCCGCGCGCCAGTGGATCCGCGGCATCGTCGCCGAGCCCGAGCCGGGCACGATTTACACCGGCAAGGTCGCCAGCATCGTCGATTTCGGCGCGTTCGTGACGTTCATGCCGGGCAAGGATGGCCTGGTCCACGTCAGCGAGATCAAGAACGAGCGGGTTGAAAATGTCCGCGACGCTCTGTCCGAAGGTCAGGAGGTCAAGGTCAAGCTGATCGAGGTCGACCAGCGCGGCAAGGTCCGCCTGTCGATGCGCCTGGTTGACCAGGAAACTGGTGAGGAACTGCCCGACACCCGTCCGCCGCGCGAGCCGCGCGAGGGTGGTGACCGTGGTCCCCGTGGCGATCGTGGCCCGCGCCGCGATGGCGGCCGGGACCGTGGCCCGCGTCGGGATGGCGACCGTGGACCGCGCCGTGAAGGCGGCGACCGTGATCGCGGACCCCGTGGTGATCGCGGCGACCGTGGCCCGCGTCCGCCCCGCGAGGGCGGCGAAGGTCCGCGCGACGACGGCCCCGCGCCCGAGTTCGCGCCGGCGTTCCTGACCGGGAACGACGACGACTGAACAGTTCCTCGGCGAGAGCCAAGGTCCAGATAACGAAGGCCCCGCGAGCGATTGCGGGGCCTTTTCCTATGGCCCAGCTCCTCCGTCGGTTTGACCCTCCGCCCACCGCGTGGCACGGCATTGGCCTATGTCTAACGACGGGCAGGAAATGTGGGGCGGCAGGTTCGGCGGCAAGCCGGCCGAGCTCATGACCCAGATCAACGCCTCGATCGCGTTCGACAAGCGGCTGTGGCGCGAGGATATCGCTGCCTCCAAGGCGCATGCCGCGATGCTCCGCGACACCGGCATCATCCCAGCGGCCGATGCCCAGGAAATCCTCAACGGCCTCGACGCGATTGCCGAGGAATATCAGCGCGACGGAGTCCCCGAGCGCCCCGAGCTCGAAGACATCCACATGACGGTGGAAAACCGCCTCGCTGAGCTAATTGGGCCGGTTGCCGGGCGGCTGCACACCGCCCGTTCGCGCAACGACCAGGTCGCGACCGATTTCAAGCTGTGGGTGCGGGTCGCGTGCGACGAAGCGGTCGACGCCATCCGCGGCCTCCAGCGTGTCCTCGTCACTCGCGCCGAAGACCATGCCGAAACGGTGATGCCCGGCTTCACTCATCTGCAGGTCGCCCAGCCAGTGACGCTCGGCCACCATCTGCTCGCTTATTACGAGATGCTGCGACGCGACGTGTCGCGCTTCGGCGCCGCCCGGGCACGGATGAACGAGAGCCCCCTTGGCTCCGCTGCGCTTGCCGGAACCGGCTTCCCGATCGATCGCAAGGCAACGGCACAGGCCCTCGGGTTCGACGAGCCGACCGCGAACAGCCTCGATGTCGTCTCGGACCGCGACTTCGCGCTGGATTACCTCTCGGCCGCCGCCCAGTGCAGCCTCCATCTCTCGCGTCTCGCCGAGGAGCTGGTCCTGTGGGCGAGCCCGATGTTCGGCTTCGTCAAATTGTCGGACGATTTTTCGACCGGCTCGTCGATCATGCCGCAAAAGCGCAATCCCGACGCGGCCGAGCTGGTGCGCGGGCACAGCGGGCGGATCGTCGGAGCGTTGATGTCGCTGATGATGACGATGAAGGGCCTGCCGCTCGGTTATTCGAAGGACATGCAGGACGACAAGGAGCCGCTGTTCGAAGCGCGCGACCTGCTGATCCTCTCGCTCGAGGCGCTGGCGGGCATGCTTTCGACCCTGGAGTTCGTGCTCGACCGTATGCGCGAGGCGGCCGCCGCAGGCTACTCGACCGCGACCGATCTGGCCGACTGGCTGGTGCGCGAAGCGGGCGTGCCGTTCCGCGAGGCGCATCACATCACCGGCCGCGCCGTCAAGCTCGCCGAAGAGCGCGGCTGCGAGCTGGCCCTGCTGCCGCTCGACGCCCTTCAGGAAATCGACCCGAAGATCGACGAGCGCGTGTTCTCGGTGCTGAGCGTCGATGCCTCGGTCGCCAGCCGCACCAGCTATGGCGGCACCGCCCCCGTGCGCGTCCGCGAACAGCTGGCGAAGGCAAAGGCCGAACTAGGGCTTTAGCTTGCGCTGGGCGAGCGTGCGGAGGCGCAGCGCGTTCAGCTTGATGAAGCCGGCCGCGTCCTGCTGATCGTAATCGCCGCTCCCTTCCTCGAACGTGACGAGGTCCTGATCGTACAGCGAATAAGGGCTTGAGCGGCCGATCACCGTGGCATTGCCTTTATAGAGTTTGACCGTGACCTGGCCGGTCACCAGTTCCTGGCTTTTGTCGATGGCGGCCTGGAGCATCTCGCGTTCGGGGGAAAACCAGAAACCATCGTAAATTAGCTTGGCGTAGCGCGGCATCAACTCGTCCTTGAGGTGCATCGCGCCGCCGTCGAGGGTGATGCTCTCGATCCCGCGGTGGGCGGCGAGGAGGATGGTGCCGCCCGGCGTTTCGTAGACGCCGCGCGACTTCATCCCGACGAACCGGTTCTCGACCAGGTCGAGGCGGCCGATGCCATTGTCGTGGCCGAGCTGGTTGAGGCGAGTGAGGAGATTTGCTGGCGAGAGTTTCTGGCCGTCGATCGCGACCGGATCGCCGCGTTCGAAATCCACGGTGATGATCGTCGGCGTGTCGGGCGCGTCCTCGGGTGAAATCGTCCGCTGGTGGACATATTCCGGCGCCTCTGCCGCCGGGTCTTCCAGCACCTTCCCCTCGGACGACGAGTGCAAAAGGTTGGCGTCGACCGAGAAGGGCGCATCGCCGCGCTTGTCCTTGGCGATCGGGATCTGGTGCTGTTCGGCGAAATCGATCAGCGCTTCGCGGCTGGCGAATTCCCACTCGCGCCACGGGGCGATGACCCGGATGCCCGGCTCGAGCGCGTAATAGCCAAGCTCGAAACGGACCTGGTCGTTGCCCTTGCCGGTCGCGCCGTGACAGACGGCATCAGCGCCAACTTGCCGCGCGATCTCGATCTGGCGCTGGGCGATCAGGGGCCGCGCGATCGACGTGCCGAGCAGATATTGCCCCTCGTAGACCGCGTTGGCGCGGAACATCGGGAAGACGAAATCGCGGACAAATTCCTCGCGCAGGTCGTCGACGAAGATGTTTTCCGGTTTGACGCCGAGCATCTCGGCCTTGGCTCGCGCCGGCTCGACCTCGCCGCCTTGGCCGAGGTCGGCGGTGAAGGTCACCACCTCCGCGTCATACTCGGTTTGCAGCCATTTCAGGATGATCGAAGTGTCGAGCCCGCCCGAATAAGCCAGCACCACCTTGAGCTTCTTGGCCGTCATTGCCCCAGCATCCACCGCATCGCGCCGCGCGCCGTATGCATCCGGTTAGCCGCTTGTTTCCAGACCGCCGAGCGCGGACCGTCGATCACCGGTGCGGTGACTTCCTCACCGCGCCGCGCGGGCAGGCAGTGCAGGAACCACGCGTTAGGCGCCCGCGCCATCAGCGCTTCGTCGACCTGATAAGGTTCGAACACGGCATGTTTCTCCTCGCTGGGTTCGTCGCCCATCGACACCCAGACATCGCTGTAGACGATGTCGGCGCCGTCGACCGCCTCGAACGGGTCGACGACCTGGTCGACCGCCAACATTGGCGCGCCAAAACCATAGCCTTGGGGGCTGGCAACAATCAGCCTCGCGCCGAGCAGAGCGCAGCCTTCGGCGAGCGACCGGGCAACGTTATTGGCTTCGCCTATGAAGGCGATCCGCGCGCCCTCAATGCGGCCGACCAGCTGCTTTACCGTCAACAGGTCGGCGAGCGCCTGGAGCGGGTGATCGGTCGCCGACAGCATGTTGAGGATCGGCGCGGCATCCAGCGCCGCCATCTGCTCGAGTAGGCCATGGTCGAACACTCGGGCGGCGATGATTGCGTGATAGCAAGCGAGGGTGCGGGTCACGTCGGCCACGCTTTCGCGGCTGCCGATGCCGAGCTCGGCCGGCTGGAGATAGACCGGATGCCCGCCAAGCTGCGCCGCCGCCAGCTCCATTGAATTGCGCGTCCGTGCGCTCGGCTTTTCGAAATAGAGCGCGACACCCTTGTCTTGCAGCACGCGCGCCGCCGGCGCTTCGGACAGAGCAAGGATTTGCGCGAGGTCGGCCGGTGCCAAGTCACGGATCGCAAGCAGATGCCTCACCAGCTGGCCTCCCGCTTGACCATCGTCCCGACGCCATGATCGGTGAGCAGTTCGATCAACAGCGAATGATGGACCCGGCCGTCGATGATGTGCGCGAAGCCGACGCCCTGCTCGACCGCGTCGGCGCAGGCCTTGAGCTTGGGAATCATGCCCTTGCCGACGCTGGCATGGTCGATGCGGTCGCGCAGTTCAGCCGCAGTCAGGCGCGGCACCAGGCTCGTCTCGTCATTAGCATCGTCGAGCAGGCCCGGAACCGCGGTCAGATAGACGATCTTCTCGGCGTTCATTGCGACCGCGATGGCGCGCGCGGCCTCGTCGGCGTTGACGTTGTAAGGATGGCCTTCGGGATTGGCGCCGACGGTCGAGATGACCGGGGTCAGCCCGTCGTCGAGCAGACGGTGGATAAGCTCGGCGCGAACCGCGGTGACGTTGCCGACAAAGCCGAGCGCAGGATCGGCGGGTGTGACGGTGAGGAGGCCGGCATCTTCGCCCGACACGCCAACCGCGACCGGTTCGTCGCCGGCCTGGCTGTTGATCGTCGCGACCAGGTCGCGGTTGATCTTGCCGACCAGCACCATGCGGACGATCTCGAGCGTCTCGGCGTCGGTGACCCGGAGACCATCCTTGAACTCGGGCTCCTTGCCGACGCGGCGCAGCATGGTGTCGACTTGCGGGCCGCCGCCATGGACCAGCACGCAGCGCACGCCGACGCTGCGCAGCAGGAGCACGTCCTGCGCCAGCGCGAGATCGGACTCCTTGTCGAGCGCCGCGCCACCCAGCTTCACCACCACCGACTTGCCGGCGAACAAGCGGATGTAGGGCAGTGCCTCGACGAGGACGCGCGCGGTTTCAGCTGCCGTCATGACGTCCTCGAATTTTCGCGGATGTAGCCGGGGCCGAGATCGATCCCGATCATTTTTGCGGACGCCTTACCCGCGCCAAGATGCACCTCGATGTCGACCTCATCGCCGAGCATATGTTCGACGAGCGCGTCACCATCGTGGGCGATGCCGACTCCACCTTTGGCGACCACGATCCCGCCATAAGCGACCCGTGATTTCGCAACATCGAGATCGACCCCGGCGGAGCCCGCGGCGGCCATCAGGCGGCCCCAATACGGATCGCCGCCGTACCAGCTGCATTTGACCAGATTGTTCTCGACGATCGACTTGGCGGCGACTTTGGCTTCGGCTTCGCTGGCCGCGCCGGTGACGGTGAGGTGCGCCATGCGGGTCATTCCTTCCGCATCGCGCGCCATCTGCATGGTGAGGTCGCGGCAGGCGGCGAGCAGGGCGTTGACGAACTCGTCCGCATCGGCCTTGCCGCGCTTGCCCGACGCGAGCAGCATCGCCGTGTCGTTGGTCGACATCGCGCCATCGACATTGAGCGTATTGAAGGTCGCGTCCGAAGCGGCCTTGAGCGCCTTTTGCATGACCGCCCGCGAGACGTCGGCGTCGGTCGTCAGGAAGGCGAGCATGGTCGCCATGTTCGGCGCGATCATCCCGCAGCCCTTGGCCATCCCGCCGAGCGTGAAGTTGGAACCGTGGATCACGACCTCCTTGGCCTGGTGGTCGGTGGTGAGGATGCCGCGCGCCGCATCGTGCCCACCTGCGACTGACAGCTTCTTTGCCAGATGAGGCACGTGGCTGAGGATCGGCTCCATTGGCAGCGGCGTACCGATGATCCCGG
>Ga0207658_10003857_pt1 | contig 10563 bp, 11 predicted proteins | sample KBSS33metaG_FD_184322 | JGI IMG/M metagenome (GOLD analysis project Ga0207658, IMG submission 184322) | Switchgrass rhizosphere microbial communities from Kellogg Biological Station, Michigan, USA - KBS S3-3 metaG (SPAdes) (version 2) | ecosystem: Host-associated > Plants > Roots > Rhizosphere...
CGCCTGCGCGAGATCGACCGCCGCCTCGGACATCTCGCGCGGATCATGAAGGCCGCGAAGGTCGTCGATCCGGCGACGCAGCGAGAACGCGACCAGGTGCGTTTCGGCGCGACCGTCGAGCTTGCCGACGAAAACGACAATCGGCGCCAGCTGACGATCGTCGGTGATGACGAAGCGGACGCAACATCGGGCAGGATTGCCTGGAGCGCGCCTCTCGCCCGCGCAATGATCGGAGCCAAGGTCGGCGATGAGCGCCTTGTCCGCCTACCCGGCGGCGAAAAGAGCTATGAAGTGATCGGGATCCGCTACCCGGACGTTTAGGCGGCGCGGTTCGGAGCGCCGACGATGTGCGGCGGCTCGGCGGGCATGGTTTCGGCCCAGACGTCGGCGATCGTGGTCAACGCCGAGAGCCCAGCGGACCGCTCGTCGTTGCCGTCGATCCGGCGCCAAGGCGACCAGCGCGTATCTGTGTTGTCGAACAGCTCCCGGACGATCTGCGCGTAAGCCGGGTCGTCGACGCGGACCGGCTCGTCGCGACGAATAACCGGCCACCACGGATTGCCCGCGCGCTCGGCAAGCCGGCGGTCCTGGACCTCGCCTGCAACCTCGAAGAACAGTTTCACGACTAGCGTGCCGTAATCGCGCTGCTGGGCTTCAAACTCGTTGATCTCGTCGAACGCGCGCGCCGCCGCCTTGTCCGAGACACGGCCCTGGAGGCGATCATCGAGTACGCGTCGGTACCAGCTGCGATAGAAGACGGCGGTGTCGCCCGCCCCCGGCAACTTACGCCAGAACGGCGCCAGCCAGTGGCCGACGTTCGATTCCCGGCGGTCATGATGCACCGGGTGGATGTTGACGTGGCACGGGTCGAAGGCGGCGGCGAGCTGTTTGAGCGCATGCTTCTTGCCTGCGCCGTCGGGACCTTCGAAGATGATCAATGCGCGGCGGCCGTGAGCAATTTGGGGCAGCTGGAGCTCGCCCAGTTGCTCGCGCAGAGCGGCTAGTGCCGACAAATAGTCGGGCGAATTCGCCTGATCGCTGATCGTCCGAGCCCCCACGATATGGAAATTAGCGGCGGGGCTTGGACGTCACAATCGGCTCCCTGGCCGCGCGCGACGATTTTGTCCCAAAACGGGCCGAGCGTGCTTTCCCGGCCACGCCGGCACCCTCAGCTCGGGTCGACAATCCGGATGTGCAGTTCCTTCAACTGCTTTGCCATGACCTCGGAAGGCGCGTTCATCATCAAATCCTCGGCCTTCTGGTTCATCGGGAAGAGAATGACCTCGCGGATGTTCGGCTCGTCGGCGATCAACATGACGATGCGGTCGATGCCGGGCGCCGACCCGCCGTGCGGCGGAGCGCCGAACTTAAACGCATTGATCATGCCCGCGAAGTTCGTGTCGACTTCGTCCTTCGTGTAGCCAGCAATCTCGAACGCCTTGTACATGATGTCAGGGCGGTGATTTCGGATCGCGCCCGAGCTCAACTCCACCCCGTTGCAGACGATGTCATACTGCCAGGCGAGGATCTCGAGCGGGTCCTTGGTCTGGAGCGCCTCTAGCTCGCCCTGCGGCATCGAGAAGGGATTGTGGCTGAAGTCGATCTTCTGCTGCTCCTCATTATACTCGAACATCGGGAAATCGACGATCCAGCAGAAGCGGAACGCGCCCTTTTCCAGGAGGTCGAGCTGCTCGGCGACGCGGGCTCGCGCCGCTCCGGCGAGCCTGACGGCATCGGCTTCCTGTCCGGCTGCGAAAAAGAGACCGTCGTCAGGATCGAGGCCCATCTCGTCGGCAAGCCGGTTCATCCCCTCCTCGCCATGGTTCTTGGCGATCGGCCCGCCCCATTCACCGCCCTTGCGGGTCGCATAGCCGAGGCCGGCGAACCCTTCGCTCCGGGCCCACTCGTTCATGTCGTCGAAGAACTTGCGGCTCTTTTCGGCGGTGCCTGGCGCCGGGATCGCGCGGACCACGCCCCCTTTTTCGACGATACCGGCGAACAACCCGAAGCCCGAGCCGCGGAAATGATCGCCGACGTCGGAAATCAGCAACGGGTTGCGCAGGTCGGGCTTGTCGGTGCCATATTTGAGCAGCGCCTCGTTGTAGGGGATGCGCGGATATTCGCCCGCCGGCGTGACGCGGCGCCCGTTCGCGAACTCTTCGAACACGCCCGAAAGGACCGGCTCGATTGCCGCAAACACGTCGTCCTGGGTGACAAAGCTCATCTCGAAGTCGAGCTGGTAAAATTCGCCGGGGCTGCGGTCGGCTCGGGCATCTTCGTCGCGGAAGCAGGGGGCGATCTGAAAATACCGATCGAATCCGGCAACCATGATCAATTGCTTGAACATCTGCGGCGCTTGGGGGAGCGCGTAGAACTTACCCGGATGGACGCGGCTCGGAACGAGATAGTCGCGCGCGCCCTCGGGGCTGCTTGCCGTCAGGATCGGTGTCTGGAATTCCGTAAAGCCCTGGTCGATCATCCGCCGGCGGATCGAGGCGATCACTGCCGAGCGCAGCATGATGTTCGCATGGACCTGCTCGCGCCGAAGGTCGAGATAGCGATAGCGAAGCCGAATCTCTTCGGGATAATCGGCCTCGACCGCGACCGGCATCGGAAGTTCGGCCGCTTCGGACTGGACCGTCACCGTCCCTGCCCTCACCTCGATCTCGCCCGTCGCCAAATTGGCGTTCACGGTCTCGGCAGATCGGGCAACCACGTCGCCTTCGACGGTGACGACGGATTCGACGCGAATCCGATCAAGAACCTTGAACGCCGGCGAATCGATATCGGCGACAACCTGGGTGATGCCGTGATGGTCCCGCACGTCAACGAACAAGAGGTGCCCATGGTCGCGCTTGCGGTGAACCCAGCCCGACAGGCGGACCGTTGCTCCGACATTGACCTTGCGCAGCTCGGCGCAGTGATGGGTACGATAGGCGTGCATGATCGTCGTCGGTTCCGGTTGCTGGAAGTTGTGGAAAAAGCGCGAGCGCGCTTCGCAACCGATGTGCTGGGTTGTCAACCCGACGGACGATTATCCGATCAGGCTGTCCGCCAGAATATCGAGCACTTCGTGGGCGATGTACGGTGCCCACAAGGAGCGCGCGACCCGGACCAGCCATGCGAAACCAATCCCGATCACAAAGACCAGCACCTGTCCCGCGAGCGGATATTGCGTGTGAAGAACCGCCCAGGACGCGGCGGAAATCACTGCGGCGGGCCAGAAGCCGACCAGCTCGCGCAAGCCGAACAAGAGAAACCCGCGCCAAATAAACTCTTCATAGAAGTTCGAGAAAATGTTGCCGGCGATCTTCCACGGATTGGGATCGATCCAGTGCACTGTGCCCGGAGGAAAAAAGGCCAGCGCAGTGAGAACGGCGCAAATCAGCGCAAGCAGGCCCCCGGCCACGCCCGGAATTACGGACTGCCCCAAATTACCCAGCGGCGGCATGGGCAGCCAACCCGCGCTTGCCAAGGCGATCCATGAGACACCCGAGAGGGCGGCCATGATCGTCGAATAGAGTAGCAGGTGGGGCAGGAAGATTCCCCACCGCTCATAAGTCGTCAGGTGCAGGGCCTGCAGCGCGACGACTCGCACCGGAGTCGTCGGCCACCAATTGCTTGCGTAGACAATGAGTAAGGCCAGCAGGACAATAGCCTGGGACTTGAGGTCAAGTCGCTTGGGCGTGCTTAGCGCAAGTGCATCCATTGAGGTTCCCCCCTCTGCTCACCCCAAGCGGACGCGATTTATCCGGCAATAACACGTCTTGCCAATGCTCAATTGGACACTCGCTCTGGCAATCGAAAATTCGGGTCTGTATGGCCATTACCCAAATGAAAATTCATCCGTTGATCAGCGACAGCAAGTCGCTCGCTGACCTTGTCGACCGCCTCGCAAAGCAGCCCTTTGTCGCTGTGGACACGGAGTTCATGCGCGAGAATACCTATTGGCCGGACCTTTGCCTGGTCCAGGTTGCAAACCCCGATGAAGCGGCCGCGATCGACCCCAAGGCCGAAATCGACCTCGCGCCGCTGCTTGAGCTGTTTGTGAAAAACCGGGACGTGCTCAAGATCTTCCATGCCGGCGGCCAAGACCTCGAGATCATCCACAATCTGACCGGCGAAGTGCCCCATCCATTGTTCGACACCCAGGTTGCCGCGATGGCGCTCGGCCATGGCGAGCAGATCGGTTACTCAAATCTCATCGAAAGCTTGCTCGGTCACAGCCTGGACAAGGGCGCTCGCTTTACAGACTGGGCCCGGCGCCCGCTCGACAAGCGCCAGATCGACTATGCGATCGCCGACGTCACCCATCTCGCGACGGTTTTTCCGCGCATGGTCGAAAAGCTCAGGAAGACAGGCCGCGGCGCCTGGCTCGACGAGGAGATGGAGCGTTTGGCCGACCCGTCGAGCTTCGCCTTTGCGCCCGAGGATGCGTGGAAGCGGCTGAAGCTCCCGAGCCGCAACCCGGCGGTGCTTGGACGGTTGAAGGCTTTGGCGGCCTGGCGCGAGACCGAGGCGCGATCAAAGAACCTGCCACGCGGCCGGGTGATCAAAGACGACACATTGAGCGAGATCGTACTTCATCCGCCCAAGACGCAGGACGACCTCGGCAGGGTCCGGGGTCTATCGTCAGGATGGAAGGCCAACGACATTGGCGGTCGGCTGATTGCAGCCCTCGCCTCCGCGAAGCCGCTCGAGCCTTCCGAACTGCCAGAGCGCGATCCCAAGCGCCCGGGCCTGACCAAGGATGCTGTGCTGGTTAGCGACCTGTTGAAGCTATTGCTCAAGATCCGCGCCAAGGAGAGCGGCGTGGCGGCGAAGCTCATCGCTCGCTCGGACGATCTGGAAGCCCTTGCTGCCGGCGTCCGCAAGGGACTGAATATGCTGTCGGGATGGCGTTACGAGCAGTTCGGCAAGGATGCGCTCGACCTGGTCGAAGGCCGGCTCGCCTTCGCAATCGAGAACGGCAAGCTCAAGATGAGCCGGGTCGCCAAGATCGAGCAGGAAACCGTGGATGCGTAGGCCTCTACAGCTTGCCTTGCTCGCTTTGCTCGCTTTGCTCGGATCTGCCGCGGACGCGGGCAGAGTTGTTGGGCTCGACTAGGTGCCGCCCGGATCGAAGTGCGAGCAGTCGGCAGTCCTGAATTCGTTCATCGGACAACCCGCCTCGACCGAGCTTGCCGCCCAAATGATGGCCGCGGCACGCGCTCCCAAACTTCGCTGGTTGGCGGCGGGCGCGCCCCTTACGCGGGATCACAGCGCAAAGCGCCTGACTGTTCAGCTTAATGCACAGAATCGCGTGCTATCGATGACCTGCGGCTAGGCCGCCTCGCCGATCATTCGGGCTTCCATCAGCGCGCGCCGGATGGTCGGCAACGATAGCCGAGCGCGCTCAGCGATGGCGAAGCGGTCGACCGCTTCGACCGCTCGCTCAGCCGTCCAATAGTCGCGATGCAAGCGCTCGGTCATGAAACGCAGAGCGTCGTGCGGAATGTGTAGGCCTCGGTCGGCGAAGAATAGCTGCACCAGTGCGGCGAACAGGCGATCGTCGGGATGCTCGATCCGCACGACCGGCGTAACCGCCAGACGAGTCTTGAGATCGGGAAGGCGCGGCGCCCAGGCGGGCGGCACCTCATCGGCAATCATGACTAGCGGCCGCCCCGTGTCCTGAGCGTGATTCCAGGCATGGAACAATTCCTCCTCGTCCCGCTGTTCGGCCTCGTCAAACAGCCGGCCGCCAACGCGTTCAACGAAGCTGCGGGCGAGCAGCGTTCTGCCCGACCGTCGCGGACCAGTGAGGATCGTCGCCTTGACGGGCCACATGCTCCAGTGGCGGAAGTGGTCGAAGGCTTCGCGGTTCGCATCGGAGGCGATGAACCGCGCATGGCCGTCGCTATTCGGCCAGTCGAGCGGGAGCGCGATCTGGTCGGGCCCCTGCTTCATTGCGGCTTTGGCGGAGGCTGGACCACCGGCTGAGGAACCGTCGCGGGCGGCGGTGTCGTTGGTGGCGGGGGTGGAATAGGCGGCGGGTTGTCGGCGTTGGCGCGCATCTTCACGACGGTGCCCGCGTAATCGATCTCCCACCCGCGCGCACTGAGGGCCGCGGCGAGGGCAGCGATATCGCCACGGTAGGCAACAAGCACATAGCTGGTGCCATTGGGGTTGATCTGCTGCGGCGTTGCCGAATCTATGCCCGGCAAGGTCCGCAGGTGCGCCATGGCAAAGTTGTAGACCTTCACGTCCTTCGCCGTGATCTGAATCTGGTAGGCGTTTGCGGTGTTGGTCGGCCTGGCGACCGGCGCGGCCTCGAGCGGCAGCTCGAGAGGCGGCGGTGGCAGGTTCAACGACTCATCGCGTTCCAGGCGGCCGGCGGCGAGCGCCTGGCCGAACAGCTCATCCATGCGTTGCGCGCCCTGCGCCATCATCGCTGGAATTTGCTCGCTGCTTGCAGCGGTCAGGGTAAAGCCGCCGACGATCTCCCCGTCCGGACCGTGACGGCCAATGAACCGCCCCCGCGCGGGGCCGCCGGGATATAGTCGCTGCAGCTGGACCTCGGCGACGAGGATGTCCGCGGCGCCGTAGAGGTCGATGATGTTGCGCCACCAGCCGCGGCCCGGACGTGAGACCTGCGCCGCATTGACCAGCATCGGGTCGACCCCAAGGCCGCTCACGCGGACATAGTCGATCGGGCTTTGCGAAGTCCGGAACTGGGCCCAGGCCCGCTGCCAGGCATTGCGCAATTCAACGCTGGTCGCCGTTCCTGCCGTGACTGTCACCGGGATCAGCAGCATCGGGACCGAGCGCCGAACCTCACCGCCGTCGACGCCGAGGAATTGGGCGGCGCGGGCGCGATCGAAGAGGATGCCGAGGTCGGCCATGTAACGGGTCGGCCCGATCTGCTCTCGCTCGACGTTGATCGAGCTCACGATCTGGTCGAGCGTACCGTCGGGCAGGTCAGGCGCCTGGTTGATCGGTGCATGGTGCATCTTTGCCCACAGCGCTCGGAAGCCTTGGCGTTGCGCCATCCGCCAGCCCGTATAGCGTGCCGACTGCGCATCCGTCCCTCCGACGTCGACATGGATGCCGGTGATTTCCAGGGTGCCGGAGCTGTCGATGGGAAGGATGCCGCGGTCGCCGGTCTCCAGCTGCGCGTAGACGATCGCCGAAAGTCCTACGACGGCGAGCAACAAGAAGATCGGGATGACAAAGCGGCGGCGAAGCATTCGCGCTGCCTTTTGGCGACAACGGCGTGGAAATCCAAGCGGCTTGTCTCTACTGGCCCCTCGCAATGAGCCAGAAGCCCCTGACCTATGCCGACGCGGGCGTATCGATCGATGCCGGAAATGCGCTCGTGAAAGCGATCGGACCGCTCGCGCGCTCGACCGCGCGCCCCGGGGCAGATGCGGAGCTCGGCGGGTTCGGCGGGATCTTCGATCTCAAGGCCGCGGGCTATCGCGATCCGCTGCTTGTTGCCGCCAACGACGGCGTCGGCACCAAGCTCAAGCTGGCGATCGAGACTGGACGGCACGATGGCGTGGGGATCGACCTGGTCGCCATGTGCGCCAATGACCTTATCGTCCAAGGTGCCGAGCCTTTGTTCTTCCTGGATTATTACGCGACGGGAAAGCTGGACCAGGATGTCGCGACTTCGGTTGTCGCCTCCATCGCCGAAGGATGCCGCCGCGCCGGCTGCGCACTCATCGGCGGAGAGACCGCAGAAATGCCCGGCATGTACGTGGACGGCGACTATGACCTCGCCGGCTTCTGCGTCGGCGCCGTCGAGCGGGACAAGGTGCTGACCGGGGCCGGGATCGAGCCCGGCGATCTGATCCTCGGACTCGCCAGTTCGGGCGTCCACAGCAACGGCTTCTCATTGGTGCGCAAGATCGTGGAGCAGGAACAGTGGGATCTCGAGCAGAGCTTCCCCAGCCTCGGCCAATCGCTCGGCGCCGCTCTGTTAGAACCGACGACCATTTATGTCCGGCGCCTGCTCCCACTTGTGCAGCAGCAGCGAATCAAGGGTTTGGCGCATATCACTGGAGGAGGACTTCTCGAGAATATTCCAAGGGTTCTCCCTGAAGGCTGCCATGCAATCGTAGATACGGAATGGAAGTTGGCCGCAATCTTCGACCTGTTGCAACGAAGTGGACGGATCGCGCCGGAGGAGCTGGCCCGCACCTTCAATTGCGGTATCGGCATGGCCGTGATCGTCTCCATTGACGTCGCCGACATGATCATTCGTGAATTGGAAGGTGCGACCGAAGAAGACGTGTTTGAGATTGGCCGCATCGAGGAAGGCCCGCGCGGCTGCACGGTCCGCGGCAAGGCGGGAACCTGGAACTCGGACAAGGATTGGTCCGCGACTTATCATGCGTGATCCTCGCCGAGTGGCGATCCTGATTTCGGGTCGCGGCAGCAACATGCAGGCCCTGGTCGAACGGGCGCAGGGCTATGAGGTTGTGCTGGTCGCATCGAACAAGCCGCTCGCCCCCGGACTGGGATGGGCACGGAACGCAAAATTGCCCACCTGGGCCTGGGACAGCAAAGGCGTCGAAAAGGAAGAATTCGACCAGACGCTCAGCCGTGCGCTCGAGGATCATCAAGTCGGCACCATTGCCCTCGCGGGTTTCATGCGGGTCCTGTCGCCCTGGTTCGTCGACCGCTGGCGGGGCCGGATCGTGAACGTCCACCCATCCCTTCTTCCCAAGTATCAGGGGCTCGACACGCATCGTCGCGTGCTTGCAGCCGGCGACCGCGTCAGCGGTTGCTCGGTTCATCTCGTGACCGAAGAACTCGACGCCGGCGAAGTTCTCGGTAGCGCCGAAGTCCGGGTCGAGCCCGGCGACACCCCGCAAACGCTGGAGGAACGGGTCCTGGCGGCTGAGCATCGGCTATATCCGGCCGTTCTGACCGAGTTCGTGAAGCGATGATCGATCCGCTCAGCCGCGTTCGCAGTTTCGCGCTCGAACTTCCCGAAGCCGAGGAACGGCCATCGCACGGCCAGCCCACGTTCTTTGTCGCCGGAAAGCAATTCGCGCAGTTCCGCGACAATCACCATGGCGACGGCCGCATTGTCGTTTGCATTCGCATCGGCAGCCTCGACGAGCAGGCAATGCTGCTCGAAGCCAATCCGAAGACCTATTCCAAGCCGGCATATTTGCCGAGCTGGCTGTCGATCGACCTCGCGGGCGAACAGGTCGATTGGGATCACGTGGCCGACCGCATCGCCGCGAGCTGGGAACTTGCGGCGCCCCGCCGATTGCTCGAAGCAGGCGGACGATGACCGACGAAAGAACCCGCCGCCGCTGGATCAATCTCGGGGAATTGGTCGCGATCGCCGCGCTGATCGTCTCCGCGATCGGCGTGTGGATCGCATGGAAAAGCAGCAGCGAGGACAAGCCAACTCGGGTCGTCGAGCAACGCCAGCCGATCCCTCTAACCCTTCGAGGCAAGCCTCAAGACGACGAACGCCGTCTCGAGATTTCTCCGGTCGAGGCTAGTCACGCACTTGAATCACTCACCGTGACCATCAAGGGCGCGTCACCGATTGAAGTCGGCAGCGACGGTGAACTGGATGCAAGCGCCGTCGAAACCGCCCTAAGCGATCGCAAGGAGGACAAGGGCGCGTATAGCGTCCCCGTCCGGATTGATGCGCGCTATGTCGAGATGGGGAAGGACCGGCGCGTTAGTGGGAACTATGTGTTGCGCTACCGCTGGGAAGGCGGCGGGATCTTCGGCGGCCGCTCGCTGCGGCTGACCGGGCTGAGCCGTTAGGATGGCCTAACCGACAATCTCTTCTGGCTTGAAGAAATATTCGATCTCGATCTTCGCATTCTCGTCGCTGTCCGACCCGTGCACCGAGTTCGCCTCGATCGATTCGGCATAGGTCTTGCGGATCGTGCCTTCGGCAGCGTCGGCCGGATTGGTCGCGCCCATCACGCCGCGATTCCGCTGCACCGCATCCTCGCCTTCGAGCACCTGGACCACGGTCGGGCCTGACGTCATGAAGGCACACAAGTCATTGAAGAACGGCCGATCCTTGTGGACCGCGTAAAAGCCCTCGGCCTGCTCGCGAGTCATGCGAATCCGCTTGGATGCGACGACCCGCAGCCCGGCTTCCTCCAGCATCTTGGTGACGGCTCCAGTAAGATTGCGGCGGGTGGCATCGGGCTTGATGATCGAAAAGGTGCGCGTCACGGCCATGACCGGGCGATCTCCTGTATATGGGGTGGCTGGATTTGGCCGCAGCGCCTAGCCGCGCCGGCGTTCCGCGGCAAGGGTCAGGACTTTCGCGCCCACTTCCCGCCTTCCTGCGCCCAATAGCGCCGCTCGACCCCTTCTCTGCCCGCAAGCAATTTCCAGGCGAGGCGTGCGCCTTCGAGCGTCGCTGCGTCGAAGAGATAGAAGCTGCGATCATAGTTGAGCGCGGCGTCGCGCCACTCCCCGTCGGCGATCAGCATGTTGCGTGCAAGGTTCGGCGCGTCCGGGTTCGTGGAGAGCAGGATCGGCTGCCGCGCGTCGTCGGATCCGCCGCCAAGAGCATGCGGCAGGAAGCTCGTC
>Ga0207658_10003859_pt1 | contig 10561 bp, 8 predicted proteins | sample KBSS33metaG_FD_184322 | JGI IMG/M metagenome (GOLD analysis project Ga0207658, IMG submission 184322) | Switchgrass rhizosphere microbial communities from Kellogg Biological Station, Michigan, USA - KBS S3-3 metaG (SPAdes) (version 2) | ecosystem: Host-associated > Plants > Roots > Rhizosphere >...
GAGCGCGGCGACCGCTGCGCGATCCTCGACCGAGGGCTCGCGCGGCAACCAGGCCTCGAGTTTCCATTCCTCGGGTCGGTCTTCGGCAACTTCCGTGCCGGCGACGACGATGTCGGGATCCCAGTCGGGCATGTCTTCATGCGCCAAAAGCGCGGCCTCGACGGCCTCGCGCGGCGCGAACAGAATCATCTTGTGTGTGCGACTCACGGCGTTCGTTTTGATTATTGTAGGGGGACAGACGTACCTTAGGGCGTTCGGCGCCGCTTGGCCAGAGGCGGCGGCACCGCCGTCCGCACACGACATTCGGGCCAGCCTTGCGCAGTGCGGCATTTCGGCTAAGGGGAGGGCGAGAAGGGCTGCTCGCCCGCCCAGTTCCGCAGGGGATTCGAACAAGCATGGCGCAACAAGCCGGGACCAGAAACCGTCCGCTTTCACCGCATCTGCAAATCTGGCGCTGGGGTCCGGGGATGGTCTCCTCGATCCTTCACCGCGCGACGGGCGTCGGCGCCAGCGTGGGGCTGCTAGTGCTGATGTGGTGGCTGGGCGCGCTCGTCGCCGGTCCGGCCGCTTACCAGAAGTTCGCCGCGATCGCGACATCGCCGCTCGGTCTGCTCGTCCTCGTCGGCGTGAGCTGGTCGGTGATCGCGCACGCCATCACCGGCATCCGCCACTTCGTGCTCGATACGGGCGCGGGATACGAACTCACGCAGAACAAGCTCTGGGCCAACATCAGCACTGCGGCGGGCTTCGTCCTCACCGCGGTGTTCTGGGCCGCGCTGCTGCTGCGCTGACAGGTAGAAGGCAAGACAATGGGCAACGGAACTTCCATCGGCCGCGTTCGCGGCAAGGGCTCGGCGCATAGCGGGGCGCATCACTGGCTGCAGTTTCGCTACACCTCGGTCGGCAGCCTGCTGCTGACGGTGTGGTTCGGCGTGTCGCTGCTGCTGCTGCCGAACCTCGGCTACGCCAGCGTGCGCGAATGGCTGGCGCTGCCGGTCCCGGCGACGGCGCTGGCGCTGTTCATCATCGTCAACGTGTGGCACGCGCAGATGGGCTTGCGCGTGGTGATCGAAGACTACGTGCACGACGATGCGAACAAGTTCGCCTCGCTCCTGGCACTCAACCTCGTTTGTATCGCAGCGGCCGCCTTCGGCTTGTTCTGCGTCGCCCGCCTCGCGCTGGGAGGCGCATAAGATGGCTACTTCGACCCCTGGCGCCAACACCACGCAGTCTGCCTACAAGATCATCGATCACGTCTACGACACCGTCGTCGTCGGCGCCGGCGGCTCGGGCCTGCGCGCCACGATGGGCTCGGCCGAGGCCGGACTGAAGACCGCGTGCATCACCAAGGTGTTCCCCACCCGTTCGCATACCGTGGCGGCGCAGGGCGGCATCGCCGCCTCGCTGCAGAACAACACGCCGGACCACTGGACCTGGCACATGTACGACACCGTCAAGGGGTCGGACTGGCTGGGCGACCAGGACGCGATCGAGTACATGGTGCGCGAGGCGCCCCAGGCGGTCTACGAGCTGGAGCACGCCGGCGTGCCGTTCAGCCGCAATGCCAACGGTACGATCTACCAGCGTCCCTTCGGCGGCCACATGCAGAACATGGGTGAGGGCCCGCCGGTGCAGCGCACGTGCGCAGCCGCGGACCGTACCGGCCACGCGATGCTCCACGCGCTCTACCAGCAGAGCCTGAAGTACGCGGCGGATTTCTTTATCGAATACTTCGCCATCGACCTCATCATGGACAACGGCCGCTGCGTCGGCGTGATCGCGCTGTGCATGGACGACGGCACGATCCACCGCTTCCGCGCCAAGGCGGTGGTGCTTGCGACCGGCGGCTACGGCCGCTGCTACTACACCGCGACCTCGGCCCACACCTGCACCGGCGACGGCGGCGGCATGGTGCTGCGCGCCGGCCTGCCGCTGCAGGACATGGAGTTCGTGCAGTTCCACCCGACCGGCATCTACGGCGCCGGCGTGCTCATCACCGAGGGCGCGCGCGGTGAGGGCGGCTACCTCACCAACTCCGAGGGCGAGCGCTTCATGGAGCGCTACGCGCCTTCGGCCAAGGACCTTGCCAGTCGCGACGTCGTCAGCCGCTCGATGGCGCTGGAGATCCGCGAAGGCCGCGGCGTGGGCCCGAACAAGGACCACATCTTCCTCCACCTCGATCACATCGCGCCCGAAGTGCTGGCCGAGCGTCTGCCGGGCATCACCGAGAGCGGCAAGATCTTCGCCGGTGTGGACCTCACCCGCCAGCCGCTGCCCGTCGTGCCGACCGTCCACTACAACATGGGCGGAATTCCGTGCGACTATAATGGCCGGGTGATGACCATCGGCGCCGAAGGCGACCCGGAGACCGTAGTCGAGGGTCTGTTCGCGGTCGGTGAGGCGGCGTGCGTGTCGGTGCACGGCGCCAACCGCCTGGGCTCGAACTCGCTGATCGACCTTGTCGTGTTCGGCCGCGCCACGGGCCTCTACCTCAAGGACAACATCAAGCCGGGCGAAGCCAATCCCGATCTGCCGAAGGACTCGGCCGATCTCGCGCTCACCCGCCTCGATCACTTCCGCCATGCCAAGGGCGGCTCGCCGACGGCGCAGATTCGCACAGACATGCAGCGCGCCATGTCGCAGCACGCGGCGGTGTTCCGCAACGACGAGCTGATGGCCGAGGGCAAGGCCAAGCTGGCCGACACGTACAAGCGGATGGAGGACATCGCCGTCTCCGACCGTGGCCTGATCTGGAACTCGGACCTAGTCGAGACCATGGAGCTCGACAATCTGATCAGCCAGGCGACCGTCACGTTGCACGGCGCGCACAACCGCAAGGAAAGCCGCGGCGCGCACGCGCACGAGGATTTCCCGAACCGCGACGATGCCAACTGGATGAAGCACACCGCCGCCTGGTTCAACGGGTGGGGCGGCAAGGGCGGCGAGGTCAAGATCGACTACCGTCCGGTGCACGAATTCACGCTGACCGACGACGTCGAGTACATCAAGCCCAAGGCGCGCGTGTACTGATGCCGCGGCGGGTTGCCGCCCTGGCGCCGGGATGGGCTCTCGCCGTCCCGGCCCAGGCGGTGTCCACTCCTGAGAACGCGCGGGCCTAAACCACGGCGCGCGATCCGCGCTTTTGCGATCTTCATCGATAAGCAAGCGGTTCGTCCTATCGCCAGGGCATGAGTGAACCAGCCCCATCCGCCCATCAGGAGCGGCGTCAGTTCCACGCGCTGGACCTGATGCGGGGGCTAGCGGCGATCTTCGTGGTGGCGCAGCATCTCGACGGGCCGCTGTACAAGATGGTGTTCGGCAGCCACTTGGCGGTCGACCTGTTCTTCATGATGAGCGGCTTCGTTCTGGAGCATGTCTATGGCGACCGCCTCCGCCATGGGATGAGCCTCAAGGCCTTCATGAAGGCCCGTGTCGTCCGGCTCTACCCGCTCTACATCCTCGGCTCCGCCTTCGGCGCCCTGGTGCTGTTGCGCGAGACGGCGTGGCCGGTCCTGCTGGCGAATGTGGCCTTAGCCGCCGCCTTCGTTCCCGCGCCACCGGGCGTGTCCGCAGACGGGTTCAACGTCTTTCCCCTGAACTACCCGGCCTGGTCCCTCTTCTGGGAGCTGGCCGCCAACGCGCTCTACGGCTTCGTGGCGGCGCGGCTGACCCCGCGTCTCTTGGGAGCGATCCTCTCGCTTGGCGCAGTGCTGCTGGTCTTCGGCGCGGTCGCCTTCAACGGCCTCGATGGCGGCGCCAATTGCAACACCTTCGCCCTTGGGGCTCTGCGCGTGGTGTACGGGTTCTTCGCGGGCGTGATGGTGTATCGCGTCTGGGCTAGCGGGCGGTGGCCCCGCTTCCGGGTTTCGGCGTGGGCGGCGGCCGCGATCCTCATGGCTGTGTTCATGGCGCGCCGCTGGCATTTCGCGGCGGTCTACGACGTGTCCGCAGCGCTGATCGTGTTTCCGCTGCTCGTGTTCGCCGCCGCGAGGGGGGAGGGTGGGCCCCGGACCAACCGGATCTGCACGACCCTGGGAGCCCTATCCTATCCGCTCTACGCCCTCCATGGCGCCTTCACCCCGATCGTTGCCTGGCGCGAGAGCCTGGCCGTCACGCACTCCTGGATCGCCATCCCCTTCGACGGCGCGTTCATCGCCGCGATGCTGGTCCTGGCCATGGTGGCAGAGCGGTTTTACGATCGCCCGCTCCGCCGCGCCGTTGGCAAGGGAAGGCTCGGACTGCGATCCGCCCGCCCGGGTCTGCCCGTCTGAGCCCCGCCGCCTAGCGCGTCTTGCGCAGCTCTTCCGGCTTGTGGGCGGCGATCTTGCCTGATTTGTCGCTCTTCACGATGTACTCGGGATTGTCCTTGGACGCCGCGACTTTGTGGCCCTTGATCTGGGTCGGCGTGGTCTGCTTCTTCTCAACGGTGCCATGGGTCTTGCCCTGGCTGGTACCCCACTCGACCTTGTCGCCCTTTTTCAGTGTCCTGGTCATCGCTGTGTTCCTTTCGCCAAGCGCAACCCCGGCCGCAGCGCCACCGTTCCGCCGCTGCCCGAAGGGACACGAGCTTGCCCGTCATGCGCGCGGTCCCGCCCGGGATCCCTCGCGATGACAAGTGGCTTGCGTTCGGCCCCGGTTTGATGTTTACAGGCGTAGTCGATTACACATGTAGTCAAAGGAAGCGGAGGCACGCTGATGTCGAGCACCACCGATCAGCCCGAAAGGATCTCGGAGGCCGAGCATGCCGTGATGGAAGTCCTGTGGGAGCAGGCGCCGCTCACGGCCTCCGAAGTGTGCGACAAGGTCTGCGATCAGCGCGGGTGGAGCCTGGCGACGGTCAAGACCTTGCTGTCGCGCCTGGTCGGCAAGCAGGCGGTCGAGACCGAGCCGGATGGCAAGCGCTTCCTCTACACGCCGCGAATCGCGCGAGAGGCTTACGTCGGCACAGAAAGTCGCCGCCTGGTCGACCGCCTGTTCGGAGGCCGCGCTGCGCCCCTCTTCGCGCATCTGGCCGAGGCGCAAGCGCTGACCGATGCCGATATCGCCGAAATCGAGGCTCTGCTGAAGGAGTTGAAGTCATGATCGCGTGGCTGACCGACACTCTGGTGATGACCGGCGCCTTGATGGCGCTGATCCTGCTCGTGCGCCGCCCGGTCGGCCGTTGGTTCGGTCCCGGCGCGGCCTATGCTCTTTGGGCGCTGCCGATGATCCGGCTGCTGCTGCCCCCGCTCGTGTTGCCTCAGGCGGTGACGGTCACCCACGCCGCGCAAGTCTTCGCGCCCGAGATGGAGCCCGTCGCGCAAGTGCTTCCGGTGACGCGGGAGGTGGCGATGCCGATCGCGACCGCCGGGGCGGAACCTGCCCTGGTCATCCCCTGGGCGACGATCCTCGTCACTGTCTGGCTGACAGGCGCGGCGCTGTTCCTGATGCTGCGGATCGTCGCTTATCGTCGGATGCGTGCCGAGCTGCTGCGCCAGGCCCACGTCGTCGGCCATGCGGGCAAGGTGCGGATCGTCGAGAGCGTGGCGGTCGATGCGCCGGTCGCGTTCGGCGTGCTCGATCGGGTGGTCGCGCTGCCGCGAGGCTTCCTGGCTGGCGTGGATTCCGACACCTCGGACTTCGCCATCACCCACGAGCTCGAACACCACGCGGGCAACGACCTGATCGCCAACATGGCGGTGCAACCGCTGTTCGCACTGCACTGGTTCAACCCACTCGCCTGGGCCGCGTGGCGCGCAATGCGCAGCGACCAGGAAGCGGCGTGCGACTGCCGGGTCATGGCGGGCCGGACGCGTCGTGAGCGGGAGCGCTACGGACGGCTCATCGCCTCCTTCGCCGCCGGCTCGCGTTTCGCGCTCGCCGCGCCGATGGCCGGGCCGCTCAAGGGCGACAAGCCGATCATCCACCGCCTCAAGGCGCTGGTTCGCAACGAAGTGCCCGAGCGGCACCGGCTTGTCGGCCGCACGCTGTTCGCGCTTTCGGTCCTCGCGGTGCCGCTGACCGCGACGGTGACTTACGCCGCGGTGGAAACGCCCGAGGCGCCCGAGACGCCTGAGGTGCGTCAGCTGCCGCAGGCACCGGCTGCTCCGCTTGCGCCCGAAGCCGCGTCGCAGGAGATCCCGGAAACGCCCGAGACTCCCGAGACGCCTCACGTTCCCGAGGCGCCACGAAGCCCCGCCGTCCCGGCCCCGCCTGTGCACGCGCATGTCCAGGACGCCACTGCCTTGGCGATCCGCAGCGAAGCAAATGCCGAAGCGGCGCGGTCGGAGGCGCAGAGCGCGGCGCAGAACGCGCAACGCCTCGCCGACAATGCCGATCGCATGGCGGCCGAGGCGCTGCGGCGCGCGCCGAGGGTCGAACAGACGGTCTCGCGCGACGGGAAAGTGCAGACGATCCGCATCGTCAGCCGCGACGAGAGTGGCGAACGCACTGTCACCCGCACGATGGTGATCGACGCGAGTTGCCCGGCCGACCGGCAGCCTCCGGCACCGCCGGCAAGGAAGGGGGCGTCGGTGCAGACGCGGATCTGCACGGGCGCGCCCGACACCTCCCGCCACGTCGCCATTGCGCTCGCGAAGGCCCGAGCTGCCGTCGCGGCAAACAGGCACATGCCTGCGGACGTGCGCGCCGATGTCCTCGCCGACCTCGACGATGAGATCGCCGACGCACAGGCCGACGATGATTAGAGTTTGTCCGTTTGCAGCGCAATCGGCACCGGCCCACGCCCCCACCCGACCTCCCATAGGGTACACTCGTTGGGAGGTCGGGTGGGGGCGTGGGCCGGCGTCGCTTAAACAGGACAGACTCTAAGTCACGGTTTCAGGGGCTCGGCCGTTGTCGCGGTCGCCGCATCGCCGCCGAGCACGCGGTATAGCGTGACCCGATTGCTGGCGAGGGCCAGTTCCGTCGCGATTTGCGAGCGCTGCGCGCTGTAGAGGCTGCGCTGGGCATCGAGGCTCGATAGGAAGCTCTGCACGCCGTAGCGGTAGGTCGCGTCGGTCAGCCGAGCGGTATCGGCGGCGGCGGCGGTGTTGGCCCGCGCCGCGCGCAGCCGTTCGCCGAGCGTGCCCTGATCGGCCAGAGCGTCGGAGACCTCCCGGAAGGCGGTCTGAACCGCACGCTCGTAGTTGGCGAGAGCCGCGTCGCGCTGCGCCTCGCTCACGTCGACGTTGGCGCGCCGGCCGCCGGCGTTGAAGATCGAGTACGACGCGTTGCCTCCGGCGGACCAGCGGAACGAGCCGCTGTCGAACAGCGCCGAGAGCGCGTTGCTGGCAAAGCCGAGCAGGCCGGTCAGCGAGATCGAAGGGAACAGTTGCGCCCGGGCGACGCCGATGTCGGCGTTGGCGGCGCGCAGCTGGTACTCGGCCTCGACCACGTCCGGGCGGCGCAGGAGCACTTGCGAGCTGGTGCCCGAGGGCAGCACGGCGAGCGCGCCGGTGACGTCGGCGACGCTGGCCGGCAGCAGCGCCGTGTCGAAGTCGGCGCCCACGAGCAGGCGAATGGCGTTGACGTCCTGCGCCAGCGCCGCCTGCTGGGTGGCGACGTCGCCGCGCGCGGTTTCCAGCACTTGTTCGGCCTGGCGCAGATCGGTGCGCGGAGAGATGCCGCCACGCAGGCGTGCCCCGGTCAGCTCGACGCTGCGCTGAGCGTTCTTGGCAGTGTCCTGGGCGATGCCGAGCAGTTCCCGGTCGGCGCCATACTGCGCCCAGGCTTGTGCGAGGTCGGCGATGAGCCCGAGCCGCACGGTGCGTGCAGCGGCCTCGGTCGCCAGAGCGGTGTTGCGCTGTGCCTCCGTGGCGTTGGCGTACTTGCCGAAGAAGTCGAGCTCGAAGCTCGAGATGCTTCCCTGGAGCGAATAGGACCAGCCCTTGCGCGATACGGTCACACCGTTGCCAGCACCTCCGGTCCCGCCACCACCGCCGACGCCGCCCGTCCCGGTGCTGGTGGTCGAAGTGCCGTTGTCCGAATAGCTCGCCCCACCGGTGACGCCGATTTGCGGGAACTGGTCGGCTCGGATCACGCGGACCTGGGCTCGGGACGCGGCGAGGTTCGCCGCGGCGACCCGCAAGTCGCGGTTGTTGGACAACGCGCTTGTGATCAGCTGTTGCAGCCGGGGATCGCGGAAAATCTCGGTGTACGAGACGGTCGGCAGGTTTGCTTCGCTTTGTGCGAGGTAGGCGTCTCCCACCGGCCAGCTGGGCGGCACCGGCGGCGACGGCGTCTGGTAGTGGGGCGCCAGCGAGCAGGCGGCGAGGGCGAGTGACAATGCCGATGTGAGGGCCGATGTAAGGGCAAGCCGCTTCATGCCGGCGATCCCTCCTGCGCAGCGCCCGCGGGCTCGGTCTTGCGGCCGAAGCGGCGCCGGACGGCCTTCAACCCGTCGCGCACGCCGCGGCGCACGAGCACGAAGAACAGCGGGATGTAGAACACCGCCAGGATCGTCGCGGTCAGCATTCCGCCGACCACGGCCGTGCCGATCGCGATGCGGCTGTTGGCGCCGGCTCCCGTCGCGATGGCGAGCGGCAGCACGCCAAAGATGAAGGCGAAGCTGGTCATCAGGATCGGCCGCAGACGGATGCGAGCCGCTTCGAGCGCCGCATCGATCACGCGCTTGCCCTGCCTTTCGGCCTGTTCGGCGAACTCGATCATGAGAATGGCGTTCTTGGCGGCGAGGCCCATCGTGGTGAGCAGGCCGATCTGCAGGTAGACGTCGTTCTCCAGCCCGCGCAGGGTCACCGCGATAATGGCGCCCACGAGGCCGAGCGGGATCACCAGCAGCACCGCCACCGGAATCGACCAGCTCTCGTACAGCGCGGCAAGGCACAGGAACACGACCACCAGCGACAGCGCATAGAGCAGCGGCGCTTGGCCGGAGCTCAGGCGTTCCTGATAGGACGACCCGGCCCAGGCGACGGCGGTGCCGGGGATCTTGCCGGCCAGCTGCTCCATGATGTCCATCGCCGTTCCCGAACTGATGCCCGGCGAGGCCTGGCCGGAGAACTCGTAGGAGGGGACGCCGTTGAAGCGGGAGGTGGTGCTGGGCGCGGTGGACCAACCGGTGCGGGCGAAGGCGGAGAAGGGCGACATGCTGCCCGTGCTGGAGCGCACGTACCACTGCGCGAGATCCTCGGGCCGGGTGCGGAACGGCGCGTCGCCTTGCACGTAGACTCGCTTGACGCGGCCCTTGTCGATGAAGTCGTTCACGTAGGAGCCGCCCCATGCGGTCGCCAGTGTGCTGTTCACGTCGCTGGGATTGAGGCCATACGCCGTCAGGCGCTGGGTATCGAGATTGACGTCGAGCGTCGAGATGTCGGGCAGGTCGCTCAGGCGCACGCCGGTGAGGCGCTGGTCCGCCGTCGCCATGGCCAGCAGCTTGTCGCGCGCGGCGGCGAACTGCTCGCGGCTCATGCCGCTGACGTTCTGCAGCTCCATGGTGAAGCCCGCCGAAGCCCCGAGGCCACGCACGGCAGGCGGGACCAGCGCGAAGACCTGCGCGTCGCGCAGGACCGGGAACGAGTGGGAAGCGCGCTGGACGATGGCGTCGGCGTTGTTCTCCTTGCCGGAGCGGTCCTTGAAGTCGGTCAGCTTCACGAAGCCTTGGCCCGTGTTCTGTCCCGTCGCTCCTTGGCCGCCGCCCGCGACCGTGAACATTCCCTCGACGTTGCCCTTTTCCTTGGTGAGGAAGTAGCGCTCGATGGATTCCTGCACCTTCTCGGTGCGGGTGAGCACGGCGCCGGCAGGAAGGCGGAACTGAACCACGACGGTGCCCTGGTCTTCGTTGGGCAGGAAGCCGCTGGGCAGGCGGAAAAACAGCAGCGCCATGATCGCAAGGACGCCGGCGTAGATCGCCAGGAACAGCCACTTGCGGTTGATCACGCGGCTCACGGCGTTGGCGTAGCGATTGGTGGTCCGTTCGAAGCCACGGTTGAACTTGTCGCGAAAGCCATGAACCCGCCGTTCGAGGCCGGGGAAGCGGCGTGCCAGACGGCCCGGCTCGGCATTCTCCTCCTTGGCCTTGAGCAGCGTGGCGGTGAGCGCCGGGCTGAGGATCAGGGCGACCAGCACCGAAAGGATCATCGCGGTGATGATCGTCAGCGAGAACTGGCGGTAGATGACCCCGGTCGAACCCCCGAAGAAGGCCATCGGCAGGAACACCGCCGACAGCACCAGCGCGATGGCCACGAGCGCGACCTGGAGCTCGGCCATCGACTGGATCGTCGCCTCGCGCGGGGTCATGCCTGGATTTTCCTCGAGCAGACGCTCGACGTTCTCGACGACGACGATGGCATCGTCGACCAGCAGGCCGATCGCGAGGACGAGGCCGAACAGAGTCAACGTGTTGACCGAGAAACCGGCGATATAGAACACCGCGAAGGTGCCGAGCAGCACAACCGGCACGGCGATGGTGGGGATCAGCGTCGCGCGCCAGCTTTGGAGGAACACGAACATCACGACCACGACCAGCGCGATCGCCTCGATCAGCGCCTTCTCGACTTCCTCGACCGACAGCTTGATGAAGTCGGTGGAGTCGTTGCCGTAGATGTAGCGCAGGCCATCGGGC
>Ga0207658_10003860_pt1 | contig 10561 bp, 9 predicted proteins | sample KBSS33metaG_FD_184322 | JGI IMG/M metagenome (GOLD analysis project Ga0207658, IMG submission 184322) | Switchgrass rhizosphere microbial communities from Kellogg Biological Station, Michigan, USA - KBS S3-3 metaG (SPAdes) (version 2) | ecosystem: Host-associated > Plants > Roots > Rhizosphere >...
GAGCAGCGCCGCCGCGTGCTCGAGGGCGCCGACCTCTCGGACGAGATCAAGAACGTCTGGCTCCCCGAGGTGATCGAGGGCGTCACGTACGCGTACACCGTCGGCGAGCTCCAGGAGGAGTGGGACCTCGGCGGTCTCGTCGCCGCGATGGACGCCCTCTACGGCACGGGTGTGGCCGTCGAGGAGCTCGCCGGGCTCGACCAGGAGGCGATCGTCCAGGAGTTCCTCGACGACGCGCAGGACGCGTACGCCGAGCGCGAGCGCGACACCGAGGCGATGCACGAAGGACTCATGCGCGACCTCGAGCGGTTCATCGTCCTCCAGACGGTGGACACCCGCTGGCGCGAGCACCTCGAGAACATGGATTACATGCGCGAGGGGATCCACCTGCGCGGGATGGCGCAAAAGGACCCGCTCGTCGAGTACCGCAACGAGGGCCACACGATGTTCCTCGAGCTCAACCGCGTCATCCGTGAGGAGGTCGTGGCGCTCCTGTTCCATGCCGAGGTGCAGGCCGACGACGCCGCCGCGCTCGAGCAGCCCTCCGACAACGGCGGCCGCGGCAACGGCCCGCTGAGCTACGAGCACCAGTCGCTTGCCGGCGCGGACGCGATCAACGCCGCCGGCGGCGGTGCGGTCGCGACGGCGGCGATCTCCGGCGGCGGCTCCGTCGCGACCCCGGTCGCGCGCCCGAAGGTGAACGACGAGCACGAGACGCTCGGCCGCAACGACCCCTGCTGGTGCGGCTCGGGGCTGAAGTTCAAGCGCTGCCACGGCAAATGACGTCGCCGGCTCCGTCGAGCCGACGCCGGTAGCTCGTCCACCGGCGGCTCCGGCTACCATCGCGCCATGGCAGAGACGACCGGCGTTTCCCTCTCGGACCAGCTCTCGGAGCTCGGGGCCCAGCTCGACTGGGTCCGTGAGTATCTTTGACCCGGTTTCGCTCGAAGGCCGTCTCGCCGCGCTCGAAGAAGAGCTGAACCAGCCGGGGTTGTGGGACGACCAGAGCCGCGCCGCGCGCGTCTCCGCGGAGCACGCGCGTCTCTCGCGACGACTCGACACCTACCGGCGCCTGACCGCCGACTTCGAGGATGCACGCGAGCTCGCGGAGCTCGGCGGGGGCGAGATGGAGGACGAGGTCGCGGCGTCGCTCGCGCCGCTGCACAGAGAGCTCGAGCTGCTCCAGGAGGCCGCCCTGTTCGACGGCGAGTACGACGCGGGCGACGCGGTCGTCACGCTCCAGGCCGGCACGGGGGGCACGGACGCCCAGGACTGGGCCGAGATGATGCTGCGCATGTACGAGCGCTGGGCCGCGGATCGCGGCTTCAAGGTCGAGCTGCTCGAGGCGAGCCCCGGGGAGGAGGCGGGCCTGAAGTCTGCGACGTTCACCGTCGCAGGCGAGAACGCGTACGGGATCCTCAAGGCGGAGCGGGGAAAGCACCGGCTCGTCCGTCAGAGCCCGTTCGACCAGGCGCACCGCAGGCATACGGCCTTTTCGACCGTCATCGTCGCGCCGTTGCTGCCGGACGACACCGACGTCGAGATCGACGAGGGCGATCTGAGGATCGACACGTATCGCGCGCAGGGTGCGGGCGGCCAGCACGTGAACAAGACCGACAGCGCCATCCGGATCACCCATCTCCCGTCGGGGATCGTCGTCCAGTGTCAGAACGAGCGCTCGCAGTCCGCGAACAAGCAGACCGCGATGCGCGTGCTCAAGGCGCGGCTCGTCGAGCGTGCAGAGGAGGAACGCGAGGCAGTGCTGGCGAAGGAACGGGGAGGATCGGCGGACACCGGCTTCGGTGGCGAGTCGATCCGCTCGTACGTCCTCCACCCGTACCAACTCGTGAAAGACAGCCGCACCGGCCACGAAACCGGGAACACGCAGGCCGTGCTGGACGGAGACCTCGATCCGTTCATCCGCGACTACCTGCTCCACCGCGCTGCCGGGCGGGGCGCATGACAGACACCGTCGAGGACGTGGGATACACTCAGCCCACCTCTGAGCACCCGCGCGAGCTCATCGACGGCGCGGGAGAAATTGTGCAAGAGCCTGATCTGACATCCCCCGCAGCACCGAGCGCCGTTCTCGAGCTCCCGCCGTACACGCAGCCGGCGAGCACGGGGTCGATGATCGTGTTCGAGTCGGTGACGAAGGTCTACGAGCCGGACGTGACGGCGCTCAACGACGTCACGTTCCACATCGACAAGGGCGAGTTCGTCTTCATCGTCGGCGCGTCGGGATCGGGCAAGTCGACGCTCGTGCGCCTCCTGCTGAAGGAGCTCGAGCCGACGACGGGCAAGATCATCGTCGGCGGCCGCGATCTCGCGCGCCTCTCGCGCTCGAAGGTGCCGATGCTCCGGCGGAACGTCGGCTGCGTCTTCCAGGACTTCAAGCTCCTGCCGAACCGCAGCGCGGCCGAGAACGTCGCCTACGCGCTCAAGGTGCAGGGCGAGCACCGCTCCGCGATCCGCAAGAAGGTGCCCGAGGTGCTCGCGATGGTCGGGCTCTCGCACAAGATGAACTCGCGTCCCGACGAGCTCTCGGGCGGCGAGCAGCAGCGCGTCTCGATCGCACGGGCGTTCGTCAACCATCCTCCGCTGCTCGTGTGCGATGAGCCGACCGGGAACCTCGACCCGGACACATCGGTCGGGATCATGCAGCTCCTCTACCGGATCAACCGCAGCGGCACGACGATCCTCATGGTCACGCACGACCGCGAGATGGTCGACAAGATGCGCAAGCGCGTGATCCAGCTCGACGGCGGCTTCCTCATGCGCGACGAGCGGCGCGGGGGGTATGCGGGCGAATGACCGCGCGGCTCCGCCTCCTGTTCACGGAGGCATGGAACTCCCTCGGGGCGAACCTTTCCACGACGCTCGCGGCGACGGTGACGGTACTGATCGGGATGTTCCTGCTCGGGCTCTTCATCGCGCTCGGCACGTGGACCGTCTCCTGGTCTGATCACGTCAAGCGCGAGCTCGTCGTCAAGGTGTACTTCGCCGACAGCGCGACGCTCGCGCAGAAGAACACGCTCGCACGGCAGCTCGAGCAGAGCCCGCTCGTGAGCCAGAAGACCGGCGGCATCACATACGTCTCGAAGGAGCAGGCGTTGAAGGAGATGTCGCGCCGGTATCCCGAGATGGTGCGCGGCCTCTCCTCGAACCCCCTGCCGGCGTCGCTCCGGGTGACGCCGGACAAGGCCGAGGACGTCGACAGCCTCTACACGAGCCTCACGCATCCCCGTCCCCCGGGCGTCGCCAAGGTCGTCGACGGCAAGAACACGTCGCACCGGATTCTCGCGGTCGCCCACGTGATCGAGTGGATCTTCACCGCGGCGACCATCGTGCTCGTCGCGGCGTCGATCCTCCTCATCTCGAACACGATCAGGCTCTCGATCTTCTCGCGGCGGCGCGAGATTGAGGTGATGAAGCTCGTCGGGGCGACGAACTGGTTCATCCGCGGACCGTTCATGCTCGAAGGACTCATCACGGGCCTCGCCGGGGCGATTCTCGCGGTGATCCTGCTCGTGCTCGCGCGGGTGATCGCGCTGCCGTATCTGCCGAGCACCGCGGGTGACCCGGACGTGCACGCCTGGGCGTTCCCGCTCGTCGCGTGCGTCCTCGTCGGGATGGGGCTCGCGCTCGGAGCCGTCGGCTCCGGCCTGACGATCCGCCGCTTCCTCAAGGTCTAGCTCGAGCGTCGGGCCCCCGATCTCGACCGACAGCCGCGCAGTCGTCGAGGTCTCTCGCCGGGGCAAGCTCGTGTTCGGCGAGCCGTTCTTCAGCGCCGGCGTGCCGGTGCTGCTCGATACGAAGAGCCTCGGCAGCGTCGGTCGCGGCGACCTTGCGGTGGTGGAGTTCGGCCGCGGCCGCGCCCGGGTGATCGAATCGCTCGGTCCGGCCAACCGGATCGAAAACGTGCTCGAGGCGCTGCTGGTCGAGCGGGGGGCGCGGATGCCCTTCGAGCCGCATGAGCCGCCTGCTGCGCGCGACGACGCCCGCGTCGATCTCCGCGACCTCGTCACCTACACCGTCGATCCGGACACGGCGAAGGACTTCGACGACGCCCTCTCCTTCCGCAGGGAGGACGGCGGCATCCGTGCCTGGGTGCACATCGCCGACGTCTCGTGGTTCGTCGGCTCGGGCACCCCGCTCGACAAGGGCGCGGCGTACCGGGCGTTCTCGACCTACGTGCCCGGCGCGGTCGCGCCGATGCTCCCGCACGATCTCGCCGACGATCTCTGCTCGCTCCGCCCGCACCAGGACAGGCTCTGCGTCACGGTGGAGATCCCGCCGGCGGGAGAGCCGCAGTTCTACCGCTCGACGATCCGGTCGGACGCACGGCTCACCTACGGCCAGGCCGAGCGGCGCGAGGCTCCGCCCGAGGTGCTCGAGGCGCTTGCGCTGAACGACGAGTTGGCTCGGGGCCTCCGTCAGAGGCGCTTCGCGCGCGGGGCGCTCCAGGTGCAGACGCCCGAGGTGGCGTTCGGGTTCGACGGGGCCGGCGGCGTGGCGAACGCGTGGCTCGAAGGCGAGCCGCACGCGCACATGCTCGTCGAGGAGCTCATGATCCTCGCGAACGAGCACGTGGCCGCGTTCCTCTCCGGCCGCCGCCGCGAAGCGCTCTACCGCGTCCACGAGCGGCCGGATCCGTACGCCGTCCAGCTCCTGATCGCGAAGCTCGCCGACCTCGGGGTGCCGACGCCGCCGGTGCCGGACGAGCTCACGCCGCAGCTCGCAGCCCAGCTCGCCGGCGCTGCCTCCCTGCGCACGGCCGAGTACGTCGCGAGCTCCGGGAGGGGCCGCTGGGCCTTCCCCGCGCTCGTCCTGCGGGCGCTGAAGCAGGCGCGCTACGACCCGCACAACAAGGGTCACACGGGCCTCGCGAGCCCGGCCTACTGCCACTTCACCTCGCCGATCCGGCGCTACCCCGACCTGATCGTCCACCGCACGCTCCTGCAAGAGCTCGGCCTCGCATACGAGCCGGTCAGGGACGATCTCCTCCGCCTCGCCGAGCACACCTCCGCGCGCGAGCGCGAGGCCGCGCAGATCGAATACCTCGCGGACGAGATCTGTCTCGCGTGGCTCCTCGAGCAGCGGCTTCTCGAGGAGGGTTGGGAGACGGAGTGGGAGGGGGAGATCGTCGGCATGATCGGCTCGGGCCTCTTCGTCCGCTTCGGCGACGTGTTCGAGGGCTACGTTCCCGCACGGCGGCTCCACGGCGAGTTCTTCGAGCTGAACGAGCTCGGCACCGCGCTCGTCGGACGCACGACCGGCCGCGCCTACCGCCTCGGCGACGGGATCTCGGTGAAGGTCGAGTCGATCGCGAAGAACGAGGGCAAGGTCGAGCTCAAGCCGGGCTAGATGGTTGATCGGTAATTCGAGTATCGATCAACCATCTAGATCAATCGCCGCTCATGCGCCCAGCGCGTGAGCTCGTGGCGCGAGGAGAGCTGGAGCTTCCGCAGGACGCTCGACACATGGGCCTCGACGGTCTTGACCGAGAGGTGGAGTCGCGCGGCGATCTCCTTGTAGCGATAGCCGCGCGCGATCAGCTGGAGCACCTCGCGTTCGCGCGGGGTGAGCTGCTCGATCTCCGGATCTGCTCCGACCGGCTCGCCGGCGCGAAACGCGTCGAGGACGAAGCCCGCGAGCCGGGGCGAAAAGACCGCGTCTCCCTCTGCAACCCGTGCGATCGCGTCGGTGAGCTCGGTGCGCGAGATCGTCTTCGTGACGTAGCCGCGGGCGCCGGCGCGGATCACGCTGATCACGTCCTCGGCGGCGTCCGAGACCGAGAGCGCGAGAAACTTCACCCCCGGGCGCTCGGCCGCGACTCCCGCGATCACCGCCTCGCCGCCGCCGTCGGGAAGATGGACGTCGAGCAGGACGACGTCAGGGTCGAGCCGCAGGACGAGCGGCACCGCCTCGGCCACCGAGCCCGCCTCCCCGACGACGTCGACGATCTCGCCGAGCTCGGAGCGAACGCCGGCCCGGAACAGCTCGTGATCGTCCACGAGGACGACACGAACGCTCACGACGGCCTCCGGGGAAGCGTCAGCTCGACCTCGGTTCCCGCTCCCGGCGCGCTCGTGACGACGGCGTTCCCGCCTGCGCGTCGCATGCGCCCGTGGATCGAGTCGGTGAGACCGTGCCGGTCGGCGGGGACCGCGTCCGGTTCGAAGCCGACCCCGCGGTCGCGGATGTAGACGGCGATGCGCTCTGCATCGATCTCCGCGAACACGGCGATCTCGTCGGCATGCGAGAACTTCGCGGCGTTCGTCATCGCTTCGCGGGCCGCAAGCACGAGCTGCTCGACCTCGTCGGCGAGCGGGACGTCACCGGACGCCGCGAGCTCGATCCGGGCGCCGTGGAGCTCCTCGATCTCGCCCGCGGCGTCGCCGAGCGCGTCGACGAGCGTGCCGTCCGGATGCTCGAGGCCGCCGCCGTAGAGCCAGCGACGCAGGTCGCGCTCCTGACGGCGCGCAAGCGCCGTGACCCTGGCCGGGTCGGCGGCGTGCCGCTGCACGAGCGCGAGCGTCTGCAGGACGGAGTCGTGGACGCGTGCGGCGACGTTCGCGCGCTCCTCGAGCCTGATCCGCGCGGTGCGGTCGGCCGCGAGCTGCCAGATCCACGGGCCCACGATGAGGACGAGCGCGCCCGCGAGAGCTCCGGGGGCGACGAGAGGGGTGACGCGTCCGTGAGTGCTGAGGAAGACGACTGCGCCTGCCAGGAGGAGCGCGACTGCGGGGACCGGAAGCGAGCCGCCGGGGCGCATGGTGCCGCCGCGCACGACGATGATGAGAATCCCGGCGACGAGCAGGGTGAGCCCGAACACGGAGCCCGTCGAGAGCCCGAGCGCGACGAGGAGCACGCCCGCGGCAACGGCGGCGATCATGCCGGCGACCCAGGGTCTGCCGCGGTTGCCGTACGTCCAGAACGCGAGGTACAGCAGCACGCCTGCCCCGCCCGCCAATGCGAGCAGGGCGAAGACGAGCCGGACAAGCGTCGCGTCGACGCCCAGCGTCTCGGCGAGGCCCCCGCAGACGCCGGCGACCACGCGGTCGCTCTCGCTCCGCGCGAACGCGGGGGCCCGGCGCGCTGTCATCCGGCGGCCCGGACGACGTCGATGCTGCCTGCGCCCACGTGCGCGTCGATCGTGAGCAGGCCGCGGCCGGTGTGGACAGCACTGTCTCGGCCGTCGTCGTGTGTGCCGAGGGCGGAGATGTCGCCCGCCTGGGCGGTCGCGTCGACGGTCACCGCCAGGCCTGCCGGGACGACGATGCGCAGCTCGCCGACGCCTACCCGGGCGCGGACGACCGCCGGCTGAGTGACCGGCCCGATGTCGGTGAGGTCAACGCGAAGCGAGCCGATACCGAGGTGGTAGTCGGTCGGGATGGCGGTCAGAGCCGAAGGCCGGACCGTTCGGTCGCCGACACCGTCGCCGAGGCTCACGTTGAACCACGTGAACATCGCGATCACCGCCGCGACGAGCGCTGCGAGGACGAGCCCGACGATCGCGCCGACCGCGATCCACACCTTCGAGGCGCGGCCTGAGCGGCGGCTCGACCAGACGACGACGAGCCCGGCGAGGAGTACGAGCACCCAACCGGCGCCCGTGACCGGCCAGATCGACGTGCGTGCGAGGAGGACGGCGATGGCGACCCCGACGAGCCCGACGCCGATCAGGAGCGAGGGCTTCTCTTGACGCCGGGACAGGGCCTCGGCTGCGAGCGACTGCTCCTTGCCCTCGTCCGGCATGACGAGGAGAGCGGCGAGGTAGACGAGGATGCCGGTTCCGCCGAGCAACGTCAGGACGACGAAGCCGATGCGATAGATGGCCGGGTTGAGATCGAAGTAGCGGCCGAGGCCGCCACAGACGCCGCCGAGCCAGCGGTCGGAGGTGCTGCGCGAGAGGCGCTTCACTGCGTGGATGTCTGCTGTGTGTTCCATGCCCTGAGGTTGCCTCCCGTGCGACTCCGTGTCGATCCGGAAAAGCCCTGGTCCGACCCTATGAGACCCCGGGTACCCTCGTCGCGTGGCGGAGAAGAAGACAGGCGAGAAGACGATCGCGGAGAACCGGCGGGCGCGTCATGACTATCAGCTCCTCGAGCGCTTCGAGGCCGGTCTCGTGCTCACGGGAACCGAGGTGAAGTCCCTGCGCGACGGGCGGGCCACGCTCGCGCAGTCGTATGCGGAGGTTCGTGACGGCGAGGCGTGGCTCGTGGGCGCCGAGATCTCGATCTACGACCAGGGGAACCGCGCAAACCATGACCCGACGCGACCCCGGAAGCTCTTGCTCCACCGGCGCGAGATCGATCGCCTGTACGGCACGGAAGAAGGGCTTGACGCTCATCCCGACGCGCCTGTACTTCAAGGACGGCCGCGTCAAGGTCGAGCTCGCGGTCGGGCGCGGCAAGGAGAACCGCGACAAGCGCCGCGACCTCGTCGAGCGCGACGCGAAACGCCAGATGGAGCGCGCGCTGAAGACCCGTTCACGGGATTGATACAAGGCAAGTCACCCGCGGTTGTATGCTGACTCGCGGCAACAACTTCGGGAGGCGAACGAGTGACGGGCAGGCTAACGGCGGGATTCGCCGTCGCGCTCGCGGCGGTGGCAGGAGTAAGCACCGCCTGGGCGGCGGCTCCGGCGGCGGGACCCGACGCGGCGCAGATCGCCCTATCCACGGACGACATCGCGGGGTCGGCGATCTCGTCTCAAGGGACACTCAAGCACGGGGCGAGCGTCACCGACGCGTACGAGCGGACTCTCGTGTTCAGGAAGCCGTACGGCCGTTCACGGTTTGCCCTAGCAGCATCCGACGTCTTCGTCACCGAGTCGCCGAACCTCGCCTCCGATCTGTTCAGCGCCTTCGCCGGGGCATTTCGATCGAAGAACGGCCCCAAGGCTCTTCAACTCGTGTTCACGCGACTCGCGGCGCAAACCACGAACGGGAAGGCGAAGTTCGTGGTTAAACGGGTCACGACAGTGCCGAAGCATGCTCTTGCGGTCGGAGACGAGGGCTACGAGCTCGGGATCGTCCTCCACACGGACAAGGGCGTAGCCGACGTAGTCATCTCGATGTTCCGACTCGAGAACGTCTTCGTCACCGAGTTCCTGTTCGGGAGTGCAAACGCAGTCTCCGCAGACGATGTGCTGAGCCTGATGAGGCCTGTCGAGACGCACGCCAGAGACGCGCTCGGACCACTGAGCTCGACCGTACCGGTCATCTCCGGGACGCCACAACAGACCCAGACGCTTTCCGCGACGCAGGGCGATTGGGGCGGTTCGCCTGCGTCGTACGTCGATCAGTGGCAGCGCTGCGACGCGGCCGGGACCACGTGCGTCGACATTCCGGGCGCCACAGGCACGACGTACGTCGTCGGCCCGGCGGACACGGGTTCGACCCTGCGGATCGAGGTCACCGCGACGAATCGATTCGGCTCGTCCGTCGCGGCGTCCCTCGTCACGACCGCCGTCGTCTGACCCCGCCACGTGTCGGACGCCCGGTTGCGGGCTACAATGCGGCAACACACACATACGGGGGCGCCATGGCTTCGACGTGGTCGGTTCTCCGGTTGAGCTGCAAGCCGAGGTTTCCGGTCGGCCTCGTAAAACCACCGGAACAAACGCAAGTGCGGATCACGATCTCGCACTCGCTGCCTAGTCCTAGGACTACGTAGCGTGTCGCTCCGGGCGAGCCCGCGTCCCGGAAGCGGCATCAACTAGCGGGCTAGGCGCCGAAGGAAAGCCACTTGCCGGAGGCGCGACATTTCAGGAGGGCTAGCTCGACGGTAGGTCGGTCGCGAACCGGTCGCCGAGCGAATCTTGATCGCGGCCTATGCTTGTAGACGCTCAGTCCGGTGCGTCCGCGGACGCGGGTTCGATTCCCGCCGCCTCCATCCGGGTTGTTCCGGAAATGGCTCCGGAAATGAAGTGAGAATCGTAACGAACGGCCCCGAGAGGGGTCGTTCGTCGTTCTAGCGACTGACGGGCGCGTCGCGGCCGCAGCGCGAATCTAGAGCCCAAGCGCCGCAGCGACGGCGTCGGCCATGCGGCGGTGCCCGTCGGCGTTCGGGTGGATCGCGTCGCCGCCGTCGAGCGCCGGATCGAGCCGCGTCTCGTCCCCCGACGCGCCGAGCGCCGCGGCCCAGTCGGCGACGGCGTCAAACGGCGCGTCGGTCGATCGCAGCCACGTGTTGACCGCCGCGACCTCGCCGGCGCAGGCGCGGCCGTAGTCGCTCGTCGCGGCGCCGGGGATCGTGCAGCCCACCGCGACGATTCCCGCCCTCCGGAGCCGGACGGCGGCGGCGTGGAAGCCGGCGATCACGCCGGCGGCGGAGGCGCCCGCGGCGAGGTCGTTGAGGCCGCCCGCGACGACACACGCCGCGAGCCCCTCGCGCGAGAGCGCGTCGTACTCGAGCCGCTCCAGGACCGTCGGGCCGCATGCGAGGCAGCGCGAACTCGCCGGCAAGCCGAGGAGCGCTCCGACGAACGGGCCGTGCTCGAGTACCGCGATGCGGTTCGAGCCGATGCCGGCGTTGAGGACCGCGGCGCGGG
>Ga0207658_10003864_pt1 | contig 10555 bp, 19 predicted proteins | sample KBSS33metaG_FD_184322 | JGI IMG/M metagenome (GOLD analysis project Ga0207658, IMG submission 184322) | Switchgrass rhizosphere microbial communities from Kellogg Biological Station, Michigan, USA - KBS S3-3 metaG (SPAdes) (version 2) | ecosystem: Host-associated > Plants > Roots > Rhizosphere...
GGCCATGCTGCGCGAGGGTCTCCTTGACTTCCTCGATCGACTTCTTGCCGAAGTTCGGGATCGCGGCGAGCTCCGACTCCGTCTTCGTGACCAGGTCGCCGATCGTCTCGATGCCGACACGCTTGAGGCAGTTGTACGAGCGGACGCCGAGCTCGAGCTCCTCGATCGGGAAGTTCTCCATCCCGCCTGCGAGCACCACGCCGACTCCGTCGGAGCCGCCGTCCGCGCTTGCGGACGAGCCCGTGTCGCCGAGGCCCTCGATCCGGTCGAGGTCGGTGAAGATCGCGAGCTGGCGGATGAGGATCTCGGCCGCCTGCGCGATCGACTCCTTGGGATCGATCGAGCCGTCGGTCGTGACGTCCAGGACGAGCTTGTCGTAGTCGGTGCGCTGACCGACGCGGGCTGCCTCGACGTCGTACGTGACGCGCCGGACCGGTGAGAACATCGAGTCGATCGGGATCACGCCGATCGTGTGCGCCTGGCCGCGATTGCCCTCGGCCGGGACGTAGCCGCGGCCGCGGCCGATCGTGAGCGTGACCTCGAGCCGGCCCTTCGAGGAGAGGTTCGCGATCTCGAGCTCCGGGTTGAGAATCTCGAGGTCGGCGGGCGCCTCGATGTCGGCGGCGGTGACGACGCCCTCGCCGCGCTTCGTCACGCGCACCTCGACCTCGGGCGACTCGCCGTGAAGGATGCAGACGAGCTGCTTGAGGTTGAGGATGATGTCGGTGACGTCCTCGCGAACGCCCGGCAGCGTCGTGAACTCGTGCGCAACGCCCTCGATCTTGACGGACGTAACCGCAGCGCCCTCGAGCGACGAGAGCAGCACGCGGCGCAGCGAGTTGCCGAACGTGTAGCCGAAACCGCGGTCGAGCGGCTCGATCGCGAAGATCCCGCGGTTGTCGGTGACCTCTTCGTGCGTGATCTTCGGAATCTGGAAATCCGTTGCGCGTACTGCCAAGTGACTCTCTCCTTTTGATCTAGCGAGTAGCGCCCAGCGCTACTTGCTGTAGAGCTCGACGATCAGCTGTTCCGACACCGGCGTGTCGATCTCGGCACGCTCGGGCCACTTGAGTACCTTGCCCGTCAGTCCCTCGTGGTCGGCCTGGAGCCACGGGGCGACGGCGGCGGTGAGGTCGGTCGCGTCGCGGACGAGCTGCTCCGCGCCCGAGCCCTGCTTGAGCATCACCACGTCGTCGGGCTTGACCTGGTAGCTCGGGATGTTCACGCGCCGGGCATTGACCGAGAAGTGGCCGTGGCGCACGAACTGGCGCGCCTGCGACCGCGAGGCGGCGAAGCCGAGGCGGTAGACGACGTTGTCGAGACGCGTCTCGAGCATCCGCAGGAGGTTGTCGCCCGTGACGCCTCCCTGACGGTTCGCCTTTTCGTAGTACGAGCGGAACTGCGTCTCGAGCAGGCCGTAGTACCGGCGCGCCTTCTGCTTCTCACGCAGCTGGAGGAGGTACTCGCTCTGCTTGATCCGCCCGCGGCCGTGCTCACCCGGCGGATACGAGCGGCGCTCGATCGCGCACTTCTCGGTGAGGCAGCGCTCGCCCTTGAGGAAGAGCTTGATGCCCTCCCGGCGGCACTGCTTGCACTTCGGGGACGTGTCGCGGGCCATCTAGACGCGCCTCCGCTTCTTCTGGCGGACGCCGTTGTGAGCCTGCGGCGAGACGTCCTTGACCCCGAGGATCTCGAGTCCTGCGGCCTGCAGCGACCGGATGGCCGTCTCGCGGCCGGAGCCGGGTCCCTTCACGAACACCTCGACCTTCTGGAGACCGTGCTCCATGCCCTTGCGTGCGGCTGCATCTGCGGTCACCTGTGCAGCGAAGGGCGTCGACTTCCGCGAGCCCTTGAACCCGGCCGAGCCGGCGGACTCCCAGACGATGACGTTGCCCTCCTTGTCGGTGAGCGCGACGATCGTGTTGTTGAACGACGTCTTGATGTGCGCCTGACCGATGGCGATGTTCTTGCGGACGCGGCGACGGGTGCGGCCGCGTGTGGCCGCTGCTTTGCGAGGAGGGGCCACTTACTTCTTCTTCCCGCGGCCGACGGTCTTCTTCGGGCCCTTGCGCGTGCGTGCGTTCGTCTTCGTCCGCTGGCCGCGCGCCGGGAGGTTGCGCCGGTGCCGCATGCCGCGGTAGGCGCCGATCTCCGAGAGGCGCTTGATCGCCTGCGTGCGCTCGCGCCGCAGATCGCCCTCTACCTGACAGTGCTCGTCGATGTAGTCGCGGAGCCGGGCGACCTCGTCCTCGGTGAGGTCGCGAATCTTCGTGTCGGGGGAGAGACCGAGCGCCTCACAGATCTTCTGGGCCGACGGCTGGCCGATCCCGAAGATGTACGTGAGCCCGATCTCGAGCCGCTTCTGGTTGGGCAGGTTCACCCCTGCGATGCGTGCCATGTCCTCTTCTCTACCCCTGCCGCTGCTTGTGCCGGGGATTCGTGCAGATGACCATGGTGCGCCCGTGCCGCTTGATGATGCGACAGCGCTCGCACATAGGCTTGACGGACGGACGTACCTTCATGTTTCTCTCCGAGAGCGTGAAAAGGTGGCGCGCGGGCTGACGCCCATCGCGCTGCGGGCGATCATGGTACCAGGACCCCTGCGGCGGTCGTGAGGATCCGCGGGCGCTCGGACGTGACTGCCACGGTGTGCTCGAAATGCGCCGCGAGCGACCCGTCCGTGGTCGAGATCGACCATTCGTCGTCGTGGACGTACACCTCCGGCTCGCCGGCGGTGATCATCGGCTCGATCGCGATCGTCATGCCCTCGCGCAGCTCGGGACCGCGGTGCGCCGAGACGAAGTTCGGCACCTGCGGGTCCTCGTGCATCGAGCGGCCGACGCCGTGGCCGACGAGGCTGCGGATGATGCCGTAGCCGGCTTCCTCCGTCACGGTCTGCACCGCGCGCGAGATGTCGCGGATCGTGTTTCCCGCGCGTGCCTGCTCGATCCCGGCCTGGAGCGCCGCCTGGCAGACGTCGAGAAGCCGCTGGGCCTCCGCGTCGATCGTGCCCACGGCGAAGGTCCACGCCGAGTCGGCGACGAAGCCGTCGAGGGTGACGCCGACGTCGACCGACAGGATGTCGCCGTCCGCAAGGTGCACGGTGCCGGGAATACCGTGGACGACCATCGAGTTCGGCGACATGCACGTCGACGCCGGGTAGCCGCGATACCCCTTGAAGGTCGGCACACCGCCGTGCAAGCGGATGAACTCCTCCGCGATCGCGTCGAGCTCCGCGGTCGTGATCCCCGGCTGGATGTGCTCCTCGACGAGCGCGAGCGTCTCGGCGACCACACGCCCCGCGCGCGCCATGGTCTCGATCTCGGTCTGCGATTTGCGGATGATCATGCGGACGGCACCTGCTCGAGCGCCGTACCGATCTCGGCCCAAACCTCCTCGATCGTCCGACCTGCGTGGAGCGGGACGAGCTTGCCGGTGGTCCGGTAGTGCTCGACGATCGGCTCGGTCTCCTCGTGGTAGATCTCGAGCCGCCGGGCGATCACGTCGGGCGTGTCGTCGGGCCGGTTCTCCTCGACCGCGCGCCGGAGCATCCGCTCGGTCGCGATGTCGTCGGGAAGGTCGAAGAAGAGGATGGCGTCGAGCTCGCGTCCGACGCGGGCGAGCATCTCGTCGAGCGCCTCGGCCTGCGCGAGATTCCGCGGGAAGCCGTCGAGGACGAAGCCCGGCTCCGCGTCCGCCTGAGCCAGGCGCTCCTCGATCAGCGCGACCGTAAGCGCGTCGGGCACGAGCTCGCCGGAGGCGAGAATCGGAGCAACCTGCCGGCCGAGGGGCGTCCCCTCGGAGATCGCCGCGCGGAACATGTCGCCGGTCGAGATGTGGGGAATGCCCTGCTCGGCCGCGACGCGCTTGGCCTGTGTGCCCTTGCCGGCCCCCTGCGGGCCGAGTACGAGGAGATTCACCGTAAGAAGCCCTCGTAGGAGCGCATCATCATCTGCGACTCCATCTGGCGCATCGTGTCGAGCGCGACGCCGACGACGATGAGGACGGAGGTGCCGCCGAGCGCCCTCGAGGTCGCCTGCGAGAAGCCGCCGTGCGCGATGAAGAGCGACGGGAGCACCGCCACGAAGCCGAGGAAGAGCGAGCCCGGCAGCGTCAGCCGTGTGAGCACACGGTCGAGATACTGCGCCGTCGGCGGGCCCGGCCTGATCCCGGGGATGTAGCCGCCGTACTTCCGCAGGTTGTCGGCCTGGTCAACGGGGTTGAACTGGACCGCCGTGTAGAAGAAGCAGAAGATGATCACGAGCGCGAACTCGGAGCCGAGATAGGCCCACGAGGACGCCGAGAAGTGCGCGTTGATGAAGTTCGTCCAGCGCGGGAAGATCTGCCCGAGCGTCTGGGGGACGGCCAGGATCGCCGCGGCGAAGATGACCGGGATCACGCCGGCCATGTTCACGCGGAGCGGCATGTAGGTGGAGCCGCCGCCGACCGTTCGCCGGCCCACCATCTGCTTGGCGTACTGGATCGGGATGCGGCGCTGGCCCTCCTGCACGAACACCACCGCGACGACGACGGCGAGCGCGATCAGCGGGAAGAAGAGCTTCTCCATTGGCCCGCCGTTCACCCAGGCGTTGATGCCGGCGGGCGCGGACGAGAGGATCGACGCGAAGATGAGGAGCGAGATGCCGTTGCCGATCCCGCGCTTCGTGATCAGCTCACCCATCCACATGAGGAGCGTCGTGCCTGCGGTGAGCGTCACGATGATCAGCACGAGCCGCCCGCCGTTCACCGGCAGCGCTCCCTGGCGGTGGAAGAGGTACGCGTACCCGGCGGACTGCGCGGCGGCGAGGAACACCGTGAGATAGCGCGTGTACTGGTTGATCTTCGCGTAGCCCGACTCGCCCTCTTTCTGAAGCTGCTCGAGCGACGGAATCACGACCGTCATCAGCTGGAGGATGATCGAGGCCGTGACGTACGGCATGATCCCGAGCGCGAAGAGCGAGAAGCGTCCGAGAGCCGAGCCCGAGAAGAGGTTGAGGATTCCGAGCACGCCGCCCGTGTTGATGTTGCCGAGCGCGCTCTGGTCGACGCCGGGCGCGGGCATCCACGTGCCGAGCCTGTACGCGCCGAGGATGAGCGCCGTGAAAAGGACCCGGCGGCGAAGGTCGGGAACCCGCCACGCGTTGGCGAGCCAGGACAGCACCTAGATCAGTCCCCGTCCTCCGTGACGGGTGCGTCCGTCTCCACCGCGTCCGTGACCTCGACGTCCGCCTCGGCCTCGGGGGCCTCGGGCTCGGCCGTCGTCCGCCCCTCGGGCCGGCGCTTGAGGTTCTTCTGCTTGCGCGGCTTCGGCTCCTTGAGAAGCGTGACCGTGCCGCCGGCGCCCGCGACCTTCTCGAGCGCCGTCGCCGACGCGCCGTGGACCGTGATGTTGAGCTTCTTCGTCAGCTCGCCGACGCCGAGGAGCTTGACGTCGACGCGGAGCGAGCGGATGAGGCCCCTCGCCTTGAGGGTCTCGGGCGTGACGTCGGCGCCGTCCTCGAACTTCTCGAGGTCGCGAACGTTGACCGGCTGGGTCGCCGTACGGAACGGGCCGACGGGCATGGCGTCCTTGGACGTGTTGCCCCGCTGCTTCGCGACGCGCATGTAGAGCGGCATCTGGCCGCCCTCGAAGCCGGCACGCATCATGTGCGAGCCCGAGCGCGACTTCTGGCCCTTGATCCCGCGACCCGAGTAGCGCCCCTTGCCCGAGCCGGCGCCGCGGCCGACACGCTTGCGGTCGACGCGCTCCTGCGCGGGCTTGAGATTCGACAGATTGAGCTCTTCGCTGTTCATGCGCGCTTCTCGACCTCCACCAGATGCCGCACCTTGCGCAGCATTCCGGCGATCACGGGCGTGTCGTCCTGCTCGGCCGTGCGACCGATGCGCCCGAGGCCCAGTGCCCTGAGGGTACCGCGGTGGCGCTCGGACTGGCCGATCGCGCTACGAACCTGCTTCAACAGAAGCTGCTTCGCCATCCTCGGTCACCTCCTCGGAGCTCTCGACCGTCGTTCCGGCGTCGCCGGAATCGGTTGCGGGTGTCTCGGCCTCCGGACGCCGGTACGGCAGGACGTCGTCGACGCTCTTGCCGCGCGAGCGGGCGACCTCTTCGGGCCGACGGAGCTGCTTGAGGGCGACCTCGGCCGCCTTGAGCATGTTGATCGGATTCGTCGTGCCGAGCGACTTCGCGAGCACGTCGCGGATGCCGCCGAGCTCGAGCACCGCGCGGACGCCGCCGCCGGCGATCACGCCGGTACCGGGCGAGGCCGGGCGGAGCAGCACCCGCGCGGCGTCGAACCGCCCGAGCGTCTCGTGCGTGATCGTCTGGCCGTGCTTCGGCACGGTGAAGAGGTTCTTCCGCGCGTCCTCGACCGCCTTCTGGATCGCAAGCGGCACCTCACGGGCCTTCCCGTAGCCGACGCCGACCCGGTCGACCTCGTCCCCGATCACGACGAGTGCCGTGAACGAGAAGCGACGGCCGCCCTTGACGACCTTCGCGACGCGGTTGATCTCGACGACGCGCTCCTTGAGCTCTCTCGTTTCCTGAACGTCGATTGCCATCAGAAGCGCAGTCCTCCTTCGCGCGCGCCCTCGGCAAGTGCCTTGACGCGACCATGGAATAGGTATCCGCCCCGGTCGAAGACAGCACCGTCGACGCCCGCCTCACGGGCCGAGGCTGCGAGCCGCTTGCCGACCTCGGCCGCCTGCGCGGTCTTGTCGCCTGAGAACTTCTCGCCGAGGTCGAGCCAGCTCGAGGCCGCGATCGTGCGACCCGTCTCGTCGTCGACGAGCTGGGCGAAGATGCCCCGGTTCGAACGGAAGACGGCCAGGCGGGGACGATCGGCGCTGCCGCGGATCTTGCCGCGGACGCGGCGATGGCGGCGCAGCCGCAGCTCGCGTGTCGTGAGCTTGCTCATGCGCGCTTCCCGACCTTCCGGCGGACGAACTCGCCCTCGTAGCGGATCCCCTTGCCCTTGTACGGCTCTGGCGGGCGAACCTTGCGGATCTCGGCAGCGGTCTGGCCCACGAGCTGCTTGTCGATCCCGCGCACGACGATCTGCGTCGGCACCGGAACCTCGAAGGAGATCCCCTCGCGCGGCTCGACCTTGACCGAATGCGAGTAGCCGACCTGGAGCTCGAGGTTCGAGCCGTGGAGCGCGGCGCGGTAGCCGACGCCCTGGAGCTCGAGCTTCTTCTCGAAGCCGTTGGTGACGCCCTCGACCATGTTCGCGATCAGCGTCCGCGTCAGCCCGTGGAGCGCGCGATCGTCGCCGCGGTCGGTCGGGCGCGCGACCGTGAGCACGGCCTCGTCCTGCGCGATCACCATGCGGGGCGAGACGGTCTGGCGCAGCTCGCCCTTCGGGCCGTTCACGGTGACACGCCCCGGGTCGACCTTGACGATCACCCCCGCGGGGATCTCGATGATCCTTCTTCCGATCCGGCTCATCTCGGCTCCCAGGCTCCTTCGCTACCAGACAAAGCAGATGACTTCGCCGCCGATGCCTTCGGCTTCGGCGGTGCGCGACGTGACGACGCCGCGCGAGGTGGACAGGATCGCGATCCCCATGCCGCCCTGGACGCGCTGGCGGCGGTCCTTGCCGGCGTAGATGCGCCGGCCCGGCTTCGAGATGCGCTTGAGATCGGTCAGGACCCGCTCGCGGCCACGGCCGTACTTCAGGAGGACGACGAGCTGCTTGTGCGGCCGGTCGGGGGTCTCCTCGACGTGGTAGTCGCGGATGTAGCCCTCCTCCTTGAGGATGCGGGCGATCTCGACCTTGAGCTTCGAGCTCGGCATCTCGGTGCGATCGTGCAGCGCCTTGTTGGCGTTGCGGATGCGCGTGAGCATGTCGGCTACGGGATCGGTGAGCACGGTTTCTCTTGCCTCCTACCAGGAGCTCTTGGTCATGCCGGGGATGACGCCCTGATGGGCGAGCTCCCGCAGGCAGATCCGGCAGAGCCCGAACTTCTTGAAGACGGCGCGCGGCCTACCGCACTTGTTACAGCGCGAGTAGTTGCGCACCTTGAACTTCGCCGGCCTGGCGGCCTTGACGACGAGCGACTTCTTCGCCACTACGCGGTACCTCCGTCCGCCGCAAACGGCAGTCCCAGGCCCACGAGCAGCGCCTTGGCCTGGTCATCCGTCTTGGCAGTCGTCGTGATCGCGACATCGAGGCCGCGGATCTGGTTGATGCTGTCGTAGTCGATCTCCGGAAAGATGATCTGCTCGCGAACGCCGAGCGAGTAGTTCCCGCGCCCGTCGAACGACTTCGGGTTGAGCCCGCGGAAGTCGCGGATCCGAGGCAGCGCGATCGAGACGAGCCGGTCGAGGAACTCCCACATGCGATCGCCCCTCAGCGTGACGCGCACCCCGATCGGCATCCCGTCGCGGATCTTGAACTGCGCGATCGACTTGCGCGCACGGCGAACCTGCGCGCGCTGGCCCGCGATGATCGTGAGCTCCTCGAGCGCGGCGTCGATCTGCTTCGCGTCGGTCTTGCCCTCGCCGACGCCCATGTTGAGCGTGATCTTGAGGATCCGCGGGCTCTGCATGATCGATTCGAGCTGGAGCTCGTCCTTGAGGCGCGCGCGCAGCTCGTCGTTGTACCGCTCCTTCAGGCGCGGAACGTATGTCTCGACGGCTGCCATCAGCGATCGATCTCCTGGCCGCAGCCCGCGCGCTTGCAGACGCGCACCTTGACGGTCTCGCCCTTGACGTCCTTCAGGTGGTAGCCGACGCGGGTCGGCAGCTTGCACGTCGGGCAGACGAGCATGACGTTCGAGACGTCGACGGCGGAGGCGCGGTCGATGATGCCGCCGGGCGCCATCTGGGCCTGGCCCATCCGGTTCGCATCGCGGATCGGGCGCGGCTTCTGGTGCCGCTTCATGACGTTGAGGTTCTCGACGACGACCTTCCCGTCACGCGGGCGCGCGTCGAGGATGCGGCCCTGCTTGCCGCGGTCCTTGCCGCTCAGCATCTGAACGACGTCGCCTTTCTTGATGTTCAACGTCTGGGGCGCCATCTACAGGACCTCCGGGGCCAGGCTCACGATCTTCATGAAGTTCTTCTCGCGCAACTCACGGGCGACGGGGCCGAAGATCCGCGTCCCACGGGGGTTGCGAGCGGCGTCGATCAGCACTGCCGCGTTCTCGTCGAAGGCGATCAGCGTTCCGTCGTCGCGACCGAACGGCTTCTTCGTCCGGACGACCACGGCCTTGACCACGTCACCCTTCTTCACCGCTCCCTGCGGGGCCGCGGCCTTCACGGTGGCCGTGATCACGTCGCCGACGCGGGCGTAGCGGCGCTTCGACCCGCCCGCAACGCGGATGCACAGTAGCTCACGGGCTCCCGTGTTGTCGGCCACCTTGAGGCGCGTCTCTTGCTGGATCATGGACGGTCTCCTCCCGCGCGGATCGTGCGCCGGATCGGCGAAAAGCAAGTCGGGCTAGGACGCAGGTCGCGGTCGTAGCTGGAGGCTACGGGCGCGGCCGAGGACGACGCACGGCGCAGCTTTGCAGCCGCGGCCGGCGTGCGAGACGTGTGGGAGGGGGCCGTCGTCATTTAGCTTTCTCGACGATCTCGGCGAGCCGCCAGCGCTTCTGCTTCGAGAGCGGGCGTGTCTCGACGATCCGGACGGTGTCGCCGACACCCGCGGTGTTCGCCTCGTCGTGTGCATGGAACTTGACCGTGCGGCGGACGACCTTCTTGTACTTCGGATGAGCCTTGATCAGATCGACCTTGACCACGATCGTCTTGTCGCCTTTGTCGGAGACGACGACGCCGCGACGCTCCTGGCGCCGGCCGCGCTCCTCGTCGGAGGGCGGCGTGCGGGTGAGCGGCTTGCGCGTCGCGGGAGTCTCGCGCGCGGGCTTCGAGCGCGTCCGGCGGAGCGAGCGCGGCACATGGCGACGCGAGCGCGTGCGCTTGATCCCCGCTCCCGCGGGCTCTTCGACGGCGGGCTCTTCGACGGCGGGCTCGTCCACCTCGGCCGCAGGCTCGTCGGCCTCTGCAGCGGGCTCCTCGGCGACAGGCGCTGCCGCGACCGGCTCCTCTGCAGGCGCCTCGGCCACAGCCTCGGGCTCCTCCTCGGCAACCGCTGTCTCCTCTGGGGCAGGCTCCTCGGCGACAGGCTCCTCAACGGCCTCGTCGACCGTCGCGGGCGCCTCGTCGACCACAGGGGTCTCCGCGGCCGTCTCCTCGACGGCCGTCTCGTCGACGGCTTCGGCCACGTCGTCCTTCTTCGTCGTCTTCTTTTCCGCCATCTCAGCTCACGACCTTCTGCTTCGAGTTCTTGTCGTACTGGACCGTCAAAATCCGGGCTACCTCGCGCCGCAGCAGCTTCAGTCGCGTCGTGTTCTCGAGCGCGCCCGTCGCAGCCTGGAAGCGGAGGTTGAACAGCTCCTTGCGGGTGTCCGCCAGGCGATGCTCGAGCTCCTCCTCGGTCAGGTCGCGCAGCTCCCTAGCCCGCAAAGAGATCACCGCTCTCGCGCTTCACGAACTTCGTCTTCAGCGGCAGCTTCTGGCCCGCGAGCCGGAGCGCCTCTTTCGCGAGCGGCTCGG
>Ga0207658_10003868_pt1 | contig 10544 bp, 10 predicted proteins | sample KBSS33metaG_FD_184322 | JGI IMG/M metagenome (GOLD analysis project Ga0207658, IMG submission 184322) | Switchgrass rhizosphere microbial communities from Kellogg Biological Station, Michigan, USA - KBS S3-3 metaG (SPAdes) (version 2) | ecosystem: Host-associated > Plants > Roots > Rhizosphere...
TCCACTTTTATGCCTACGTGGATTCGGATGTCTGTGCCCGGTTGATGCTGGGCCCCATCACGCAGGGGCGAATCGACTGCAGCAAGAAAGCCTACAAGCAAGGGTCAAACATCGTCATCGTTCGTCTCGACGACAACGTTGTCTTTTCCGTCAACAAGGTGAAACTGGTTAAGGAATACCTGGGCGGTATTGGCAAGGTCACCGGCGAAGCAAAAACGAAGTCGGGTGAAATGAAGCTGGAGTCTTTCATGCCGGAGCAGCTGAGCGATGTTCCGGCCGACTCTCCAGCCCAAAAATTGCTGGACGTCCGCAACTTCAAAGCGAAAAGCACGGATGGACTGTTCGAAAAGATCCGGCACGAACTGGCAATGATGGCCTACATCACCACGTTTGATTTCATTTCCTTCACGATGGTCGGCGACGACGTGATCCTGACGGGCTGGACGGTTCGTGATACGAATCGGGACGATGCCTTTCATCGGGTCAAAAGGATCGAAGGCGTGAAGAACGTTGTCAACAATATCGAAATACTGCCTTTGGGCAATCAGGACATGCAAATCCGCGCAAGCGCGCGAGGGGCTTTGGAACAGCAGCTTGGAAGGTACTTCTGGAGCAACGGTTCCGATATCAAGATCATCGTGAAAAACGGCAATATCATCCTCCTTGGAGTGGTGGCGACGAAGGAAGACTCGGACATCGCCACGATCAAGTGCAACTCCGTCTCGATGGCGTTTAATGTCATCAACCTGCTGCGAGTGGAGCCACCGCCTGCAAAGAATAAAGGCTAGCCATGCAGTTCATCGACATGAACCTAAGGAGAAAACACACCGTGAACGAATATCGTCGTCCGTGGAAAAACAGATTCGAATGCTTTGCCTCGATACTGATGATCGCAATGGCTGTTGGTTGTTCCAAGCCTCAGACGACCGAGGAAGCAGCCGCGCCGCCTGTGAAGAAGATCCCTGCCGGCGCCCAGTTCTCCGGATTCCTGAAAGACTATTCCGCCCTAAAGCCCAACCCGGCCGTTGAAGGGGAAATGCTCACGTATGTCAGTGCCGATGCGAAGAAAAATCTCCGCAGTTATTTTGCGATCGTCGTCGATCCAATCGAAGTTTATGTTGCGACCGATGCCGACGAAAAGCAGGTGAATGACGACAGGCGCAAGGCATTAACCAATTATTTCCAACACGCCTTGGCCAATGCGGTATCGGACGCCTTTCCAATGGTTGAAAAACCAGGGCCGCTGACGCTTCGGTTGCGAGCTGCCGTTGTCGGAGTTGATGTTGGGGGACAGAATGGCGCTCTGAACATAGGCAAGGTTGGCGTCGAAATGGAACTGGTGGATTCGGAAACCGGAGAACGCATCGCTGCCGCGGTGGACAGGGCGAGCCTCGGCGCCGGAGCCGAAGTTGGCGCCGTGAACCTTTCAAGGGACGAAAAGGCTGCGGCGGCCAGGGAAGCCTTTGACGAATGGGCGTCAAGACTTCGGGCCTTCCTCGATTCAGCCCACGAATTAAAGGGCGAGGATATGGAAAAGGCAGACAAATCGTACAAGCCTTATTGAATCCGGCGGCGATGGATCCGCACTGAAAAGGAAGGGCTGGAGTCGAGGGAGTATGGGAATAGACGACATCTGGGTCCGCTTCCTGGACAACATGGTGGCCCGCGTCAGCGGGCCCATGAAGCTCCGGCTATTTCTTCAGCCCACCATGGCGACCATTTTTGCAATTCGCTCGGGATTGAAAGATGCCCGCGAAGGCCGGCCACCGTTTTTATGGGCGGTTTTTACCGATGCCGCATCCCGCCATTCCCTCATTAGAGACGGCTGGAAGAGTGTCGGTAAAGTATTCATCCTCGCAATGGCTCTCGATATCGTCTATCAAATTATCGTCGCGCACTTCGTTTATCCTCTCGAAGTTGTTGTCACTGCTTTTCTGCTGGCGCTCGTGCCGTACATCTGCCTGCGCGGACTCACAACGCGAGTCGCACGCAAGAAATAATCCTGCCAGGCGATCGATGGCAGCGCGCACTGCTCCATTCGGAATGTGCGCGATCATACAAGCTGTGAATGAATTGGAGGAGAAGGAGGAGGAGAAGGAGAAGCAACTCCCCTCCTGGAACAGGAGGGGAGTTGCTTCTCCTTCTCCTCCATTTATTCACACCTTCATAGACCGCTTCTGCAATGATTCACTCGAATCCGCGAACTTGTTGCGGCAATTGCTCGGAATGCCTTATCGTCATGGATTGTGAACCGGCCAGGATACCTTCAGTCCATTCCGATAGCTTTCACTGCCTTTCTGCTCTTGAGCCTGTTTGCATCCAGCGCAGAAGCCGCGGAAAAGAAAGTTCTGCTCATTGTTGACGGCAAGAGTACCGGTGCGATTGCCGGCTACGGGAGAGTCCTTGCATCCGAACTGAGTGCCGCAACCTCCGACCGTATCGATTTCTACGAAGAGTACACCGACTTCTGGGAATTCTCCGGGGACAGCTATAAAGAACTCCTTCATGGATTCTATCGACAGAAGTATGAGCGTCAAAAATTCGATCTGATCATTGCCCAGTCTCCGGAAGTCCTGAGCTTCCTTGTGAAGTATGGCGACGAACTGTTTCCGGGCACGCCAATTGTTTTTGGTACCACCGACAAGACGCGATTTGAAAGTATACGAGCAAGCCTCAAACCGAACGTCACCGGTGTCCTGTTCGATGTGAATTCTGCAGCGACTATGGAACTGGTCATGAGAATCCAACCGGACATGCACAACGTTGTCGTGATCGCCGGTTCGGGGGGCAACGATTCGAATTATCTGGCCAAGGCACGGACGCAATTGCGCCGATTTGAAGGCCCGCTGCAATTGACGTACTGGAACGGTCTGCCGATGACGGAGCTCGAGCAACGTCTGCCCGGGCTGCCCGCGCACACTGCTATTTTGTTTCTCACCATCAATCGCGATGGCTCCGGTGAATCCTTCGCATCAGCAGAAGCTCTGGCCAGAATTGCGAAAGTGTCGCAGGTTCCTATCTATGTCCTGTTTGACCGGTTCATCGGTGCGGGAGCGTTGGGCGGTTTTGTCGTCAGCCTGGAATCGGATGCCCGGGAAGTTGCAAGGCTTGCATCACGAGTCCTGGCGGGAGAAAAGCCTGCAGATATTCCCGTTCGTGTGGCGGATACCAATCGTTACGAATTCGACTGGCGGCAACTCCGACGCTGGGACATTGACGAGAAAAACCTTCCAGCCGGCAGTGTCCTGTTGTCAAAGGCTCCCACGTTCTGGGAGCAATACAAGTGGACTGTCGCAGCCATCACGACGATTACAATTCTTCAGACTCTGCTGATTGCGGGTCTTCTGATCGGCCGGAAGCGGCGTCGCCGGGCTGAAGAAGTTCGAAATCGCCTGGCGGCTATCGTGGAGTCTTCGGAGGACGCCATCCTGAGCCAGGATCTGGACGGAACAATTACCGGCTGGAACGAAGGCGCCACAAGAATGTACGGGTATTCGGCGGCCGAAGTGGTCGGACAGAATATTTCGATTTTGACTCCGCCTGAATTGAAAGACGAACTTTCGGAAATTCCTGCGCGAATCCGGCGTCGGGAGAGCATTCGTCATCTGGAAACGGTGCGTGTCACCAAAGATGGCCGGCGAATGGATACCTCACTGACAGTTTCTCCACTCAAGGATCGTGCCGGAACTGTTGTGGGAGCCTCGATCATCGCGCGGGATATCACGGACCGCAAACGAGCCGAAGAATTGCACCGCGAGAGTGAGGAGCGATTTCGCATGCTGGCGGATAATGCCCCGGTTATGGTTTGGGTTGCCGGTCCGGATGCGCTTTGCACTTTCTTTAATCAGCAATGGCTGCAATTTACGGGCCGGAGCATGGAAAGGGAATCGGGAAATGGCTGGGTCGAAGGCGTGCACCCTTCAGACCTTCAACCGTGTATCGATTATTACCTCTCCTCCTTCAATGCAAGGCGATCTTTCTCCATGGAATATCGTTTGAAGCGGGCCGACGGGCAATACCGATGGCTTGTGGACACCGGTGTCCCACGGTTCGGTCCGACGGGAGATTTTCTGGGCTACATCGGTTCCTGCGTGGACATCAGCGAACGAAAACAGAACGAACAGGCCCTGCAACACCTCACGGCAAGATTATTCATGCTGCAGGACGAGGAACGGCAGCGCGTTGCGGCCGAACTGCATGATGGCCTCGGACAAAGTCTGGCGATCATCAAGAACCGTGCACAGATGGGCCTGCAAAATCAGGCGAACCCGGATCGAATCATGGAACAACTCGAGGAAATATCGGCCACGGCAACAGCCTCCATTCTGGAGGTCCGCGAGATTGCGCACAACCTCCGACCCTACGAGCTGGACAGGTTGGGACTGGGGGCGGCAATTGAATCGATGGTGGAGCGTGTCTCGAATTCGACTTCCATGAGGCTTACGGCAGATCTCGAAAGGTTGGGAGATCTGCTTTCACCGGAAGCAGAGACCAGCGTTTACCGCATCGTGCAGGAAGCTTTGAACAATGTTATTCGCCATTCGAAAGCAACTGCCGCTCGAATCGAAATCCGGGCTTCGGAGGGGAAGATGACAATCTCGATTCAGGATAATGGCAAGGGATTTTCCATTTCTGCCGGGAACGGCCATAATGTCAGTGGATTTGGCCTTGCCGGAATTGCGGAGCGCGTACGTGGACTCGGCGGGTTTTTCGAGATAATTTCTCCTCCTGAAGGTGGTACGACCCTGACTGTTCATCTGGAGTCCAATGTCGTCAAAGCAGAATAAGACTCGTATCGTTATCGCGGATGACCACCCGGTCTTCCGCTTCGGCCTGCGGCAGATTATCGAAGCGGAGCCGGGATTTGAGGTGGTCGGCGAAGCGGACCAGGGAGAAACCGCACGTGATCTGATTCAGAAGATTCGTCCCGCTATAGCGATTCTGGATGTGGCAATGCCCATATTGGACGGCCTTGCTCTCGCCCGCGTTCTGCAGAAAGAAGAAATCCCAGTCAAAATCATCCTCGTGACGATGTACCGGGAAGAAAAACTCTTCAAGAAAGCTCTGGAAGCCGGAGTGAAAGGCTATGTGCTGAAAGACAGTGCAGCGTCCGATATCATCAGCTGTATCAAGGCTGTTGCTGCCGGTCAAAACTACACCAGTCCGGAACTGACGACCTATCTGGTGAGCCGTGTCCGACAGGTGGATGCCGTGCGGGAACCTCGATCCGGAGTTGAGACATTGACCGCAACGGAACTTCGAATCCTCGCCTCGCTTGCCGAATACAAGACCAGTAAGGAAATTGCACAGGAGCTATTTATCAGTCCAAGAACCGTGGAAACTCATCGTAATAATATCTGCCAGAAACTGGGAATTCATGGAAGCCATGCCCTGATGAAATTCGCACTCGCGCAGAAAAGTTTCCCGACCAGCTGAGAATTGTAGAGGTGGTCCAAGACTGCCCGCGATATCTCGTCTTGAAGCCCTGAGATAGATCGTCTTCAGATATCAGGACTACGTAGTTATACACAGATGGAAATACGTACCCCGATACCGCCCAATTACGTAGCCCTCTGGATTTTCAACATTTAATCGGACATCTAGACTTCAAGTTTGGTCCAGCATTGCTGAGAGAACGTGGACGCCAGCTGAATTTCTACACGGTCCTTTAGCCGGTGGAGCGGGCATGAAGATAATGATCGTCGATGACAGCGAACGAATGAGACAGATGATCCGCATATTCATTGCGGATCTTTCGTCGGACATCGTGGAGTGTGAGGATGGCGCTGAAGCGCTTGAAACATACCGGACCCATCGACCCGATCTTGTCCTGATGGATTTGAAGATGGCTCGAATGGATGGACTGGCGGCGACGAGTCAAATTCTCGATTCGTTCCCACACACGAGAATCGTCATTGTTTCGCAGTGGGATGATGCTCCGTTCCGGGCCGCGGCGCAGCGTGTGGGTGCTGAAGCCGTTGTCAGCAAGTCGGATCTGCTGCCACTCCGCAGCATTCTAGCCACGATATAGCAAGCGAGCCGTATGAGGAAGATTGCATCACCATTGAAAGGCAGAATAAAAAAACAAGTGGAACGGCCAGGGATTCAAAGCGCCAAAGGACGAAGCAGGGAACCGCTGCGTGGAGATCCTATGGAAAGCGCCATTGCTCGCGTAGCATTGGAACGCTCCCGGGCAGGAAAGGCGCTTCAGGATCTGACCGGCAAACTCATTGAGGCCCAGGAAGAGGAGCGCCGCCGTATCGGACGAGAACTGCATGACGGCTTGAATCAGCAGTTGGCCATGTTTGCTGTCGAACTTGGACTCCTGGCTCGCCAGGTGCCGCCGAAGTCGCCGGGTCTGGCCGATGCGATACTCAATCTTCGTCATCGTGCGGAAGAACTTTCAAATGATCTTCGGATGATCACACACCAGCTTCATCCGGCAGCTCTTGAACATTTGGGACTGATTTCGGCGCTCCGCAGCCTTTCCGGGGAGTTCAGCCGCTCTGAAGGGGTTCGCGTCTGGTTCAGTGTCGACAAGGAAATCGGGCCGGTTCCATCCGAAATCTCTATTTGTCTGTATCGAATCGCCCAGGAGGCTCTTCGGAATGTGGTCAAACATTCCGGCTCCAGCGTTGCCTGGGTCCGCATTACGGTAAGTCATGATGAGATTCAACTCTCCATTGAAGACAGGGGAGTCGGCTTCAAACTTCACAACACCGCAACTGCAGGTCTGGGGCTGGTCAGCATGCAGGAACGTGTTCAGATTGTTCAAGGGAAAATCCTCATTCAGTCTGCGCCTGATGAGGGCACCTTTATTCGAGTCTATGTACCCATTACCTGGAAGGAGCAAAAAAGTGGTCACGAAAAAAAGGCTTCGAAAGCCCACGCTGCTGCTGGCTGATGATCATGCCATCGTGATAGATGGACTTCGTCGGCTGCTGCAAACCGATTTCGAACTCCTTGGAGCAGTCAGTGACGGCTGGTCTTTACTGGAGGCGGCAGAACGGCTGAAGCCTGACGTTATCGTCGCTGACGTCTCGATGCCGTCGTTGAATGGCATCGACGCAGTCCGCCGGTTGAGGAAACTCAAAGTTCATTCCAAGGTCGTGTTTCTGTCCATGCACATGGATGTCGAAATCGCCACGGAAGCGCTCCGGGCCGGCGCCTCCGCCTATGTACTGAAGCATTCGGCGACAGATGCACTCAATCATGCAATCTGGGAAGTGCTGAAGGGGCAAACCTTCGTCAGTCCCAGGATTGCCAAGGACGTGATGGCGAATTTCATGGAATATTCAAACGGAACAAGCCCACTCGCTGTTCAGCTGACGCAGCGGGAGCGCGAAGTGCTCCAGCTTGTTGCAGAGGGGCGCACCATCCGGGGCATTGCCGCGATCCTGCAAATCGCGGTACGAACCGTTGTGTTTCATAAATGCAATATCATGGACAAGCTCGGACTTCGCACAACCGCGGATTTGACTCAGCACGCCATCAAGCGAGGACTTATCTCCATCCAGCTTCGGGCCAACGATGGTATTTTCACCGAAGCGCGGGCCGTTTAGAGCTTCAAATCTCCATTGGATTATTTGGGCGTCGTTTTCAGATCGAACAGCATCGTACCGCGGTAACCATTTGCTCTCGTGTAGGAGATCGCCAATCGACCCAGCATGAATCCAAAGGTCTGCGCCCCGGTGAGTTGTTCGATGAATCGGTTTTCGACTGAAGCCTGTGCATCCGGACACGCCATGCGCGTGCCCGCCAGCGGTCCGACCGACAACTCACCGGGAATCTTCCCTTCAGTTACACCTGCAGTGTATCGGTTGCAGCCACTCGTTCCTGAGATGCGTCCTGAGTCATAAGCGAGAGCTATTTCAGGTTCTTTTCCTGCCGGTTCGGCGATATCCCAGGCACGCAGCACCCAGTCTGTTTTAGCAAGGACAGCAAGTGAAAGACGACCGGTACTTACAGGTCCGGGCGATGTCAACCGGCCTCCATTGAGCGTCCACTGCCATTCCACGAGTTCGCCTGGGCAACACGCGGCGTCGTTGACACCTGCTCGAACTGCGCTTACCAGTAATTTCCCACCGTTGATCCGCACGGACCGCAATTGCACACGATCGCCAAGAGCCACCGTTGCGATGTTGCGAACGCTTCCGTTCAGGCGTGCCATCACCGCAAGGTAGGAAAAGGATGCCGAACCGCCGGCATTATATGTGAGCACAGCTACGGCCTCATCAAGACGGTCTCCATCGAGATCACCCAGTGCACGGAAGTCGCCGGCAATCTCGACGACTGGCCGCGAAGCGGCGCCAGGTGCAGAAGGCGGACCGGTCCATCGGCCGTCTTGAAGAGTCACCGTACCCAGGCTTTCCGCAAGACCGGAATACGTCGCGCTCTTCATTTCATCCATTGTCGGCGGCGCCTTGAGGATTGGAGGGAGCTGTATGGACCTCGCCGCTTCTGAGGACAGGGCCGAACCGGTGCAGGCATTGCAGACGAGCGTCAATACGGCCAGCACTGAAATGCAGCTTGCCAGCCTCATTAGTCCTTTTTCTTTTTCATCGGCGGCGGGAAGTTCTTCAGCAATTTCGCGATGGCTTTGGTCATGTTCCTCTGCCGTTTGCCCGGCTTCGCACCCGTATCCAGTGTTTTGGTCGCAACGCCTCGCCAGATCAACTGCTTCGTCCCGGGATCGTAAACATCCAGTCCGAGAGTTCCTATGGTGAGCGTATTGACGCTGGTTGTGGAATACCCGCCTCCACCGCCATACCAGCCACCGCCCCAGTAGGGGCCTGTACTGAATCCTGAGCTATATGTCGTGAGCTCTTTTTCGTTCTTGATTGCGAGCTGGTAAACAATCACCAGGTCGGCGTTGGCGGTATTTGTCCTGGTAAGGCCCTTCTTCGCAAACTCCGCGTCCAGGGTCTGACCAAGCTGGTCCATCGTCAGCTGGTCAATGTCCATTGACTGAGGATGTTTTTCCCACCGGTAGGTTTTGTATTTGGAAAAATCAGCCTTGCTGTCGAAGTTGTAGCTCACATCCTGGGCAAATGCGGATGACGCGAAACACAAAGTTGCCAGGAAAATTCCGGGAAGAATCCATCTAGCGGATCGCATATGTATTCCATCTCTCCTTTTCGGCTTCCATTGTTTCCTACCCGTCTTATGCTGGTAACTGTAAATTCAGACAGGCCGCTGCAGGGGCGGTCCATGAGCGGCCTGCAAAACATCCTCGATTTGAATCGGCCCTGTCAAAACGAACAGGTAATTCGCAGCCCGCCGCGCTCTCTGTATCTTCATCCGCCAATCCAGTGTTAAACAGGGTAAGATTTAAGTCTTGCCTGCGTGCGTCGGAACGTGCGCGTTTAGCCAGGAGCGTTACGGTGCGAATTCGACGGATAGTGCATGTGCTAGTAGGGACGGCAGGCATTGTTCTTGTGGTGCTGATAGCGGCGATCGTGTTCTTACACACACGAACCGCAAAGAGTCTGGCATTTGAGCAGATTCAAAAAGTTTTGGCAGCGCAGGACATTATTGTTGAAGCCGCCGATTTTGATTACACCTTCAGGCCACTTCGCATTTCCGCAAGCCGCATTGCCCTTCATAAAATGTCGGTGCCCGATCTTCCCCGATTTTTCCTGGCGGAACATTTCTCCATGACGGTCCGCCTCAGGGACCTGCTTCATGGCCGTTATCGCATTGAAGACCTGCAGCTGGAAAATCCTGAGGTTCACGTGGTCGTCGATGAGCAGCATCGCAACAACATTCCCGGTGCATCCGACAGAACCCCATCGGCAAATCAGCCCATCGATTTGTTAATCTTGAAGTTCCAATCCAGCAGAGGGTCATTCACATTGGAAGATCGTTCGAGGAAACTCTCGCTGCGATTGCCGGCATGGGATCTGTCCGGTGATGGCGAATCGAAGGATACCCAGACGTTTCACTTGAAGACTCGCGAAAACAGCGAAGTTCGATTCGACGGAAAGATCCTGACGATTGACAGCATGGATATCCAGGGCGCGTTGAAGCAGCGCAATACGACGCTGGAGTTCACCAGCGCGCACCTGACGGGCGGACTGGGCGACTTCGTTCTCAAGGGATCGGTCGGAAATCTCAGCGACCCGAAGCTGAATCTCTCGATGATCGGCGATGTTCATCTTCAGCCAGTCCGCCAGTTCCTGTCGATTGCGCAGAACCTTCAAGGCGACTTGCACATGGATGCGACAACTTTGGGTAGTCCCGAGGCGCTGCAAGTGACGGGGCGACTGACCGGTCGCGAATTAACGGCGGACCGGTTCAGTGGAGTCGCGATCGATACAGAGTTTGCAATGGATCTCGGGACGAACAGGGCCCGGTTGACTTCCGTTCGTGCCTGGTCATCCAATTTATCGGCCAGCGGCGCTGCGGACGTCGCGCTCACGGAAGCTGCCGGTGAAAGCAAAATGGATGCGCGGTTTGACGTTGGGAATCTACAGAAACTCCTGCAGTTATATAAGGCTCCCATTTCCGTCTCAAGCCGCGCCACCGGAAATGTCCGAATGGCC
>Ga0207658_10003873_pt1 | contig 10535 bp, 9 predicted proteins | sample KBSS33metaG_FD_184322 | JGI IMG/M metagenome (GOLD analysis project Ga0207658, IMG submission 184322) | Switchgrass rhizosphere microbial communities from Kellogg Biological Station, Michigan, USA - KBS S3-3 metaG (SPAdes) (version 2) | ecosystem: Host-associated > Plants > Roots > Rhizosphere >...
AACCGAGAGTTCCCGCGTGCTGATCCGACTTCTCCGGTCCCACCTCGGGCCCTACAAACGGCCCATCGGCCTCCTCGTGCTCCTGCAGCTCGCGGCCACCATCGCCGCGCTGTACCTGCCCACGCTGAACGCCGACATCATCGACGAGGGCGTGGTGAAGGGCGACACCGGAGCGATCATGAAGTTCGGCGGCATCATGATCGCCGTCACCCTGGTCCAGGTGATCGGCTCGGTCGCCGCCGTCTTCTTCAGCGCCCGCACCTCGATGGCGGTGGGCCGCGACATCCGGGCCTCGATCTTCGACCGGGTGCAGCGCTTCTCGGCCCGCGAGGTCGGCCAGTTCGGGGCGCCGTCGCTGATCACCCGGACCACCAACGACGTCCAGCAGGTCCAGATGCTGGTGCTGATGACCTTCACCATGATGGTCTCGGCGCCGATCATGGGCATCGGCGGCATCATCCTGGCGCTCAGCCTGGACGTGCCGCTGTCCACCGTGCTGATCGCGGTGGTGCCGATCCTGGGCGCCCTGGTCACCCTGCTCGTCCGGCGGCTGCGCCCGCTGTTCCGCGGCATGCAGGAACGCCTCGACGTGGTCAACCGGGTGCTGCGCGAGCAGATCACCGGCATCCGGGTCATCCGCGCGTTCGTCCGCGACGACCACGAGCGGGACCGGTTCGGGGACGCCAACGCCAGGCTCACCGAGGTGTCGCTGCGCGCGGGCCGGCTGATGGCGCTGATGTTCCCCACCGTGATGACGGTCGTGAACGTGACGAGCGTGGCGGTGCTGTGGTTCGGCGGTCACCGGATCGACGACGGGAGCATGCAGATCGGGGCGCTGACGGCCTTCCTCAGCTACCTCATGCAGATCCTGATGTCGGTGATGATGGCGACCTTCATGTTCATGATGGTGCCGCGCGCCGAGGTCTGCGCCGAGCGGATCGAGGAGGTGCTGTCCACCGACACCAGCGTCGTCCCGCCCGCCGAGCCGGTCACCGAGCTCAGCCGGGAGGGCAGGCTGGAGCTGCGCGGCGCCTCGTTCCGCTACCCGGGAGCCGAGGAACGGGTGCTGTGCGACGTCGACCTGGTCGCCGGGCCCGGCGAGACCACGGCCGTGATCGGGTCCACGGGCAGCGGCAAGACGACGCTGCTCGGGCTGGTTCCCCGGCTCTTCGACGTCACCGGCGGCCAGGTGCTGATCGACGGGGTGGACGTACGGGAGCTGGATCCGGTGCTGCTGGCCCAGACGGTCGGCATGGTCCCCCAGAAGCCCTACCTGTTCTCCGGCACGGTCGCGAGCAACCTGCGCTACGGCCGCCCCGACGCCACCGACGCCGAGCTCTGGCGGGCCCTGGAGGTCGCCCAGGCCAAGGACTTCGTCGAGGCGATGTCCGAGCGCCTGGACGCGCCGATCGCCCAGGGCGGCACCAACGTGTCCGGCGGCCAGCGCCAGCGTCTGGCGATCGCCCGCCTGCTGGTGCACCGGCCCGAGATCTACCTGTTCGACGACTCGTTCTCCGCCCTGGACTACGCGACCGACGCGGCGCTGCGGGCGGCCCTGCACCATGAGGTCGCGGGCGCCACCGTCGTGATCGTCGCCCAGCGGGTCAGCACCATCCGCGACGCCGACCGGATCATCGTGCTCGACGAGGGCCGCGTCGTCGGCACCGGAACCCATCACGAACTGATGGCGGGCAATCCCACCTATCGGGAGATCGTGCTCTCCCAGCTCACCGAGCAGGAGGCCGCGTGACTTCCCCGAATGGCCAGAACGGCTCGGGCGACCAGAAACCCAAGTCCGCGCCCCGCCGCGGGCCGATGCCCGCGGCGGGCCCGGCCCGGTTCATGGCCAGTGGCCCGGTCGAGAAGTCGATGGACTTCAAGGGGTCCAGCCGCCGCCTGCTGGGCCTGATGAAGCCCGAACGGATGTCGCTGTACGCCGTGCTGGTGTTCAGCGCGATCGGCGTCGCGCTCACCGTCACGGGCCCGCGGATCCTGGGCCACGCCACCGACCTGATCTTCGCCGGTGTGGTCGGGCGGCAGCTGCCCGCGGGCATGACCAAGGAGCAGGCGATCGAGAACCTGCGCCACACCGGCAATGGCGGCGCCGCCGACCTGCTGCGGAGCACCGACTTCACCCCCGGCAAGGGGATCGACTTCGACGCCGTCGGCAAGGTCCTGCTCATCGTCCTGACGCTCTACGCGCTGGCCGGGGTCTTCGGGGTGATCCAGGGCCGGCTCGCGGCGCGCGTGATCCAGCGCTCCATGGCCCGGCTGCGCACCCAGGTCGAGGACAAGCTCGGCCGCCTGCCGCTGTCCTACTTCGACCGGCAGCCGCGCGGCGAGGTGCTGAGCCGCACCACCAACGACATCGACAACATCGGCCAGACCCTCCAGCAGACCATGGGCCAGCTGGTGAACTCGCTGCTCACCATCGTCGGCGTGCTGGCGATGATGTTCTGGATCTCCTGGCTGCTGGCGCTCATCGCGCTGGTCACCGTGCCGCTTTCGGTGGTCGTCGCCGCCCAGGTCGGCAAGCGGGCGCAGCCGCAGTTCGTCAAGCAGTGGCGGACCACCGGCAAGCTGAACGCCCACATCGAGGAGATGTACACCGGCCACGCGGTGGTCAAGGTCTTCGGCCGGGAGGCCGAGGCGGCGCAGGCCTTCCACAAGGAGAACGAGGCGCTGTACCGCTCCTCGTTCCGCGCCCAGTTCATCTCCGGGATCATCCAGCCCGCGATGATGTTCATCGGCAACCTCAACTACGTGCTGGTCGCGGTCGTCGGCGGGCTCCGGGTCGCCTCGGGCGCGCTGTCCATCGGTGACGTCCAGGCGTTCATCCAGTACTCGCGGCAGTTCACCCAGCCGCTCACCCAGGTCGCCAGCATGTCCAACCTGGTGCAGTCCGGGGTGGCCTCGGCCGAGCGGGTGTTCGAGCTGCTGGACGCCGAGGAGCAGGCGCCCGACCCCGCGCGGCCCGCGCGCCCGGAGCAGGTGCGCGGCGAGGTCGCGATGGAGCACGTGTCGTTCCGGTACGACCTGGACAGGCCACTGATCGAGGACCTGTCGCTCAAGGTCGAGCCCGGCCACACGGTCGCGATCGTCGGCCCGACCGGCGCGGGCAAGACCACGCTGGTCAACCTGCTGATGCGGTTCTACGACGTGACCGGCGGCCGGATCCTGCTGGACGGCACCGACATCGCCGCCATGTCCCGCGAGGAGCTGCGCCGCGACATCGGCATGGTCCTGCAGGACACCTGGCTGTTCGGCGGCACGATCGCCGACAACATCGCCTACGGCCGGGAGAAGGCCACCCGCGAGCAGGTCGAGGAGGCCGCCAGGGCCGCGCACGCCGACCGGTTCATCCGCACCCTCCCCGAAGGCTACGACACGGTGATCGACGACGAGGGCAGCGGCGTCAGCGCGGGCGAGAAGCAGCTGATCACCATCGCCCGGGCGTTCCTGTCCGACCCGGTGATCCTGGTGCTGGACGAGGCGACCAGCTCGGTCGACACCCGTACCGAGGTGCTGATCCAGCGGGCCATGGCCACCCTGAGCAGCGGCCGGACCAGCTTCATCATCGCCCACCGCCTCTCCACGATCCGCGACGCCGACGTCATCCTGGTCATGGAGCACGGCTCGATCGTCGAGCAGGGCACCCACGACGAGCTCCTGGCCTCCCGGGGCGCCTACGCGCGCCTCTACGAGGCCCAGTTCGCCCAGGCCGTCGCGGAGGTGGACTGATCCCCGGACCGATCGCCGGACTGATCCCCTGGATGGGTCTACGCCACGACGGGCCGGAGGGCGTCGAGCACGAAGGTCGAGACCTCGTCGGCCAGGTGCTCGGCGGTCTTCGGCCCGTCGGCGCGGTACCAGCGGGGCATCTGGTTGACCATGCCGAGCGCGACCAGCGTGACGGTGTCGGCCGAGACCGACGCGTTGAAGACGGCGTCCTTCTGGGCGTCCTCGATGACCCGCCGGAACGTGACGTGGTAGCGCCGCCAGCCTGCCCGCAGGGCGTGCATGTGCTCGCCGTCCAGCCGGTGCGCCTCGCGGCTGAAGACCTTGGCCTCGTCGATGTGCCCGGCGGTGCTCATGATCAGGTCGGTGAGGATCGTGCGCACCGTCTCGGCGGGCGGCAGCCCCTCGGCCAGGGCGCGGTCCAGGTCGGCCAGCTGCCGGGTGAGCAGCGAGTGGTAGATCTCGTAGAGGAGATCGTCCTTGGAGTCGAAGTAGTGGTAGAGCGCCCCCTTGGTCACCGCGGCGGCCTCGACCACCTCCTGGACCGAGGTCCCGGCGAACCCGCGCTCGGCGAACAGCCGTACCGCCTCGTCCAGGATCCGGCGCTCTGTCGCGCTCTCCCGCGGCCTGACGTCCTCCACCGCAGTTCCTCCTCCCATTGACGGCCATGCGCGCCCGGTCATAGTTTGCCAGATACCGACCGGTCGGTATGGACTGGTGTTCGCCTCGATCATCACGCAGGAGGAGCCCCTCATGCCCGCAGTCGAGACCGCACGCGGACCCGTCGAGGTCGGCGCCCTGGGCCGCACCCTGATGCACGAGCACGTCTTCGTGCTGTCCACCGAGCACGTCCAGAACTACGGCGCCGCCGCCTGGTGGGACGAGGAGGAACGCGTCGAGGACGCGATCACCAAGCTCCACCAGCTGGTCGAACGAGGGATCACCACGATCGTCGACCCCACGGTATGGGGCCTCGGCCGCTACATCCCCCGCATCGCGGCGATCGCCGAGCGGGTGCCGGAACTCAACATCATCGTCGCGACCGGGATCTACTCCTACAACGACGTCCCGTTCCAGTTCCACTACCGGGGACCGAACACGCTGCTGGGCGGCGCCGACCCGATGATCGGCGACTTCACCCGCGACCTCACCGAGGGCATCGCGGGCACCGGGGTGAAGGCCGCGTTCCTCAAGTGCGCGATCGACGAGCCCGGTCTCACGCCCGGCGTGGAGCGGATCATGCGGGCGGTCGCCGCCACGCACCGCGAGACCGGGGCCCCGGTCAACGTTCACACGCACAGCCCGTCCCAGGCCGGCCGGGTCGTGGTGGACCTGCTGAGCAAGGAGGGCGTGGACATGACCAAGGTCGTCATCGGCCACGCCGGTGACAGCAACGACGTGGACTACCTGATGGAGATGGCCGACACCGGCGCGATCCTCGGCATGGACCGGTTCGGGCTCGACCTGCTCAACCCCACCGCCAGCCGCGTGAGCACGATCGTGGCGCTGTGCGAGCGCGGGTACGCCGACCGGATGGTGCTCAGCCACGACGCGAGCTGCTACATGGACTGGTTCGGCCCCGACCCCGAGTTGCTGACCGGCATGGCGCCCAACTGGAACTACCGGCACATCAGCGACGACGTGCTGCCCTCGCTGCGCGCGCTGAACGTCTCCGACGCCCAGATCGACCAGATGATGATCGACAACCCTCGCCGCTACTTCACCCGCTGAGCTCGGGCTACTTCGCCCGCTGCGTGGGCGGGCCGGGCGGGAGCACGCCCACCGACGTCTTGCGGATGTGGTCGTAGACCAGCGAGGTCCGCAGGTCGGCGACGTTGCGGTGCTTGGACACGTGGTCGAGGACGAAGTCGCGCAGCTGGGAGGTGTCGCGCACGGCGACCTGGACGATGAAGTCGTCGCCGCCCGAGACCACGAACACCGCGATGGTCTCGGGCAGGGCCGTCACGTACTCGCGGAAGGCCTCCACGGCGGCGCGCTCCTTGGGGTGCATCCGCACGTTGATCAGCGCCTGGACGGGCCTGCCGAGCGCGTGCAGGTCGACCTCGGCGTGGTAGCCGGTGATCACGCCGCGACGGCGCAGCGACCTGACCCGTTCCAGGCAGGTCGAGGGGGCCAGGCCGAGGCGCTCGGCGAGGTCCCGGTTGGTCTGCCGCCCGTCCTGCTGCAGAGCCTGTACGATTTCCGTATCAAGTTCGTCCATCGTTCCCCTCCCCCGCGACTTTCCGAACTAAATTCGGAATCACGTCCTACAGGTTGAGGATATGACGAACGATCGCGGATTCTCCTGTCAGTACTTCGATTCAGTTCGTCGAACACTGACCGGGAGGACGTCCGTTGACCTCTATCGCCACCACCGCCCCGGCCTGGCTGACCGACCTCGAACGGCGCCCCGACCTGCCCACCAGGGAACAGGCCGTCAAATGGGTCATCGTCGCCGACCGTGAGCTGCCGCGCGGCGTCCAGGCGAACGCCGTGGCGTGCCTGGCCGCCGCCGTCGGCCGGCAGGCGCCCGCGTTCGTCGGCGACGGCGCGACCGACGCGTCGGGCAGCCCGCACGCGGGGCTCCCCTGGATCGGCTGCTCGATCCTGGGCGTCACCGCGCCCATCGTCCGTACGGTCCGCGCGGCGGCCCTCGCCGAGCCGGACCTGCTGGTCGCCGACATGGCCACGGTCGCGCAGCGGATCCGCGTGTACGACGACTACCGCGCCGCGCTGGCCGGGTCGGCCGACGAGGACATCGCCTACCACGCGGTGAGCATCGCGGGCCCGCGCGCCCTCGTCGACCGCCTCACCGGCCGCTTCCCCTTGCTCAAGTAAGCCGGTTCCCCTTGCTCAAACAGGCCGGTTCCGCCTTGCCGAAACGGCCCCCGCGACGCGGCGGCCCAGGGGGACGAACAGCGCGAGGCCGACAAGGAGCAGCAGGCCCGTCAGGATCCACTCGTGCGACCCGGCCGGGTCGTACACGCGGCCCTTGCGGCCCACGTCGACGGCCGTGACCTGCTCGCCTGCCCGCAGTGTTCCGCGACCCGCGCCGTAGAGGTAGTAGTCGTCGTGCACCGGCGAGCCGGGCCGCCGGAACGTCCCGTACCAGGTGCACTGCTCGTGCCCTGGATGCTGGACGCACGAGATCCGCTGCGCCGTGAACGTCCCCCGCGGGCCGTCACCGCGCGCCGCCCGCAGGACCGGCCCCACGTTCGGCACCGTGATCGCCAGCAGCGCCAGCGCGACGACGGTGGCCAGCACGACGGTGAACGAGGACGGCTCCCGGCGCCGCCGGCCGGTGGTCCGAGCGGCCGGCGGCTCCCCGGTGGTCCGTACGGCCGTCATGCGCGCGCGTGGGCGCAGTCGCAGGCGTCGGCCGTCCGCGGACCCTCCTTGGGCCGCCGGTGCAGGATCAACGCGACGACCATCGGGACGAAGACGATCGAGTTGTAGAACAGGTGCAGCTCCACCCGCGGGATCAGCAACTGGATGATGCTGGTCGGTACGGGCTTTCCCCAGAAGTTATGCCCCGACTGCGCCTGGATGAGCAGCAGCAGGTGCTCGATGTGGTGCCAGAACTGGATGCCGAGCGCGACCGTCCACCACGTCTTGGCGGCGCCGGTGAACCCGGGACGCAGCAGGATGAGCCCGATGAGCATCACCAGCGCGTAGCCGTAGTGCATGTACTCGGAGGTGACCAGCCAGGGGAAGAACTGGCCGAGGATTCCCCTGGACTGCTTCACCGGCCTGCCGAGGACCCAGATCTGGATCGCCTGCACGATGTGCTCCGCCCAGTGGGCCAGCACGATGAACATGAAGACGTTGAGGGCGGTTCGATGTCCGTCGGAGTTGATGTAGGTGTACCAGCGCGCGGGCCAGATCGGCCGTCGTTCTGCGATCACGGTCATCGGTCGGCTCCTTCGAAGAGAGTCGCCTATTCGCTCGTTGTACGGGTTCCCGCGCCGGGAGAGTTTCATACGACCGAATACATAACAGCTTAATCCTTCGCCTATTCTCGGCCATGGAACCGTGCATGGATGATGCGAACGTGCGGTCCTCCGAGGAGGCGCCCGCGCCGTGAAACCTTCGCGAGCTGCGCGGGAGCGCCGACACCTGCGAGCACGGATCCCGGGGCGCGCCGTTCGGCCTTGTACGGAAAACCCCTCTGGCCGGATCCGGCCGCCGGACCCGGGACAGTGGCCCCTTCCTCCTTGGGACGGGCCACGCAGTATCTTGATCGCGGAGGTAAACCGTGATTCCGGAGTTCTCGGTGGTGCTGCGGGGATACGACCGCCGCCAAGTGGACGAGGTGGTGGCCCGCGTGGAGGCCACGCTCGGCCGCGCCCCGCTGCACGGCCGGCCGATCACGCTCAAGGAGTTCGGCTGGATCGAGTACGACGTGGTCGCCCGCGGCTATGACCGCTTCGAGGTCGACGGCCAGATGCGCAACTACCGCCGCGAGCTCGCCGCGCTCGAGGGCGTCGAGCTCGGCTACGACCCCGAACCCGACGCCGGCCTCTCGCTCGTCCTCGGCTCGGGCGCCGGCTCAGGCGTCGGGTCAGGCTCAGGCTCGCGCGACCCCGGCGACTCCCAGCCCACCGCCGACCCCGTCACCACCGAGATCCGCGGTGAGCACTCGTTTCCCATCCGCTTCCGCGGCTACGACCGCGCCCAGGTGAACGCCCTCATCGCGCGCATCTGGGGCACCCTCGGCCGCGTTCCCCTGGAAGGCGAACCGGTCACCCGCGAGGAGCTCAACAACCCGCGCCTCGAAATCGTCCTGCGCGGCTACGACCGCGCCACCGTCGACCAGGCCATCGGGAGATACCTCCGCGACCTGCTCGACAGGTCGCGCTAGGCCCTCCCAACTATGCGGCACCCTTGTTCGTTCACGGTGTAGGCCAGTGGGAAGGATGCACTCGTGAACGAAGGGCGTCAGGGCTGCGCTTCCGGGCTGGTCGTGGTGGCGGCGGCGATCGCGCTGGCGGTGTTCCTCCTCCGCCCCCTCCTCGACCATGGCACCGACGACGTTCAGGCCGCGCCCGAGCCGACCGTGACGCAGACCAAGCCCGGCAAGCCGAGCGGCCGCCGTCCGGGCGTGGTCAACATCGACACCGAGCAGGGCTTCCGCATGATCCGCGCGGCCGGCACCGGCATCGTGCTGGACCCCTCGGGCCTGGTGCTCACCAACAACCACGTGATCCAGGGCGCGACCTCGATCAAGGGCACCGACACCGACAACCACCGCACCTACTCGGCCCGCGTCCTCGGCTACGACAAGGCGGGCGACATCGCGCTGATCAAGCTCGCCACCACCGCCCGGCTGAAGACCGCGGTCATCGGCGACTCCGGCCAGGTCCGCGAGGGCGACCCGGTCACCGCGGTCGGCAACGCGGGCGGCAAGGGCGGCAACCCGACGGTCGTCACCGGCGCGGTCACCGCGCTCCAGCAGGAGATCACCGCCAGCGACTCGACCGACGGCAGCTCCGAGCGGCTGACCGGGCTCATCGAGACCAACGCGCCCATCCAGCCCGGCGACTCCGGCGGCCCGCTGCTCAACACCTCCGGGCAGGTCATCGGCATGAACACCGCCGCATCGTCCGGCTTCCGCATGAACCGCCCCGGCAGCCACCGCGGCTACGCGATCACCTCCGCGCGCGCCATCGAGGTCGTCCGCCAGATCCAGCGCGGCCAGGCCTCCAACACCGTCCATATCGGCCCGACCGCCCTGCTCGGCGTCCAGGTCCGTACGCCCACCACCAAGTCCGGCGGCCGCGCGAACGGCGCGTACATCGCGAGCACCCTGCCCGGCACGCCCGCCGAGGCCGTCGGACTGCGCCCCGGCGCCACTATCGTCGCCCTCGACGGACAGCCGGTCGACTCGCCCGGCACGCTCACCGATCTGCTCCTGCGCCACCGCCCCGGCGACACCGTGCGCCTGACCCTCACCGGCCCTGGCGGCGACCAGACCACCACGCCCCTCACCCTCGCCGACGGCCCCCCTCAGTGACCTCACGGCGCCGGCCGGAGAAAACTGAGGCCTCGTCGCGGAGGCCTGCGGCACCGTACGATACGAGAGCGAACAATCACCCCACGCGACGGCCGGGGCAGTGGTGACGAGTCTTGCGACGGAACGACGGACGGGGAACCTTCCCGCCGAGGTGACCAGCTTCATCGGTCGAAAGGACGAGCTGAGCGAGGTAGGACGGGCGCTCGAACGATCACGCCTCATCACGCTGTGCGGCGTCGGCGGGGTCGGCAAGACGCGGCTGGCGCTGCGGGCGGCCGCGCAGGTCGCGCCGTCCTTCCCTGACGGGGTGTGGCTGGCGGAGCTGTCGGCGCTGCGCGAACCGGCCCTGCTGGCCCGCCGGGTCGCCGAGGCGATGCGGCTGCCCGACCTGGCCGCGGGCGACCCGCTCGACCTGCTCGCCGAGCACCTCGCCGACCGGCGGCTGCTGCTGATCCTGGACACCTGCGAGCACCTGCCCGACGTGTGCGCGATGCTCTCCGAGGTGCTGCTGCGCGCCGCGCCCGGGCTGCGGATCGTGGCCACCAGCCGCGAACCGCTCGACGTCCTCGGTGAACATGTCGTACGCGTGGCGCCGCTCGCCGCCCCCTCCCCCGGCGCGGGCCCGTCCCCCGGCGCGGGCGCAGGCGGGGGCTCGGGGGTGGGCGACTTCGACGCGGTGGCGCTGTTCCTCGACCGCGCCGCGCTGACCATCCCGCGGCGTGCCCTCGACGACCTCGACCGGCAGTCGGTCGGCTCGCTCTGCCACCGGCTGGACGGCATTCCG
>Ga0207658_10003878_pt1 | contig 10530 bp, 10 predicted proteins | sample KBSS33metaG_FD_184322 | JGI IMG/M metagenome (GOLD analysis project Ga0207658, IMG submission 184322) | Switchgrass rhizosphere microbial communities from Kellogg Biological Station, Michigan, USA - KBS S3-3 metaG (SPAdes) (version 2) | ecosystem: Host-associated > Plants > Roots > Rhizosphere...
CGGTGTCACCGTCCTGTCGGTTGGATGCTGTTAGCCGTCGAGTCGCTCGAGCACGGTGGCATTAGCCATTCCGCCGCCCTCGCACATGCTCTGCAGTCCGAAACGCACTCCGCTGGCTCGCATGTGATGGACGAGGGTGGTCATCAACCGGCCACCGGAGGCGCCCAAGGGATGTCCCAGTGCTATTGCCCCGCCGTTCGGGTTGAGCCGCGCGGGGTCGGCGCCGGTTTCGGCCAGCCATGCCAGCGTGACACTGGCGAAGGCCTCGTTGACCTCGAAGGCGCCGATGGCGTCGATGTCGAGATGCGCTGACTTGAGCACCTTTTCGGTCGCGGGGATCGGCCCGGTAAGCATGGTGATCGGGTCGACGCCCGCCAGCGCGAAGCTGTGCAGGCGAGCCAACGGTTGCCATCCGAGCTCGCGGGCCCGCTCACTGGTGGTGATCAGCAACGCACTGGCACCGTCGGATATCTGCGAGGAGTTCGCAGCGGTAATCACGCCGTCGTCGTCGAACGCAGGCTTCAACTTGCGAAGGGACTCCAACGAACCGCCACGCCGCACGCCCTCGTCGGTGTCGACAACGGTGGTCGAGCCGTCGTCGTCAACCACCGTGATGGGGGCGATCTCTGACTTGAAACGTCCACCGTCGATCGCGTCCGCCGCCTTGGCGTGCGATTCGAGCGCATGCTGATCGAGGTCCGCACGGCTGAGATTCCAACGGCGGGCGATGGTTTCGGCACTGACACCCTGATTGAACTGGACTCCACCGTAGCGGGCTAGCGCCTTCGGCCCGTATGGTGCTCCTAATCCCCCCTTGCGCGTCGATCCCATCGGGATTCGACTCATCGACTCCACACCACCGGCGACGACCACGTCGTACTGGCCGGACATCACTCCGGCCGCGGCGAAATGCACCGATTGTTGTGACGACCCGCACTGGCGGTCGATGGTCACCGACGGGACCTCTTCGGGCCAGCCTGCGGCCAGGACGGCGAATCGGCCCACGTTGCCGCTCTGCTCACCCACTTGCGACACGCATCCCCAGATGACGTCATCGACGAGCGACGGATCGAGATCGTTGCGACTAGCCAGCGCCTCGAGCACCGCACCCGAGAGATCGACCGGATGCACACCCGATAGGGCACCGTTGCGTTTACCGACCGGGCTGCGCACTGCATCCACGATCACTGCGTCTCTCACTGAAAGTTCCTCCTGGCGTTGGGAACCGCCGCAACGACGGCCATCATCGTTTGGGTATTGACGTTCACGAGCCGGTCCAGAGTGGGGCGCGCTTCTCGGCGAACGCCACGGCGCCCTCACGGGCGTCTGAAGACCCGAAGACCGGGTCGGTGATCTCGCGCTGTCGGCCGAACTGATCAGTCAGCGACCAATCGCGAGCCTCCGTCATGATTCGCTTGGTCGCACGCAGCGCCAACGGACCATTGGCGCTGAGGCGGCCAGCGAAGTCGACCGCCCCTGTGAGGGCCTGGCCTGGCTCCGTCAGTAGGTTGACGAGCCCGAGGTCGAAGGCGCGCTGAGCGGTCATCGGCTCCCCGGTCATCGCAAACTCCAGCGCGACGCGGTGCGGGATCAGTCGCGGCAACCGCAGGAGTCCTCCCGCAGCAGCGACCAATCCGCGCTTCGTCTCCGGTAGACCGAAGACCGCGGACGAGGACGCCACGACGAAGTCGCAGGCCAGCGTGATCTCGAACCCGCCGGCCAATGCGTAGCCTTCGACGGCGGCGATCATCGGCTTCAGCGGCGGATTCTCCACGATCCCAGCGAAACCGCCGCGCTGCGTCGAGGGGCGAACTCCCTGAACGAACGCTTTGAGATCCATTCCGGCACAGAACGTCCCACCGGCTCCGGTGATGATCCCAACCTGCAGGTCGTCGCGCGAATCCAACTCGGTCACAGCATGTTCGATCGCCTGCGCGACATCGAGGTTGATCGCGTTGCGCACCTGCGGCCGGTTGATGGTGACGATCAGGATGGCGCCGTGCGCTGTGGTGACGACCGGCCCTCCGGGTTCGATCCTCGTCGCGGGTTCAGCAGTCATTCTGGTTTCTTTCTGCACCGACGGTTCACAGACCTAGCGACTTGCTGATGATGGACTTCATGATTTCGCTGGTGCCCCCATAGATTCTGGTCACTCGTGCATCGGCATAGAGCCGGGCGATGGGATACTCGAGCATGTAGCCGTATCCACCGAACAATTGCAGGCACTTGTCGACCACCCGGCCCTGAAGTTCGGTGCAGAACAGTTTCGCCTTGGCCGCATCGACGGCGGTGAGCTCGCCGCGGTCGTGGTCATCGAGTGCCCGGTCGACCAGCATCTGCCCGGCCTGAATTTCCGTTGCGCATTCGGCGAGAACGAATTTCGTGTTCTGCATGGTCGACAGTGGTTTGCCGAACACCTTCCGTTCCTTGACGTAGTCGATCGCCGAGTCCATGGCTGCAGTCGCAGCGGCTTGGGAGCCGACGGCAATGGACAGCCGCTCCTGGGCAAGGTTGTGGCCGAGGTATTCGAACGCGCGACCTTCGTCGCCGAGAAGATTCGCCGCCGGTACTTCGACGTCGTCGAAGTGCAGTTCGGCGGTGTCCTGGGCCTTCAACCCGAGCTTGGCCATGTTTCCTGCGACAGAGAAGCCCGCGGCGGACGCTTCGACGACGATGATGCTCAACCCGGACCGTCGATTAGTCGGGTCTGCCGGTGCGGTACGTGCGACGACGAGAACCAGGTCGGCGTTGACTCCCCCGGTAATGAAGGTCTTCGCCCCGTTCACGACGTACGTGTCGCCGTTGCGTGTGGCCGTGGTGGTGATCCCGGCGATGTCCGATCCCGTCCCAGGTTCGGTCATCGCGAGTGCCGAAATCAGTTGGCCACTCGCCGCGCCCGGTAGCCAGCGCTGCTTCTGTTCGTCAGTGCAGTACGCCAGCAGGTACGGGAGCACGATGTCCATGTGTACGCGCAGCGATCCCAATCCGACCTTGGCGCGTAGCGTCTCCTCGGTGAGTACGGCGCTGTACTTGTAGGTGTTCTCGCCGCTGCCGCCGTACTCTTTCGGGATCTGGATGCCCAGAATGCCCAATTCTCCTAGCTGGGTATAGAACTCGCGTGGCGGTGCACCACGGAGCTCCCAGTCTTCGTACACCGGGACGACCTCCTTCTGGAGGAATCCACGGGCCATCTGGCGGAAGGCTTCGTGTTCGTCGGAGAACACCGTTCGTTTCATGGGTCTTTCCTGGGTTGATTTGCGGGACTGGGCCAGGGTCGGAGTCCGCTACCTCGGGGACATTCGGTTGGCTCCGTCAAGCCGAACGGTTTCGCCATTGAGGTATGCATTCTCGATGATCGAGCAGGCCAGCCTTGCGTACTCATCAGAAGATCCCAACCGGGCGGGGTGTGGAACCGACTCGCTGAGAGACTCGCGCACGTCGTCGCGCAATCCCGCCAACATCGGGGTATCCATCAGCCCGGGAGCGATGGTGCACACCCGGATGCCCTTGGACGCCAGATCACGCGCCGCACAGAGCGTGAGTCCTACGACACCTGCCTTCGAGGCGGCGTATCCAGCCTGACCGATCTGCCCTTCGAAGGCCGCTATCGAGGCCGTCCACACCATCACTCCACGTTCGCCGTCGATCGGTTCGTTGCGTGCCATCGCCGCAGCCGCGGTGCTGGCAACGATGAACGTTCCCAACAGGTTGGTCTGCACGATCGCAGAGAATCGTTCGAGATCGCCTACTGAGCCATCCTTGTTCACCAAACGCACCGCTCCCCCGCGGCCGGCGGTGTGCACCAGCGCCCGGAGCCGCCCGCCGGCCGATGCGACACTCACCGCTTCGGCGACTTGGGCGGCGTCGGTGACGTCGGTGGGCACGAAGCACGCCTTCTCGCCGAGTTCGGCTGCGAGGTCGCGTCCCTGCGATGTCGGCAGGTCGGCGATGACTACACGCGCACCCAGTTCCCTCAACCGACGAGCAGTGGCCGACCCCAAGCCCGACGCGCCGCCGGTGACCAACACCGACTGTCCAACTATGTGCATGAGGGCCTCACCTGTCGACTGCGATTCCACTCCGCGCGGTCCGCATGCCGGATGCGGCGAAACGTGTCTCGGCGGTGTTGGCCTATTTAAACCGGTTTAAGCAGCTGAGTCAAACTGCGGCTGTGGCTCACAACGTTGAACCGCACCCAGTGCGACCTTGACTACCAAGGCTTGTATCCCTCGTTAACCAGCGATGTTCGGGGTCTCGTCGCAAGAACTTGTGCAAGCCAGCCGCTCACCACCTGTATGGCACTGATCATGAATCAGGTGCGCACTGCCCACCTCATGTTGACGTGCTTTTAAATTACCCTTATGTTAGGCGGACGTGCTCGGTGAGCGACCGCGAGACTGAGCCTGCTGAAGAGGAAGTGGAGCAGAAATGGGCCTCCAGTTGACCAGCGACCAGATCGACTTGCAGGCACGCGCCTTCGAAGCAGGAAGCAAGCTGCGCGACGAAGTCGCAGAATGGGACCGCACCAACAAGGTTCCCTACCAACGGGTCGTCGACCACATCGCCGATCACGGACTGCTCGGGTTGGCGATGCCCCAGAAGTACGGCGGCCAGGGCCGCTCCACGATGGATTACTTCCTCGTCGTGGAGGCCCTCTTCCGCAGTTCACAGTTCTGGGTCGTCGGCGAACCCGTCTTCGCCACGACAGGGCCCGGGCCCACGATGCTGCTTCTGGCGGAGCAGGAACGCACCCGCGAGAAGTACCTCCCCGACATCGTGCACGGCAAACGACAGTGCGCGATCGCCCTCACCGAACCGGACTACGGCTCCGACCTGACCTCGCTGGCCACCACAGCAACCGCCGACGGCGACAGCTTCATCATCAACGGATCGAAGAGTTACGTCACCGGCGCAGTCGAGAACGACTTGTACGCCGTATTCGCTCGATTCGACGGCTTGCCCGGCCACAAAGGAATCGGTGCCGTGCTCATCGACGCGGGAACACCGGGATTCACCATCGAAGCGGGCCCGGAATTCCTCGGCTGCCGGGGCGTTCCGCACGGCAACCTCACCATGTCCGACGTCCGCATCCCGGCAGAGAACGTCGTGCTTGGCGCCGGTAACTTCGCGAAACTGATGTCTGCGTTCAACGTCGAGAGATTGCACAACTGTGCGTTCAATCTCGGCATGGCGGAGGCCGCCTACGACGAAGCCGTGAAGTTCGTCGAGAAGCGAGAGGCGTTTGGACGCAAGATAGTTGAGTTCCAATCGGTGTATCACACACTGGTGGACATGTGGACAGACATCGAAGCACTACGTGCGCTCGCGCAGAACGCGGCGGCGTCTGCGATCGACGGCAACTTCCCGCAAGGGCTGGACACGACCATTGCAAAGCTCTTCGGTGCGCGAGTCGCGTCCCAGATCACGGTCAAGGGCTTGGAACTTCACGGCGGATACGGCGCGACGCTCGACTACCCGATCCAACGCATTCACCGCGACGTCGTCTCGACCATCGTGGCCGGCGGCAGCCCACTGGTGCTGAGAAACTCGATCGCTTCGCAGATCCTGCCCGATCAGCGACTTTCTCAGCGCCGCTAGCGATCCCCTGCGCCATCGCTCTTCGGAAAAGGACAACGGACATGAGTTCTCCCACTGCACCACGCGCGCTGGTCGCCGGTGGATCCGGCGGCATCGGCCGTGCCATCGCAGTCGGCTTGGCCGAGGCGGGGTGGGACATCGCGTTGACTTACCGCAACAACAAGGACGCCGGTGCGGAAACGGCCGACCTCGTGCGGGCGGCCGGTCGGCAGGCAAGCATCCACGGCGTGGACCTCGTCGACGCCGCAGCCGCCAGAGGCGTCGTCACCGGCATCGGTGCTCAGGGTCCACTGGCCGCCGTGGTGTACGCGGCAGGCCCACACATTCCCATGCGCTTCATCTCGGAATTGTCACCGGAGACGTTCTCCGACACCATCGATCAGGATCTCAAGGCGTGCTTCAACTTCTTGCAACCCTCGTTGCCGCTACTTCGGCCGACGAAGGGCGCGGTCCTGGCCATCGTTACCCCGGTCATCTCGCGGTACACCCGCAAGGACATCATGTCCGTCACGCCGAAGGCCGCGGTGCAGGCCTTGATTCGGGGCATCGCCTCTGAAGAAGGGCGCTACGGCGTTCGCGCCAACGCCATCGGAGTCGGAGTCATTGAAGGCCAGGGCATGTGGGATGAGCTGATCGCCCGAGGTGACTTCACCGAAGCGGGTCTCAATCAGGCGCTCGCGGATACTGCATTGAAGCGGTTTGGCCGCGTTGACGACATCGCCAACGCGGCAACCTTTTTGCTGTCCGATCGCAGCTCGTGGATCACCGGGCAGACGCTCTACGTCGACGGCGGCTACAGCGTCTGACGGGCCGGTTCCTTCCGCAGAATCTCACAGGCCGCCCGCTCGCCGATCATCATCGTCGCCGCGTTAGTGTTACCCGACGTGATCGTCGGCATCACCGATGCGTCACTGATTCGCAAACCCTCGACGTCACGCACCCGCAGTTGCGGATCGACCACCGCCTGATCGTCGTTGCCCATCGCGCAGGTGCCAACGGGGTGTGACCCGTGGGTGCCATGCTCGCGAAGGAAGTTCAGCCAATCGTCGTCGTTCTGGCACTTCTGCTCGGGTTCGAACGGGTCACCGACGAACTCCCGCAGTGCCGGCTCTGCCATGATCCGACGCGCCTCGGCGATCCCGGCGAGCAGATCGCGGGTATCGTCCTCGGTTCCGAGCAGACGATGCCGGATGACGGGCGCCGCCAAGGGATCCGAGCTGCGCAACTCGACGGTGCCGCGATCTCGGGGATGCAGAAACACCGTCGTCAGCTGCAGTCCTGGCTGCCGCGTCGGCAGAATCCGCACAGAGCCGTCCTTGGCGCGGACACGTTCGGTCGAGAAGCAGCCGAAGCCGACCTGAGCGCGCTGCTGCGCCCGCTGCACGTGCAATCCCGCCGTCTCTACCGGCCACCGGCTGGGCACGCCAGAGGCCCAACGTGGGCCGCGATACTTTCATAAGTGAGGTGCCGATCAATCAGGGTGGGCCAGCCCGCCCGAAGGGCTATCGGCAGTCGACGCCAATCGAATGCTCCGCCGCGAGATTGTGCCAAGGATGTCTATTACTACGAGCGCAAGCGCGAGCGATAGCCCACCAGCGAACCAGATCATGAAGTTGGGCGCGTCCGAGTGAAGTGCCGCAAATACCGGCAGCCCAATGAAGTAAGAGCCCAAAACCTGTGTCGCTGCGGGCAGCAACAACACCAGCACCTGGCGATATCCAGTCCAGTAACGCCAGGTCACCGTCAACACCGCAGCTGTTAGAGTTGTACCTGCAAAATTGATCGCGAGCCAAAACAGTGGCATACCGAAAAATGACCATGGTTGATAGCCGAAATAGTAGTAGAGATTGGTCGGGAGAATAACCATCTCCATTGCGACCTGGATCAGACACATTGCCCCGATGACGGTCCAGAAAGACGCCCGACCAGCGCCTTGGCGCATAGTGGTCAATATGCACCACGCAGTTACACCGTAAACGATCACATAACCGAACAGGCCCCAAGCTGGGATTGGGCGGCCGAATAGTTCGAATATGCGCCATCGTGCTGCACCGTTGTGAAAACATTTACCTAAAATGTCGACCAGCGGCTCATTCATGATTGCGATTCCCGCACCGACCAACAGGAAAAACGGTACCGCTGACCCAGCGGTCCGCCAATACCGGATTGCTATCGCAATTGCGACAAAGACAGCACCCGCGGAGCCGATCGTGATTAACGCCTCGGCGGCGCGGAAGATTGGCCGATCTGCTGGTGGGTCGAAAGCCCCTTCGTTCACAAGTTATTCTCCGAGTTAACCATCGCGATGATGGTTATCCGAAGCTGAAATTTTTGTGGACGTAGTTGTAGACATAACGATGGCGACCCTACCCGAACGGACCGCCGCAGACAACCCGGGTTCTGTCAAGCGCACGAGTAGGCGTCCGCTTACCCGCACGCTGCTTCTTCCCGGCCTTCCGACAAGCGCCAGTTGCTTGGATTCTTGCGAAGAATTTTCCGATCGCGGCAAGATCGCTCCTTCGGCTCGCGTCCGCGCCGCTGACTGGCGTCCCCGTAGGTTCGGGGCCCGGCGTTGAGCGGCGAGCGTTGCCGACTTTGCCTCAAGTGTTGTACTTTTACGCCGACCACATTATGTGGACACGAGTGTAGATAATTGAGTAGTCGTCGGCCGCCAAGAATTTCGGGCGACCGTACCGAAGCGCGTATTCGGTTCAGCGCAAACGGATCTGCACCGCCGGCGCACGAGTTGTTCAGCGTTGAAAACAGTACATCGCAGCGCTGTCCATTGTTGTCACGCCTTCTCGACGACAGTGGACAGCGTACCGTCAACCGGAGGCATCCAAATCTCTCCCGAATCCCGACACAGAAAACTTTGCAGCCCGGCGGGATAGATCTCGCACACGCTCAAGTAACGAACTCCAACAAGGCCGAAAATTGGTGCAACGGTTGAGACTTCAGCCCTTCCTTTCGAACGCGATCCCGATTAGACAGCGCGTGCAGCCTGCTGGAGTCGTGAAATCGTTAGGGGCCGGGTAGATGTCGATGTCGAATAGGATTTCCTCGACTGGCAAACCACATCGATTCGCCGAGAAGATGCAGGCCGCTGCTCCAGATCGCCGTCACGGTCTCACGCGCCTGGCGCGCTTGTTCCGGCGTGACACCGAGGCCGACTGCCTGACGCTACCCGCACGTAACCACGCGTAACGGGCACGCGTAGATCCCACGCACAAATTACTGCGGAGGGTTCCCATGTCGCGGCTGCATGTGTACTGTGACTGCCACCACCATATGTGGACGTATAAGTCCACATATGATCCGTACGCGTTTCGAAAGCGAGGAACATTCGGTGTCGCAGCGCCCCGCGCAGTCGAACGCGCACTATCGTCCCAGGCCGCGACTGCGCCGTTTCCGTTGCGGCTCTGACGGTCACGGAATCAACGTGTCACTTTGCGGCGTCGTCGCGCATTCCGTCCAGGTGCGACCGAAGCCGTCCTGGGCCCGTCGTCGCCACGACGCTGAAAGCGACCGTGCAGAGCTCCGACTTGCCTACTCCCCAGCAGAAGCTGGCACGAATGTCGCCCGTCAACAACAGGCTCACCAGCTGAGTCGCTCGACGCAGTGAAGGGACTGGAGGCACAACTATGGACCCTAACCCGGACTACGACGCCAGCGACGAGCTGGAGTATTTCTTCAGCTGGCTGCCTTGGGCATTGCGCGGCGTGTACCCACCTCCGGCGTACCCACCGGTGTAAGGCACACGGCGCAAATGCCCGAATACCCCGCCGCGGGTCGAGGCGCCAAATCGAGGTTGAGAGATCGGAGCAGCAGTGAAACGCCCAATCATCGCGCTGCGTATCGTCCTGATATCCCTGCTGGGAATATGCTTGTGGTCGCCACCAGCCAAGGCAGATGTGGTGGAATACCTGCAAGTGCCCTCAGCGGCCATGGGTCGCGACATCCCTGTCGCCTTTCTGTATGGCGGTCCCCACGCGGCGATCCTGCTCGATGCCTTCGACGCAAGCCCCGACGTGAGCAACTGGGTAACCGCCGGTCATGCGATGGAAACCCTAAGTGGTAAGGGTATTTCGGTCGTAGCGCCCGCCGGTGGTGCCTTCAGTCTGTACACGGATTGGGAGCTGGATGCCAGCAAGCAGTGGGAGACCTTTCTCAGCTCTGAGCTACCCGACTGGCTGGCCGCGAACAAAGGCCTTGCATCGGGTGGGCACGCGATCGTGGGGGCAGCACAAGGCGGTACCGCCGCGTTCACGATGGCAGAGTTTCATCCGGGCCGCTTCCGCTACGCCGGCTCGATGTCGGGCTTCTTGACTCCATCGTCGACGACTTTCAACGGCGCAATCACCGCAGGTATGGCGCAATTCGGAGGCGTCAACACGCAAAGCATGTGGGGAGCTGCGCAGCTCGGTCGCTGGAAGTGGCACGATCCCGATGTTCACATTCAGTTGCTGATCGCCAACGCCACCCGACTGTGGGTGTACAGCCCCACCGCGGTTCAGTGCACTGATCCTGCGGCAATGATCGGTTACTGCGATCAGGCCGTCGGAAGCAATCACTCGTTCTATAACCACTACCGCCAGAATGGCGGCAGCAACGGTCATTTCGAGATTACGTCCGGCGGCCAACATGATTGGGGCACGTGGGGGCCGCAGCTTGGCGCGATGGCTGCAGACCTGGCCGAGGGAATCAGGTAAAGCACCGTGACATCGGCATCCGGCAGATACGGCTGTGCCGCGTTGGCCTGCCGTGAGTCTGGTTTGCAGTCGACCGCTTAGCAAGAGGAAGGGAATGACAGCATGGGGATTGGCGTTCAGGTGGACGGCCTGACGAAGTCTTTCGGTTCGCAGAAGATCTGGGAAGACGTCACTTTCGACCTCCCCGCCGGTGAGGTCAGCGTCCTACTCGGTCCATCCGGAA
>Ga0207658_10003879_pt1 | contig 10530 bp, 9 predicted proteins | sample KBSS33metaG_FD_184322 | JGI IMG/M metagenome (GOLD analysis project Ga0207658, IMG submission 184322) | Switchgrass rhizosphere microbial communities from Kellogg Biological Station, Michigan, USA - KBS S3-3 metaG (SPAdes) (version 2) | ecosystem: Host-associated > Plants > Roots > Rhizosphere >...
ACCGGCACTCGATCACGCACTTCGGCGCGCCGCGGACCGCCACCCGGATGCCGGGGCGCGTGCAGGAGATCGCCGCCACGCTCACCGAGGCCGGCCTCCCGACCGAGGCTGTCGAATCCGCAGACACCGCGATCTGGACGAAGCTCGCGATGGCGGGCCCGATGAATCCGCTCGGCGCGGTGCTCCGCAAGACCGTCGGCGAGGTCGCCGGGAACCCCGACTCCGCGGCGCTCGTCCGCGGTGTCTTCGACGAGATCGTCGACGTGGCTCGGGCGGACGGCGTCGACCTCGACGCCGAAGCCGTGTGGGCGCATGCGCAGGAGACGTTCGGCCTCTCGGGCGCCCACTACGCCTCGATGGCCGCCGACGTGATCGCCGGGCGACGCACGGAGATCGACACGCACGCGGGCGAGGTCGTGCGGATCGGCAGGGAGCGTGGGGTGCCGACGCCGCTCAACGAGATGCTGTGGCGCCTCGTGCGCGCCATCGAGGCCGGTTACGCGGGTGGCTGACTCCGCGAAGGCCGCCAGGTCAGCGAGCTCCACGGAGCCGAGGTCCCGGAGCCCGCGATCATCCGTCTCTGCTACGCGGCGTAGCCTGGCGGAGTAGGGTCGGAACGTGGTCAGCGAGGAGGAGATGCAGGCCCTCGTGGGTCACCGGCTCCCGGAAGGGAGCGTGGCGATCGAGCACTGGGAGGCCGTCCTGACCGCCGAGACGACGGCCTCGCCGCCGCTCGCGGACGGGATCGCGCACCCCGTCTGCCTCTTCCACGTGCCGCTCAACGGGGTCGGGATGCGGATCGCGGACTTCTTCGTGCTCTTCAAGGCCGACTCGGACGAGGCGGTGCGCGCCGGCGAGTTCCGCTGGAGCTTCAAGCGCGCGCTGCGCGAGAACGTCCCATATCGCGCCTCGGGCGAGGTCGTCTCTGTCGAGCGCAAGGAGAGCAGCAAGCTCGGGACGATGGATCTCGTCACGTTCCGCATCGACCTCCACGACCAGGCCGACGGCGGCCAGGTCGCCTCCGCCTCGTACACCTGGCTGCTCCTGCGTTCATGAGCGTGGCGGTTGGCACCGAGATCCCGCGGTGGCGCCTCGACGAGGTGCCCGCGGCGCACATGCACCTCTATGCCGCGATCGCGCGCGACCCGAACCCGATCCATTTCGACCGAGCCGAGGCGGCGAAGCGCGGCCTCGGCGACCGCTGCGTGACGCAGGGCCCGATCAACCTCGCGTACGTCATGAACATGCTCAACGCCTGGACAGGCCCCGAGTCGCTGCGCGAGATCGCCGTTCGGTTCACGGCAAACGTCTTCGAGGGCGACGCGGTGGTCGCGGCAGGCGTCGTCACCGCCGTTCGCGAAGAGGCGGGCGAGCGGCTCGCCGACTGCGAGGTGTGGCTCGAGAAGGCCGACGGAACGCGCACGGTGCAGGGAACGGCGACCGTTGCGCTCGGCTGACCTCTCGCGGATCTCCGGCTACGACGACGTCCGGGCGCGGGCGAAGCGAAGGCTCCCCAAGGCGATCTTCGAGTTCGTCGACGGCGGGGCCGGCGCCGAGACGACGTTGCGCGCGAACCGCGCCGCCCTCGACCGCTGGCGCTTCGATCCTCGCTGGCTCGTCGACGTCTCTGCACGCGACACGTCGACGACGGTGCTCGGCGAGCGCGTGGCGATGCCTGTGCTCCTCGCCCCGGCAGGGCTCGCCCGGCTCGCGCACACACGCGGCGAGCTCGATGCGGCGCGCGCCGCGGGAAAGGCGGGAACGATCTTCTGTGTCTCGACGGCGTCGAGCTTTACGATCGAGGAGATCGCCGACGTCGCCACCGGGCCGCTCTGGTTCCAGCTCTACCTCTGGAAGAGCGACGAGGTGATCGAGCGGCTCATCTCGCGCGCCCGCGACGCCGGCTACAAGGCGCTCGTGCTCACGATCGACACGCCCGTGGTCGGCAATCGCGAGCGCGACGTGCGCAACGGCGCCTCGCTGCCGCCGAAGATCCGGCTCGACACCGCCCTCGACGCGATCGGCAAGCCGGGCTGGGTGCTCGACTACTTCCGCGGCCCGACGATCCAGATGGCGAACCTCCGCGATGTCGTCCCTCCGCACGTGGGCTCCGTGCCGGCGTACGTCGACCGCGAGCTGAACGACCAGGCCGCGACGTGGGACCGGCTCGACTGGCTGCGGCGCACCTGGGACGGCCCCCTCGCCGTCAAGGGGATCCTCTCCGTACGCGACGCGCTCGAAGCCGTCCGGCGCGGCGCGGACGCCGTCTACATCTCGAATCACGGCGGCCGTCAGCTCGACAGCTCGCCGGCGACGCTCGACGTCCTGCCGGCGATCGCCGAGGCCGTCGGCGACCGCGCCGAGATCCTCGTCGACGGCGGCATCCGTCGCGGCGAGGACGCCGTCAAGGCGCGGGCGCTCGGCGCCCGGGCGACCCTTGCGGGCAGGCTGTGGTTCCACGCCGTGGGCGCCGGCGGCCAGGTCGTGCTCGAGCGGCTCCTCGAAGTCGTGCAAGCAGACGTCGCGCGGACGCTTTCCCTGATCGGCGTCCCGCGCCTCGACGACGTCTCCGGCGACTCCGTCGTCGCGTGCTCGAGCGAGGTCTAGGCGGCCGCTTAGCGGTGCCGCACGACTTCGCAGTTGCGAGCGACAACATCCTTCAGATCGGCATGTACGAGATCGCGGCCCGTGCCGCAGTCGATCCTGTCGCGCTGCCCGTCCACCGCGAAGACGGTGTCGCTGCCGGGACCGGCATTGATGGTGTCCCGTCCGGTACCGCCGGTGAGCGTGTCGTTGCCCGAGCGGCCGTTGATCACGTCATTTCCACCACGACCGTTGATCACGTCGTTCCCTCGACCGCCTGTGAGGACGTCGTTGCTCGCGGTGCCGGTGATGTGCCGCCCGGCCGGGATCGACGTCCCGCCGCCGCCTGAGGGGGGCGAGGAGGGACTCGTCGTCGTGGTGGTCGCGGCGCCGACCTGAACCGTCAGCGACGCATTGTTGTCGCTCGTGTCCGAGTCCCGGTCCGAGCTGACATGCGCGGAGACGACGTCCGCGCCGACCGTCGCCAGCTTCAACGCGAAGATCACCTTCGTGGTGCCCCCGTTCGGGACGTAGTCGAGGTAGCAGTCGACCGGCGCCGTCCCCGTGCAGCCGGAGCCACGGTCGTAACCGGGCGGGCCGAGGAGCGACGCGCCCGCCGGTAGGTCGATCGTGAGGTGGGTGAGCAGCGCTCCGGCGCCACCGGTGTTGACGACCGTGGCGGTGAAGTCGTCCTCGGCGCCGGGATCTACGCGGGGCTGCGTCGCGCTGAGGGAGACCCCGAGGTTCGGGATTGAGGCGCTGCCGCCGCCGCCTCCGCCACCACCGCCACCTCCTCCTCCGCCGCCGCCACCGCCACCGCCACCGCCACCGGATGAGGCGGCAAAAACGACGGCTGTTGTTCCAGAGACGACGTACGCCGTCGCAGAGCCGGTCGTCGCCAGAGCACGCACGCGCAACGTGCCGCCGACGTCCGCGTCGACCGGCGAGTACACACCAGATGTTGTCGGCGACGACGCTGCCGAACACGAGTCCCCATTTGCGGCGCACCGAAGCCACGTGTACTGGATCGAATCGGGAGGTGACGACCAGGTCGACGAGGCCGTCAGTGTCTGCCCAACCGTCGGGACGTGGCCCGTGGCCCCTGGGTTCACGGTGGCCGAGGGCAAAGCCGTCGGGTATGGCCGAGCGGACGTCACCACGCCGGTGAGACCCGACGTGGCCGAAGCACTCTGAACCCCGTTCTTGACCGTCACAGTCACCTTTAACCGTGAGCCGACGTCAGCGTTCGTGATGACCCACGAAGGTAGCCCGGACAACAAACCCTGCGCCGCGACGCACGACGATCCGGATTCGTTGCAACGAAACCACTGGGTCGTAAACGTTGTACCTGCATCGACGTGCGACCACCCGCCTGGATCAAGGTACGCCGTCGAACCGACGACTGGAGCATCGAAACCCGCAACCTCGACCTCTGGAAGACGGGTCGAGACCGGAGCGGGCGGGGAACAGGCCTGGCATCGGTCGGGCATCTGCACGAGTCCACTTCCATCCCCGGTGGACGCGACCGTCATTTCGAGGAAGTCGCGCACGCCCGCGATCCCGAGTCCGCTGAAGATAGAAGCGCTGTCGAGGGCGAGTGCAGCCATGCCCGCAACCTGAGGGGAGGCCGCCGACGTGCCTGCAAAGCCGGCGAGTCCACAGCCCGGCGGCGACGCGAACGCCCCGTACGTATCTGTCGACACACTGTCGGGCGCCGATGCATCGGGCTTCGGCCGTCCGTCCGAGGTCACGCCCGCGGAGCTGTACGGCTCAGTTGCCCCTGAGCTCCAGCAACGAGCACCGACTGACAAGACGTACGGCGATGACGCCGGCTCGACGACCTCGCCACTCGATGTTGAATGTTCGAGTGAGCTTCCGCCAACCACGAAAAGGTCCAGGCGCTCACCCGAGGTAACACCGAAGCGCGCGATTTCCGCGCCAAAATTCTGAGTCGCACCCGTATTCGTGAAACACGTCGCCTCGACCGGAGTGGCAGGCCCGTCAGCCTGATCGTCCGTCGAGGCGGCGACGAGCGAGTGGTCACTCTCGCGAACGATGCCTAGGTCATAGTCTCCCGACGTCTGCGGCCAGCCAGTCCACTTGAGGAAGGCACAGGCTTGGTCCCCCGACTGAACCGTGAAGGAGTTGGTCACATCGCCCGACCCGAAATCGTTCAGCGACGTTCCTGAGTAGACGCCTGACCAATGGTCGCCGTGTTCGTTGCCTGCGGCGTTGACCCAAAGAATGCCGTGCGTCTCCGCGTAATGCGCCGAGTCGTCCACACTTCCCGCTGGACCAAGACCGTCACCGTCGCTCGTGTTGAACCAGCCAACTGAGTGATTGATGACCTTCGCGCCCGCTGCTTGGGCGTCCTGCACAGCGAGTGCGAGCTCTACCTCCGTATCGACGCAAATAAGCATGAGGTGTGCCGCTGGCGCAACCTGATGAATGATCTCGGCCACTGCCGTGCCGTGCTCTGTTCCGGTTGGGGGCGCCGCAGTGAGATTTCCGCCACACCGATCGTCTGTGGTCACTGACGCTGGCAACGATGTCCCGAGGAGGGCCGTATAGCCGTAGAACCCGAGGTCGATCACCGCGACCGTTACGCCACTGCCGTTGATACCAGCCGTGTGCCAACTGTCCGCTCCAACAGACGCGACACCCTCATCCACCGACTCCGCACGAGCCGAAGCTGGAGGGCGAACGAGCTGCACGCCTGGCGCGACCGAAAGAACCTTCAATTCGCTGATCGGAACGAGCGCTTGAACGAGCCCAGCGGCCTCGGCCTGGATCGACCCGCCTATTGAAGTGACCGAGTCACGGGCCTCCCTCCCTTGACCCTGCATCGGCTCGACGACGACCTGCACGCGAGCGCCGAGAACGTCGAGCCCCGAGTTCCGAGCGATAGCGGCCGAGGCCGCCACGCCGTGCGACGACGACGCGTCGACAGCGGCGACGAGGCGGGAGTCAAGGTGCGATTCGCCGAGGCGCGGAATCGAGGCTTCCACCGGCGAGGATGCGGAACGCGCCCCACCGCCCGTAATGGCGAGGCAGACGACAGCGACCACCGCGGTCGCGGCAGCGATTCCGAGCATTCTCGACGACGAGATCCCCAACCCCGGCAGTGACAGTAGTCATACAGTGTGTCGACTACAAGTCCATTGCGATCATCGTGAGCGTGCGCTCACGCAGCGCCGGGCCGCTCCCACGTGCGCTCGTCGGCGGGCCACTCCTTCAGCTCCGCCTTGCGCACCTTCTCCGTCGGCGTCTTCGGTAGTGCCTCCATCGCGACGACGTAGCGCGGCAGCATGAAGGCCGGCACGCGCGTCTCGAGAAACGCAACGAGCGCGGCCGGATCGAAGGAGGCCGCGTCGCGCGGAACGACGAACGCCTTCACGTCCTCTTCGCCGACCTCGGACGGCACGCCGACGACCGCCGCTTCGAGCACGCCGTCGAACTCGGCAAGCTCCGCTTCGAGCTCCATCGACGAGATGTTCTCGCCGCGCCGGCGGATCGCGTCCTTCTTGCGGTCGAGGAAGTAGAGCTCGCCGCGTTCGTCGAAGCGGCCGAGGTCGCCCGTGTGGAACCAGAGGTTCCGCCATGCCTCGACGGTCTTGTCCTCCATCCGCCAGTAGCCCTGCATGAGCCACCACGGCTCGTCCGAGCGGACGACGATCTCGCCGACCTCGCCGACAGGCAGCTCGCGGTCGTCGTCGTCGACGATCCGCACCCGGTACCCGTCGCGGACGCGTCCGTTCGAGCCGCGGGCGAGCTGGTCCTCGTCCCAGCCCGTCGAGGTGGGACACGAGATCTCGGTCATGTTGAAGACGGTGGAGGCGCGCACCCCGAACCGCCGGCAGAAGCCGACCGGATCGTCGGGCGGCGGGCCGAGCAGGACGTTGCGCAGCGTGTGCTCCGCGTCGTCCGGCCGCTCGGGCAGCTTCGTGATGAACACGGGCACCGCGCCGACGAGGATCGAGGTCGTGATCCCGAACCGGTCGACGTCGTCCCAGAAGGAGCTCGTCGACCATGTCTCGCGGATGACGAGGGTGCCGCCCGTCATCGCCGCGCCGCAGACCGCGAGCTTGCCGCTCATGTGGAAGAGCGGAAAGGGCGAGTAGCGCACGTCCTCGGGGCCGAGGCCGTCGATCGGCGGGCACGCCTCCGCCGTCTTGTGCACCTGCGCCCACGTGTCGAGGACGCCCTTCGAGGCGCCGGTCGTCCCCGAGGTGTAGATGATCGTGGCGATCTCGTGCTCCGCGGGCTCGACGAGCGGGGGCGGGTCGGCCCCGTCGGACGCCTCGTCCAGCCCGACGAGCTCCGGGAACGCGGCGAAGCGGGGACGGATCTCCTCGAACCGCTCGAGGAACCGCTCAGCGACGACGGCGCAGCGCGCGTCGGCGTTCTCGACCACGTGCTCGAGGAACCGCCCGCGGTAGGCGATGTTCGGCGGCACCTCGATCGCGCCGAGCCGCGCCGCCGCCATCCAGATCGCGATGCTCTCGAGCGAGTTCGGGAGCATCACGAGCACGCGGTCGCCGGGTACGACGCCGCGGGCGTGCAGGGCGGCGGCCCACGCGAGCACGCGCTGCTCGAGCTTCGCGTACGTCCAGTCCTCCCCGTCGACGTGACGCAGGAAGACCCGGTCGGGCGTCTCCTGCGCACGGCGCGCGAGGAGGTTGGGGAGGACGTCGCGGGTCGCGATCATCCAGCGGGCGCGCGAACACGTGCGGTGGCGGTGACGGCCCGGACACCGTCGGCGCGGTCGAGCCACACGTCGCACGTGGCCACCCCAGCACCGTCGACCTCCCGCACCTCGCCGCCGGCGGTGACGACGTCACCGGTCGTGACGACGTCGAGAAAGCGGAACTCGAGCCGCTCGATCGCGGTCACGTCGCCCGTCCAGTCGATCAGCATGTTGAGCATGTACGCGAGGTTCGCCGGCCCCTGGTTCACCGGACCACGCAAGCCGAGCCGCTCGACGAGCTCGGGGTCGTCGTGCACGGGGTTGACGTCGCGCATGACCTCCATGAAGCCGCGGATGCGGTCGAGGTCGAGCCCGTCCATCGTGCGCTCGGGCAGGTTCATGCCGCCTCCCGCCGCGGCACGATCGTCCCTTCGATCGAGCGCACCACCGAGTGGTCGGTGACCGTGTCGATCAGGTCGATGGTGGTCGTGACGACGTCGAAGCGGCCGGTGCGGCGCCCCTCCCGATGCTCGACGCTCGTGATCCCGCCGCGGACGACGTACTCCCGCCCGACGAGGATCGGCTCGAACCACTCGAGCGTCCCCCCGGCGAAGAGGTAGCCCGCATCGAGCGGGGCGCCGACGATCTCCGTGAACTCGGTGAACGTGATGCCCTTGCCGACATGCGTCGCGAGGTGGGCATAGATCGGGTGCGCGTATCCGTCACGGAGCGGCGGAGCGTCGACGAGGTCGCAGAGCCGCGCGTTCTCCTCCGGCGTGACCGTGTAGCTGCCGTCGGGAAACCTACGGCCGACGAGGTCGGACATGTGCCGACCCTAACGCCGTCGAGGCTCAGGCGCGCTCGAACTCGATGTTGACGGTCTTCGGGCCGCGGTGGTTGACGGTGACGATGTTCGAGAGGTCGTTCTCCTCCGCGAGCCGGATGTTCTTGAGTCGCGAGAGGACCTGCTCGAACGCGACGATCCCTTCGAGTCGTGCGAGCGGCGCGCCCAGGCACAGGTGGATGCCGTGACCGAAGGCGAGCTGCTCCTTCGTCACGTCCGGACGGTCGACCCAGAAGCGCTCCGGGTCGTCGAACTTCCGGTCGTCGCGGTTCGCCGAGCCGTAGAGGATCAGCACGACCGCGCCCTTCGGCATCAGGACGCCGTGGAGCTCGGTGTCCTGCGTGACGATCCGCTGAAGCCATTGCACGGGCGATTCGCGCCGGAGGGACTCGTCGATCGCCGTCCGCAGGAGCCCGAGGTCGGCGACCACACGCTCCAGCTGGTCGGGATTCTGGAGGAACAAGAGCATCGTGTTGGCAAGCATGTAGACGGTGTTGTGGTACGCCGCCTGGTAGAGCGTCGTCGCCTCGCCGACGAAGTAGTGCAGGTCGAGATCGCCGTCCCGGTCGTACTTCGCGTGGACGATCTCGCTGAGAAAGTCCTTGCCTGGGTTCTCGAACCGCTCGAGGATGAGCGCCTCGAAGTACTCCCGTGCTGCGTCCGCCGCAACGAACTGCGCCTGCTTCTGCTCCTCGGTCGCGTGCCGGAAGCCCTGGCCCTGCATCTTCTCCATCCAGTTGCGCACCTTCGGCTCGTCGGCGAGCGGCACGTCGAAGATCCGCAGGAAGACCTTCGGCGGCAGGTGCACGGCGAAGTCAGCCCTGAAGTTGCACGCGCCCTTGTCGACGAAGCCGTCGATCAGGTCGTCGGCGATCTTGCGGATCATCGGCTCGTACTCCGCGAGCCGGTCGCGATTGACGAGGGGCTGGATGAGCGACCGCTTGAGCTTGTGGTCGGGCGGGTCGGTGAACGGCAACGGCCACGGCGTGAGCTTGCCGCTCCCCTGCACGTCGGCGTCGACCCCGTATGCCTGGGCGAAGCCGGGGTTGAGGGGGCCGATGAAGTTGGAGAAAAGCTCGGGATGACGGTCGATGTAGACGATGTCGTCGTAGCGCGAGACGACGAAATCGCCGTTCGGCAGCCGGTGCACGGGCGCCTCGTCGCGGAGCCGCTGGTAGAAGCCGTACGGGCAGTTGACGAGCTGCGGCGTCGGATACTCGAGCTCGTCGAGCGGCGCGTCCGCCACGTTCACGTCAATCGCCATAGCCCCTCGCTCCCTTGCTCGCTGATGCCCGTATCTTGACCGAAGTTCGAACGGCGTGTACGACGCTTGGTGACTCAGGCGATAGGCGGCACGCCCGTCGTCGGCCGGAGCGGCGGCTCAGGCCGCGATCAGCTCTCTGAGCTGCTTCAGGCAGAGCTCGTCCTGCAGCTTCGTGCCCGGCCCCGGGTTGGCCACCGGGTCGATCACGAGGGTCCTGCCGTCGTCGGCGGCGAGGATGTTCGACGGCGTGAGGTCGCCGTGCGGCAACGACTTCGCCGCGAGCCGCACCACCGTCTTCTCGACCGCCTCGACCTGCCGGAGCGCCTCGTCGAAGAACCCGAGCCCGATCAGCGTCGCCAGGGTCTCCCCGCCGACGTACTCGAGGAGATAGCCCACGAACTCCGACTCGCGGTTCCAGACGGCGGCGACGGGCATCGGGACCCCGGAGGGCACCGCCTGGTGCATTTCGACGAGCCGCTCGAACTGCAGGCCGAGGTTCTCGGAGTTCACGAACGAGCGAACGCGCGATTCCGCAGGCGGCGCGTAGCGCGGCCAGCAGTACTTGAAGACCACCTCGTCGGGGGAGAGCCCCTGCTCGAGAAGGCGCTCGTCGAGCTCGGCGCCGCTGGCGAGGGTAACGTCGAGGACGAAGCGCGGCCTCCGCCGCTGCTGCGACACCGGACGCGCCTTCCGCTGACGGGGCCAGGGGATCCGTCGCCCAGGCGATGCCAGCCGGATCGGCCAACCACCGTGCCTGCGCGCATTGTCCTCCATCTGGCCCTTCCGAGAGTAGCGGGCAGCCTGATCTAGAGGCCGATGCGGGTTAGCCGTGGCCGTGGGGCCGCCCCAGGCGCGGCGCCATGCCGTCTTGTCGCCCTGCCCAGGCCCACCGGCCTGGCCTGCGGACGCCAAGCCACCCTGGCTTGGCCTGGAACAGCCCCACAGCGGATGCCTAAGCCGCATCAGGCCTCTAGACGAGCGAGAGGAGCAGCTCGGCCGTCAGGTCGGGCGCGAGCATCATCGCGTTGTGTCCGCACGCGAGCTCGAGGTATTCCCACCTCGGATCGTCGCGAGCCTCCGCCGCAAACCGCTCCGGCAGGATCGAGCTCTCGGTGCAGCGCACGAACGTCCGGCGGATCGTCTCTGCCCGCT
>Ga0207658_10003886_pt1 | contig 10519 bp, 9 predicted proteins | sample KBSS33metaG_FD_184322 | JGI IMG/M metagenome (GOLD analysis project Ga0207658, IMG submission 184322) | Switchgrass rhizosphere microbial communities from Kellogg Biological Station, Michigan, USA - KBS S3-3 metaG (SPAdes) (version 2) | ecosystem: Host-associated > Plants > Roots > Rhizosphere >...
GGTCGTCCGTCCGGCCTTCACGCTCGGCGGGCACGGCGGGGGCTTCGTCGCGACGCCCGAGGAGCTGGAGCGCCAGGTCGAGCGCGGCCTCGCCGAGTCGCCGATCGGGCAGGTGCTGGTCGAGGAGAGCGTGCGCGGCTGGGACGAGTTCGAGCTCGAGGTCGTCCGCGACCGCGCCGACAACGTCGTGATCGTCTGCTCGATCGAGAACCTCGACCCGATGGGCGTGCACACGGGCGACTCGGTCACGGTCGCGCCGCAGATGACGCTCTCGGACGAGGCCTACCAGGAGCTGCGCGACGCGGCGGCCGCCGTCATCCGCGCGGTCGGGGTCGAGTGCGGCGGCTCGAACATCCAGTTCGCGCGCGACCGCGTGAGCGGCGACGTGCGCGTGATCGAGATGAACCCGCGCGTCTCGCGGTCCTCGGCGCTGGCTTCGAAGGCGACCGGCTACCCGATCGCGAAGGTCGCCGCGAAGCTCGCCGTCGGCTACACGCTCGACGAGATCCCGAACGACCTCACGGGGACGACTCCCGCGAGCTTCGAGCCGACGCTCGACTACGTCGTCCTGAAGATCCCGCGGTTCGCGTTCGAGAAGTTCCCGGGCGCCGACCGCACACTCGGCACACAGATGAAGTCGGTAGGCGAGGTGATGGGGATCGGACGGACGTTCCGCGAGGCCTTCGTCAAGGCCAAGCGGGGGCTCGAGGGCGAGCTCGAGTGGCAGCCGCACAACCTCCACCCGTGGTTCGCAGCCGAGCTCGAGGGAATCGAGCGCGAGGAGGCGGCGCAGCGGTCGACGAAGCCCGTCTTCCGCCGGATCGACTCCTGCGCCGGCGAGGTCGCCGCGAACTCGAACTACTTCTACTCCACCTGGGGCGAGGCGGACGAGGCACCGCCGCAGCCGGGCGCGCCGCGCGTCGTCATCCTCGGCTCGGGGCCGAACCGCATCGGCCAGGGGGTCGAGTTCGACTACTGCTGCGTGCACGCGGTGCAGACCTTCCGTGCGCTCGGCTACGAGGCGATCATGGTCAACTGCAACCCCGAGACCGTCTCGACGGACTACGACACGTCCGACCGGCTCTACTTCGAGCCACTCGACATCGAATCCGTCGTCGCCGTGCTCGAGCGTGAGCAGCCCGAGGGTGTCGTGATCCAGTTCGGCGGCCAGACGCCCCTCAAGCTCGCGCGTGGGATCGAGGCGGCCGGCTACCGGATCCTCGGGACGCCCTTCGACGCCGTCGATCTCGCCGAAGACCGGGAGCGGTTCGGCGGCCTGCTCGCGGAGCTCGGGATCACGTGCCCCGAATGGGGCATCGCGAGCACGGCGGACGAGGCGATCGCCACGGCCGAGCGGATCGGGTATCCCGTGCTCGTGCGGCCGTCGTACGTGCTCGGTGGCCGCGCCATGCGCGTGTGCTTCGACGCCCCGCAGGTGACCGAGGCCTTCCTCGGCGTCAAGGGGCCCACGCTCGTCGACCGGTTCCTCGAGAACGCGATCGAGATCGACGTCGACGCGCTCTGCGATGGTACGGACACGTACGTCGGCGCCGTCATGCAGCACGTGGAGGAGGCGGGCGTCCACTCAGGCGACTCGACGTGCGTCCTCCCTGCACAATCCCTGAGCGCGCGGGCATACGACGAGATCTCGACAATCGTCCGGCGGCTCGGCAAGGCGCTCGGCGTCGTCGGCCTCCTCAACGTCCAGCTCGCGCTCGTCGACGACGCGGTGCTCGTGCTCGAGGTGAACCCGCGCGCGTCGCGGACGGTCCCGTTCGCGTCGAAGGCGACCGGCGTCAACCTCGTCGAGGCGGCGTGCAAGCTCGCCGCGGGCGCGCGGATCGCCGACCTCGCCCTACCCGTCGAGGCGCCGCCACGGCAGGTGAGCGTCAAGGCAGCGGTGCTGCCGTTCGCCCGGTTCCCGGGTGCCGACCCCGTGCTCGGCCCCGAGATGCGGGCAACGGGCGAGGTGATGACGAGCGCGAGCGACCTTCCCACCGCGCTCGAGAAGGCCGAGCGGGCCGCGGGACGGCCGCTGCCGCGGGAGGGCGTCGTCTTCCTCTCGGTGCGTGATCAGGACAAGTCGGCGACCGTTCCCGTCGCCGCCGCTCTCGCCGGGCTCGGCTTCCAGCTCGTCGCGACGAGCGGGACCGCGCGCACGCTCCGAGCGGCCGGTCTCGACGTGGATGAGGTGATGAAGGTGAGCTCGGGGCACGACGGCCCGACCGTCGTCGACCTCATCAAACGCGGCCGCTGCGACCTCGTCGTCAACACGCCCGCGGGCGGCGGCGGGCCACGCTCGGACGGCTATCAGATCCGCGAGGCTGCCCTCTCGGCACGTATCGCGTGCATCACGACGATCGCCGCCGCGAACGCGGCCGTGCACGCGATCGCAAACGCGCGCGCAGAGTCGGCGTTGTCGCTGCAGGAGCGAATCGACGTCGAGACCGCGGCGCGCGCGTCTTAAAGGTCCGTGACCGACGAGAGCCCGGCCGCCCGCACCAGCCGGGCGAGCTCACGGTTCACCCGCCGCGCCCAGAGGGGCCCGCCGTAGACGAAGCTCGTGTACGCCTGCACGAGCGTCGCTCCGGCCCGGAGCCGCGCGACGACGTCCTCTGCACTCTCAATCCCGCCGACCGAGACGAGCACGAGCTTTCCGTTCGTCCGCGCCGCGAGCCGCTCCAGCACCGCGAGCGCGCGCTCGCGTAGGGGCGCGCCGGAGAGACCTCCCGCCTCCCGCCACGGCTCGTCTGCGTCCGTCACGAGCGTGGTGTTGACGGCGATCAGACCGGCGAGCCCGAGACGGACCGCGGCGTCCGCGATCGAGTCGAGCTCGTCATCGCCCAGGTCGGGCGCGATCTTCACGAGCAAGGGCACGCTGCTCGGCAGCGACGCGAGCTCGGCCTGGACCGCGAGCACGATCGCTTCGAGCGCGTCGACCGCCTGGAGCGCGCGCAACCCGGGCGTGTTCGGCGAGCTGACGTTGAGGACGAGGTAGTCCGCGAACGGTACGAGCGCACGGACCGACGCGGCGTAGTCGGCGGGCGCATCCTCGATCGCGACGGCCCGGCTCTTGCCGACGTTCACGCCGACGGCCGGCGACGCCGGACGCCGCCGGAGCCGCTCGGCCGCGGCGGCAGCGCCCTCGTTGGGGAAGCCCATGCGGTTCACTAGCGCGCGACGATCGGCGTACCGGAACACGCGTGGCCTCGGATTGCCCTGCTGCGGCCGGGCGGTGACCGTGCCCACCTCGACGAACCCGAACCCGAGCGCGCCAAGCGGCCGCACGAGCCGCGCATCCTTGTCAAACCCGGCCGCGACTCCGAGTGGGGTGGGGAGATCGAGCCCCAGAGCGTGGATCCGCAGCACGGGATCCCGCGGCGCAAGGGCACGTCGCATTCCCGGCACCGCGCCGAGCAGGCGTAGCCCCACTGCGCCGACACGGTGTGCGGTTTCGGGATCGAGCCGCGCGAGCAGGAGGTCGAAGACGACGCGATAGAGGGTTCCGGACGTGGGCGGCACGGACCATGTTGAGCGTAGAGGAGGATCGCCTGGAAGGCGTCGGGGGAGCGCGTTCTTTGCGTTGTCAACTCTGGCAAATGTCACTTTCGGGCGAGGTTGCGCGCGGCTGAGAGATTGTTAGGATGCTGCGCTCATGGTTCCGCCACAGACTCAGGTCCAGGCTCCGGTCAGATCGCTCGACCAGCGGATGGAAGCCCTCAAGCGCGCGAACGACATCCGGGTGAAGCGCGCGCAGCTCAAGAAGGACCTCAAGTCGGGGGCCGTCTCGATCGAGCAGATCCTCGCGCAGCCTCCCGAGTACGTCTCGACGGCGAAGGTGTTCGACATGCTGATGGCGGTGCCGAAGCTGGGCCGCGTGAAGGCGGCGCGCCTGCTCAACACGTGCCGCATCAGCCAGTCGAAGACGGTCGGCGGACTTTCCGACCGCCAGCGCCACGAGCTGATTGCCCTCTTCAACCGCTAACGCCCCGGTCTTCGTCGTCACCGGCCCCTCGGGGGCTGGCAAGGGGACGCTCATCGACCTTGTGCTGCCACGCTTCCCGGAGCTCGCGGTTGCGGTCTCGGCCACGACCCGCACGCGCCGTCCAGGCGAGGTCGACGGCGTCCACTACTGGTTCCTCGAGCGGGACGAGTTCGAACGTCGCATCGCCGAGGGCGAGTTCCTCGAATGGGTCGACTATGTCGACAACCTGTACGGGACCTTGAAGTCCGAGATCGACCGCCTCCGCAGGGAGGGTCGCGCTCCGCTGCTCGAGCTCGAGACGGACGGTGCCCTACGGGTGAAGCGGCGCGTCCCGGACGCAGTCACGGTGTTCGTCACTGCGCCCGTCGACGAGCTCGAGCGCCGCCTTCGCGATCGGGCGACCGAGAGCTCCGGTGTGATCGAAGAGCGGATCGCGATGGCGCAGCGCCAGCTCGAGCTGCGCGAGCTCTTCGACGAGGTGATCGAGAACGACGATCGCGACCGCGCCGCCGATCTGCTCGCCGCAATCGTGGCCCGGCGCCTCGCCAACGCGCCGAACGGCAGTGCCGCTACGATGGCCGGCACATGATTCATCCTCGCATCGATGAGCTGACCAAGCAGGTCGACTCCCGCTACGCACTCGTGATCGTCGCCGCCAAGCGCGCTCGGCAGATCAACAACTACCACCACCAACTCGGTGAGGGTACGTTCGACGAGCTTGCGCCGCCGCTCGTGGAGTCGCGCTCGAAGAACTACCTGACGATGTCCCTCGAAGAGATCGCCGAGGGCAAGATCGTCTACGAGTACCGCCGCTAGACGACCTCGATTGGACGCCGCCCTGCGGGGCGGCGACAATCCGGCCATGGCGGTCGTGCTCCAGGGTGTCACCGGCGGTATTGCCGCGTACAAGGCGTGTGAGCTGACGCGCCTGCTCGTGCGCGCCGGCCACGAGGTCGTCCCGCTCGTCACGCCGGGCGCGGAGGGGTTCGTCCGCGCCGAGACGTTCAACGCGCTCGCACGTCGTGACGCCGGCTCCGACCCGTATCCCCATCTGGCGCGTGCCGACCTGCTCGTGGTCGCGCCGTGCACGGCGAACACGCTCGCGAAGCTCGCGCACGGGCTGGCGGACAACATCCTCACCGAGGCGGCGCTCGCCCATCGCGGGCCGGTGCTCGTCGCGCCGGCGATGAACCCGAGGATGTGGTCGCACCCGGCCACGCGGGCCAACGCCGAGACGCTCGCAGCTCGAGGGGTCGAGCTCGTCGGGCCTGACGAGGGTGAGATGGCCGAGGGCGAGTGGGGTGTGGGCCGGATGGCCGAGCCCGCCGAGATCGCCGCGTGCATCGCTGCGCTGCTCGGGCCTCGCTCGCTCGCCGGGAGGCGCGTGCTCGTCACCGCCGGCGGCACCCGCGAGCCGCTCGACAGCGTGCGCTTCCTCGGCAACCGCTCGTCCGGCCGAATGGGGGTCGCGGTGGCGGAGGAGGCCCGCAGACGCGGCGCGGAGGTCGTGCTCCTGGGCGCCAACCTCCAGGTGCCCGTGCCGCGCGGCGTGGAGGTGATTCCGACGCCGACGGCACAGACGATGCTCGACGCGGCCCTCGCACTTGCCGACGTCGACGTCGCGCTGCTCGCAGCCGCGGTCGCCGACTACCGCCCGGCGGAGGTGCTCGCCGCGAAGCGGCCGAAGGATGGGGCCGCGTGGTCGGTCGACCTCGAGCCGACGATCGACATCGCGAAAGCCCTCGGCGAGCGCAAACGGCCCGGCCAGGTGCTCGTCACGTTCGGCGCCGAGCACGGCGCCGCCGGTCTCGAGCGCAAGCGCGCGATGCTCGAGACGAAAAACGCCGACCTGGTCGTCTTCAACGACGTCGGACGCAGCGACATCGGCTTCGACACGACCGAGAACGAGGTGGTGATCCTCGGTGCAGGGGCCGATCGCACCGTTGCGAAGTCCTCGAAGGGATCGGTCGCCGCCGCGATTCTCGACGAGGTGGAGGCGCTGCTCGCATCCGCCTGACGCCTCGCCCGTCTGCTATCCAAGGGGCACGTGTCATGAGCGATGCATACGTGCACTTTCGGGAGGGGCAGGAGCGCCTCCGCAAGGGAATGGCCGCCCAGGCGACCGTGCCGCTCGAGAAGGCGAAGCGCCTCGAGCCCGAGAAGGCGTCGATCCGCGAGGCCCTCGGGATCGCATACTTCCGGCTCCGTCGCTGGGCCGACGCGGAGGCGGAGTTCCGAGCCGTGCTCGAGCTCGCCCCGACGGACGACTACGCTCACTACGCCCTGGGACGGGCTCTCGAACAGCAGGGTCGCGAGGCCGAGGCGAACGGGCACTACAAGCTCGCCAGCTCGATGAAGCCCGGCTCGCCGACGTACTCGTCGCGGATCCGCGAGCTCGAGTAGCGCGTCGCTTGAGAGCCGTCGTCCAGAGGGTCGCGCGGGCGCAGGTGACGCCCGGCGGAGCGATCGGCGGCGGGCTCTGCGTCCTCCTCGGTGTCGCCGTAGCGGATTCCGAGGTCGATGCCGACCGGCTCGCCGGCAAGGTGGCGCGCCTCCGGATCTTCGCGGACGAGGACGGGAGGTTCGCCCATTCACTCCTCGACACGGGCGGTGCCGCGCTCGTGGTCAGCCAGTTCACGCTCATCGCCGACACGCAGAAGGGCAACCGGCCGAGCTTCACCGGCGCTGCTCCTCCCGGCGTCGCAGACGTCCTCTACGAGCGCTTCTGTAGCGCCCTGCGCGAACTTGGCGTCGTCGTCGAGACCGGCGTGTTCGGGGCGCAGATGGAGCTCGAGCTGGTCAATGACGGTCCGGTGACGATCGTCCTGTGAGTCCGGCAGGCGGGCACGAGGGCCGACACCGCTTTGCTACCGTTTGCACACCATGTTTCGAGCAGTTTTCGAAGTGGGCGCGCGGCGCCCACTTCTTGTCTGACGGGTGATTCGAGGCGACTTTCAAGAGATGGCGACGATGACGATGCCTACACAACGTGAACGGGAGCGGCGGCTGGCCCGCGAGGTCTCGCGGACGGTCGAGGCGGCCCTGCCCGGCGTCGAGGTGCTCGCGCTCGAGCTGACGGGCAGCGACCGCTTCTGCGTCTTCGTCGACCACCCACAGGGTGTCGACCACGCGCTCTGCGAGCGCGTGACGCGGAGCCTGGACAGGTTTCTGGACGAGTTCACCGTCGAGGTTTCGTCGCCCGGTCTCGATCGGCCGCTCCGGACGCGCGCGCATTTCGAGCGCGCGGTAGGACGCACGGTGAAGATGAAGACCGACCGGCGGGCACGGTTGCGCGGCGTCGTCATCGCGGCCGGTGAGCGTGCCGTCACCATCGATGCCGGCCGCGAGCCGCTCGAGGTTCCATACGTCGAGATCGTGCGGGCCAATCTGCTCGCCGACTCTGGCGGCTCCATTGATGTGCAGGAGGGGGAGGACACATGACCCAGGAAATCGTCGAGGCGGTCCGCGAGATCGAGCGGGAGAAGGGCATCGAGAGCGGCACGCTCGTCTCGGCCCTCGAGGACGCCCTCCTCGCGGCGTACAAGAAGACGCCCGGAGCCTCGCGCCACGCGACCGTCGAGCTGGACGACAAGGGAGACTTCCGGGTCTTCGCGATCGAGATCCCTCCGGATCTCGAGGAGCGGCTGCTCGACGAGGCGCGCGAGCGCGCGATCGACGAGCTCGAGCGGATCGAGGAGGAGACCGGCGAGAAGAACCACACGTACCTCGCCGACGACGACCTCGATCTCGACTGGTCGCAGATCCCCGATCAGCTCGTGAACCGGGAAGACGTCACACCCGACAACTTCGGCCGGATCGCAGCGCAGACCGCGAAGCAGGTGATCCTCCAGCGGATCCGCGAAGCGGAGCGCGAGATGATGTACGACGAGTACATCGACCGCGTCGGCGAGGTCGTGACGGGCATCGTCCAGCAGACCGGCGACCGCCGGAACATCCTCGTCGACCTCGGCAAGGTCGAGGCCCTCCTCCCGGGCCCCGAGCAGGTCGACGGCGAGCGGTACGAGCAGGGCTCTCGCATCAAGGCCGTCATCCGCGAGGTACGGACCGGGACGAAGGGGCCGCAGGTGATCCTCTCGCGCCGCGACCCGGAGCTGATCAAGACCCTCTTCGAGCTCGAGGTGCCGGAGATCGCGGACGGGCTGGTCGAGATCCGCGGCGTCGCCCGTGAGCCCGGCTACCGCTCGAAGATCGCCGTCGAGTCGCACGCGCACGGCGTCGATCCGGTCGGCGCGTGCGTCGGCCCGCGCGGCTCGCGCGTGCGCATGGTCGTCTCGGAGCTGCGGGGCGAGAAGATCGACATCATCCCGTGGAACAACGAGCCGGCGCGGTTCGTCGCCAAGGCTCTCTCGCCGGCCCGCGTGCGCGAGGTCTACCTCGACGACGAGGGCCGCGAGGCCACGGTCGTCGTCCCCGACGACCAGCTCGCGCTCGCGATCGGCAAGGAAGGCATGAACGCCCGCCTCGCCGCGCGCCTCACCGGCTGGAAGGTCGACATCGTCTCGGACTCCGAGTTCGCGCAGCAGGAGGCCGATGCGGCCTTCGGCGGCGGCGAGGGCGAGGACGGCGAAGATCACTCGGGCCGCTGCGCCGCGATCCTCTCGAACGGCAAGCGCTGCCCCAACGCGTCGCTCCCCGGCTCCCGGTACTGCGGCGTTCCCGCACATCAGGCGCTCGCCGAGCACGACTCCGAGCAGGTGCTCGAGCCCGAACCGGAGCTCGAGGCGGTAGCCGAGCTGGTGGAGGCGGCCGAGCTCGAGGGCACCGGCGAACACGCGCCGACGGACGGAGCAGATTCGAACGCCGCCTGACGGGCCGATCCGCACGTGCGTCGGCTGCGGGCGCAAGGCGCCGCAGTCCGACCTCGTCGCGTTCCACGCCTCGGCAGGTGCGCTGGCACCTGGACGCGGCGCCGGACGGGGCGCCTACACGTGCCGAAGGCTCGCGTGCTTCGAGCGAGCGGTGGCGCGCCGCGCGTTCGCCCGCACTCTGCGGCGCACCGTGACGGTCGACCCCTCGCTCGACCGCCTCTACACTGGATAGGAGACAGATGGCCAACGGCAAGCCGAATAGACCGATCAGGCCCCGCGGGGGCGGCCCCAAGGGCCGGCGTCGCGTCGTCATCGAGGGCGGCGGCGGCAGGCCGGGCACCGGCCAGCGCCAGCGTCCCGGCGATCGCGTCGAGCGTCAGCCGCGCCAGGCGCGCGAGGTCGTCGCGCCGACCGGTCCCGTGACCGTCGAGTCGGGCGTCACGCTCCGCGACTTCTCCCAGGCTGTCGGCGTCACGATGTCGCAGATCATCAAGCTCCTCATGAACCTCGGGACGATGAAGACGGCGACCCAGTCGCTCACCGACGAGGAGGTCGAGCTGATCGCGGCCGAACTGGGGCGCGAGGTCACGATCAAGCATGCGAGCGACGACGACGACGAGCCCGAGGTCTTCGAAGACCCGGAGGAGTCGCTGGTCGCCCGGCCGCCGGTCGTCACCATCATGGGCCACGTCGACCACGGCAAGACGACCCTCCTCGACGCGATCCGCTCCACCTCCGTCGTCTCGACCGAGGCAGGCGGCATCACGCAGCACATCGGCGCGTACCAGGCCGAAGCGCAGGGCCGCAGGATCACGTTCCTCGACACACCGGGCCACGAGGCGTTCACCGCCATGCGCGCCCGCGGCGCGAAGGTGACGGACATCGCCGTGCTCGTCGTCGCGGCGGACGACGGCGTGATGCCGCAGACGCGCGAGTCGATCTCGCACGCGCGGGCGGCAGAGGTGCCGATCGTCGTCGCCGTCAACAAGATCGACCTCCCCGACGCGAACCCCGACCGCGTGCTGAGCGAGCTCGCCGCCGAGGGGCTCCAGCCCGAGGAGTGGGGCGGGGACGTTCAGGTCTCGCGCGTCTCGGCGAAGCAGGGAGAGAACCTCGACGACCTGCTCGAGCGGATCCTGCTCGTCGCCGATGCCGAGCTCGACCTGCGCGCCAACCCGGCCGCCGAGGGCTCCGGCCCGATCATCGAATCCCGGCTGGACGTCGGCCGCGGTCCCGTCGCGACGATGCTCGTCCACCGCGGCACGCTCAAGGTCGGCGACGCGATCGTCGCGGGCGACGCCTGGGGCCGCGTCCGCGCCCTCTACGACTACCGCGGCGAGCGGATTCAGCGGGCGACGCCCGGCGAGCCGGTGGAGATCCTCGGGTTCGACAAGCCGCCGCCCGCCGGCGAGCTCGCGCGTGTCGTCGAGAACGAGCGTGGCGCGCGCGATTTCGCGCATGCGCGCGGAGAGCGGCTGCGGCGCGAGGCGCTCGCGAGGCAGTCGAGTCGCGGCATGTCGCTCGAGACGCTCTTCCAGCAGATGCAGGCCGGCGGCGTCCAGGACCTCAACATCGTGCTCAAGGGCGATGTCCAGGGCTCCGTCGAGGCGATCGTCTCCGAGCTCGCGAAGATCCAGCACCCGGAGGTGCGTGTCAACGTCATCCACACGGGTGTGGGCGCGATCACCGAGAACGACATCAACCT
>Ga0207658_10003895_pt1 | contig 10500 bp, 12 predicted proteins | sample KBSS33metaG_FD_184322 | JGI IMG/M metagenome (GOLD analysis project Ga0207658, IMG submission 184322) | Switchgrass rhizosphere microbial communities from Kellogg Biological Station, Michigan, USA - KBS S3-3 metaG (SPAdes) (version 2) | ecosystem: Host-associated > Plants > Roots > Rhizosphere...
GCGTTACCTCTCGCTGTCTTCTTGATGCATAACTTCATGTCCGAGATTCCCCGAGATTTGCTGGATGCTGCGCAGATGGACGGGGCTGGGCACGGGCAGATCTTCCGACTGGTGATGCTCCCGCTTTTGAAACCTGCTCTGGCCTCGTTCGGGATATTTCAGTTCCTCTGGGTCTGGAACGATCTGTTCGTCGGTGCGGTGATGAGCGGTGGCAACCCGGAGATCAGCCCGATCACCGTCAAGATCAACAACCTGATCGGCTCCACCAGCGGTGCCGGTGGAGAGGTACTTCCTGCCGCCGCATTCCTGTCCATCGTCATTCCGCTGGCGGTCTTTGTGTCGCTGCAGCGGTTCTTCGTCCGTGGCCTGCTCTCCGGGTCGGTGAAGGGATAGCCGCTCTGGCTGCTCCTCACGGCGACGACGAGTTGTGCTCAAAAGCTCCGTAACACCTCGGGAACAGGTGGGCGGTTTGTTTTGTTGACCGCGTACCTGGCAAAATTGAGCCACTACCCGGTTCTGGTTCACGTCCGGCTGCCCTTTGAGAGGTCCACCCCAGGTGGCCACTCAGGCAGGACGACCCAGCGCCATAACGAAAGGGACCCATTATGAAGGCCGGAATCCACCCGGAATACGTCGAGACGAAGGTGACGTGCTCCTGCGGCAACAGCTTCACCACGCGTAGCACCTCCGCCAAGGGCGAGATGCACGCGGATGTCTGCTCGGCGTGCCACCCGTTCTACACGGGCAAGCAGAAGATCCTCGATGTCGGCGGTCGTGTCGACAAGTTCGAGAAGCGCTTCGGCAAGCGTGTCCGTCCAGGCGGAGACGCAGACGCAAACTCTTAACTCAGTCCTGTCACGCCCGTTGACCCGGTTTCGGCCGTGGTCAACGGGCGTTTCTCATGTACGTCAGCGCGTGCATACCTATGGCGACGCCTCCGTCGCCCGGGATTCGGATGAACAGGAACAGGGGCAATGGAAAACAAGACCGCAGGGAACTTACCGGCACTGTTGGCCGAGTATGCCGAGGTCGAGAAGGCTCTTGCTGATCCGAGCGTGCACAACGACCAAGCAAAGGCGAGGACGTTAGGACGTCGGTTCGCCCAGCTTGCACCTATCGTTGCCGCTGCCGCCGAACTCGATCAAGTCACCGACGACCTCGGCACGGCACGCGAACTCTCCGGTGAGGATGCGTCGTTCGCCGCGGAAGCCCAACAACTTGAGATTCGCGCTGGTGAGCTCGAAGTACGGCTGCGCGAGCTACTGCTGCCCAAGGACCCCAACGACGGCAAGGACGTCATCCTTGAGGTCAAGGCCGGTGAAGGCGGCGACGAATCGGCGCTTTTTGCTGGCGATCTACTACGTATGTACACCCGCTACGCCGAACGGCAAGGCTGGATCACCGAGATGCTCGATGTCGAACCTACCGACCTCGGCGGGGTGAAGTCGGCGACGATGGCCGTGCGTGCAAGGGGAGCGGACAGCAACGTCTGGTCCCGTCTGAAGTACGAAGGCGGCGTGCACCGTGTTCAACGCGTGCCTGCTACCGAGTCGCAAGGGCGTATTCACACCTCCGCCGCTGGCGTCTTGGTGCTGCCTGAGGCGGAGGACGTCGATATCGAGATCGATCCGAACGACTTACGTATCGATGTATTTCGCTCCTCAGGCCCAGGCGGGCAGAGCGTCAACACCACCGACTCCGCGGTACGGATTACCCACATTCCGACCGGCACCGTCGTCTCGATGCAGAACGAGAAGAGCCAGCTACAGAACCGAGAAGCTGGTCTGCGTGTGCTCCGCGCCCGGCTGCTTGCGCACGCTCAGGAGGCGGCAGAGCGAGAAGCCTCCGATGCGCGTCGCTCGCAGGTGCGTACGGTTGATCGCTCCGAACGCGTCCGTACCTACAACTTTGCGGAAAACCGCATCAGTGACCACCGTGTCGGCTTCAAGGCCTATAACCTCGATGCCGTGCTTGATGGTGCTCTTGACGATGTGATCGACGCGCTGGCCCGAGCAGACGTTGAGGCGATGCTCGCAGGGACTAATGAGTGAGCATCGTAGGGAGCGTCAGCGACTCCCGCGGGCGGAAAGCTGGGAGCGGAGCGAATTTGTGATGAGCGCTTGCGTGAAGAACGGTGTAGTGAGCTGAAAGATGCTTTATAACTGCGCTGATCCGGAAGCCCGCAGCGAAGGACTGACCCGAGCGGCCCGCAGCGTTCGGGCAGGCGAGCTGGTCGTGCTCCCGACCGACACCGTCTATGGTGTCGGCGCTGACGCCTTCAACCGTGAGGCTGTTGCCAAACTCCTTGCGGCCAAAGGGCGCGGTCGCGACATGCCGGTTCCTGTCCTGGTCGGCTCGTGGAACACCATCGAGGGCCTCGTTTCGTTCGTCTCGCCCACGGCCCGCAGCTTGATCGAGGCCTTCTGGCCGGGAGCCCTCACGCTCGTGGTGACGCACGCGCCCTCACTTGCGTGGGATCTGGGGGATGCGCGGGGGACTGTCGCCCTGCGGATGCCGCTGCACCCTGTGGCGCTCGCTCTACTGGACCAAACTGGTCCGATGGCGGTATCTAGCGCAAATCGGACAGGTCAGCCTACGGCGCAGACCGCCGAGCAGGCCCAGGAGCAGCTTGGTGAGAGCGTCGCGGTGTACCTGGAGGCCGGCAGCGCGCTCGGTAGCGTGGCCTCCACCATCGTCGATGTGACGGGCGAACGCCCTAAGTTGTTAAGAGTTGGAGCAATTTCTACCCAGCAGGTCGTGGACGTCGTAGGTGAGTTGGACGTTTAGGGCGGTAGCCTGGCGTTCGTGCATCCCAGTTTCGAGTACGCGCTAGCGTGCTGCGTCGCCGCGGCAGGCACGTTCCTGCTCACGCCGATGGCGCGCGCGATGGCGATTCGCTGGCGCGCTGTGGCCTTGCCCCGTGACCGTGATGTGCATGCCATTGCCACTCCTCGCATGGGTGGCGTGGCGATGCTCGCCGGGCTGGCGGTGGCGATCTTGGTGGCACACATGTTGCCGACCCTGCATGAGACGTTCGTCAATCCGGGCGCGGACATCAATTGGATTCTCGCTTCGGCTCTGCTGATCTGTGGTCTCGGGATGCTTGATGACCGGTACGACCTGGACTCCGTCACCAAGCTTGCCGGCCAGATCGTCGCAACCGGCCTGATGGTGACCAAGGGCGGTGTGCAACTGGTCGTCGTGTACGTGCCTGGAGGCTTCGGGACGGTCTCGCTAGGCCGTGACCTGGGGGTGCCTCTCACGATTCTTTTAGTGTTGCTGACCATTAACGCCATCAACTTCATCGATGGTCTCGACGGCCTAGCCGCTGGCGTGTCAGCGATTGGAGCGGGGGCGTTTTTCCTCTACGCCTACCACTTGGCGGTCATCGGACGTACTGACGTTGCGGCGATACCGACTCTGCTGGCAGCCTGCTTAGGGGGAGCTTGTCTGGGTTTCTTGCCACATAACTTCTCGCCGGCGCGAGTCTTTATGGGTGACAGTGGCTCCATGGTCATCGGGCTATTGCTTTCGGCCGCGGCGATCACAGCGACGACCAGTAGTGACCCACAGACTTTCGGCAATTTACTCGGCTCGTTGCCCCTGGTCTTGCCGTTGCTTATTCCGTTAGCGGTCCTTGCGATCCCGATCCTTGACCTGGGGCTGGCCGTCGTGCGACGTCTGCGCCGAGGACAGTCGCCCTTCACAGCTGACAAAGAACATCTCCACCATCGGATGCTCGAAATCGGCCACACTCACCGTCGTGCCGTGCTCCTGTTGTACTTCTGGTCTGCGCTGCTGGCCTTCGGCGGCGTCGCACTGTCCATCACGCGCAGTGTGTGGGTCGTCGTCTCGTGCATCGGCGTTCTTGCTGCCTTCGGTGTGCTCGTCTCGGCGATTCCGCATTACCGTCGTCCGTTGTCCGATGAGACCCAGGACCCCCCAGGTGCGGCTACATCCCTTAGCTCGGTAGAGCCGACGGTGACCGACGCCGCCGGACTGGTGATGACATCCTCCGGCCGGTGACGGCATGAGCCGCCGTTCCCGCCGCATGGGCAGAGTGCGCCAGTCCATGGGTCCGTCAGCACTGCGCACGCACCACCTACATGCGCCGACTCCGCCCGCGCCGGATCCGGTACTCAGGGGCACTGGCCTGCCTCCGTTGATCTGGCCGCTGGTGACCATCGTCGGCGCCGCGATCTGTGGCGGCAGCTACGGAATTTTCGGCAGCGTGAGCTTCGCGCTCGCCGTGATCGCCTCGGCCGGCTGGCTGCATGCCAGTGCGGCGGTCGTGAGCTGGTCGGGGGAGGCCTCGCCTGCTACTGCGCTAGCCGCGGCGGTCGTGAGTTACGTCGGCCTGATCTTGCTTTTCGGTTCATTGCTCTATTCGGGCGTGATTTCCAAACTTCCCGCCTGGCCATTCGCGAGCGGTCTCGTCGCAGGCGTCGCCATGTATGCCTTTGACCACATCCGCAAGAGCTGGTTTTGGTCACAAGCGCGCTAAACGCCCTGTATTGTTAGCGCGTCATGGGCCAGCACGATCCACCGGAGCACGACTTCGGTGGTGAGGGAATGGCGTCGGGCGACAACGATGGACCCGGCGGCGATCCTTGGCTGGCCCTCAGCTATCTTATTTCTGGGGTAGGCGTATACGGCCTGATCGGCTGGCTCCTGTCCCGGTGGTTGCACGCTGACTACCTGACGCCGCTGGGCATCGTCGTGGGGGCCTTTTTCGGGCTGTACCTCGTCGTTGTGCGTTTTGTTCGTCAACCGACTGACGGAGAATCCGGCCCGGCTACAAAACTTCGCCACACCCGGCCAGACAGGTCGGAGGGTGCTGCTGGTTCAGATGAGCTGCAGCCCACCGACCCGCCAGATTTCGATGACCGAGGAGACACTGCGTGACGCACGGCAGCGCCTACGCCGAGGGTTTTCATGCCCCGGGTCCGGCAGACTTTGACCTGCCTGACATCTTTCATCACAGCAATGTGCTGTTGACGAAGGCGTCGCTCCTACTTGTGCTCGGCGGGCTCATCGTCGCCTTCTGGCTACTCGCCACCAGCCGTAAGAATGCCGTTGTCCCCTCGAAGGGACAGTTCATCGGCGAGCAGGCGTACAGCTTCGTGCGTAACGGCATTGCTCAGGACAGCATCGGCAACCGGGACTTCATGCGCTTCGTTCCGCTGCTTGTCTCGATCTTCTTCTTCATCCTGGTCAATAACTTGTTCGGCCTGATCCCGGTACTGCAGTTCGCGCCGTTCTCCCGCGCAGGCTTTGCCTACGGCATGGCCGCCTTGGTCTGGCTGATCTACAACGGCATTGGCGTCGGGCGTCACGGCTTGGTCGGCTACTTCAAGTTGCAGGCCGTCCCCAGCGGAGTGCCGTGGGCGATCCTCCCGCTGCTGATTCCCTTGGAATTCCTGTCGAACATCATCGTTCGCCCCGTCACGCTGTCGCTGCGTCTGTTCGCGAACATGTTCGCTGGCCACTTGCTGCTACTGCTCTTCGCGACCGGTGGCGAGTACCTGCTGCTCGACGCGACCGGCTCCATCGTGCTCAAGCCCGCTGGCGTCGTCGCCTTCATCCTCGGAATTCTCGTCGGATTCCTCGAGGTCATCGTCTCGATTCTGCAGGCTTACGTCTTCACACTCCTCACCGCGCAGTACATCGGTGGGGCGCTCGCAGAGTCTCACTAGCTTTCCCGTTCCACGTTCTATATGAGCACCGCGGTGCTCGCCATATTTACGTTTTATCTGGTCACACAACAGGTCTTCAGAGACCAATAACAAATAGGTCTCCGAAAAGGAGACCTACAAAACGAAAGGAACCCTCATGGGTGGCTCGCTCAACATGGTTGGCTACGGCCTCGCGGCAATCGGCCCGGGTATCGGAATCGGCCTGATCTTCGCGGCCTACATCAATGGCACGGCACGTCAGCCGGAGATGCAGTCTCGTCTGCAGCCCATCGCGATCCTCGGGTTCGCACTTGCTGAAGCGCTCGCCATCATCGGTATCGCTCTCGCATTCGTTCTTAAGGCTAAGTAGTAGTAACCGCTCGATCCATCACGTGCTGGTTTGAGAGGACCCACCATGACGTTCATCGCTGAGGCCGTAGAGAAAGATGTCAACCCGCTGGTACCAGCGTGGTCTGAGATCGTTCTCGTCCTGATCATCTTCGGCCTGCTGTTCTTCATCGTCGCGAAGTTTGTCGTACCTCAGTTCGAGGCCACGTTCACTGCGCGTCGGGACGAGATCGAGGGCGGTATTCAGCGTGCTGCGCAGGCGCAAGCCGAAGCGCAGCGCATGCTTGAGCAGTACCAGCAGCAGCTGGCGCAGGCACGCACTGAAGCCGCACAGATCCGCGAAGGCGCTCGTGCCGAGGCACAGCAGATCGTTGAAGAACTGCGCACTCAAGCGCAGGAAGAGGCGAGTCGCATCGTCGCTCGGGGCGAAGAGCAACTGGCAACCCAACGTGGCCAGATTGTTCGTGAGCTGCGTTCGGAGATCGGCGTGCTCGCGGTAGACCTGTCGGAGAAGATCATCGGTCAGCGTCTTGCTGACGATGCGGCAGTGCGTGCGACCGTTGATGGGTTCCTTGCTGACCTGCAGAGCGGACAGCCGGCGTGATTCACCCAGCGAGCCGGACATCCTTGGCGCAGCTGCGTGCGCAGCTCGCGTCGTTGACTGCTGGGTTGTCGGGTCAGGATCTGGTCGAGCTATCCCAGCAGGTACACGGCGTGGGCAATCTGTTGGTCGAGCAGCCACGGCTTCGTCGGCTGCTTGCTGACACTTCGACGCCCGCGGCCGCGCGTACCAGCCTGCTTGTCGGTCTATTGCCGACCTCAGTCGGTGCGTCAGCCCGCGAATTGTTGAGTGTTCTCGTTGGCCTGCGCTGGTCGACGGCATGGGACCTTGCCGATGCCGTCCATCTGACTGCCGACGAGTTGCTGCTCACCAGTGCTCAGCATCAGTCAGTGCTCGGGACAGTTGAGGATGAACTCTTCCGTCTCGAACGCCTCATGCTCGTGGAGAACGAGCTGGCGGCAACCATCGACGATGCGGGAGCAGAGCCTGCACGCCGATGGGCGCTGCTCAAGGGCCTCGTCGCTGGCAAGGTCAACGTCGTCACTGAAACGGTGCTGCAGCACGCAGTAATGAATTCGCGTCGTCGCAGCATCGCGACAGCAATTGGTGACCTACTTGAGTCGGCCGCTCGAATTCAGAACGAGGCGCTTGCCCGTGTGACCAGTGCAAGCGCTCTTACCGACGAGCAACAGCAGCGCCTCGCCGCGGTATTGACCGGAATCTATGGCCGAAAGATCTCGGTCAGGGTCGCGATCGATCCGAGTATCCGTGGTGGTCTGGTTATCCGCGTCGGAGACGAACTCATCGACGGAAGCGTGGAGAGTCGTCTCCACGCCGTCCGAGCCGCATTGGCGGCCTAGATGTCCACAACTTCATCGAGTAACTGCAACGAGGATAGGAACGAAAGATGACCGAGCTGACGATCTCTCCAGAGGAGATCCGGAGTGCGATCGAGAGCTACGTAGCCTCCTATTCGCCTGAAGCCTCCCGCGAAGAGGTCGGTGTCGTCGCCGAGACTGGTGACGGTATCGCCCGTGTCGAGGGCCTGCCAAGCGCCATGACCAACGAGCTGCTTGAGTTCGAAGGTGGCACGCTGGGTATCGCGCTGAACCTCGACGTGCGCGACATCGGTGTCGTCATCCTCGGTGACAGCTCCAAGATCGCCGAAGGACAGCAAGTCAAGCGCACCGGCGAGATCCTTTCCGTGCCGGTCGGTGACGCCTACCTCGGTCGTGTCGTCAACCCGCTCGGCCAGCCGATCGACGGCCACGGCGAGATCGAGGCGCATGAGCGTCGCGCCCTCGAACTGCAGGCCCCGAGTGTGGTGCAGCGCAAGGAAGTTAAGGAGCCGCTGCTCACCGGCATCAAGGCCATCGACGCGATGACCGCTATCGGTCGTGGTCAGCGTCAGCTGATCATCGGCGACCGCCAGACCGGTAAGACCACCGTCTGCGTGGACGCGATCATCAACCAGCGTGACAACTGGAAGACCGGTGACCCGAAGAAGCAGGTCCGCTGCATCTACGTCGCCATCGGCCAGAAGGGATCGACGATCGCTTCGGTGCGCTCGACCCTCGAAGCTGCCGGCGCGCTGGAGTACACGACGATCGTCGCCGCTCCTGCTTCGGACTCGGCCGGTTTCAAGTACCTCGCTCCGTACACCGGTTCGGCCATCGGCCAGCACTGGATGTACCAGGGCAAGCACGTCCTCATCGTCTTCGATGACCTGACCAAGCAGGCCGAGGCCTACCGCGCCGTGTCGCTGCTGCTGCGTCGTCCGCCAGGTCGTGAGGCGTACCCGGGTGACGTCTTCTACTTGCACTCCCGCCTCCTTGAGCGTTGCGCAAAGCTCTCCGATGAACTCGGCGGTGGCTCGATGACAGGTCTGCCGGTTATCGAGACCAAGGGCAACGACGTCTCGGCCTACATCCCGACCAACGTCATCTCCATCACCGACGGACAGTGCTTCTTGGAGACCGACCTGTTCAACGCTGGTGTCCGTCCGGCCGTCAACGTCGGTATCTCTGTCTCGCGAGTCGGTGGTTCGGCGCAGACCAAGGCGCTGAAGTCGGTCGCTGGTCGTCTGCGCGTTGACCTTGCGCAGTACCGCGAGCTCGAAGCCTTCGCGGCCTTCGGCTCGGACCTCGACAAGGCCAGCCAGCAGCAGCTGCTGCGTGGTTCGCGTCTCGTTGAGCTGCTCAAGCAGCCGGCCTCCTCACCTGTCTCCCCGGAGAAAGAGGTTGTCTCGATCTGGGCCGGTACCACTGGCCAGCTCGACGACCTGGAACTCGGTGAGGTCCGTCCGTTCGAAGCGGCGCTGCACGAGTACATCGCGCATCACCGCAAGGAGATCTTCGACAACATCCTCAACACCGGCAAGCTTGAAGATGACACCATTGCCGCTCTCGAATCGGTGGTCGTCGAGGTCAAGGCGCAGTTCCGTGCCGAGCGCGCGGTGGCAGGGCAGGCATAGTCCATGGGTGCCCAGCTTCGGGTGTACCGCCGGCAAATTAAGTCGGTTCAGTCCACCAAGAAGATCACCAAGGCGATGGAACTCATCGCTGCCTCGCGCATCGTCAAGGCGCAGAACCGGATGAATGCGGCCCGGCCGTACTCCTCCGAGCTGACCAAGGCGTTGTCCGCGCTCGCTCGTAATGCGTCGTTGCAGCATCCGCTGCTCACCGGTAGCGAGACGCCTCAGCGGGCGGCAATTTTGCTTGTCGCTGCCGATCGCGGTCTCGCCGGTGGCTATAGCTCCAACGCAATCAAGTGCGCCAATGAGCTGGCCGATCGTCTGCGTAGCGAAGGCAAAGAGCCGGTGCTCTATGTCATCGGTCGTAAGGCCGTTGGCTACTACAAGTTCCGGCACATCAATGTCGTGCAGTCATGGACGGGCTTCTCTGAGCAGCCACAGTTCGTGAACGCGCGCGACGCCGGAGTGGCCTTGGTGTCGGCGTTGACGCGCACAAGCCGTCCTGAAGACGGCGGTGAGCCTGGCGTCGATGAGCTGTATCTCGTCTACACCAAGTTCGCCTCGATGATCACTCAGACTCCTGTCGCCGAGCAGCTCGCACCGTTGGCTAAGGCAGGCCTTGGTACAGCGGAGGAAGAAGCCGTGAGCAAGGGCCCCCAGCCGGCCTACGACTTCGAGCCTGAGGCCGAAGAACTGCTCACGACGCTGCTGCCGCGCTACATCAGTGCACGGATCTTTGCTGGCCTGTTGGAGTCCGCGGCCTCGGAGTCGGCGTCGCGTCGTCGCGCGATGAAGTCGGCGTCGGACAACGCAAGCGAGCTCATTGGTACTTACACCCGACTGGCGAACCAAGCTCGCCAGGCCGAAATCACCCAAGAAATCAGCGAGATTGTCGGCGGCGCCGATGCTCTCGCCGCGGCAGGAAGCGAATAGTCGATGACCACCCTCTTTGACACAACACAGTCCGACACCGCGGATGCCGCACCAACTGGCAAGGGACGCGTTGTGCGCGTCATCGGCCCGGTCGTCGATGTCGAGTTCGGCCGAGGCAGCATCCCGGCGCTGTTCAACGCCTTGACGGTCAACGTCGAACTCGGCGAACTCTCCAAGATGCTGACCCTCGAGGTTGCCCAGCACATCGGCGACGACATGGTCCGTGGCATTGCTCTACAGCCGACCGACGGCCTTGTCCGTGGCGCTGAGGTCACCGACACCGGCAGCCCGATCACGGTGCCCGTTGGTGACATCACCAAGGGCCACGTCTTCAACGCCCTCGGCGTCCCGCTCGACGAAGCCGGTAAGGACCTCGTCTTCCCGGAGCGTTGGTCGATCCACCGCGAGCCGCCGCCGTTCGACCAGCTCGAATCCAAGACCGAGCCGATGTGGACGGGTATCAAGGTCATCGACCTACTCACCCCGTACGTCACCGGTGGAAAGATCGG
>Ga0207658_10003897_pt1 | contig 10496 bp, 9 predicted proteins | sample KBSS33metaG_FD_184322 | JGI IMG/M metagenome (GOLD analysis project Ga0207658, IMG submission 184322) | Switchgrass rhizosphere microbial communities from Kellogg Biological Station, Michigan, USA - KBS S3-3 metaG (SPAdes) (version 2) | ecosystem: Host-associated > Plants > Roots > Rhizosphere >...
AGGCGGGAACTTCTCGAACATCTTGACTGCGCCGTTCCGGATCTCAGCGGACGTTTTCGTCGGGTCGTCCATGACGAGATCGCTTCCAACGCCATGCCAGACCTTGCGCTTCGCTTTCGGATCGTACATGTCCACCACCACCGTGCCTACGTTCACCTTCATCGGAACCTCGGCAGCCGACGGACTTATGGACGACCCATAGCCGGAACCGTATGAAGCCTCATTATAGTCAACCTCCTCGTGGGTCGCTGCATGATAGGTGACCACTAGATCAGGATCTCCTTCCGTCCTCGTGAATCCTTTGCGAGCCATCTGTTCGTCAATGGCTCCCATAATCTGGCGATCCAGGTTGGGGTTCTTGGCCGGCATGCCCTGTCCCCATCCATAGGTGCGGTAGCGGGAGAAGTCCGTGTTCTTGTCATAGTCGACGACAATGTTCGAAGCGCAGGCGCACAACAGCATGAGACCTAGCGCCGCGATCCATCGTGTCCGTTGTTGCGTCACTGAACACCTCTTACCTAATGGGTTTGGTGGCACATGCTACCCGGTCCTGCCTCGCTCTCGCAATCGTTATCAATGCTCATCACCACTGCTCAACTTCGTAACGGGTCCTTGTCGAGCTGACATTGGTCGATGAATGTTTTGGCCATGGTGAATGCGGCAGATTCCGCTTCTTCACGTGAAAAGTACGTCTTCGCCGGAGAACCGTCTATCTCCGTCTTCCCTGCTTTCAGGATCACATACTGGCACGTCCACATGTAGCCTTCCATCCGCGGAAGCAACGTGATGATGCGTCCTCGGTAATGGTAATTGGTCCGCATTTTCGGCATCTCGTTCCTTCCTGCTGACTGCCCGATCAATTTTGCCCGATCAATTTTGATTGTGATCCAATCATGCGGAAGTTAAGCGGGGATTAGGTCAGTCTTAGAACAAGCTTACGGGATGAAGCTTCCTCCTTGGTACTCTTTCTACCCGAGAGACACTACTAGAGGCCGTGACATACACTCCGTGTGACAATAATCTCGCACAAGCTAAGGAAATGTAAGCGATGGTGGCCTAGGAATCTTCTAGGTCGTGCGGGGTCACCACCCGAGTTGGGAGAGTTTGTCTGAGGCTGGGGCGCAATTGTTCCCCACCTTCGAGTTGGCCATCCGTAAGTGTGTGTTCTTCACTGAGGTTTTTCCGTGCCTTCGTGTGTTCTTCGATCGACTCGTCCCCTGGTCTGTCGTTTGCACTTACTCAAGTGCATCACGCACTCCACAGGAAGATGGGTATGGCGATGACCGGTGAACAGATCAGACAAGCATCCGACCAAGCGGCCGGGCCATCCGACAGCGCGGCTTGCGAGAGTAGAGGCTGGCGGCTCATTCAGACCAGGGATTTCGGATTGCTCTGGTGGGGGCAAGTCACTTCTCAAATCGGCGAAGGTCTCAACAAGGTCGCATTGCTGTGGTTCGTGTATGAGTTGACGGGCTCGGCGATGATGATTGCAACGGTGGGCTTGCTGCAGACCGTGCCTCCCTTGTTCTTCGGTCCTCTTATCGGAGTGTATCTTGATCGCCTTCGCAAGAAGCCGGTCATGATTTGGGTGGATCTCATTCGCACGGTGCTGACCTTCCTCATTCCGGCCATGTACGGAGCGGGACTCCTGAGACTCGAAGGGCTCTTTGTGCTTATTTTCCTGACCTCAATGGTGTCGACGGTCTTTGGGCCGGCGTTGGTCTCGGCCGTGCCGTCTCTGGTCCGCCGATCCGAGCTTGTCTCGGCCAATGCGCTCATCCAGGGGACGAACAATATCGGGCTCCTGTTGGGGCCGGCCGTGAGCGGGGTGCTGATTGCATTGATCGGCGCGCAATACGTGCTCTACGTGAATGCGGCCACGTTTTTCATCAGCGCGTTGTGTCTGATCCCGATTCGAAGCAGCGAGACCCTGCGGCAGGAGTCGAAGACCGCGGCGGCGAAATCATTGTGGAGCGATTTGTCTGTCGGCTTCCGCTTCGTCTTCAGCGACCGCTCGACCGTCTTCGTGTTGGTGACCATCTCGGCCCTTTACAATTTGGGAGCGAGTGCCTTTGTCTTCGTCCTGCCCGTGTATGCCAAGGAGTCGCTGCAGGTGGGACCGGCTGAACTCGGCTGGCTCTGGTCTGCCCTGGGGGCGGGGATGCTCGCGGCGTCCTCATGGCTGGCCGTGAAACGGAAGACCGATGTTCAGAGCCGCATGCAAGTTCTCGTCAGGGGGACGACCGTGGGAGGGTTGGCGGTATGCACGCTGAGCGTGCTGGAGTCTCCGATGATTGCGGCGGCATTTGTGCTGTTGGTGGGTGCGGGCGCCGCCGTGCTCAATCCGGTAGTGTGGGCACTGCTACAGGAGGTCACGCCGTCGCACCTGATGGGCCGTGTGCTGACGACGTTCAGCACCGGGTCGATGGCGGCCGCGATGGTGGGCATGTCGGGATTCGGCTGGATCGCGGATAGGATCGGACCGGAGCAGAGTCTGGTCGGGCTCGGGCTCGTGCTCCTGCTGACGGCCCTTGTGGCCCTGCAGTTCTCCCGCCGCGCCCAAGCCGCGAACCTGGCGCCTGCGTGCGCCGCCGCCTAGCACGGCTCCATCACATTCCGCCCGTTCTTTAGGACATTCCGCCCGTTTTTTTGGACGGTGCCTTTCGGTTTCGAGTCGGCTCCTGCCGCCTCCCGTCCATCCCTTCCTGCTCGACGCCTCTGTCTTTCAGCACACAAACACGCTATCGTCTTTCACAGACCAAGGTCGAAACATGCCCACAGAGAAGCGCCTCCTACTGAGCCGTGATTTCGCCTTGATTTGGTGGAGTCAGGTATTGTCACAGGTGGCTGACGGCGTCAGCCGGCTGGCGCTTCTGTGGTTCGTGTACTCCGTGACCGGCTCGGCGATCAAAACCAGTGTCATCGGCCTCCTCCAGACGATCTCGCCAATACTCCTCGGCCCGCTCATCGGCGTCACTGTAGACAGGCTGCCCAAGAAAGCCATTTTGATCATCACTGATGTCACCCGCGGGATCCTCATCGGGTTGATTCCCTGTGTGCTCACGATCGAAGTCTTTACGGTCGACATGCTGTACCTGCTGGTGTTCCTCTATGGTATCGCCACGGCGATGTTTGTGCCGACCCTGTCATCCTCCGTACCATTTCTGGTCGACCGTCCCCGCTACGTCGCCGCCAATGCGATGCTCCAGAGTACGACGAGCATTGGCATCATCATCGGTCCCGCGCTCAGTGGTCTCGGGATCGCCTTTGCCGGCTCACAGGAAGTGCTTTGCGCGAATGCCTTGATCTATTTTGCGTCGGCGCTTTGTCTGGTGCCGATCAAGCTGCCGTGGAGCAAGCCCTCGCATCCGCAGGTCGGTGCGGTTTCGGCGACGCTCCAGGATCTGATGGAAGGCATTCGATACTCGCTCTTCTCCCAACAGACCATTCTGGTGCTGATTCTCTTGGCATCTCTGTACACCTTCGCGGCAGGCGCCTACACGACGTTGTTTCCGGTCTTCGGCAAAAAGATGCTGGCCCTGGGCCCGGTCGAAGTGGGCTATCTCTGGTCGTGGCTCGGCATCGGCTTGTTTCTGGTCTCGCTGGCGCTCGTGCCATTGTCGCAATGGGAGACACGCAGGCGAGTCCAAGTCATCGCGATCTCCTGCGTGATCGGAGGCGTCGCGCTTTGCGGACTTGCCTGGACACAGAGCCTGGTAGTCGCGACGGTGCTTGTCACGGTCGTCGGGATGGGATTTGGGACGTGGACGCCGATTGCTTGGGGCATGATCCAGGAATTCGTGCCGGCCGACATGGTGGGACGCGTCATGGCGATCTACACCGCGGTCGCCACGGCGACGTCACTGGCCGGCATTTCTTTTTTCGGATGGCTGACGGAGCAGGCCAATGAATATATCAGCATGATCGGAATCGGGTGTGTGCTGTTCTTGCTTGGTCTTGCGGCCGCATTGTTCAGCCGCCGGATTGCAGCTGGAGGCGATTCTAGCGATGAACCCGAAGCTGACCCTACGACGGTAGCGAGCGGGTTTGCATGATGTGGATGATTGCTCCCTGATACATCCTCCCTAAGGCGTTTTCTTTTCTTCAAGCAGGTTCAACAAGACCCAAGCCACCGGGTGCCCTCTGTACAAGAGTGTACGAGGTTGTACGTATACGTAGTTTTCCGTGACCTACCTTCGCCACTAACTCATTGAAAACATTAGATTCGGTGTAGGGAGCGAAAATTGCTCAGGCGAATAATAGCTTTGCATCACCAACCTGGAGGGAACGATGGAGTGTCCGAAGTGCAAAGGGTTTATGGAGTTGGAACGCTTCTCAGACTTCTTTCTAGTCTTCTATGCATGGAAATGCTTCAATTGTGGAGCCATCATTGATCGAACAATCGCAGAGAATCGGAGAAAGAGCCTCGAGGCTGCAACTGTAGAACACAGTAAGGTCGAGGCGGCTGCTGTTTCGTGACGCTGAGGGTACGACCGTTGCCACAGCCTTGATGGGGCAGGTCACGAGGCAGGGATTGGGAGTCGCTTTTCTAGCCGGACCGTCTAATCGGATCCCCCGACGAAACGGAGGGGCCGATCGCCAGTCAGGTTTTGCGGCTGCACAATATAGTGGCCGGTCATGGATGGACTCCAGATCGCCTTTGCGACGTCAGTGTTTCCTCCCGTCATCACCCACGCCAGACTGCCGACGACGCCTCCACTCACCGCATAGAGGACCTTTGCCGCTCCATAGGGCACGGTCGCTAACCAGCTGGCCGCTTGCAGCCCTGCTCCACTCGGGCTTTGCGCGTCGTCTGCCAACGCGATGGCGGTATTCCCTTCCAATGCGATGAGGAGCGTCACGACCGTGACGGTGACGATTGTCACATTCCGCATGCACCCGATGACTGTACGGCTCTTGTCCATCATAGGCTTGTCCTCCTTGGAGGTGCGAGGCGACGAACGGCCGCATTATATATGAATGGAGAGGAGAGGCAAGGGCTGGTCGCGGTCCTCTACGTGGTCTGATCAGCAGCCGAAATGACGTGGAGGCGCAGCTTCTCTCGGCCACTGACGACAGGGATCATCACGCCGCATATTCGCATCCGTGTGCGCGACCAAACGGCCACCGGTGTCGGGATCTTCTCCGACGGAAACTAGGGGCGTCCCCATCAATCAACGAGCCACGGCCCGCCGATCCGCCCTATCGTTTCGTCCTACGCGGCTCGCCGCTGGACAACCGGCTCGGGCTTTACTGGCACCAGTCGTTTTCCTGTGGGCGGCGTTGATCCTTTCGGTCTCGCATAAAGCGTCAGAATAGAAAACAGCAATACGGCGACCAGTGTGATGATCCCTGCCACGATGCCCCAGTCCATCCATGACATACGACACTCTCTCGCATGACACACATGCGAGTCCTTTCTTTTCCAATCCGTGGGACCAGCCGATGGGATTCTGTCCTATGACGCACGGCCACGCGCGTGGTACGGAAATCGAGTGCTCGGGCGGCGTGCGGTCGAGCCCTTGACGAAAAATGCAGAATGGAGAAGTAATGAAAGGAGTTAACCAGTGATAAAAGGCAGGACTGAGGAAGCCACACCTCCCGTGTCCATCACAATGGCTCGGTGCTCCACGGAGGATCATGGCCACCACCTCGCAGGTTTGAGGCGGCTCTAAGAGAAACCACTCTACGCTTGGGACAAAGACCGGTCAAGACCCCCACCACCCACCTCCAAGGGAAGGAAGAATGGGCGAAGCCTTGAGGGATCATTATCCGGGAGCGTGACCCGGTTTCCATTTTATGGAACAGCCAATGCTGGGTTTTTGGGTGGAGTCGACCGGCTTGCCGGCGAGCACGTTGTCGATCGCCGCACGCAAATCGCGGCCGGTCACTGATTTGTTGTTCCCGGGACGGCTGTCGTCGAGCTGCCCGCGATAGACCAGCCGCCGCTGGGCATCAAACACATAAAAGTCCGGCGTACAGCTGGCCTTGTAGGCCTTGGCGACCTCTTGCGTCTCATCGAAGCAGAATGGAAAACGAAAGTCGAGCCGTCGGGCCATCTCTTTGAGCTGGTCTGGGGCGTCGTCCGGGTAGGTCGCTGGATCATTGCTGCTGATGCCGATGATGCCAAGCTTTTTCCCCTGATAGTCCTTGCCGATCTTGGCGAGTTCCTGCTCAACATGCTTGACGTACGGACAATGGCGGCAGATGAACATGACCAGCAAGGCGTCTTTGCCATGAAACGAGTCGAGCGAATACACCTGCTTGCTCACGACGTCGGGCAGGAAAAACGGCGGAGCGGTGGTTCCCAGTGGGAGCATGACCGATTCAACTGCCATACGTTCCTCGTGGCCTCGTGATCAACACTTCCTACCGGACATTACCGTCGTCCCATATTTCTAGCGAGCTGGGCAGGTACCGTGCTATGGTCCAGTCCTCGTGGGTAACACCTAGGTCTCAGGAGCCAGATGCCCTATCAAATCGACTTCGATACGAACAATCGGATTCTGCGTGCTCGTTTTTTGGGACGGGTCACGGATGACGAACTCAGGGACGTGTATCGCTTCGGCCAAGAACACGTTGCACGGTTCGACCCGCTCTCTGGCATCACAGACTTTTCCAACGTGACGGCGGTGGCCTTCTCTCCGCAGACAATGCGCGACCTCGCCCGCGCCAAACCCATTATGCCGGATCCGAGCCGGCCGGTCATCTTCATCGCGCCGACGCCTGATCTCTTTGGGATGGGGCGGATGTTCGAGCTGCAGGGAGCAGACACGCGACCAAACTTGCGTGTCGTGCGCACGGAGGATGAAGCCTACGCGATCCTCAACGTTCAGGATCCCCAATTCGCCCCGGTCTGACTACCTTCTGTACAGGCTTGGGCCTGCACGATTCTCCACGTCTCGTTCTCATTAAGAAACGTCCCGACCTGTCATGCTAGGGGCTTCCCTAGAGGAAGGTTCACTCCGCAGTCCAAAAAGATTGAACGACGATCGATAGGCCTCGAAGCTGTTAGGCGGCCTTCCGTAACGCATAGTCCGTTGACGGCTCGTACACCGTCGTCGTTTCAGCCGCCTCTTCCTCAGTCAAGAACATCCACCTGAGCAGCGCCGTCAGGAACAGGGCCAAGACGGCAATAATCGCCAAGATGCTGAAAAGGATGATGAGGCTGCCGGTCACAGTGCTGAACATACGCCACCTCACAATTTAGAAGGATTGCTCTTCCTTCAGCCTACACCCGCACCGCGGTTTGTCTTCCTGGAAGGTTCCCTGGCGGTTACATAAAGCAGCCAGCCCACCAGCGTCACGATTGCCATGCCGGGCCAGCCGCCGAGGGGAGGTGCCTCGAACAGCAGGAAGGGATCAGGATTGAGGCCAGGCCAGAAGGCGCCGAGTGCGATGGGGATCGCCAATACGATGCCCATGAGGGCTTCCCCGGTGATCAGTCCTGCTGCAAACAGCAAACCGCGCCGCGGCGGCTGAGCCCTTTTTGCGGCCGCTCTGCTGGCCAGGGCGGCGATCACGCCTCCCAAGAAAATCGTTGCCGATAGTTTGAGCGGCAGATAGATGCCCAGCGCCACGCCAAGAACCGGGAGCCGGAATTCGCTGCCGCGCACTTCCAGACGACGATCCGCCAGAATCACGAGGATGCCGATCAGCATCCCCAAGCCGACGAGCGGCCACGGCAGGCCCGCGCCGAAGACGCTACGCGTGAGGCTCGCCATCAACGTGGCCTGCGGGGCGCTCAAGGGATGTGGATGGCCGGCCGTCGGCTCGCCGATCCCGTACTTGGTTTGCAAGAGAGACAAGACCGGCACAAGGACGACCGCGCCGGTCAGCACGCCGACGACTTGCATGATTTGCTGCTTCCAGGGTGTTGCCCCGACCAAGTGACCCGTCTTGAGATCCTGCAGGTTGTCTCCGCCCATCGCCGCAGCGCAACACACGACCGCGCCGATTACGAGGGTGGCCGCCGGCCCGGCCGGATGTCCGGCCCCCATGAACAGCACGAGGAGAAGCGAGGCGACCATAATGGTGGCGATGGTCACGCCGGACACCGGATTGCTGGAGCTGCCGACCAGTCCGGCCATGTAGGCGGCGACAGAAGAGAAGAGGAAGGCCGCAAGCGCCATGATGGCCGTCATCAGGAGGCCGATGGGCAGACTGCTCACGACCGCCGTGTAGATCCAGGCCATCGGAAGCAGCGCCAGGACAAACGGAACGACGATCCAGGGAAGCGGCGCATCCTGCTCCGTCCTCGGGATGGCGGCCGGGTGGGACGATCCAGCTGCGCGATAGCTATCACGCAGCGTCTCAAGACTTTTCCACACCGGTTCGCGGAGCTTGGTCAACGTCCAAAGGCCCCCGGTGAGCATGGCGCCGATCCCGACATAGCGGATCTGGCCGCTCCAGATGGTCATCGCCGCAACCAACCCGGTCTTACCCGGCGGCAGTCCGTCGAGGATCCCATAGACCGGCATCAGCAGCAGCCATCCGATGACGCCGCCGAGGAAGACCACGACCGCCGTATTCAAGCCGATGATGAATCCGACGGCGAGCAAGGCAGGCGAGAGGTTGAGTCCGGCATAGAGCACGGTGCGGCCGATATTGGCTGCGCCTTCGAGGGATTCCGCCCACAGGCGCAAGCCGCTCTCGCCGAACTTCACCGCACCGCCCAAGAGGGCGGCGGAGAGCAGCGTCCGGAAATCGCCGGCCGCGTAGCTTCGGTCGACGACCTCGCCTTCCGCGGGCGCCGCGACCTTGAGGACTTCGGCGGTTGCCACGCCTTCAGGGAATCTCAGGCGTGCGGTGACTATCAGCGCGCGCCGCAACGGAATCGTGAAGAGCACGCCGAGCAGGCCGCCGACCGTCGCAATCGAGACGGTCTGCCAATAGTCGAAAGCCGACCAGTAGCCGACGAGCAGCAACGCGGGGATTGTAAAGATCACGCCGGCGGCCAGCGCTTCGCCCGAGGAGGCGGCTGTCTGGATGATGTTGTTTTCGAGGATGTTGGACCGTTTGAAGAGGCGGAGAATCGCCATCGAGGCGACTGCGGCCGGAATGGACGCGGACACGGTCATGCCGGCGAAGAGACCCAGGTACGCGTTGGCGGCGGCCAGAACTGCCGCGAGGACTACCGACAGAACGACCGCTTTCACGGTGATTTCAGGAAGCGTGACTGCGGCGGGGACGACGGGCTGGTCGTCGTGTGTCAACATTGAGGTGGGCGCATGATAACGCAGTGGCATGATGGAGGGTAGTGGGGTGTCAGGGGATGGATGGTAGCAAGCTCAGAAGGCACATCATTGATTGAGACGAATCGGGCCGGACTGATATAGGGTTGGGAGGACGAGAAGGGTTCGGTCATGCATGCTGAAGAACGTGATCCGTTGGGAACGGAGTTCCTGACAGCAGTCTATGAAGTGCCGGGGCCGGAGACCGAGGCTCGAGCCCGGGCCGAGCGCATTTGTCTTGACCAAACCATCGAAGCGGACACCGATCTCCTTGCGCCTGCGCTTCGCCCCAAGATTCTCGGTCGTCTCGAACAGATTCAGCCGCTTGCCGCAGGGCGCTACGAAGCCACGATTCGATATCCAGGCGACCTGGTTGGGAAGGACCACAGCGATCTCCTGAACTTGGTATTCGGAATGAGCAGTCTGCGCTCGGACGTACGTCTGTTGTCCTTTTCGCTGACGCCCACGCTGCTCTCGTCATGGCGTGGCCCTCGGTACGGTTTGGTCGGTCTTCGACAGGCAGTCGGGGTGTCGAATCGGCCGCTGGTTTGTGCGGTCCTCAAGCCCTTGGGCTGTTCGCCGAAGACACTTGCGGAGCTGGCAGCGCAGTTCGTGCGTGGCGGTGCCGATCTGATCAAGGATGATCAAGCCCTACTCGATCAGCCTTTCTGTCCGTTCAACGAGCGAGTGGCCCGTTGTGCCGAAGCGATCGCCGACGCGAGTGTGCAGAGAGGGCGGCACTGTCTGTATTTCGCGCATGTGAGCGGAGCATTGGATTCGATGCGGCAGCGTGCCGGCGAAGCGAAGCGTTTGGGAGCGACTGGTCTGTTGGTCGCTCCCGGAGTAACCGGCTTCGATGGGCTGCGTGCGCTCGCAGTCGATGAGACGCTGGCTGTTCCAATTGCGAGTCATCCGACCTTTCTGGGAACCTGCGTCTCTCATGAAGGGAGAGGGCTTGCCCCGGCCGTGGCGTATGCGTTGCTGCCTCGATTGGCCGGGGCGGACATGACCATCTATCCCAGCTTCGATGTCGGCTATACCATGTCGGAGGAAGACTGCCTCTCCGTGGCGGTGAATTGTCGGCAGCCCTGGGCGCATATCATGCCCACGATGCCGGCGGTCGGCGGCCGAATAGGCGTTGATCGGATTCGCGAGCTGACCACGGCGTTGGGTCAGGATGTCGTCTTCATCCTTGGCAGCCGGATACAACAGAATCAGGCGGGGGTCGTCACAGCGATTGACGAATTCCAGCTGGCGTTGATG
>Ga0207658_10003899_pt1 | contig 10492 bp, 9 predicted proteins | sample KBSS33metaG_FD_184322 | JGI IMG/M metagenome (GOLD analysis project Ga0207658, IMG submission 184322) | Switchgrass rhizosphere microbial communities from Kellogg Biological Station, Michigan, USA - KBS S3-3 metaG (SPAdes) (version 2) | ecosystem: Host-associated > Plants > Roots > Rhizosphere >...
ACGTCGAATCCCAACCCGCGATAGAACGCCAGCATGGCGTCGGTATTCAGCATGGGCAGCGCCACGTGATCGAAACCGCTGACTCTTCCGGCTGGCTGCGCACGTAATTGTGTAGCGGCGCCTGCTGCGGCTACGCGCCCTATGAACCCACGCCGAGAGGATGTTTTCTTGAGCATAGTCGAGAGACTACCACGGGCGGGAGGGGAAGCGGCGGCCCCAACAGGGGGAAGGCACTAAGGCGAGACACCCAGTGGGAGTCAGGGTTTTGCCCGAGTTCGGTGTGAGGCCGTTCCAGGGGATACTACTCATGAAACCTATGTCCGCCCCCCTCGCCGGTAAGTTCCAGGATCATTATGAAGTGCTCGGCATCGACCCCAAGGCCGATGCCGAAACCGTTCAGAAAGCTTATGCAGAGCTGGCGAAAAAGTTTCATCCCGGCAATCCCGTGAGCGGCGATGCGGAGGCGTTCGAGGCCGTCAACATGGCCTACGAAGTTCTGTCCGACCCGGCACAGCGGCACGCGTTCGATAACTTGAAGGGCATCGGCGAGGACTGCCCCAAGTTCAGTGGTCTGGAGTTTTTCAATTCGCTGGGGCGCGAGGCCGGCCTGCGTTCCGCGCTGCTCTGTATTCTTTACGACCGCCGCCGGAGCAAGCCGCTGAAGCCCGGAATGCCGATGCGCTATGTGGAAGCGATGCTTGCGGCAAGCTTCGACGAACTGTTTTTCGTGCTGTGGTATTTGAAGCAGCGGGGATGGGTGGCGAGCGACGACAAGAGCAACATACTGATCACAGTGCAGGGGATGGATTACTTGGAGAGCAACCAGCCGACGGCTGCGCTGGTGATGCCGTACATAAAATCGTCGGCGCTCGAGGATCAGCAAGGCCCACCCAACGTGCTGGTGGCGGCTCTGAATGCTGCGCTAGCCAGCCGGCCCGCCAAGAATTGAAGACGTCAAGGCCGCTGGCCACGCCGCGATTCCTTCGGGGGAAACTCGGGCGTGACGCAGCGAAGGTTCGCTACACTTCGCAACGAAGTGCAGCCTTAAGATTTAGCTGCCCTGAGTGGAAGCAACGGCCATCACCGACCCGACCTTCGAGAAGATCGTGCTGATGCTGGACGCCACGCCCGGCATAACCGCACCGGCCGCTACCGCCACGAAGCCGGCCATCAATGCGTACTCGATGAGATCCTGACCGCGTGTATCTTTCAGAGCTTTCAATTTCAAAAATAGATTTTTCATAACCGCTTCTCCTCTAGATTCCTATCGGCGCGTTTCGCCGTTGATTCACAGTAACAGTGAAATTCCCTTGGGAAAATCAGGGTTTCGCGTGGTTAAAGCGCTAAAAGGCCTTGTCTGTCGGTAGTTTAACCGTAGTCCCTGCGAATCCGTGCAGCCTAGGGAAGGCTAGTCGTTGCGTGCTTGCGTCAGGGCCGCTTTCACCGCGGGCCGCAGCAGCAGGATCAACAATCCGGAGGCGACCGAGCACACGGCCAGGAACAGCAGCGCTCGTTCAAAGCCACCGAAACGATCGCTGACGAAGCCGATCACATAGGGTCCGATGAAGCCGCCCAGGTTGCCGAAGGAATTGATCAGCCCGATGCTGGCGGCCGCCGCAGTCTTGCCCAGCAGGATGTTCGGCAGTGGCCAGAAACCGGGATGAGCGCTATAGAATCCGATGGTCGCGATGGAGAGCAGGAACACGCTGATCCAAACGTGGCTGGTGGTGAAGGCGCAGATAAACATCGCGACTCCTGCCATGGTGCGCGGGATGGCGGCGTGCCAGATGCGTTCGCCGGTGCGATCGGAATGCCAGCCGTTGAGCATCATCGCCGGTAACGCGCACAGCGCCGGAATCGCAGCGATCAGGCTGACTTGCGATAGGCCGTAGGTTGACAGCCCCTGCACCATTTTGGGGAGCCACAAGCTGACCCCGTAGGTCGCGGTGAGGCCTAGCATTAGAGTGACCGCCATCAATAAAACGGTGGGATTGCGCAGCGCTTGCCACGCGGATTCTAAAGTCGAGCGGTGCGTGCGCTTTTCGGCGCGATGCAATTGCGCTACCAGCCACGCTCGCTCGTCATCCTTCAGCCACTTGGCTTGTTCTGGGTGATCGGTCAAATAAAAGATGGTGACGATGCCGGCGATCACTGCGGGCAGGCCCTCGATGATCAACAGCCAGCGCCAGCCGGCCAGACCCATCCAGTGGATCTTGAGAAAAATTGCCGAGAGCGGTCCGCCGATGACGGCCGAAGCCGGAATGGCCGCGAAGAATATCGCGATAGCCTTGCCGCGGTCCTCCGGGCGGTACCAGTGGCTCAGATACACGATGATGCCGGGAACGAAGCCCGCTTCGGCAACGCCCAGAATAAAACGCAGCCAGTAGAACTGCTGCTCGCTGCGGATGAGTCCGGTGAGCGAGGCCACCAGGCCCCAGGTGATCATGATGCGGGCGATCCATTTGCGGGCGCTCCAGACTTCGGCGAGAATCGACCCGGGGACTTCGAGCAGAAAATAACCGATGAAGAAAATGCCGCCGCCGAGGCCGAAGACATAGTTCGAGAACCCCAACTCGCGGGTCATCTGCAGGCCGGCGAAGCCTACGTTGACGCGGTCGAGGTAGGAGATGAGGTAGAGCAGGAACACGAAGGGCATCAGGCGCCGATCGACGTGACGGCGGGTGCGTTCGGCGATGTCCGTGGCCACAACCATGAACTCATCCATGAACGACGCAGTGTAGCATGGTCTCTGCTACACTGAAGGTTCCCCATATGATTTCAGCAACACAACTGCGTCCTGGCATGGTGGTCAAGTGGAACGGCGAGCTCTTCTCGATCTTTAAGATGGAGCACCGCACCCCTGGCAATCTGCGTGGGTTCGTGCAGGTAAAAATGCGCAAGTTCAGTTCGGGCACCATGATGGAGCATCGCTTTTCGTCGGAAGACAAGATTGAACGCGCCTCGCTCGATCAGCAGGATATGGAATACCTGTATGACGACGGCGAGTTCTATTACTTCATGAACACCGAGACTTTCGAGCAGATGCACCTGACTCGCGATTTTCTGGGCGACGCCACCAATTTCCTGATCCCCAACTTGAAAGTGGAGATTGAGTTCTACGAAGGCACTCCCATGGGTATCGAGCTGCCGCCCACGGTGGACTTGACGGTGGTTGAAACCGAGCCGGGACTCAAGGGCGCGACGGTTTCGAACGTGACCAAGCCGGCGAAGACCGAGACCGGCCTGGTGGTGCAGGTGCCGCCATTCATCAGCGAGGGCGAGAAGATACGCGTGTCGACTTCGGAGAGCGCTTACCTAGAGCGCGCGTAAGCTATCCGCGCGCCTTCGGGTGCGCCTTGTCGTACACCGCCATCAAATCCGTAAGCGATACCTGGGTGTATTTCTGCGTGGTCGCCAGGCGCGCATGGCCCAACAGTTCCTGGATCGCGCGGAGGTCGGCACCATCGGCGAGCAGGTGTGTCGCATAGGCGTGGCGCAAGCTATGCGGATGCAAGGCGGCGTCGCCCGAAACCATGCGCGCGTAGAATTTTACGATTTCACGAGCGCCGCGGTCTGACAGGCGCGTACCGCGGTGGTTCACAAGCAGGGCGCGCTCGCCGGGCTTGGCCGTGCGTTCGGCCAGATATTTTGCGAGCGACGCGGAAGCCTTCTCGCCGTAGGGGACTTGGCGCTCCTTGCGGCCCTTGCCACGCACGCGTATCCAGCGGTCGCGCAAATCGAAGTCGTCGACGTTCAGTCCGACCAGTTCACTGATACGCAGGCCGCATCCGTAGAGGAGTTCGAACAGCGCGACGTCACGCTCGGGATGTGGGCGCTCGAACTTGTCTTGGGCGACGCCATCTACCAACGTGTTGGTCTGCTCGGCGGTAGGGACGATGGGCACGCGCCTGGGGGCTTTGGGAGTACGCAAGGCGCGCGCGGCATTCGTCGGCACGGATTTTTCGCGCAATAGAAACTGGAAAAACGAGCGTACGGCGGCGAGCTTTCGGCGGATCGATATGGGGTCGAGTCTTCGGTCGTAGAGGCTGGTCAGCCATTCGCGCAGCAGGGGACCGTCGATAGCCGCGGGCGCGGGCGGCTCGGTTCCGGGCGCCGAGAAGTAGGCCACGAATTGTTCCAGGTCCGATGCGTAGTTGCGGATGGTGTGCGCCGAGGCGTTTTCGCGGCCTAGCTCGCCCAGATAACGTCCGATCGCGACTGCCAGTTCAGACATGAGCACAAAGGTATTCTTCGAGCGCAGCTAGCGCTCGGCGGCAGACTTCGGCGTAGCGCACTTTCTTGTCGCGCGGCGGATTTTGCAGCTTGGGTAGTAGGTCGAAAGTGATATTCGCAGGCTGGTAATGCAGGGGATCGGCTCCGGACACGTAGGCCGTGAGAGACCCCATAGCGGTTTCGCGCGGGAAAGCCCGGGGCGATTCCCCGGCGGCTAAGGCGACCGCGGCCCGTCCGGCCATCAGTCCGGTGGCGATGGACTCGACGTAACCTTCGACGCCCGAGATCTGGCCGGCGAAGAAAATTTCAGGGCGCGTGCGCATTTGCAGGGTGGGCGCGAGCAGCGCGGGTCCGTTGATATAAGTGTTGCGATGCACCTGGCCGAAGCGCAGGAACTCGGCGCGTTCCAGGCCCGGGATCATGCGCAGCACGCGTTGCTGATCGCCGAAGCGCATGTGATTTTGGAAACCCACCAGATTGTAACTGCCCGCGCGCGCATCTTCCTGGCGCAGTTGGACGACCGCCCAGGGCCGGCGGCCGGTGCGCGGATCGATGAGCCCCATGGGTTTCATAGGGCCGAAGCGCAGAGTATCGCGCCCGCGCCGCGCGATTTCTTCGATGGGTAGACAGGCCTCAAAGTAGCGGGTGTTATCGGAGACCGGGCGGTCTTCTTCAATGTGTGCGGGGACGCTTTCCGCGGCGAGTAGCGCGTCCAGAAACGCCTCGTACTGTTCCTTATTGAACGGACAATTCAGGTAATCGGCCGTGCCGTCCAGCGATTTGTCGTAGCGCGAAGCGCGGAAGGCGATGGAAGTGTCGATGGACTCTGAGTCGACGATCGGGCTGATGCTGTCGTAGAAAAACAGGCGCCCGGAGCCGGTGACGCGCGCGATTTCCTGCGCCAAGGCATCCGAAGTCAGCGGCCCGCTGGCGATGATCCAAATGTGATGGTCATCCAGCGTCGTAAGTTCTTCGCGGCGTATTTCTATGGCTGGCTCGGCCACGATCGCCGCGGTAATTTCAGCGGCGAAGATTTTACGGTCCACGGTAAGCGCGTGGCCTGCCGGGACCCGCGCACGGGGCGCGATCTCGCCGATCAACAGCGAGCCGAGCCGTCGCAGTTCTTCTTTCAAAAGCCAAGGCGCGCCATTTTGCTGCTCGCTCTTGAGGGAATTGCTGCACACCAACTCTGCCAAATCAGCAGTCTTATGCGCCGGAGTCTGCCGCAGCGGGCGCATTTCATAGAGCACCGCGCGACCGCCCGCTCGCGCCACCTGCCACGCCGCCTCGCATCCGGCCAAGCCGCCGCCGATGATGTGAACTTCTTTCACTGCCTCCTATTATCGATCAGCGGCGATTTTCAGAGTCTCGGCAGCCTTCCGGAGGGAACCGCGCAGCGGATCATTTCCACCGAACGACGCGGCCGCGCGGCTAAGACTGGACGAAGCTTCAACGTGATGACGTTCCGTCTTTCCAAAATCCCGCATCTCTGTTTGCAACCGCGCCGCCGTCGCATGCAGACGCCAGGACACCGAAGGCAGGTCGTGATTCTGGATGCTCGCAAAGGCCTGCTCCATGCACTCGAGCGCCCGCTGCAAATCGCCCTTGCGCATCGCAACGCGAGCCATCGCTTCCCACGCCGGCGCGCGCAACGCAGGGTCTTCGGTAGTCAGGGCGTCCTCTAAAAACTGGTCGGCTGCGGCGCTGGCGTGTTCCAGATCGTCAAGATCCAGATAGGCGCCCACTAGTCCGAACTCCGCAATCATGCGCCAATACCACTGCAGGAAGAACTTGGGAGTGGGCTGGCGATCGCGTACTTCGAGGAACAGTCTGAGAGCATTCCCCGGCTGTCCCGTCGCCAGGTCGGCGTAGGCAATGGTCAGCATGGCCATGGTACGGACCTGCCCGGCGGGCTCTTCCACATGAGTTTCGAGCAAGCCTTCCGCGATCAGCCGCGCCCCCGCGAAGTCGAACGCCTGCATGTGCAGCCATCCCAGCATGGCCGCGAAGAGCCCGCGCCACGGCTGGTTGCCGTTCTTTTCGGCGAGCTCTATGCCGCTCTCCACCGCCCCACGCAGCTCGCCCCACCAGCCCAGATGCATCAGCGCTAGCGCCAGCGAGGACAGGCACGAGAGGTACACCACCAGGCTGTGCGTTTCCGCCGCTTTCTCGAGGCCCGAGCGCGCGATCTCGTATGCGTCGCGATATTCGCCGCGCAGCGCCTGCACATGGGCGTACAGGATCTCGTAATACGCCGGCTTTTCCGGACCCAGCAGTTCGCCGATTTTTCGCCGCGCCGCGGCACAGCGGTCCGCTTGCTGCTGGCTCCAGCCATTGGTGATGATGTGCCAGGTGCCGGCCAACATTTCCGTGCGGGCCTGGAGCAACGGATCGTTATGCGTGGCGCACACTCGCACCGCGCGCTCGCACAAAGCCACGCAGGCGTCGGGATCGGAGAAAGCCATCACCCGCGCGAGCCGCGTCAGCGCGTTGACCTGGGCCACTTTCAATCCACGCTGCTCCGCCAGAGCGACCACCGTGCCATCCGCTTCGGCCGAGCCGTCCAAGTCACCCACTGCGTAGCGTGCGTCACTGATGCGTTCCCGAATCTCGATTTCCAGGTCGCGGGCCGGATCGGCGGCGATCCCCGAAAGCAATCCCAAAGCGTGTTCCAGAATTGCGGCTGCGTCACGATGCGCGTAGCGGCGGGCGGCGTTCTCCGCACTCAGAATCAGGTAGCGCGCCGCGCGCTCGAAATCGCGGCCCTGTTCGAAGTGCAAAGCCAGTTCGGAGGCCAGTTCTATTGTGGCATCGGGCCCCAATAGCTCCTCGGCCTTCTCCCCCAGCTGGCGATGCAAACGCGAACGCTGCGCTTGAGGCACGCGGCGGTACAACGCTTCGCGATACAGCGAATGCCGGAATTCGTAGTGTGCGGATTGGGTTCCGCCCAGTACCCCGGACGCCCGGCCTGGCCGCACAAATTGCTGACGCTCCGCGAATCGCTCACAGGTTTCTTCGGCTTCGGCGACGCCCATGCCGAGCATCGCGGCCACCGACCACGCCGAAAACCGCCTCCCCGCCACGCTGGCGCTCTTGAGCACGCGCTGCTCGGGTTCACTGAGGCGCTCCACCTGAATCTCCAGCATCTGTTGCAGGGTTTCCGGAACGTCCGGCACGATCTTGTCCAGTGGCGCAGTCAGGCTCCACGACCCTTCTGCTTCGGCCAGCAGGCCGCTCTTCACTAGATCGCTCACAATCGCGGTCATGAACAGCGGATTGCCTTCGGAGTGCCGATGCACCAACTCCGCCAGGCCCGCAGGCAGAGCGGAGCCCGGAAATTCTTCGGCCAGATACTTGGCGATGTCCGCTTCCGTCAAGCGCTCCAGCGCGATTTCGGAACACAACTTATGCATCACTAAATCCTGACGCAGGCCCTTCAAGGGGCTCCGCAACAGAATCACATCCACCGGACGATAGGTTCCCAGCACCAGGAGTTTCGCCGGTCCGCGCCGCCGCGCGAGCGCTGAAATCAAATCCAGCGTGGACGGGTCCACCCAATGCAAATCTTCGAGAATCAGCGCCAGCGGGTTCTTCGCCGTCAGCGATTCCAAGGCCTCACAGATTTCCCGCACCATGCGCTCGCGAGTGGCCCCTAGAATTTCGCGCTGCAAGGCGTCGCGCTGTTCGGGCTGGAGCAGGGAGGGGAATTGAATCAGCCAGGTGGGCGCCTGCGACGCCAGAATCTGAATGGTGCCTACGGAGCCAGGCCCGCGCACCAGGTGGCCAAAGGCATCCAGGATCGGATAATAAGCTTCCTTGCCGCCGAAACCTTCGACGCATTGGCCGCGTGCGATCCGCATGTTTTCGTGGCCGCCCAGACACTGCTCGAACGCATCCAGCAAAGTGCTCTTGCCGACGCCCGCCTCACCCGTTACCAGTACCAATTGACGATGGCCTTGCAGGGCTTTGCGCAGGTGTGAATCCAGTTCCACGAGTTCACGCTCGCGGCCCACCGGCGCCGATGCACCGCCTTCTGTGGGCGCAAACGCCTCTTCCTTGAGATCCACTACAAACCGGTAGCCGCGCTTCGGCAAAGTTTCGATGAATCGTGGCGTTTTCGGATCATCCCCCAGCACCTTGCGCAACTCCAAAATGTACTTGCGCAAGATTTCGGGTTGGACATAGGTTTCCGGCCAAACCGCTTCGAGGAGTTCCTCTTGCGTCACCAAGCGCCCCGGGTGGTCCACCAAATGGCGCAGCACCGCGAACACCTTGGGAGTCAAGGTGATGCGCGCCTCGCCCCGCCATAGACACTGGTTCACGGGGTCCAGCCGGAACGGACCAAATGCTTTCATTTGCTGGCCTTACACACCCGCAAGAGTCCTTTGATTATATACAGCCTGCTCGAAGGATGCCTGCCGATTTGCTAGTGTTACCCCAGACTTCACGGAAACGAAACGGTTTCTTCACGCCGGCTTGTCTCCCCTACGGTAATCTGAACTTGGTCATGCAGGGAGCTTTTGTGGTGCATCTAGGAGCGCCCGAGAAACAGAGCCGTCAAGAGCTCGAAGGCCGCATTGAGGAAGTGGATACCGGAAAATCCTTACGGTTTCATTCGGGAGTAGAGTTAATCGAATTCCTGCGTGAGCGCCTACAGGTAGCCCGGACCGAACCGGAAAGAGACAAATAACACGGGGTGCCGCTCTTGGACAAGCGGCGCCGCCCGAAAATCGGAGTTGTCGGAGGAAATGGCAGGGTGGGACGCTCCCACCCTGCTTTTGTTTGCGCTTGCCGCTAAATCCGTACCCGGAGTGGCGGCACTTCATCGCGGGGTACCGCTGCGGTGGGCAAAAACCAGGGTGGCTTCGGCCGCCCTTTTTTGTTGGCAGGCGCCGCTTGCGCCACGCGCAGGGGGCTTTGCGGTGGGTCGCTGCACGGCCATGATATCCTCGGTTGGATACCATGAAAACCAGCACGGAACGCATTCTTACAACTCATGTCGGGAGCCTGCCGCGCCCCCAGGACGTAGTGGACTTATTGTTTGCCCAGGACCGCGGGGAGCCAGTCGACCAGGTGCTGTTTGACTCCACCATGAAGCGCGGCATCGCCGACGCCATTCGTAAGCAAGAGGAATCCGGCGTCGATATCGTCAGCGACGGTGAGACCAGCAAGATCAGCTACGCCACTTATATCCGCCACCGTCTGACCGGTTTTGAAGGCGATTCCTCGCGGCCTACGCCGCAGGATTTGGACGATTTCCCGGAGTATCGTGACCGCCTGGTAGCGGCCGGCCACTCGGCTACGTATAAGCGGCCGGTGTGCAAGGGTCCCATCAAAGTGAAGGACCTGAGCGCGCTGCAAAAAGACATTGACAACATGAAGGCCGCACTCGCCACGGTGAAAGTGACCGAAGGCTTCATGAATGCGGTCTCGCCGGGGACCATCGCCGTATTTCAGCCCAACGAATACTATCCCTCGCACGAAGCCTATCTGGGTGCGCTGGCGGATGCCATGCGCGAGGAGTACGAGATGATCGTCAAATCCGGGTTGCTGCTGCAACTGGATTGTCCGGATCTGGCGATGGGCCGGCACACCCGTTTCAAGAAACTTACCGACGAGGAATTTTTGCGCAACGCCGAGATGCAGGTGGAGGCGCTCAATCACGCGCTGGCCAATGTCCCTGCGGATCGCGTGCGTCTGCATGTGTGCTGGGGCAACTACGAAGGCTCGCACGTGCATGACATGGATTGCCACAAGATCTTCCCTATCGCCATAAAAGTAAAGCCCATGGCGCTGCTGGTAGAGGGCTCAAACCCGCGCCACGAGCATGAATACCAGGCCTGGAAAGACATCAAACTGCCGGACGACAAGGTGCTGGTGCCGGGCGTGATCGCTTCGTCGAGCAATTACGTGGAGCATCCCGAAGTGGTGGCCATGCGCCTGATGAATTACGCGAACGTAGTGGGGCGCGAGCGCGTGATCGCCGGGACGGATTGCGGCTTCGGCACCTTTGCGGGATTCGGCGCGGTATACCCGGCGTTCTGCTGGATGAAGATGAAGGCGCTGGCCGAAGGCGCGGCCATCGCGTCGAAGAAGCTGTGGGGCAAGAAGGCGGCCAATTAAGCCAACACCCTGGCGGCATATGCCAGTTATGGCATTTACTGAGAATGTGCCCAATCCACCCAAGCGGCTGGTATGGTTGGTCGATACTCTAGCCACATTGAAGTATTTCCCGACCGGCGTGCGGCATCGCTTAGGT
>Ga0207658_10003901_pt1 | contig 10490 bp, 9 predicted proteins | sample KBSS33metaG_FD_184322 | JGI IMG/M metagenome (GOLD analysis project Ga0207658, IMG submission 184322) | Switchgrass rhizosphere microbial communities from Kellogg Biological Station, Michigan, USA - KBS S3-3 metaG (SPAdes) (version 2) | ecosystem: Host-associated > Plants > Roots > Rhizosphere >...
GGCATCGCGATCGGAAGCTCAATGACCCGCAGTCGACCCATAGCGGTATTCCGCGGACGGCAGCGGGCCCAGCGAAAGCAGTCGCCCGTCGCGATCGGTCTTCGACGAATACTCTTGAATATCGACCGCTGAGGTTTCATGTTCTTGCGGTCGTAGACGGCCCGTGTCGCCGTTGTACACATCCGATTGCAGCCGGGAGATGGCGCATAGTGCGCTGCGTTTGCAACGCGTCCACGATACACGTGTCGCTGGTCCTCGGACGACGCTGCCGCTGACAAGCAACTTGTGTCCGGACCTTCTATGGTTTCGCCGTATACGGCGCCTCGACCGGCCGCGACTGCGGCACAGCTTCCAGGATCAGCTTCAGCGGCTCGGGCGACTCGTCTCCGCCTTTGGCATAACCCATTCGAACGACGACGAGATCGTGCGTCGGGAAGATCCACGTTGCTTGCCCGCCAGAGCCGAACAGGGCATAGGAATCCTCCGGACCAGGCCAGGAATTCGCGCGATTCAACCAGATCAATCCGCCGTACCACGGTCTTCCATCCGCCGCCCAGGCCGGCGCCGCAGTGCGCATGAAACGCACGTAAGACTCTGGCACCAGCGCCTCGCCATTCCAGCGGCCATCCTGCAGCAGAAGGTTCCCGAGTCTGGCCCAATCGCGAGCAGATCCCAGTACCCAGCCGAAGGCGAGCGGCGTGCCAAAGGTGTCGGGCTCGAGCGTCAGCGTCCGTATCCCGACCTTGTCGAAGAGTGCGCGCTGTGCGTAAGAGTAGAAGTCCTGGCCTCGCGCCTCGGCGGCGCGACGGATCAAATAGGTGATGACGACGGTGTCCGAGCCGCGGTAACGACCGACGGTGCCTGCAGGCCACTGCGGCGGACGCGTCAGGACATACCTGGCGACGTCGACGTCGGCGTTGTTGACATAGAAATCATCGATGTAATCCCCGGCCGGATACAACTGCGCATCCATGAAGCCGCGAAAGCGCAATCCGCCCGACATACGCAGGAGATCGGCTATGCGAATGTTCCGCCGAGGGTCTTCAGGCTGTCGCCACTCCGCAATCGGCACTGGTTGCCAAAGGTCGTAGGTGCCATCCGCAACAAGCATTCCCATCAGGATCGCGAGTACGGTTTTGCCCATCGCCCAGCTTTCCAGTGGCGTTTGGGGCGTGATTCCGGGTGCATAGCGCTCGGCGATGATCTTCCCGCGCCACGTGACGACATAGGCCGACGTCATCGCGCCAGGCGGTTCGAAGGCTGCGTCCACCGCCTGCTTGAGCTTGGCCGCGTCAATCTCTGCCGGCAGAGATTCCTGCGGTAGGACCTCGCCTGCAGGCCATGGGCTGCTCGCCGTAGCGGTCAGCGAAGTTGCGGGTTCCTTCGGCACAAAGTGCAAGGTCGCGCCAGATTCGGCGGCCACAACGCACCCCTGCCGGGCGCCGACAAACTCAGCGCTGCGTACGACGCCCTTCGGCGTAGCCACCTCGACCGTCTTCTTGGCGGAGTCGACAACGGGCTTGCCGAGATCCTTGCGGACATTAAAGGGCGGGATGACGCCGGCATTCGCCACGACGAAGTCGGCATCGAGGCCGGAAATGAAAACCCCCGCACACACCACTCGCGCCAATGCAGCCGCGTGATGGCTCATCGGATCACCCGGCGGGGCGACGTATTCGGTGGGGAACTCCAGAGCCTTGGCGCGAGCGACGCGAGCTTCGCGGTTCAGCGGCTCCTTGGGCGGTGAGGCGACCGCCGGCACATAGGCATCGCGGTTTGGAGTTGCGCAGCCGCCTGCCAGCAAGAGAAGGACTGTCGCGTAAGCGCAAAGCTGCCGATTGTTCAGCATGGTCGCTTCTCCCGCCTTTGCTTCTTGTGCGGACCGTCGGGACGCGCTGGCCGAAAGGCTAGCACTGCCACATAGCTGCGTCCAGCGGCAGGCCGTGTCCTGCAACCCATCCGCGGGGGACCTGGGGAATGTCTGCAATGGAAGAAGTGAGGTACGCGACCTGGTGACCGCTCATGGCCGAGTGCGGGCGTCAGTGATCGTCCGCTCCCAGGCAGTTCACGTGAACGACAGCTTTTAGCCGCTTCAATTGGCAGTCGGAGTGGCAGCCGTCGACCCTGTGCCGACGTCCGCTAACCTCAGATCGGCGCCTTACAGCAGTCGGTCAGAGCTGCATCATGGCGGCGCCGAGAGCCGGAACAGGAAGCTTGCGCCAAGTTCGCGCGCGACGCTGGCTATCTAGTCGCCATAACAGTCAACGTTGCAATCTGCTTGAGTAGCTGCTCCGGGTCAAGAGGTTTCGCGAGGAACGCATCGAAGTCGGTGAAGTACCGCCGAACGACCCACTCGGGCATTCCGCTCCCCATGATGATGGGAATACGAGCGGTCTTGATTTCGCTTCGAAGTGCTTTGCCGACGTCAGCACCACTCATGTCCGGCAAGGTGAAGTCAAGCAGGATCACGTCGGGCACATCCTCTTCCGCTCGCTTCAACCCCCTTGCACCGTCCGGCGCGCATTCCGCTCTGTAGCCCTCTAGTTCCAGCAACGCGATGAGCATCTGAGCATGGTCGCAGTTGTCTTCAATAAGAAGAACAGATTTGGACCGGGGCGCAGACATTGAAAAATTCTAGGCGCGTGCCGGGGCTGCACTGCGCTGCTGTGCAACGCAAGGCGCCTATTGACGCTCTGCTCGACGTCGTCCTACAAGACGACGTCGCATGTTCCTACACAACCGTCCGACTGGCCTCCCGGCGTCCGCTTTGAGTCGCGCCCGTCCGCGACGGGCTGCTATTGGCCGACAACGTCGAATCGCCAGCTTCACGTGCTCGTGTCGATCCGTAGCGGTCTTCGCGTCTGCGAGAAGCGGTCTTAGAGTGACCGCAAAATCACCCGATCAACGCTCAGTTGTCTTTGCGAGAAGATTCGCGTCGCTACAAAGACACACGCTCGGCAACCTCACCCGGAACGCGACCGGATCCAGGAGTTCCTATGACGCCCACGCAAAGCGACACAGCTTCCAGGGGTGTGGCGGTCGCGGTAGTAACCAATAACAAGGACCCCGACAAGCTTTGCCGGGTCAAGGTGCGCTATCCGTGGCACGACGAAGCGACCAAGAGCTACTGGGCGCGCCTGGCGATGCCGATGGCGGGCAACGACCGCGGTTTGGTGCTCATTCCCGAAGTGGGCGATGAGGTCGTGGTTGGGTTCGAGCGCGGGGATCTTCGCTTCCCCTACGTGCTGGGTGCTCTTTGGAATGGCAACGCCAAACCGCCGGTCGCCAACTCCAATGGCAAGAACGACCACCGGATCCTCAAGTCGCGCAAGGGGCACAAGCTGATATTCGATGACGGCCCACGTGGTGCCGTCGAGGTCGTGCATGTCGATGGCCGGCGGGTCGTGCTCGACGACAATGGCATCCGCATCGAGGACGCAGCCGGGAACCAGGTCAGGATCGAGAGTGCCAGCGGCATGATCAGCATCCAGGCGAACGGAGCACTGACGATCAAGGCGGCGACGATCTCGATCGAAGCGGCCGGCACAATGGATCTCAAAGCCGGCGGAACGCTCACCGTTCGCGGCAGCGTAGTGAACATCAACTGAGCGCCATGGGACGGCCGGCCGCCCGCGTGGGGGACATGACCAACCACGGCACGCCGCTGGGCCCGGGTCCGGGTTGTCCAACCGTCTTGATCGCCGGCCTGCCTGCGTGGCGAGTCGCCAGCGATGTTCACGCTTGCCCCCTTGCCGACGGTTTGCGAGCGCATGTCGGCGGCACCGTGGCCGTCGGCAGTACCACGGTCACCATCGGCGGCATGCCGGCCGCGCGCCAACGCGATCTGATTGTCGAATCTGCTGGAGCCAATGAGATCACCGGCGGCGCGACTACTGTGCTCATTGGTTGACAAGTGAGCAACCTGCGCGCGACACGAGCGTCAGCTACCCGAGCGGCAACGGGAACGGCAGGTCTCAAGCAAGGAGATTTGAGGCGACGCAGCCGGCTATCACCCAAAGCCGACATCAGCGTGCGCGGCAAGCGGACATCAGAATGCGGCACCATCCACGGCCTGGCGACGCCGATCGATGTCTTCGAGGCGATCGCGGGGAATTCCTCGATGAAGGTGAAGCCCTGACCATCGGTGAGATGCACACTACCGCACCGCTGGCGGAAAAATGGAAGCCCGCAATGAAGCGCATCGCGCTCTTTCTCCTCACCAACCTCGCCGTCGTGGTGGTGCTGTCGGTCGTGCTGAAGGTGTTTGGCATCGATCGCGCGATGGCGCAAGAGGGCTTGAACCTCGGGCCGTTGCTCGCGTTCTCGGCTGTCTTCGGCTTCGGCGGCGCGATCATCTCGCTACTCATTTCGAAGCCGGTGGCCAAATGGTCCACGGGCGCGCAGGTCGTCAATGGCAGCGAGGGTTCGACTCAAGCGTGGCTCGTCGAAACGGTGCAGCGGCTCGCGCAGCGTGCCAACATCGGCATGCCCGAGGTGGCGATATACGAAGGCGAGCCGAACGCCTTCGCGACCGGTGCGTTCAAGAACTCAGCGCTGGTTGCCGTCTCGACCGGATTGCTGCAATCGATGAGCCAGGAGGAAGTCGAGGCAGTACTCGGCCACGAAGTCGCGCACGTCGCGAATGGCGACATGGTGACGTTGACCCTCATCCAGGGCGTGCTCAACACGTTCGTCATCTTCCTGGCGCGCATCGTGGGTACGATCGTCGACCGCACCGTTTTCCGCAGCGAGCGCGGCGTGGGTCCCGGCTACTACATCACCGTCTTCGTACTGGAGATCGTTTTCGCGGTCCTCGCGTCGATCATCGTCGCGTGGTTCTCGCGCCGGCGCGAATTCCGGGCCGATCGTGGCTCGGCCGAGTACCTCGGTTCGTCGCGGCCGATGGCGAACGCCCTCGCTCGCCTGGGTGGTGTCCCCTCGGGTGCGCTCCCGCAAGCAATGCGCGCAATGGGCATCACCGACCGTCCGTCGTGGATGGCACTGTTCTCGAGCCACCCGCCGATAGAGCAGCGGATCGCGGCGCTTCAGGCGCTCGGTCGCTGACCGCCATCGGCGAAGCGGTATTCAATCAGAATGTTCTTGCCGGGCGTGTAACCCCTCTCGACCAGACCTTGCTCGAATGCGTCGATGTAAGCCTGGGGAGGTCGGGTTGTTCGCAGGAACCCGATCCGCGGAACTTTCGTCGGCTTGGCGGCAGCGACGAGCGTCAGGCCAAGGACGCTAGCCCCGAGCCAACCAATGGCGATTCTGCGCTTCATCACTGTGTCCCCAAATGGACGATCGCATCGTCCGCAATTCTATGCCTCCACAGTGTTTCGATCGTCGCCGCAGGGTGCCAGCGCGTCGCCGATGAGAAGCGTTGTCGAGTGGCGCCTAACGTGAGATGGGCTGCACCGGCATACCGCCGACGTGCAGCCTAATACGGCGAAGCCATTCACCACAACTGGTCGCGTTTCTCCTCTCAGAAACACCCTTCTGGAGGGCCTGCCGACATTCGCGGACTTCGCCGAACGGCTATGAGTGATCACTCGCCGCGAGTTACTGAATCAGGTCGTCCGCGTACGCCAACACCGACTGGGGAATCGCGAGGCCTAGTGCCTTCGCCGTTTTCAGGTTGATCACCAGCTCGAACTTGGTCGGCTGCTCGACCGGCAGGTCGCTGGGCTTCGCACCCTTGAGAATCTTGTCCACGTACGTAGCGGCGCGCCGATTCAAATCAGCAAGGCTGGCTCCATAAGCCATAAGGCCCCCGGCATCGACATATTCCCTGAACTGGAACACCGCCGGTAGTCGATTCTTCCTCGCCAAGTCCGCTAGGCGTCTTCGCTCGTTGTTGAACATGTTGCTTGGTAACACCATCACAGCATCCGCGCGCGCCGTGTTCATCTCGTGAAACGCCCGGTCAAAGTCGGCGGTCCCTGGTGCGTCAATGATTTGCAACCGCATCGCCAGCGCCCGCGCCGCAACTTCTGCCTCCTTCAACATGTCCTTTTGCAAGCGTCCGCCCGTGCCACCTGAATGCCAGAGGACGGCGATCCGACTGACCCCGGGCACGGCGTGCTTGAGCTGCTCCAGGCACTTGCCGACAAGCTCTGGGTTAAGGCCGGACAGCCCTGTGACATTGCCGCCCGGCCGCGCGAGGCTGGTGACGAGCCCGCTCCCGACCGGATCGCCGACACCAGCGAAGACAATCGGGATGGTCTTGGTCGCTTGCTTCGCGGCCTCGGCGGCTGGTGTGGGGGGAGCCACGATGACCTTGACTTTGAGCGCAACCAGTTCTGCCGCAAGCGCGGGGAACTGGTCGAGTTTCCCCTCGGCGAATCGGTACTCAATAACGAGGTTGCGACCCTCGACGTATCCGAGGTCACCTAGTCCCTGCACGAAGGCGTCTCGCAGGTGGCCGAGAGCGGTCTGGCTGTTCGCCAGAAAGCCTATCCGGGTGATCCCGGCCGCCTGCTGAGCGTCGACCAACGGTGCGGCGATCAGTGCGCCGGCGGTGATCAAGAAGCTCCTGCGCTGGATGAAGCCCATCCTCTTCGTCCCCGCGATCAACCGCCAAGAAGTCTACGCTGATCAAGGGTACTGTCGGTTCATGTGAAAGCGAACGGCTGGTCTGGGTAACTGCGGTAGAGCTGCTTCTGGCCGAGAGTGTGAATTCCGTAAGCTCGCCGGAAGCGGCCACCTATGAAACGAGCCATCCCCGCAAAGGGCAGCTCGCGGGCAACTTCATCAATGGGCGCTCTCGGTCCAGAAGCGGCCTTCGACGAACGGCCGCTTCCCCGCGTTGCGACGGGCTGAATCACCCCCGCTTACTTCAGATTAAACGCCGTCAGATCCGCCGAGGCTTCGCGCCTTCTCTGTCAAAGGCGCCTGCGCTGCCCTGGCTTCCTAGCACAGCTCTCTGTACCTTCCCTGTTGCCGTCTTAGGGAGCGACTCGACGAATCGTACGAACCTCGGTTGCGCGAATCGCGGAAGAGATGAGTCGGCGTGCGCTAAAACAGATTTCTCGTCGAGCTCAGCAGAAGCTGTCTTTACGATCGCCAGCGTCACCTCATCTTCAGCACCCGGCGAAGGTGAGGGAACGGCATACGCCGCGACCTCCTGGACTCCAGCAAGCTGAAGGATGACTGCTTCCACTTCGCTGGCGCAGATGTTCTCCGCGCGGCGCCTGATGCAGTCTTTGAGGCGGTCGACGAAGACAAGCAGTCCAGCAGCGTCAACGATGCCCGCATCACCTGTGTGGAACCACAGATTTCGCCAAGCCTCCACGGTCTTGTCAGGCATTCCGTAGTAGCCCGCCATGAACGCGCCGGCAATCTTCTGCCGCACAAGGATATTGGCCGATTGCAGTCAGTGGGAATGGATGCAGCTGAGCTGCTCGCGAAGTCAGTCCCTGACGCAGGGTTGTCCGCGGTGTTTTAGCTCGGGTCGACCCTAAGGATGGGGATTCCCACGCGAGGGGTTCCCGATACGATGCCGCTGCGCAGAGTCACTGCTCTGTCGCTGAAGGTTCGAAGCGATGGCGTTTGACGGCGACTACAGCAACCGCAAGGGGTTCGACTCGGCGTTCCTGCGCCCAGGCAAGCAGGATGGCCAGGTCTTCCTGCCGCAGTTGAGTCCGGCGCTGGCGAAGAAGGCATCGCCCCTGATCGCCAATCCGAAGGACAACGTCCTCTCCTACCGGCACTTCAGCGTCGTCATGCACAAGGCGCGCCGCTTCGCGATTTACAGCGCAGCCAACGTCGACTTCAGCGGCCGCTTCCAGCTGACCCGTCCCAAGGACGTCTGGCGCTTCGATCCCCGCATCGCTCCTGAAGCGCAGGTCGGCGAAGCGTTCTACGAGAACAATCAGTTCGACCGCGGCCACCTGACCCGGCGAGAAGACCAGGAATACGGGGCGACGCAGTCCAACGCGCTCGACGCCGCCGCGGACACTTGCCACTGGAGCAACTGCACGCCCCAGCATGCCAGATTCAATGAAGGGCGCGAGCTCTGGCAAGGGATCGAACGGCACATCCTCGAGAATGCTGTCGCCAAGGACAACTTCAAGGCACAAGTGATCACGGGGCCCGTCTTCGAGCCCAAGGATCCAGCGCTACCGGGCTTCGCAGAGACGCCCTACCCTCTTCGGTACTGGAAAGTAGTTGCCGCCATCAACGCGTCGGGCAAGCTCTTCGCGACGGCGTACGTCCTCGACCAGCGTCAGACGATCGCCGAATTCGGCCTGCGCGGCGCGCCAGAATTGCCTTTCACGCCCTACAAGACCTTTCAGACGACGATTGCCGCTATCGAGAAGCTGTCGCAGTTGACCTTCACGGGGACGAAGGGAGCAAGCCGGATGAGTCTGAGCGCCTTCGACCCGCTAACCCAGCTTAGAGAGAGGCCGCGCCTCGGCCAGCGATCCACCCGAGGACCGGCGGGGCAAGAGCCGACAGTGCCGCTCACGCGCCTCGACCAAATCGTTCTCGCGGCCTAGTCAACGTCTCGCGGTGTCGACTCGCGCCGCAGGTCGTGCAGGACGGCAGGAGGCGTCCGCTCGACGCAGAAGCTAGGTGTTGTCCTTGACAGTCTTGGTTGTGCCGTTCTCCTTCACGCTGGCAATGCCGCTCTCACGAGAAGGCTCACTCGAATACATTTGACTCGTACCGATGACTTGATGGTTGGCAGCCTTCAGGTTGAAGAATGCCTTGCCATTCGACGAGGTCTTACGCTCGTACCTGGAGTCCTCGGAACAGTTCGCTTGCACCGAAGCGATGCCCCCTTCAGCCGACCCCTTGGCCGCGTACTGCTCGCTACTGAGAATCGCTTCTCCGTTTCCTGCCTTCAATACGAAGCGAAACTGACCATCAGAGCTCTTGCTGAGTTCGAACCATCCGGCCATTGCGTTCTCCTTCCATGGGTTGCGCGCCTATCGCGCTCTGGCGGTGCCTGACGCCTGACCGAAGTCTACGGCGACCCGTAGCACTTCGCAGCCTCGACAGTTACGCCCATCAGGCGCCTCGCACATCAGGAGATGTCCCCACTTCGCACGACCGCTGAGCGATTTACAACGACTTCGCATGGGTCGGCCATGTCATCTCGGGAGCGTTGAATGAACATCGCGAAACCCCTTGTCGCCAGCCTGCTACTGCTGTGCATTGCGCAGGAAGCGTTGGCGGACAAGACCTACATCCTCGCCACCGGCCGGCGAGATCCGCGCATCTATGCAATCGATCTGAGTCTGGCCCTGCAGCCGGCGAACGATAAGACGCCGAACGCGATCGTCAGCCGCTCGAAAGTCGCCCTCGACCGGCTCGACGGCAGGCCCCTAGGTGACCCAGGAAACATCGTCATCAGTGAGGACCGGCGGACAGCCTACGTCGTCAACCACCACGGCGCCATCGATAACGCCGAATTCCTTCAGCACGGTGGCCGCGGAAACATCGCGGTCATGAACGTCGCGAAGATGACGAAGCCGAAGAGCGACGATACGGCCGATGCGCTGGAACAGAGCTTCGATTCCGGCTACTTCGGGGCACTGGGGCTGGTGCTGCTGAAGGACACCTTCGTCATTGGCCATGCCGAGAGTCACCTGACCGAGGACGGCGGCAATCGCGTCACCTTCGTCGACCGAAAGACCGGCAGCCTGCGCGGTTCGGTCGAATTGGCGGTGGGGCGCACCGGTGTCAGTTGTCCCATCTTCCCGGTGCCGCTTGTGTCACCCAGCGGCCCACCCACGTTCGCGAACCCCTTCTTCCAGCCCAACGGCACTTATTCGCCGGTTCCCTTGCTGTCGCCGCATTCTGCATGGGGCTGCTTCCCTGATACGAACGGCATCACGGTGGGTCGCGGCAGCGATGGCAAGCGGTACCTGTTCACCGCGAACGGTGGCACCGAGGATGTTTCGGTGATCGACCTGGAGGCTGCCCTTGCCGGCAACAAGACGCCCGAGATCGTTCGCGTCCCAGTGCAGACTGGCCCGTTCGGGATCACGACCAGTCCCGACGGTCGCTGGGTGGTTTCGGCGAATCGCGAAAGCCAGAAGGTGGCATTCGAAGGCAACACCATATCCGTCATCAACGTCGATCTAGCGGCGGCCGGCCACACAACGGCCGAAGTGGCGCGGATCCGTGTGGGCACCGATGACCCGAGCGTCCAGACCCGGCCCTTCCTCCCTTCGTTCACGCCGGACGGCAGGCAGATCGTTGTCCCGAACTTTCGCGCGAACAATGTTTCCATCGTCGATTTCGCCACGAAGACCGAAGTCGCTCGCATCGCGCTCACGCGGCCGGTCGATCCCGATGGAGTTGTACGGCCGGCGCGGCCGAAAGGCTCGGCGGTAACGTCCGATGGTCGGTACGCCGTCATCTCGGGGGGCGCACGCCTGAATCAGTTCCCGGCCAGCGGGACGGTGTGGGTCATCGACTTGAGGTCGCACCAGGTCGTCGCAACGGTCACCGGTGTGGGCAACGATCCTTACGGGCTGGCG
>Ga0207658_10003902_pt1 | contig 10487 bp, 5 predicted proteins | sample KBSS33metaG_FD_184322 | JGI IMG/M metagenome (GOLD analysis project Ga0207658, IMG submission 184322) | Switchgrass rhizosphere microbial communities from Kellogg Biological Station, Michigan, USA - KBS S3-3 metaG (SPAdes) (version 2) | ecosystem: Host-associated > Plants > Roots > Rhizosphere >...
CATCCTCACCTCGGCGAAGGACACCTTCTTCGCCGGCGGTGACCTAAACATCCTTGTCGACGTGGACGAAAACGGTGCCGAAGAGTTCTTCAAGGACCTTGAGGCCACCAAGGGACAACTGCGGCGCCTTGAAACTCTTGGCAAGCCTGTTGTTGCTGCACTCAACGGCGCGGCACTCGGCGGTGGCCTGGAGATCGCACTGGCCGCTCACCACCGCGTCGCGCTGGAGAACCCGAAGTCGCAGTTCGGTTTCCCCGAGGTGACGCTGGGTCTGCTCCCCGGCGCCGGTGGCGTTGCGCGCACCACGCGCATGCTCGGTATCCAGGATGCCTTGATGAAGCTGCTCCTGCAGGGCCAGCGCCTCAAGCTAGCGCAAGCTGTCGAGATCGGCCTGATCGACGAGACCGCCGCCACGCCGGAGGAAATGATCACCAAGGCCAAGGAATGGATCAAGGCCAACCCTGAGTCGATTCAGCCGTGGGACGTCAAGGGCTACCGGATCCCCGGTGGGACGCCTGCTACGCCGAAGTTCGCGGCGATGCTGCCGGCATTCCCGGCCAACCTGCGTAAGCAGCTCAAGGGTGCGCCCATGCCCGCACCGCACCACATTCTCTGTGCTTCGGTCGAAGGTGCACAGGTCGACATCGATACGGCATTGCGTATCGAGAGCCGTTACTTCACCGATCTGGTTACCGGCCAGGTCGCGAAGAACATGATCAAGGCGTTCTGGTTCGACCTCAACTCGATCAACGCCGGCGGTAGCCGCCCGGACGGCCAGCCCAAGCGCAATGCCACCAAGGTCGCGGTGCTCGGCGCAGGCATGATGGGCGCCGGAATCGCCTACGTCAGCGCACGAAACGGTATCGACGTCGTGCTACGTGACGTCAGCCTCGACGCTGCTGAGCGTGGCAAGGACTACTCACGCAAGATCCTCGACAAGGCCGTCGAGCGCGGCAAGCTCACCGCTGACAAGCGCGACGAGGTCCTCGCCCGGATCACCGCCACCGCAGATGTCGCCGATCTCGCCGGCTGCGACTTCGTCGTCGAAGCGGTCTTCGAAAACGTCGAGCTCAAGCACAAGGTCTTCGCCGAGATCGAGCCGATTGTGGCCGCGGATGCGCTGCTCGGATCGAACACCTCCACTCTGCCGATCACTAGCCTCGCTGAGGGTGTCAACCGCAAGGAAGACTTCGTCGGCGTGCACTTCTTCTCTCCCGTGGACAAGATGCCGCTGGTCGAGCTGATCCGCGGCGAGAAGACGTCAGATGCCGCACTAGCCCGTGCGCTCGACTACGTCGCGCAGATCAAGAAGACCCCGATCGTCGTCAATGACAGCCGTGGATTCTTCACCAGCCGCGTTATCAGCCACTTCTGCAACGAAGCACTGAACATGGTCGCCGAAGGCGTGCACCCGAACACCATCGAACAGGCCGCGACGCAGGCCGGCTATCCAGTCGGGCCGCTGCAGCTCATCGATGAGCTCAACATGGAGCTCATGGTCAAGATCCGCAACGAAACACGGAAGGCCTTCGAAGCTGAAGGTCGTCAGATCCCAGTGCAGGACGGCGAAGCGATCCTCGACAAGATGATCGAACTCGGTCGCCCGGGACGTCTGCGCGGTGCAGGGTTCTTCGCTTACGACGAGGCAGGCAAGCGTACGGGTCTCTGGGATGGCCTGGCCGCGACCTTCCCGGTTGTGGGTGATCCTGCTGAAGCTGATCTGAAGGAACTGCAGGAACGTTTCCTCTTCGCTGAAGCCGTCGATTCGGCGCGCTGCCTGGAAGAGAACGTCCTTACTTCTGTGGCTGATGCCAACATCGGCTCCATCATGGGTATCGGCTTCCCGCCGTGGACCGGTGGCGTACTGCAGTACATCAACGGCTACCCGGGCGGCGTCAAGGGATTCGTTGCCCGTGCCGATGAACTCACCGAGAAGTACGGCGAGCGGTTCGCCCCGAACCCGCTGCTTCGCAAGAAGGCCGACAACGGCGAAACGTTCTGATCGGAAGTTGCCGTGCCGCTAGAACGCACTCTGTTCAACGACGAACATGAGGCTTTTCGTGCGACGTGCCGGGAGTTCGTCTCCCGGCACGTCACCCCACACAACGCCCGCTGGGCCGAGGCCGGTCAGGTAGACCGTGAGCTGTGGCACGCCGCTGGCGCGCAGGGATTACTCGGCACGGCGATCGAGGAGCAGTACGGCGGCGGCGGCAATCCGGACTTCCGGTTCAACGTCGTCCTCGACGAAGAGCTCGCGAAAGCTCACGCCGCCGGGCCAGGTTTCCCGGTACACAACGACCTGATCATCCCGTACCTGGAACGCCTCGCCACGGAGGAACAGAAGCAGCGCTGGTTCCCTGGCATGTGCAGTGGCGACATCATCGCCGCCATAGCCATGACCGAGCCAGGCACCGGCAGTGACCTGCAGTCCATTCGCACGTCGGCGGCGCGCGATGGTGATTTCTATGTCTTGAACGGCCAGAAAACCTTTATTTCTAACGGAATCATGGCCGACATTGTGATCGTCGCCGCGCGCACCACCAGCGAGAACGGCGACGAAGGCCTGTCGCTGATCGTCGTCGAACGCGGCACTGACGGTTTCGAACGTGGCCGCAACCTCGACAAGATCGGCCTAAAGGCACAGGACACCGCAGAGTTGTTCTTCAACGATGCCCGGGTGCCGGTGGCGAATCTCTTGGGCAAAGAAGGCGAAGGCTTTCTCTACCTCGTTCAGAACCTGGTACGGGAACGCATGACCATCGCCGTCGTCGCTGTGGCTGCCGCGGAGACCGCACTAGACCTGACGATGAAGTACTGCAAGGAGCGGACCGCCTTCGGGCGGCCGATCGGTTCGTTCCAGCACAACCGATTCCTTATCGCCGAACTCGCTACCGAGGTACAGATCGCCCGTACTTTTGTGGATCGTTGCATCGTCGATCACGTCGAAGACAAGCTCGACATCCCCACCGCCGCCATGGCGAAGTGGTGGACAACTGAGCTACAGAACCGAGTGGTAGATCGCTGCCTACAACTGCACGGTGGCTACGGCTTTATGAGCGAATACCCAATCAGTCAGGCGTTCCTCGACTCTCGCGTGCAGACCATCTACGGCGGCACTACCGAAATCATGAAGGAGATCATCGGTCGGAGTCTCGGCTTCTGATGGGACCTCTGCATGGTGTGAAGATCGTCGAAATGCCTGCGATCGGTCCGGTGCCGTTCCTCGGCATGCTGCTCGCCGATCTCGGTGCCGACATCATTCGGATCGACCGGCTCAGCCTCGACAATCCGTTAGCTTCCGGAGTAGTCGGACCCTTCGGGCCGATGGGGCGCGGGCGGCGCTCGCTACCTCTCGATCTGCGTGCCCCCGGCGCCGCTGAGGCAGCGCTCGCCATCATCGCTGAGGCAGACCTGCTCATCGAAGGGTTCCGTCCCGGCGTCATGGAGCGTCTCGGTTTGGGGCCCGACGTCGCGCTCGCGCGCAATCCGAAGCTTGTCTACGGCCGAATGACGGGCTGGGGGCAGCAGGGTCCACTGTCGGCACGCGCAGGCCATGACATCAACTACCTGGCTGTATCAGGGCTGTTGAACGGTATCGGCCAGGCGGGCGAACGCCCAGTACCTGCAGGCAATTACATCGCCGACCTCGGCGGCGGCGCGATGATGCTCGCCGTCGGTCTCCTCGCCGCACTGCATGCAGCTCGTGAGAGCGGCACGGGACAGGTCATTGACGCGGCCATGACCGAAGGTGCCGCCTATATCGGCACGTTCACAGCAATCATGTCGGCGAGCGGGATGTGGAGCCAGAGCCGCGGCGTAAACATGCTCGACGGTGGCGCACCGAACTACCGCTGCTACGAATGCTCCGATGGAAAGTACGTAGCAGTCGGCGCGTTGGAGCCGCAATTCTGGAAGGCCCTCGTCGAAACGCTGGACCTTGACCCAGCCACGATCGGATCCCCTTACGACTCAAGGGATTGGCCTAAGCTGACCAAAATCTTGATCGCAACGTTTGCCTCGCGAGGCCGTGACGAGTGGGACAAGCTCTTTCAGGACAAGGACGCCTGCGTCAGCCCGGTCCTCGATATGGACGAGGCTCCGTCCTACCCGCACAACGTCGCACGAGGTTCGCACGTGAAGGTCGACGACATCACTGTCGCAGGCCCGGTCCCCCGATTCTCTGAATCAGTCACCACTCTCGCCGAGCCCACTCGTTCCACGCCGGACTCGGCAGAGACGCTCTTACGCGCGCACGGTGTGCCGACAGAACAGATCGACGCGCTGCGCGCCGCGGGCGCTATTCACTAAGCGAAACGCCGAGGCGCTAAGCGAAACGCTGAAGAGCACGTTCGATCAACCGATCGACCAGCTCTGGGTACTCGATCCCTGTTGCCCCCCACATGCGCGGGTACATGGAGATCGGAGTGAAGCCCGGCATGGTGTTGACTTCGTTGACGATGACGGATGAGTCCGTCACGAAGAAGTCCACGCGCGCCAGACCGGCGCAGTCCAGCGCCGTGAAGCTTCGGCAGGCGGCCTCGCGAACCTGTTCAGTCAGTTCAGGCGATAGCACTGCCGGAACATCGAATTCGCAGGCGTCGTCGAGATACTTAGCGTCGAAGTCGTACCAATCCTGCTGCGGCGAAAGACGAATCTCCGCCGGCAGGCTCGCCATCGGCAGACCATCACGTCCTTCGAGAACGCCGCACTCGATCTCACGGCCCACCACAGCCGCCTCGATCAGCACCTTGCTGTCATGTTCGAAGGCGAAGGCGACAGCATCCGGCAGACGATCGAGATCCGTCACCTTGGTGATGCCGAGGCTTGAGCCGGCACGGGCGGGCTTGACGAAAAGAGGTAGCCCTAAAGCGCGGATCTCCGCAGTGTCGAGGTCGGCGTCCTTGCGACGCACGACCACCATCTGGCCAACATCAAGACCCTCAGCGGCGAGGAGTTTCTTGGTGAACTCCTTGTCCATTCCGACGGCGCTGGCAAGCACCCCGGAGCCGACGTAGGGCGTTCCCGCCATCTCCAACAATCCTTGGATGGTGCCGTCCTCACCGAAACGTCCATGCAGGACAGGGAAAACGACGTCTACCGATTCAAGGAGATCAACGGCCTTGTCAGGCTCGACGTGAAACATTCCCTCCACAGTCGGATCACCCGCCATCACAACGGGCCTGCCCGCGCTGACCTGAGGAAGGCTCCGTTCGGAAATCCTTAACGATTCCGGATCGACGTCCGTGAGTAGCCAGCGGCCGTCGGAGGTGATGCCGATCGGCACGACTTCGTAGCGCTGAGGATCGAGGGCGCGAATCACGCTCGAGGCTGATACCGCCGAGATACCGTGCTCTGTGCTGCGACCGCCGTAGATCACGGCGACCCTGGTACGTCGAGTCAATTACCCCATCTCGCTCTTCATCGATCGCGACATCAGCACGCGCATCAGGCCGGCCGGACTCAGCCCCCCGTAGCAGACCGCCTCCACCGCCTCGGTGATCGGCACCTCCACGTCATGGCGCTGGGCAAGTTCCAGTATCGAGTGGCACGACTTCACGCCTTCGGCGACCTGTCCGTGGGTCGCCTCCTGCGCCTGCTCCAGCGTCTCTCCGCGGCCCAGGCGCTCTCCGAAGGTGCGGTTACGAGACAGCTTCGACGAACACGTTGCGACGAGATCACCGAGGCCGGCCAGGCCCGCGAACGTCATCGGATTGGCGCCGAGCGCCACGCCCAGACGCGCCGTCTCAGCGAGGCCGCGGGTAATGATCGAACTCAGCGTGTTGTCGCCGAACCCCATCCCCTGCCCCATGCCGCAGGCCAGCGCGATGACGTTCTTCAATGCCCCAGCCACCTCACAGCCCACGACGTCGCTGTTGGTGTACGGGCGGAAGTACTGGGTCGCCGTGGCGTTCTGAAGCTGCTCCGCCCGGTCAGGATTAATGCTCGCGATCACCGTCGCGGTCGGCTGTTCCTGAGCAATCTCGCGCGCAAGATTCGGCCCGGTCACGACCGCGATCCGATCCGCTGCCACCTCGCCGACCTCTTCGATGACCTCGCTCATGCGCTTCGAAGTGCCGAGTTCGACGCCCTTCATCAGGCTCACCAGCGTGGCGTCGGGATCGATCCACTTTGCCCAGCCAGTGAGGTTCTCACGAAGCTTCTGCGACGGGATGGCGATCGCGACGATCTCCGCCCCCTGCAGCGCGGCACGATAGTCGTCATAGCCGATGATCTTGCCCGGCAGTGTGACACCGTTGAGGTAGCGGTTGTTCTGATGGACGTCGTTAATTTCGTCGCTGACCTGTTTGTCACGCGCCCACAGCCGCACGTCGCAGCCCGCGTCAGCCAGGACCTTCGCGAACGCCGTCCCCCAGGAGCCAGCACCCAGCACCGTCGCGTTAACTGTCATGCAATGCCACCTACCGCCGTCACACCATCTAAAGCCCAGCCCAACAGCAGGTGACTCACGTATGAACGCCTCCTCCGCGAACCGCCTTCCGGGCCGAGCATCAGCCTAGTTTGCACGACCAGTCCCGCCCTTGAATCGCCGGTACCGCCACGGCATATATCCGCGGTAACAAATGGTTCATACACTCGTTCAATGGCCGTCCACGCAGGAATAACGCATCGAACCCGTTATCAGTTCGACAGAGGCGTCACCCTTGGTCCACACACGGTCCGTCTGCGCCCCGCGCCGCACTGCCGCACGCCGATCGCGAACTACACGCTGCACGTGGGGCCCGGACGACATTTCCTCAACTGGCAGCAAGACCCTTTCGGCAACCATGTGGCCCGCATCGTCGTCCCTGAACCGGTGACCGAGCTCGACATCACGGTCACGCTCACCGCCGACATGACGGTCATCAACCCGTTCGATTTCTTCGTTGAGGACTACGCGGAGAGCTACCCCTTCACCTACTCACCGGTGCTGGCCGACGAATTGTCCACATTTCGTCGGCGCGTCCGCGAAGACGGTAGCGACCAGATCTCGCCTGCATTGGCCGAATGGCTGCACAAGTACGCAGGTGACCGCGGGGAGCCGGTCAACAGCGTTGCCTACCTAGGTGCGTTAGCGAGCAGCGTCGCGGAGACCGTCAAATACAGCACTCGGATGGAGCATGGAGTCCTTACCCCGGAGGAGACGCTGCTGCGTGGGGTCGGATCCTGCCGCGACAGCGCATGGCTACTAGTGGCAGCGTTACGCGAACTCGGCTTAGCCGCTCGGTTCGTCTCCGGCTATCTGATTCAGCTTGCTCCGGACAGGCCTGCCACCCCCGATACCGCTGGCTTCGCGGTGGAGACGGGCCCGCACGGCGAGGATTTCACCGATCTCCATGCCTGGGCCGAGGTCTACCTCCCCGGCGCTGGTTGGATCGGACTGGACGCGACAAGTGGGCTTTTCGCCGGCGAAGGTCACATTCCGCTCTCAGCCACGCCCTCGCCGTCGCAGTCCGCGCCGATCTCAGGCACCGTCGGTTCCTGCGAAACAACCATGACGTTCACCAACGAGATTCGACGCATTCACCAGACGCCACGGGTGACGAAGCCCTACACCGAGGACCAGTGGCAGAACATCCTCGATGTCGGCGAGCAGATCGATACCCGCCTCACCGAACAGGATGTCCGGCTGACGATGGGCGGCGAACCCACCTTCGTCTCCGTTGAGGACATGGACTCGCCGCAGTGGAATGTTGCTGCCGACGGTGAGGAGAAACGGGCCTTGGCGATCGCGCTGGCCGATCGCCTCAAAGCCCATTACGCACCCAACGGGGTGGTCCACCACGGCCAAGGCAAGTGGTACCCCGGCGAGCCACTGCCCCGTTGGCAGATCGCCCTGACCTGGCGCACCGACGGTGTACCGCTGTGGCGGGAGGCCAAGCTCCTCGACAACCCGTGGGGCGAGGCAGCCTTCGACCCCGCGGACGGCGACGCACTGGCCCACCGCTGTCTGCTCAGCGTTGCTGGCAAGCTCGGGATCGATCCCGCGTTCGTCCTGCCCGCCTACGAAGATCGTCTTCAGGAAGTGGTCGCGCAGGCACTGGAGCCCGTCGAGGACGACTTCCCGCTCGACATCGATCCCTCAGCACCGCGTAGTCGGCTAACCGAACAGCAGTTCATCGATGCCATCGACGCTCGTGAGCACACGCCAACAGGCTGGGTCTTACCGCTGCATCGCACCGAAGCCGACGACGCATGGGGCACGGTGCGATGGCGTACGCGACGCCAGCATCTTGTACTGGTGCCAGGCAAATCACCGATGGGGCTACGCCTACCGTTGGCCTCGCTGCTACGTAATCCACCGCCCCCACGCCCCGAGCGTGACCCGTTCTTCGATACCGCGGATCTCCCCGACCCCGCCGAGGTCTTCGGCACGGCGGAGGTGAGCGAGATAGGCAAGGCTCCCACCACAGCGCTGTGCGTCGAGGCACGCGAAGGGCATCTGTTCGTCTTCTTGCCGCCGCTGCCAGAGATCCGAAGCGCAATCATGCTGCTCAGACTCATCGAATCCACCGCCGATGAGATGCACGTGCCTGTGGTTATTGAGGGATATCCCGTGCCCGCCTCCACCAAGACGCAGACCTTGACCGTGACGCCCGACCCTGGGGTGATTGAGGTGAACGTCCAGCCAGCCGCATCGTGGCCTGAGTTCCTGGAGATCAACTCGACCTTGCACGAGGCCGCGCGTGCTGTCGGTCTTGGAGCCGAAAAGTTCGCACTCGACGGGTCGCATCACGGCACAGGTGGCGGCAGCCACATCACCCTCGGCGGTCCGTCGCCTGCCGACAGCCCGCTGCTGCGCCGCCCCGATCTACTCATCAGCTTGCTGACCTTCTGGCAGCACCATCCCTCGCTGTCGTACCTGTTCTCCGGAAAGTTCATCGGCCCGACAAGTCAGGCGCCGCGTATCGACGAAGCACGCCACGACACCCTGTATGAGATCGAGACAGCTTTCGCCCAACTGCGTCTACTCAAAGATGACGCTCGACCGTGGGTTGTAGACCGCGCATTGCGGCACCTGCTCACCGACCTCACGGGGAATACTCACCGTTCCGAGTTCTGCATCGATAAGCTCTTCAGCCCGGACTCGCCACGCGGACGCCTAGGTCTGCTGGAACTGCGCGGCTTCGAAATGCCGCCGCACGAGCAGATGGCTGCCGTACAAGCCTTGCTTGTGCGGGCACTGGTGAGCCGTTTCTGGAACGAGCCGTACACCGGCGATCTGGTGCGCTGGGGCACAAGGCTGCACGATCAGTTCCTGCTGCCCGCCTACGTCGATGCCGATATCGCTGACGTCGTGGCAGATCTCCGCATGCACGGAATCGCGTTCGATCCCGGCTGGATGAAGCCGTTCCTAGAGTTCCGGTTTCCTACATTGGCGACCATGCCTGCCGGCCCCGTCACCTTCGAGCTGCGTTCGGCATTGGAGCCGTGGAACGTCCTCGGCGAAGAAGCTACCGGCAGTGGCACTGCACGCTACGTGGACTCCTCCGTCGAGCGACTCCAGGTGGCGTTGGCAGGTGCGGTGGCGGGGCGGCACATCGTCACGTGCAATGGCGCGACCGTGCCGCTGCGCACCGCCCCTGCCAACGCCATCGCGACGGCGGAGTCCGGTGCGCTTGTCGGCGGGCTTCGGTTTAAGGCCTGGGCGCCACCATCGGCGCTGCACCCGAGCATCGGTGTGCAGTCACCTTTGGTTTTCCAGGTGATCGATACGTGGACTCAAGCTGTACTCGCCAGCTGCACCTACCATGTCGTGCACCCAGGTGGACGCGCGTACGACACCTTTCCGGTAAACGCGAACGAGGCCGAGGCCCGCCGTGCTGCCCGCTTCACGCTCGGCGGCGCACCCAGCACAGCTACCGGCGCGAGAGAACAAATCGATGGCCAAACCCCGTCACCGACGTCGCAGGGTGAGATGCTGTACACCGTGGATCTGCGGCGCACCCTCGGCGCGTGGTGACGGATCGGTGAGCATTCCCGCAGTCCGGCCAGGCGCGCTGCCCGGCGCTTCGTTGATTGATAACTATCCGGTGGCCGCCCAACACTGGGACGAGATGGTCGATCGCGACCACCGGATCAGAGAACCGTGGCGTCAGGCCGGGGCGATCGTTGACCAGCTCGGCCCGGATGGACTTGCCGAGCGCGCGGAGTCGCTCCGACGGCTGCTCGAGGACGACGGTGTCACATATCGCCTGCATGGCTCGGATACCGAGCAGCCGTGGATGCTTGATCCTCTCCCGCTGATCCTCGACGAGGCACAGTGGATCACGCTCGAAGAGTCCTTGGTGCAGCGAGCCGAACTGCTCGACGCGATACTCAGTGACCTCTACGGTGAGCGGCGACTGCTCCGCGATGCTGTGCTCCCGCCGCACGTCATCTATGGCCACTCAGGATTTCTGCGTGAGGTGGACCAGATCCGCATGCAGAGCAGGAGGCAGCTCTTTCTCACCGCGTGCGACCTCGCACGCAACGCCGACGGCGAGCTA
>Ga0207658_10003906_pt1 | contig 10478 bp, 9 predicted proteins | sample KBSS33metaG_FD_184322 | JGI IMG/M metagenome (GOLD analysis project Ga0207658, IMG submission 184322) | Switchgrass rhizosphere microbial communities from Kellogg Biological Station, Michigan, USA - KBS S3-3 metaG (SPAdes) (version 2) | ecosystem: Host-associated > Plants > Roots > Rhizosphere >...
GGCACGCGGACTCGCCGCCCATGTCGAGCACGACCTCGCCCCAGGGATCGACCACTAGGCTGTGGCCGAAGGTGGCGCGGCCATCCTGGTGGCGCCCGACTTGCGCGGCGGCCACGACATACGCGCTTGCCTCCACGGCGCGGGCGCGTTGCAGCAGATGCCAGTGCGCCTGCCCGGTTGGAACGGTGAAGGCCGCGGGAATGGCGATCACATCGCACCGCGCGCGGCCCAGCGCGTCGAACAGGGCCGGGAAGCGGATGTCGTAGCAAATCGCCAGTCCCAGGCGGCCGAGGGGCGTTTCCAGCACGGTATGCCCCTCACCCGCCGCATAGGCGTTCGATTCGCGCCAGGACTCGCCAGTGGCCAGATCAACATCGAACATGTGCAGCTTGTCGTAGTGGGCGACGATCGCTCCGGTCGCGTCGATCACGAAGGCGCGGTTCGCCCAGCGCCCTTCCTCCCGCAAGACCGCGAGCGACCCGAGTGCGACCCAGACGCCCTCCCGTGCCGCCGCTTCGCGCGCGGTGGCAAGCACTCGATCGTCCTCCTCGCGCGCGATGCTGGCGGCGGCGCGCTGGCGATCGCTGTCGAGCAGGCCGGACATCTCGGGCGTGAACAGCATCCCCGCCCCGCCGTCCCGCGCCCCCCTTACGGCATCGTCGATCGCGGCGGCATTGGCCACCGGGTCGATCCCGGTGGTCATCTGGAACAAGGCGATGCGTGTCATGGAAACGGGATTGTCACAGACCGAGGATCGGGTCGAGCCCTCCCTGCTGGTCGAGCGCACTGATATCGTCGTATCCGCCCAGCGCCTTGCCGTCGACGATGACCTGCGGAACGGTGCGCGCGCCGGGTACACGCTCCTGCATCTCGGCCTTCTTCGGGCCGCCCATCGTCACGTCGTATTCCTCGTAAGAGACGCCCTTCTTGTCGAGGAGCGACTTGGCGGCGCTGCAATAGGGGCAGCCCCACTTGGTATAGATCTCGACCCTGGCTGCCATGAATGTGCGGTCCTTTCGCTCCGTACCCTGCGACCCTTGAAAGGGCATCTGGCTATCATATCTTGCTTTGCGAGTCCTGGCCCGCACGGGGAGGACTCACCAGCGAGGCGCCGGGTTCCCGGGCTTCACGCCAAACGAAGATTGCTCACAGGAGGATTTTTGTCATGAACCGCATCGACTTTTCGCCTTATCGCCGCACCATGGTCGGCTTCGACCGCCTGTTCGACATGATCGAGAACCAGGCCCGGGTGCAGGGCGGGGACAAGTACCCCCCCTTCAACATCGAGCGCCGCGGCAGCGACGCCTATCGCATCACTCTCGCGGTCGCCGGGTTCAAGCCCGCCGACATCGACATCACCGCTCAGGCCAACCTGCTGGTGGTGAAGGGCAGCAAGCCCGAGGAAGATGGCGAAGGCCAGTTCCTGCACGTCGGCATCGCCCAGCGCGGCTTCGAGCGCCGCTTCGAGCTGGCGGACTACGTCCGCGTCTCGAACGCCGACCTCGCTGACGGCCTGCTCGTGATCGACCTCGTGCGCGAAGTGCCCGAGGCGATGAAGCCCAAGAAGATCGCGATCGGCGGCAACACGCTGACCGTGGTCGACGGCCAGAAGGACGGCGAGGCGGCTGCTGCGTAAGTAGCGGCGCCAAGGCGAACAGGTTGGGGCGGTCCGGGCGATCCGGGCCGCCCTTTTCCTTAAGAATTCGGATGCTTTATGCGTCGTTAAGACCCTTGCCGTACGCAATCGGCTCATACGGACAGCCGAGGGTCTATCGTGCGCGAATTCGATGTATTCAGGAATGAAGGTGGCACCTATCGCATAGTGAAAAATGGATGGTCGTGGCCAGCGTTCCTGTTTGGTCCGCTTTGGGCTATCGTCTCGGGGCTATGGCTTCTCGGCTTTGGAATGCTGCTACTTGAGATGTTGCTCAATTCGGCGCTTATGATCCTCAGCGAAATGATCAATTCTGCGGAGAGTGAAGACGCCGCGACTTTTGCGTTGGTTGCTCTTGTCGTTGTCGCGTTGGCATTCGCTACCAGGCTCATGTTCGGTGGGCTCGGCAACAGCCGGCGTCGCGAGAGGTACCTCGCAGCTGGCTTCGCGCATGTCTCGTCCGTCGAAGCTCGTGACAAGCGACACGCGCTGAACCAAGTTCGACAAGCCATGACTAGCAACCCAGTCGATCGCGCGCCCCGCCCTGATGCCAAGGAACGGATGGCAAGCGCGAAAACTTCGACGCGCACTATCGGCGAAAACAATTCAGGTCATGAGCTGACTGCGAACGTGAATGTGGCGCGTCCCAGCCTTTTTCCGCCATCATGGCTGGGCTGGATCATCGCGGCGGCGTCGGTGATAGCCATACTGGATGCGCCTTATGGCTATTACCAGCTTCTGCGGCTCGTCGCCACGGGTTACGCGGGCTATATGTCCTTGCTGTACTTCAGGAACCGGCAGGCCGCTGCCGGCTGGCTCTTCGCCTTCGCTGCGCTGCTATACAACCCGGTCTTCGTGATCGAGATGAGCAAGGAAGTGCACGCCGTCATCAACCTTGCGGTAGCCGGCCTGATCCTTTGGGAACTGAAGTTCAGCCGCCAAGACGTGCTGCTCGCGCAACCGGCCTGACAGCCCGTCGCGCGGCGGCATAGCCCTCAGACCAGTCGTGCCTGGCGCACCGCGGCGCCGATGAAGCCGGCGAACAGGGGGTGCGGGTCGAAGGGCTTGCTCTTGAGTTCGGGGTGGAACTGCACGCCGACGAACCAGGGGTGGTCGGGCCGCTCGACGATCTCGGGCAGCAGGCCGTCGGGCGACATGCCGGAGAAGATCAGGCCGTTGCCTTCGAGCGCGTCCTTGTAAGTCCCGTTCACCTCGTAGCGGTGGCGGTGGCGCTCGGAGATTTCGCTGGCGCCGTAGAGCGAGGCGGCGTGGCTGTTGGGCGAGAGCATCGCCGGGTAGGCGCCGAGGCGCATCGTGCCGCCCAGGTCTCCGCCCTCGGCGCGCTTCTGCAGGCCGTCCTTGCTCATCCACTCGGTGATGATGCCGACGACCGGCTCGTCGGTCTCGCCGAACTCGGTGGAGGAGGCTTTGGCGATTCCGGCCGAGCGCGCGCCTTCGATGCAGGCCATCTGCATGCCCAGGCAAATGCCGAAGAACGGCACGTTGCGTTCGCGCGCGAAGCGGACGGATGCGATCTTGCCCTCGGTCCCACGCTCGCCGAAGCCGCCGGGCACGAGGATGCCGTGCATCGGCTCGAGCAGCGCTGCGATCTCCGAATCGTCCTCGCGCTCGAAGATCTCGGCGTCGATCCAGTTGATGTGGACTTTCACCCGGTTGGCCATGCCGCCGTGGACCAGCGCCTCGTTAAGCGACTTGTAGGCGTCGGGCAGGCCGACGTACTTGCCGACGACGCCGATCGTCACTTCGCCCTCGGGGTTCTGGTAGCGATCGACGATGTCGGCCCAGCGCTTCAGCGTCGGCGCGGGCGAGGTCATGCCGAAGTGGTGCAGGACTTCGGCGTCGAGGCCCTCGTTGTGGTACTGCAGCGGCACCGAATAGATGTTCGGCGCGTCGAGCGCGGGGATGACCGCCTCGCGCCGCACGTTGCAGAACAGCGCGATCTTGGCGCGGTCGCTGTCGGGCAGCGGCCGCTCACAGCGGCACAGCAGGATGTCGGGCTGGATGCCCAGGCCCGTGAGCTCGCGCACCGAGTGCTGGGTCGGCTTGGTCTTCAGCTCGCCCGCGGCGGCGATGTAGGGCACCAGCGTGACGTGGACGAAGCAGGTCTGCTCGCGGCCGAGCTCGTTCCTGAGCTGGCGCAGCGCCTCGATGAAGGGCAGGCTCTCGATGTCGCCCACGGTGCCGCCGATCTCGCACAGCACGAAGTCGAGGTCGTCGGTGTCGGCCATCGCGAACTGCTTGATCGCGTCGGTCACGTGCGGGATCACCTGCACGGTGGCGCCCAGGTAGTCGCCGCGCCGCTCCTTGGCGATGATGTCGCGATAGATGCGGCCCGAGGTGATGTTGTCGCCCTGGTGCGCCGAGACGCCGGTGAACCGCTCGTAGTGGCCGAGGTCGAGGTCCGTTTCGGCGCCATCGTCGGTCACGTAGACTTCGCCGTGCTGATACGGGCTCATCGTGCCCGGATCGACGTTGAGATAAGGGTCGAACTTGCGGATGCGGACCTTGAACCCGCGTGCCTGGAGAAGAGCCGCAAGGCTCGCCGCCATCAGGCCCTTGCCCAAGGAGGAGACCACGCCGCCGGTGATGAAAATGTGCCGCGCCATGGGTGTTGGGCCTTAAATCGCATGGGGGCGCCAGGGCAAGCGCCCTGCGCCTCAATCCACAGTTGAGCTGTCACGGTCCGCCGCCCGGACGAGCCGGGGCGGCGCTAGTCTGCGCGTCGAACCTACTTGGCGGCCGAGCCGGCGAGCGGATCGTTCAGCGGCGAGGGACTCGCCGACGGGGCCGGTGCCGTGCCCGCGACGCCAGGCGCCGGGTTGGCGGCTCCCGCCAGCGGATCGGCCGGCGCTTGCGGCGCGATCGGCGCGCTGCGCTGGAGCGACGTATCGAGCTGGCGGCTGGACGTCACGTCGACGGCCAGCGCGGCAAGGATGATGCTGAGCACCACGAACAGCGTCGCCAGGATCGCCGTCGTGCGGGTCAGGAAGTCGGCGGCACCGCGCGCGGACATCAGGCCCGAGGGGTTGCCGCCGCCGGTGCCCAGACCACCGCCTTCCGACTTCTGGATGAGGATGATGCCCACCAGAGCGGCGGCGACCAGCGCCTGGACCACGGTCAGGAACAAGAACAGCGACATGCAAACCCCAAGAATCTCGAGCGGAAGGACGCAACCGTCCCCGCCGTTACGCCGGCGCAGATAGGCTCAACCCCGCCGATTGGCAACCCGCGCGGGCGGCCAGTGGCAAGGACTCGAGGCTCAGTGCTCTTCCAGCGCCGCCGCCGCGCCGACGATCGCGAGGAAGCTCTCCGCCGTCAGGCTCGCACCACCGACCAGCGCGCCGCCGACTTCGGGGATCGACAGGAGTTCGCCGGCATTGTCGGCCTTCACCGAACCGCCGTAGAGGATACGCACGTTCGCCCCGCTGTCGCCGAAGATGCCGACCAGCGTCTCGCGGATAAAGCTGTGCATCGCCGCGACATCGTCGTTCGAAGGCACGCGGCCGGTGCCGATGGCCCAGACCGGCTCGTAGGCGACGGTGAGCTTGTCGACGGCGCCGTCCGTCTGCGGGACCGAGCCCTTGATCTGCGTGCCGACGACGCTCTCGGCCTTGCCGGCATCGCGCTCCGCCTCGGTCTCGCCCACGCACAGGATCACGGCCAGGCCTGCAGACAGCGCGGCCTCGCCCTTGGCGCGCACGATCGCGTCGGTCTCGCCATGCAGGGTGCGGCGCTCCGAATGGCCGACGATGGTGAAGTCGGCGCCCGCGTCCTTCAGCATCGGCGCGGAGACGTCTCCGGTGAAGGCACCGCTGTCCTTGACGTGGCAGTCCTGCCCGCCGACGCCGATCAGCTCGACCGCCTCGCGCACTCGCCACAGCAGCGTCGCGGGCGGTGCGACCGCCACTTGAACCTTCGGCAGCCGCGCCGCCGCGCGATCGATCGCGCGCGCTTCGTTCAGCATCGCACGCGTGCCGTTCATCTTCCAGTTGCCCACGATGTAAGGCAGCATTGCCATATAGTACCCTATGTCTGCGGCCGAATCCGGCCGATGCCCCCAAAGACTGATCGGCAGCTAGGCCAGCGGTGCCCGCCTTGTCAAAGCGGGTTGATGGGGAAATCGACCATTGCCTCGCGGGCGGAGCCCGGTGAGCCGGATCGAGCGGCGGCACGCGCCATTGCAGGATGCCCATTAGGCTCTTAAAGCGACGCCGCTCTGCCGGGCGACCTTCGCGTCCGGTTCCTTAAAGTCCGGACGGCCCGCGAACGCATGCTCCAGTTTTTCCGCTCCCTTCTCCACTCCAGGATCGGCGCCCTGATCGGCATCGGCGTGCTGGTGATCATCGCGCTGGCCTTCGCCGCCGGCGACATCGGCAACTTGCGCAACGGTGCGAGCGGTTCGAGCGGCGGCGCGCTGGCCAAGGTCGGCGACGAGGAGGTCACCTCGGCCGAACTCAACCGCGAGGCGAACGACGCGGTCCAGCGCGTGCGGCAGAGCGAACCGTCGATGACGATGAAGAGTTTCATCGGCCAGGGTGGGCTGAATGTCGTCCTGAACGACCTCATCGACCTCGCCGCGCTGAGCGCGTTCGGCCATGACAACGGCATCGTCGCGGGCGACCGCCTGATCGACAGCGAACTTCAGCGCGCCGGGATCACCGCCGGCCAGGGCATCTCCCGTGACTCGGTGGCGCAGCGCCTGATCGCGCGCCAGATCCTGAGCCCCGCCGAGTTCGGGACGATCGTCCCGGGCGACCTTGCCTGGCGCTACACGCAGCTGCTGGCGGAACAGCGCACCGGCTCGATCGTCGCCCTGCCCTCGCTCGCCTTCGCACCCGAGAAGGAGCCGAGCACGGCGGAGCTTTCGACCTTCTACAAGGCGCACACCGGCATGTTCGTCAGGCCCGAGCGGCGGGTCGTGCGCTACGCGACTTTCGGCGACGATGCGGTCAAGAACGTGCCTGCGCCCACCGACGCCGAGATCGCCGCGCGCTACAAGGCGGACGCGGCGCAGTACGCCTCGGTCGAGCGGCGCCGCCTGACGCAGCTGATCGTGCCCACCGAGGCCGCCGCCAAGGCGATCATCGCCGAAGTTCAGGGCGGCAAGTCGCTCGACGCGGCTGCGAGCGAGAAGGGCCTGTCGGCTGGCAAGCTCGATCCGATCGCGAAGGGTGATCTTGCCGCGCAGTCCTCGGCCGCCGTGGCCGACGCCGCGTTCGCAGCGCCGTCGGGACAGCTGGCCGCGATCGCGCGCAGTCCGCTCGGCTTCCACGTGATCAAGGTGGACGCGGTGGAGAACCGCCCCGGCCGCACGCTGGACCAAGTGAAGGGTGAGATCGCCACCGCACTCGCCACCGAGAAGCGGCGCGCGGCGCTCAGCCAGTTTCTCAATACGGTCGCGGAGAAGTTCGAGAATGGCGCCAATTTGCCCGAGGTCGCCAAGGGTCTGAACATCGCGGTGAAGCAGAGCCCGGCGTTGACCGCCGACGGTGCCGTCTACGGCCAGGCCGGGGCAACCGCCGATCCGGTTCTCAAACCGGTGCTCAAGACCGCCTTCTCGATGCAAGAGGGCGAGCCGCAAGTCGCCGAGGCCGAGCCGGGCAAGACCTTCATACTCTACGACGTGACCGAGATCGCCCCGGCGGCGCCCGCGCCCTTCAACGAGATCGTCAACGACGTGAAGTTCGCCTACGCGCTCGACAAGGGATCGCAGAGCGCGAAGGCGCAAGCCCAGCAGGTGCAGGCGGCGGTGCGCAAGGGCGAAAGCCTGGAGGCGGTGCTGGCGCGTCTGGGCAAGAAGCTGCCGCCCGTGCAGCGCGTGGGGATGACCCGCGCACAGCTCACCCAGCTGCAGCGGGCGGGTCGCGAGATCCCGCCGCCGATCCGGCTCCTGTTCGCGATGGCGTCCGGCACGGTGAAGGTGCAGGAAGCGCCGCAGCGCCGGGGCTGGTTCGTGGTGGTGCTCGACAAGATCCAGCCAGGCCAGGTCCAGCGCAACGATTCCACGGTAAAGGTCGCGCAGCGCGATCTCGGCAAAGTGGCGGGCGACGAATATTCCGGCGCGCTGCGCAAGGCGATCACCAAGGAGGTCGGCGTCAAGCGCAACGACGCCGCGCTCAAGGCGCTGCACGACGAGCTCGCCGGCGTTCCCGCGCCCACCAGCTGATCACGGAACCCCACGTGACCGACACCGCCGCCAAGCAGCGCCAGGCTGCCGCCGCCGCGATCGCCGCAGGGCGCCCGGCGCTGGTGTGGCGGCGCCTCGTCGCCGATACCGAAACCCCGGTCGGCGCCGCGCTCAAGCTGTTCCAGGCCGAGCGCGGCGACTTCCTGCTGGAGTCGGTCGAAGGGGGCGAGACTCGCGGCCGCTACAGCCTGCTCGGCCTCGCACCCGACCTGGTGTTCCGCGCCGGGCCCAAGGGCTGCGAGATCAACCGCCGCTGGCACAGCGACCCTGCCGCCTTCGCCCCGCTCGACCGCGACAGCTTGACCGAGCTGCGCGCGTTGGTGGCCGCGTGCCGGATCGACGTGCCGGCCGAGTTGCCGCCAGTCCTCGCCTGCCTGGTCGGCTATTTCGGCTACGAGACGATCGGCCTCGTCGAGAAGCTGCCGCGCGCGCCGCAAAGCGCGCTGGAACTGCCCGACATGCTGTTCGTGCGCCCGTCCGTGATCCTGGTGTTCGACCGGCTCGGCGACGAGCTGTTCTGCGTCGCGCCGGTCTGGCCCGAGAGCGGCGCGGCCGGGACCGCGATCGCCGAGGAGCGCATCGAGGAAACGCTGCGCCGCCTCGCCCAACCGGTTCCGCCCTCGCCGCAGCTCAGCGGCGCCATCGAGCCGGAGCGCACACCGGTCCTTGCCCCCGGCGAATACGAGGCGATGGTACTGCGCGCGAAGGATTACATCGCGGCAGGCGACATCTTCCAGGTCGTGCTCGCGCAGCGCTTCACCTGCCCGTTCCCGCTGCCGCCGCTGGCCTTGTATCGCGCGCTGCGCCGAGTGAACCCCTCGCCGTTCCTCTATTTCCTCGATCTGCCCGGCTTCGCCCTGATCGGTTCGAGCCCCGAGATCCTGGTGCGCGTGCGCGACGGCGAAGTCACCATCCGGCCGATCGCCGGCACCCGCCCGCGCGGGCTTACGCCAGCCGAGGACAAGGCCAACGAAGCCAGCCTGCTCGCCGATCCCAAGGAGCGCGCCGAGCACCTGATGCTGCTCGACCTGGGCCGCAACGATGTCGGCCGAGTCGCCGCCGCGGGCACGGTCGAAGTCACCGACAGCTACACCATCGAGCGCTACAGCCACGTCATGCACATCGTTTCGAACGTGGTTGGTAAGCTCGACGCGGCCAAGCACGACGCGGTGGACGCGGTGTTCGCGGGCTTTCCGGCCGGCACCGTCTCGGGCGCCCCCAAGGTGCGCGCCTGCGAGATCATCGCCGAGCTCGAGCCCGAGACACGCGGCGCCTACGCCGGCGGGGTCGGCTACTTCGCGCCGGACGGATCGGTCGACAGCTGCATCGTCCTGCGCACCGGCGTGCTCAAGGACGGCGTGCTGCATGTCCAGGCAGGCGCCGGCATCGTTGCAGACAGCGACCCCGCGTCCGAGCAGCGCGAGTGCGAGGCCAAGTCCGGCGCCCTCTTCGCCGCCGCCCGCGAGGCGATCCGCGTCGCCGGGGAGCCGGGCTTCGGGCAGTGATACGACCGCCCACGTCGTCGCGGGCTAGACCCGCGACCGGTTCCGGCAGTGCCGAGCCTTTCATGGCACAGCAGCCTCGAAGAGAGCTCGCGAGATGGCGCAACCAGTCCCGGATCAAGTCCGGGACGACGCTGCTGCTCGCCCTGGCACTAACCGCCTGCAGCAAGCCGGATACCAAGGCCGCCGCGAAGGACGCGCCCCCGCCACCGCCGTGCATCGGCGCCACGTTCGAAGGCACGCCCCTCACCCACTGCATCGCCGACCCGGCGCACCACTCCATCCGCATGGTGCTCGGACCGGCCGGCAGGCCCTATCGCAGCCTGTCCGAGCTCGCGGTGGCGCTGGGCAACAAGGCGAGCAACGTCGCCTTCGCCATGAACGGGGGCATGTTCGACGCGGCGGGATTGCCGATCGGCTACTACGTCGAGGGCGGCAAGCGGCTCCACGCGCTCAACCGCAACGAAGGTTGGGGCAACTTCCACCTCCAGCCCAACGGCGTGTTCTTCGGCGCGGACGGGCGCTGGCAAGTGCGCACCAGCGCGGACTTCGCCGCCCGGGTCGATCGTCGTCCGGATTTCGGCACCCAGTCCGGGCCGATGCTGGTGATCGACGGCAAGCTCCACCCGCGCATCGACGCGGACGGCCCTTCGCAGAAGCTGCGCAATGCGGTGGGCGTGGACCGCGAGGGCCGTGCGCACTTCGTGATCTCCGAGGCGCCGATTTCCTTCGGCAAGCTCGCGCGCTACTTTCGCGACGTGCTCGAGACGCCCAACGCGCTGTTCCTCGACGGCAGCGTGTCTTCGCTCTGGGACCCGACGATGCACCGGGTCGATGGCGGTCCGCCGCTCGGCCCCCTGATCGTAGTCGAGAAAAAGTTGATCGCCGTCGAGAAAAAGCCGAAGGCGGCGCCATGATCCTGGTCATCGACAACTACGACAGCTTCACCTGGAACCTGGTCCATTACCTGATGGAACTGGGGGCCGAAGTCGATGTCGTGCGCAACGATGCGCTGTCGGCCGGGCAGGCGATCTCGAGCGGGGCGCAGGGCTTCCTGATCTCGCCGGGCCCCTGCACGCCCAACGAGGCGGGGATCAGCCTCGACCTCGTCGGC
>Ga0207658_10003914_pt1 | contig 10470 bp, 8 predicted proteins | sample KBSS33metaG_FD_184322 | JGI IMG/M metagenome (GOLD analysis project Ga0207658, IMG submission 184322) | Switchgrass rhizosphere microbial communities from Kellogg Biological Station, Michigan, USA - KBS S3-3 metaG (SPAdes) (version 2) | ecosystem: Host-associated > Plants > Roots > Rhizosphere >...
CAAGATGGTGGTTGGACAGCGGGTGATCATCGGCAAGATCAAACGCCGCGAGGAAGCGCAGAAAATCTACGACAAGGCGGTGAAAGAGGGCCGCAAGGCGAGCCTCGTCGAGCAACAGCGACCGAACATGTTCACCAACCGCGTCGCCAATGTCGGGCCGGGTGAGACGGTGCTCGTGCAGATCGAATATCAGATGCCGGTCCGCCAGGTCGGCGGAGCTTTCTCGCTGCGCCTGCCGCTGGTGGTTGGCGAGCGTTACGTGCCGCCGCACACGATCGTGTCCCAGGCGGCGTTGCGCGATGCCCGGACGATCACCGCGCCGGCGATCGTGCCGCCGGTGCCCCGGCGGATGCTCAATCCCGTCTCGATCGCCGTGCACCTTTCGCCCGGCTTCGTCCCCGCCGCCGTCAGCAGCCCGTACCACCGGATCGCGGTCGACGGGCAGGGCGCGAGCCGCGAAATCCGTCTGGCCGACGGCCAGGTCGCCGCCGACCGCGACTTCGAACTCAGCTGGCGCGCCGCGTCCAACGAGCCGGTGGTCGGCGCGTTCAAACAGAAGGTCGGCGGCCAGACCTATGTCATGGCGACGGTGGTCTCGCCGATTACCGCCGCCGCGCCGCCGCCGCCGCGCGAGATGGTGTTCGTGATCGACAATTCGGGGTCGATGGGCGGCGATTCGATGGTCGAAGCCAAGGCCAGCCTGGAGCACGCGCTGCGCACGCTCCGCCCGCAGGATCATTTCAACGTGATCCGCTTCGACGACACCATGACCCAATTGTTCGAGCATAGCGTTCGCGCGACTCCCGAGCAGGTCGGGACGGCGCTGCGGTTTGCCCGCGGCCTTGAAGCCAATGGCGGAACCGAGATGCTGCCCGCGCTGAAAGCGGCGCTCGCGGACGCGGCGACGGTTGGCGACAGCTCGACCGTGCGGCAGATCATCTTCCTGACCGACGGCGATATTTCCAATGAAGAGGAGATGGCCGCGGCGATCGCCGCCGACAAAGGTAAGAGTCACTTGTTTCCGGTCGGCATCGGTTCGGCGCCCAACAACTATCTGATGGCGCGCATGGCCAATATGGGCCGCGGCACTTACACTAACATCGGCTCGGCCGAGGAAGTCTCGCCGAAGATGACGGCGCTGCTCGATGCGTTGCAGCGGCCGGCGGTGCAGGACGTCAAGGTCACCGTCAGCGGCAAGGTCGACCTCACGCCCAAGATCCTGCCTGACATCTATTCGGGTCAGTCGCTGGTCGTGCTTGGCCGCACGGATCGGCTCACGGGCACGATGACGGTCAGCGGCCGGATCGGCGCGCGGCTGTGGTCGTCGACGCTGGACCTCAGCCAGGCGACGGACAGCCCGGCAGTGGCGAAATTGTGGGCGCGCAAGCGGATCGACGACATCGAAACAGAGCGCACGCTTGGCGACCTCGACTCGGCCAAGGCCGACGCAGAGATTGCCGACATCGGGCTCGACCATTCGCTGGTGACCAGCCAGACGAGCCTGATCGCCGAGGACCGCAAGGACCCGCGGCGGCCGGCCAATGAGCCGCTGACCCGTGAGGAACTGCCGATCAACCTGCCGGCCGGGTGGGACTTCGACACTTTGATCGGGGGCGAGGCGGCCAAGCTGGCGATGGCCAACGCCGCGGCGCACGGATCGAGCGTTGCCGACACCGCGGCAGCCGTCGAATTGCCGGAAACCGCGACCAACTTCGCGGCGACGCTGGCCAACGGTTTGTTGCTCGCGCTGATCGGCGGCCTCGGCCTGCTGTGGCAGCGCCGGCGCAAGGTCGCCGGCTAATGCGCGCGGCGACCCTGGCGTTCGCCGGTATCGCGGCCTTCGGGCTATTCGAGGCGGCATCTGCGGCGACCATTCCAGTCAAGGCGGCGGTCGCCCAGGTGCTGCTCGAGCGGGCGTTCGAGCGCAGTGTGGCGACGCACCAACCGGTCAAGCCGTGGCCGTGGGCCGACATGGCACCGGTCGCGCGGATCAGCATTCCCCGGCTTGGTTTGCGCGAGGTCGCGCTCGACACCGGATCGGGCCAGGCGCTGGCGTTCGGGCCGACCTTCCTGCCGACCGCGGCCGCCCCCGGAGCGCCCGGGACGGCGGTCGCCGCCGCCCATCGCGACACGCATTTTCGCGGACTCGGCGAGGCTAAAATCGGCGACACGGTCATCGTCGAGGGGCTTGATGGGCGCTCGACAAAGTACCGCGTGGACAGTCTTCAGGTGACGCGCTGGGACCGGTTCGCGGTGAGTTCCGACCGGTCGACCGCGCGCCTGGCTTTGGTCACCTGCTATCCGTTCGGTGCGGTGACGCACGGCCCGTTGCGGTACGTCGTGCAGGCGACCAAAATCTGAGGCCTGCGAGCCGAAGCTGACGTCCCGCTAAGGGCGGCCCAATTAGCGTTTTGCCGCGGACTGATTCAGGTTTATGATTGGGGTCTAGACGTGCCGAACCTGCCGAAGAACTGACCCGCGGATTGCGATCCTCGGGCCGTGCTGGGTTGACCAGCGGAAAGGGGGCGGCATGTATCGACCAATCTTTCTGGTTTCGCTGACGACGGCTTGCACCGCGCTGGCGATTGCCCAGCCGAACACGACCGGCGCGATCACGCCCCAGGGCTGGACGCCGGCGCAGCAGCGCAGCTGGTATTACACCACGCAGGGCTCGCGGCTGATGCCGTTGAGCTGGTTCCAGGCGCTCGAGCAGCCAACCACCACGCAGCCGTTCCTGACCCCGGCCTATATCGAATCCTTTGGCCTATTGTTCGATGCCGGGGGCGTGGACGGGCTGCCGGTCGGCTTTGCCGCCAACAGCGCCGACGATACCAACCTTACGTTTTCCAAATTGCGCTGGGTCCAGAACCAGGGGAGCGGCGCGAAATGGGTCGGCCTGACCTGCTCCGCCTGTCACACCGCGCAGCTGGAGTTCGGTGGCAACCGCATCCGGGTCGACGGCGGACCATCGCTGTTCGATTTCCAGTCGTTTATCGAGGCGGTTGACGCCTCACTGACCGCGACCTTGAACGATCCGGCCAAGTTCGCGCGCTTCGCCACCGCGGTGCTGGGCGCGAAGGACAATGCGGCAAACCGGGCTTTGCTGCGCGGCGAATTGCAGAAACTGATCGGGTGGGAAGCGCGGGTCGAGGCGTTCAACGCGACGCCGCTGCGCTACGGCCACGGCCGGGTCGACGCGTTCGGGCATATCTTCAACAAGGTCGCGCTGTTCGCGGGGACCCAGCAGCCGATCCCCAACCCCGCCGACGCGCCGGTCAGCTACCCGTTTCTGTGGGACATCTACCGCCACGACAAGCTGCAGTGGAACGGCATCGTCAAGCAGAACCGGCTGGGCCTCGGCGGCGGCAAATATCTCGACTACGGCGCGCTCGGCCGGAACACCGGTGAAGTGCTCGGCGTGTTCGGCGACGTCGCGATCAAATCCAACACCGGGCTGATCCCGTCGCTCGGCGGCTACAAGTCGAGCGTCGACGTCCGCAATCTCGACGACCTCGAAACCCAATTGCGGCTGCTGCGGGCACCGCGTTGGCCGGGCACGCTCGATCCGACCCTCGTGGCTGCCGGCTCGGGCTTGTTCGATCAGCATTGCAAGGGCTGCCATGAACGCCAGCCCGGCACCGCCCAGTACAAAGTGAAGATGGTGCCGCTGTCGCCGACCAACCCCAACAGCACCGATCCGTGGATGGCGTGCAACGCGCTGATTTATCAGTCGCCGACGGGCAAGCTGAAAGGCACGCGCAAGAATTATTTCACCGGCGACCGGTTCGTCGAGCAAGGGCCGCTGGCCGAAATGCTGGCGACGACCGTGATCGGCTCGATGCTCGCACAGAAGGGCGCGATCATCAAACAGATCGGCAAGATCATCGTCAGCCCGCCGCCGACACCGCCGCCGACGATCACCGGGCTCGCGGTCGGCGAGGACCGGCTCAATTCCTGCTACGCGGCCAACAGCTGCCGCCCGACGGCAAATTGATGGTCTATAAGGCCCGGCCGCTCGACGGCATCTGGGCGACCGCGCCGTACCTTCACAACGGGTCGGTGCCGACCTTGTACGATCTGCTCAAAGGCCCGGCGCAGCGGCCGAGCGAGTTCTTCGTCGGGACGCGGGTCTATGATCCGGTGCACGTCGGCTACCGGGCCGACGCGGGCGCGCCGGGCAATGTGTTCAAATTCCAGGCGCGCGACGCCCAGGGCATCCCGATCTCGCGCAATTCCAACGCCGGCCACGATTATGGCGTTGGCGCTTTGACGGAGCCGGAGCGCCTGGCGCTGCTCGAATATCTGAAAAGCCTGTAGAGGAGGGCGTCCGCGATGAGCTCCTACGCCGCCCGGATTGACGCTGCGGCACCGCCCGACAAATGGCCGCTGGCGCGCAGTTTCATGCTTGAGGAAGCGCAAGCCTTCCACGCCGAAATGCGGGCCGAGCGCCCGGTGCTCGAACTGCCCGAACTGACCATGGCGTTCCGCTTCGCCGATTGCGCGTTGGTGTTGCGCCGGCATGACGATTTCGGTGTCGACCTCTACCGCCCCAAGCAGGGCGATTATTTCATGGCCCAGGACGACACCGCCGATCACTGGCGCGACAAGTCGATCATGAAGGCGATCCTCGATTTCGAGCAAATCCCCGACATCCGCGCGTTCGTCGGTGAGACCACGGCGAACATTTTGGCTAAGGCGAACGGGGCGATCGATTTGCCCCAGGCGGTGACGCGGGCGGTACCGGTCGCGGTCGTCCAGAAATTCTTCGGGCTCGACAGCGGCAGTCCGCAGAAGCTGATCGAATGGTCGTATTGGAACCAGCAGGACGCGTTCCACAACCAGCCGTTCGATGCGGTCGCGGTGCCCGACCCGGCGCATATCGTGAAGATGCGCGAGCGATCGAACATCTGCCTCGCGCTCAATGTCGGGCGGCTGGTGCTGGCGCGCGCGGCCAAGCTCAAGCTCGGCTTCGGCGGGCACGATTCGGTGTCGCGGCTGCTCCGGCTGAGCTTTAGCGACGGGGTCAAATTCCCGCTCAAGAAGGTGTTGTTCAACGCCGGCGGGTTGCTGATCGGCGCGGTCGAGACGACTTCGCACACGGTCAACAATGCGGTCGCGGAATTGCTCGGGCGGCCGGCGGATCTGGCGGCGGCGCGCGCGGCAGCGACCGGCGGCAAACCCGAGGAGCTCGACGGTTTCGCGCTCGAAGCGCTGCGCTTCCGCCCGGCCTTCCCCTATTTCTTCCGGACGTGTCATCGCCCGACCGAACTCGCCGGCGGGACCCCGTTCGCGCATACGGTCAAGGCCGGAACGACGCTGCTGGCGGTCACGCACAGCGCGATGTTCGATGCCGCGAGTTTCACCGACCCGACGAGCTTCGACGCCGGCCGGTCGCAGGGCGACAATTTCACCTTCGGCTATGGCATGCACGAATGCCTCGGCCGGGCGATCGCCAAACCGATGATCGCCGAGATGGTGCGCCAGATCGTCCGCCTGCCCAACCTCGCCGCGGCGAGCCCGATCGAATATCGTGGTGGGGTACCCGAATCCTTCCCGCTGACGTGGCAGGTGTAGGGAGCCTCGTGCTCGACCATCCCCCGGATGGTCTGTGCGCGAGGCTGGTGCCGGATGCAGGATTCGAACCCGCGACCTTCGGTTTACAAACCCATCGGTCGTCCAACTGAGCGAAGCCGGCAGCTTATCGAAAGCCGCAGAAATCTGCGGATTTCGGCTTCTTGGACGGTTCATCAGAGAAGGTCAAGATCGATTTGGGGCACAAATTTGGGCACAAGTTTCCTGCAAAATCTTTGCGCGAGATCCCGGCTTTTCGCGCAGTTTTTGCAAGATCAATGGACGGTGGGAAAGCGCCCAACTCCGCTGTGCGACCATGATTCCGATCGAAGCTGAAAGCCGCCGCTCGTTCGATTGTGTCGCAACATTTAGAGCCTGCGAGCGAGAACTCCAGCTGACCGCACATCAAAACTTGGGGCAGCGCCACCACGGGCGTTGCGGCGTTGGGGTGACTTGGAGTTGAGCTATCTATCCGGAGCTTACCCAATCTCATCGTTCACGCATAAACTCACCCAGGTTCGACTTCCCGAACGGTAAGAATTACACAATTTGCAAGAACCATCGGTTAAAATTTTACCGATCGGGAAGAATTCATTCGCAAATTTGCGAATTCCGCAATTATATTCCCGATCGGGATGATGAGCAGCATTCGCACGAGCCATGACTTTGGCAAGGCCGTCACCGAGGCGCGCCGCTCGCTCGGTCTCACCCAGCGTGAGCTCGCGTTGGCGATCAACTCCGGTGAGCGCTTCATCGTCGACCTGGAAGCCGGAAAGCCCACCGCCCAATTGGGGAAGGCACTCGCGGCCGCCCGGGCGGTCGGGCTCAACCTGACGGCCTGACTGACATGGCCTATACGATCCCGATCCGCTTCGAGCAGGGCGTCGTTTAGCTGGACAGTTGCGCACATCATAATTATGTACCAGTCGTTATGGAATGCATCGTGCAACATGCCTGTCGAGGGCGTCCGAGGGAATTTGACCTCGATGAGGCGCTTGCGGCCGCGCTGCGCGTATTCTGGACCAAAGGCTATGACGGGGCGTCGCTGAGCGACCTTACAGACGCCATGGGCATTACGAAGCCCAGCCTTTACGCCGCCTTTGGCAATAAGGAGTCGCTGTTTCGCAAGGCGCTCGACTTATACGAGCGCGAGAAGCTCGCTTACGTCAGTGAGGCGCTTGCTGCACCAACGTCGCGCCAGGTCGCCGAGCGGCTGCTGCGCGGATCGCTCGAGATGCAGACCAGCGACTGCGAGCCACGCGGATGCATGCGCGTAATCAGTTCGCTCGCGTGCGGGCCGGAAGCTGGATCGATCCGCGCCGACCTTATGGAACGGCGCCAGTCTTCGCAGCACGCCTTGTGCGAACGCATGCAGCGCGCGAAGGACGAAGGCGACCTTCCAGCGGGTACGGATATCGATGGGCTGTGCGCTTACCTCGGCGCGATTTTGCAGGGCATGTCGGTTCAGGCGGGCAGCGGAGCGACCAAGGCGCAGCTGCAATCGCTGGTAGAGACGAGCTTGACCATGTGGCCGGGCAAGTAGCAAATTTATTTCCATACCGGTCGGTAGAAAACCCTTGACCGGAGTCGAACCGGTTTCTATACCAGTCAGTATAGAAGAGCGGCATCAAGCCGTCGAGGAACGCGATGCGTAACGATCGCAGATCCGGGCATTCCATTTCGCCGTAAGGCAAGAAGCCCTCGTAACCACAGTTTTGGAGCAGGCGTGGACGTGTGCGGCATAGGTCGCGCTGAATGCTGCGCCGCGCTCCGGGCCCAGAGACCAGACCGCCGTGCTTCGCGGAGCGCTGGCGTGCGTCCATCGAACAGGAGAAGAAATCATGGCCAGCCTTCCACTACCCGCACATCAATGGCAGTTGGCGGCAGCGGCGAAGCCGCCCGCCATCATCGGATCAGGGGCGCGTCCGGCGCACCTTAGCGCCTTGGAATGGTCGGTCGTGGCGTTGGCGGAACGCGATCGCCTGTCGAGCATTCGCGAGCCCAGCCGCTTCATTTCCGCGCTCGGCAGCATCTTTGGGGTCAAGCCGCCGAACCGGCTCGCGAACGAGGGCCTCGAAGCCTTGCGCAGGATCGCGATCCTGGCCTGGCATTATGGCTGGAACGTGCCGAAGTCGGAGCTCGCCGCTTTCCTCGCGGCCGGTTTCTCGAGCGACCAATTCGAACTCATCCAGACCAGCATCGGCCAGGCCCGCGCGGCTCGCCGCCGGAGGACCGTCCGATGAACATGATCACCAAGGTTGAATCGGAAGACGCCGAACGACGGCCGGTGGCCGAAGTGGTCGCCGGTCTTTCCCGCCGTCAGAAAATCTCAATTGCGGCCTTGCTCCTGGCGCTGCTCGCTGGAGCTTTACTGTTCGGACTGCGCAGTGCGCCGGTCGCCGCCGCGCCGCCGCCGCCGACGGTGACCGTCGCGGCACCGCTGGTCCGGCAGATCGCCGAATGGGACGATTATTCGGGCCGCTTCGAGGCGAGCAAGAGCGTCGAGGTCCGCCCCCGCGTCTCGGGCGCGATCGTCGGAGTTCACTTCACCGATGGCTCCGTCGTTCAACGCGGCCAATTGCTCTTCTCGATCGACCCACGGCCCTTCGTGGCGGCCTTGAACGAGGCCCGCGCAGCCGTCGCCAGCGCCCGCAGCGATCTCGTTCTCGCGCAGACTGATTATGGCCGCGCGACACGGCTGCTCGAGGTCGATGCGGTCTCGAAGAGCGACGTCGATCGCATCCGTGCCCGGGTCCAGGCGGCGCAGGCGGCGCTCGCCGCCGCCAACGCTCGCGTTCAGTCGCGCACGCTTGACGTCGGCTTCACCCAGGTCCGCGCGCCGATCACTGGCCGCATTTCCGACCGCCGCATCGATCCGGGCAATCTGGTACAGGGCGGCGGCAGCGGCGCCGAAGGCTCGTTGCTCACCACCATCAACGCGCTGGATCCGATCTACTTCACCTTCGATGCGTCCGAAGCCCTGTTCCTAAAGGCGCGGCGAGCGCGTGAAAGTGGCGCCGCACCGTCTGACGTCGAGATCCGGCTGCAGGATGAGACAGACTATCGCTGGCACGGCCGCCTCGACTTCGCCGACAACAGCCTCGACACGCGCTCGGGCACGATCCGCCTGCGCGCGGTCGTGACGAACGCGGGCCAGTTCCTGACGCCCGGCATGTTCGGCAACATGCGCTTGTCGACCGGGCAGGCGACGGCCGCTTTACTCGTCCCGGACTCGGCGGTCCAGACCGATCAGGCGCGCAAGATCGTGCTGGTGGCGGACAAGGCCGGCAACGTGACGCCGCGCCCGGTCGTGACCGGTCCGCTGATCGATGGTCTGCGGGTGATCCGGTCGGGCATCGCGCCCGCCGACCGCGTGGTCATCAGCGGCACCCAGATGGTCATGCCTGGCCTCAAGGTGCAGCTGAAACCCGGCAAAATCACGCCGCAAGCCGTGGCTGCCGTCCCCGATACGGTATCCGTCCCGTTGAGCGGCGAAGCGACCTTCGCCGGGCGCTAAGCAAGCATTTTCCTTTGAACGGCCGCCTTCGGGCGGGGAGACAAGCCATGCGCCTATCGCGCTTCTTCATTACCCGACCGATCTTCGCGGCCGTCATCGCCGTCCTGATCACGGTCATGGGCGCGATCGCTTATTTCGCGCTTCCGGTGTCGCAATATCCGGACATCGTCCCGCCGACGGTGACGGTCAACGCGGCCTATCCAGGCGCCGATGCCGAGACGGTGGCATCAACCGTTGCCGCGCCGATCGAACAGGAAATCAACGGCGTCGACAACATGATCTACATGTCGTCCCAATCGACCGGCGACGGCAATCTTACGATCACGGTGACGTTCAAGCAGGGCACCGATCTCAACGCCGCGCAGGTCTTGGTGCAGAACCGGGTCGCCATCGCTGTGCCGCGGCTTCCGCAGGAGGTGCAGCGGCTCGGGATCGTCACGCGTAAGACCTCGCCGGACTTCCTGATGGTCGTGAACCTGATTTCGCCCGACCATTCGCTCGATCGCGGCTACATCTCGAACTACGCGCTTACCCAGGTCCGGGACCGGATTGCGCGGCTCGACGGGGTCGGGGACGCGCGCCTGTTCGGCGCCCGCGACTATGCGATGCGGATCTGGATCGACCCCAATAAAGCGGCAGCGCTCGACCTTACCGCCGGCGAGATCGTCGCCGCGCTTCGAGCGCAGAATGTGCAGGTCGCCGCCGGCACGCTCGGACAGCCGCCCTATGCGACGGGCAAGGCCTTCCAGTTGAACGTCGAAACGCAGGGACGTCTGACCGATCCCGATCAATTTGCAAACGTGGTGATCCGCACGGATGCCGACGGGCGCCAAGTCCGCGTCTCCGACGTGGCGCGGGTCGAGCTCGGAGCATCCGACTATGCGGCCAATACTTATTTGTCGGGGGAGCCGACCGTCATCCTCGGCGTCTTCCAGCGGCCGGGGTCAAATGCATTGGCCGCCGCCGCGGCGGTGAAATCCGAGATGGAGGCCATGTCGAAGACCTTCCCGCCCGGCCTCGAGTATCGCATCATCTACAATCCCACCGAGTTCATCTCGCAATCGATCTCGGCGGTCGCCGAGACCCTGATCGAAGCGATCGCCCTCGTCGTTCTGGTGGTACTCGTTTTCCTCCAGCGGTGGCGGGCAGCCGTCATCCCCGTGCTCGCGATTCCCGTGTCGCTAATTGGCACCTTCGCGATCCTGCTCAGCGTCGGTTATTCGCTCAACAACCTGTCGCTGTTCGGGCTGGTGCTGGCGATCGGCATCGTCGTCGACGACGCCATCGTTGTCGTCGAAAACGTGGAACGAAACCTTGCCCGAGGCCTGTCTGGCCTCGAGGCGGCGCGGACATCGATGGACGAAGTCGCGACCGCGCTGGTG
>Ga0207658_10003917_pt1 | contig 10465 bp, 15 predicted proteins | sample KBSS33metaG_FD_184322 | JGI IMG/M metagenome (GOLD analysis project Ga0207658, IMG submission 184322) | Switchgrass rhizosphere microbial communities from Kellogg Biological Station, Michigan, USA - KBS S3-3 metaG (SPAdes) (version 2) | ecosystem: Host-associated > Plants > Roots > Rhizosphere...
ACTTGCAGACAGCCATGTCGAGTTACCGGTGGTAGAGGCTGGCCTCGACGCGCTGGAAACGGACCTGGCCCCCTTCATCGCGTTGAAGCATGCTCCGATGGCGATGACCGCGCATGTCGTCTACACGGCATGGGATCCTGGCAATTGCGCAACCCTTTCGCCCAAGATCATCCTTGAAATCATCCGCAACGGGATCGGTTTCGACGGGTTGCTTATGTCGGATGACCTCGGCATGCACGCACTGAGAGGTGATTTCGGAGTCCGGACGCGAAGCGCATTGGACGCTGGATGCGATATCGCCCTCCATTGTTCGGGCGATTTTGAAGAAATGAAGGCCTGTGTCGGGGCGGCTGGGGAAATCAGCTCAGCAGCCAAGGCACGTCTTGATAAGGCAATGTCAACCGTTACGAAGCCTGCCGATCTTCCGGCGCTCGCGGATCTCGTTGCATCGCGGGATGCGCTGCTGGCGCTCGCTTAGGCAGCCGGCTAAAGGAAGCAACACAATGGCGTGGTCCGATCGCCCGCGATGAGGGGAATACGGGCATGGATACAGGCGCGGAACGGCAAGCCCTCGACATCGCTTCGGCTAACCTCATGCGCGCCACGGCATTTCTTGGCGCTGGTCTTCGCCTACCGGATTTGGCTCTGGCGGCGCGGGCAATCGAGGGCCCCTGTCGCGCAAAGGTTCTGGGGAACGGCTTGCGCGAACTCGATCGCCTTCTCAATATTCTGATCGATGCTGTTGCGCGCCTTTCCGCTCCCGCTTGTTTTGATCGGGCAGCTTTTGGCAGGATACGCAATACATCGAACAAGCTTTCGATGATCAACGAGATAATGGGTCGCCCAAGCCCCCAGTGCGAGCGGCTGCGCGCGATTGGCCGGTCCCGCGCCTGTCTTTTCTATAATGCCGGTATCGTTCGGCGCGGGGATGAGCGTGACGGCACGATCATGACCGCGGGATGGCCGCTGAGAGCTTATGATATTGGCGAGATATTGTCTTTTACGCCAAACGATCTCTCGGAAATTTGTGAATTCTATGAAGATTTGGCGACCGATCTCAGCGTTAATTCCATGGCTGCTCTGCCGATACGTTGATTTTCCTTCGCAAAAGAACTATACAGCGTTTGCTAACGTCGCCTGCGACGGAATTCGATGCCTATCGGCACCCTCTTCCTCTCTACGCTTCTGGCTCCCTCGGCACAGTGCCCGGGGACTACCCGTTTTCGTGAAAGGAAACACCTCATGCCGATCGGCACCGTAAAATTCTTCAATACCGACAAGGGCTATGGCTTTATTGCAGCGGAAGATGGTTCGGGCGATAGCTTCGTTCATATCACTGCCGTCGAGCGTGCCGGAATGGCGACCCTCAACAAGGACCAGCGCGTGAGCTACGAGCTGGAGCAAGATCGCCGCGGCAAGATGTCTGCGGTCAATCTGCAGTCGGCTTGATTTCGTAATGGCCAAAGAGGATCTCATGACCCTCGACGGCCTGATCGATGAAGTTCTTCCTGACGGGCGCTTTCGCGTCCTGCTCGAGAATGAACACCGGATAATCGCCTATACGGCTGGAAAGATGCGGCGTTTCCGCATCCGTACAGTCGTAGGCGACCGCGTTCAGGTCGAAATGACGCCTTACGATCTCGACAAGGGTCGGATCGTATTCCGCGAACGCACGCCCGGCGGCTCCGGCCCCGGCGTAAACCAGAACCGCGGCAATCGCCGTTAGCGATTTTTGAAACAGACATAAAAGATACGTCGTGTGGAACTGAACCGCACGCCCAAGGAAAAAATGCACTTAATATCAAATTTGAATTCTTCGTCTTCTACCGCCAAGTATCCGCATTCGAGGCGGCAACGCGCAAAGCGCCGTACTATCCTGCCTCAGGGCAGGGATCGTGTTTCGCCCGTACTTTCGACACGCGAGCTACGAATGATCGTCGCCGAAATGCTGGGTTGAATATGGCCATTGGCGGCCCATCATCGTGGGCCGCCATAACATTCGCAAGGAGAACATCTCGATGTCGGTAAACAGCGAATATTATCTGGCCCGCGCCGCCGAATGTGCCGCCGATGCCGAAAAAGCGACCCTTGATAATGTCAAGGACCGCTACCGCCGTTCCGAAGCGGCCTGGCTGTCGATGGCCGGGCGTCTGCAGCGTGGCGAAACCATGCGCGCACAGATTACCGCGGAGAAAGCGGCGCATCTTGCCGAGACGGCAGAATAGCCCGAGCGATACGGCACAAAAAAGGCTGCTCGACCTCGTCGAACAGGATGTCTACTCTTCATCGCCGTGAGCGATTACGAGATTCCATTCGATACACCACCCGCCAAGGCGCAGAGCGATACGCTAACGCTCGAACTCGACGGTTGGGAAGGCCCGCTGGACCTTCTCTTGATGCTGGCGCGCGCGCAAAAAGTGGATTTGCGCGAGATCTCGATCCTTGAACTGGTCGAGCAATATCTGCGCTTTATCGACGATGCCAAAGCACTTCGCCTTGAAATGGCCGCTGATTATCTGGTCATGGCAGCGTGGCTCGCCTACCTGAAATCATGTCTGCTTCTGCCGAGAGACGTCGAGGTCGATCCCAGCCCTGAAGAATTGGCGCTTCGTCTCCAGCTCCGGCTCCAGCGCCTGGAAGCGATGCGGGAAGCGGGCGCGCGCTTGATGGCCCGCGACCGGATCGGGCGTGATGTATTTGTCCGTGGTGCCCCGGAAGGTCTTCGCCTCATTCGCAAGGCTTCGTGGCAGGATGATCTGTACGATCTCATCGCGGCCTACGGGGTCGTGCGCGCGCGAACCGAACCGGTTGTGCATATGGTCATGCGCCGTCCGTTGCTAACGCTTGACGAGGCTCTACAGCGACTGGAGCACATGCTTGGTCATCATCTTCATTGGAGCGCTCTGGAGAATTTTCTCCCTGAAACGCCTGATCCCGCCTATCGGCGCTCCGCCTTGGCCTCAAGTTTTGTAGCCTCGCTGGAGCTTGCCCGTCTTGGAAAGATAGAATTGGCGCAAGAATATGCCTTCGCGCCACTCATGCTGCGGGCTGCGCAATGATGGAAACACCGGATGATATCATCCGTGCGGTCGAGGCCGCTCTTTTTGCTACCCAATCACCCCTGAGCGCTACCGACCTGGCTTCCACCATCGAGATCGCGGCTAACCTCGACGAGGTGCTTGACACACTGGCGCGCGATTATGCCGGGCGGGGCATAAATCTCGTGCAGCGGGGTGGGAAGTGGCATTTCGAGACGGCGCCTGACCTGGCCCACATTCTGCGTCGTACGCGGGAAGAGCCACGCAAGCTCAGTCGCGCTGCTATCGAGACGATGGCCATTATCGCGTACCATGAGCCTGTTAGTCGCGCTGAGATTGAAGCGATACGGGGAGTCCAGATATCCAAGGGAACGCTCGATGTACTGATGGAAGCGGGCTGGATTCGTCCGGCGGGCCGCCGCGAAGCGCCGGGCAGGCCACTCACTTTTGCGACCACTCAGGGCTTCCTGGATCACTTCGGCCTGGCGCATCGCCGTGATCTCCCCGGTATCGATGATCTACGCGCCGCCGGCCTGCTCGATCCAGTAGATATCGCTCTTGAGCAGCTTGAGGTGGAAAATCCCGACCCGGACGCCTAGATAGGCTGTTCAAGGAGATTCGAAATGGGTGGTCTTAGCATCTGGCATTGGCTGCTGGTCGGCGTCGTCGTGATGCTGTTGTTCGGGAAAGGGCGCTTTTCCGATCTGATGGGCGATGTCGCTAAAGGCATCAAGAGCTTCAAGAAAGGCATGACCGAGGAGGATGAGCCGGCGTCACCGTCCGTGCAGCCTTCGCCGCGTCTTCAGGCCCAGCCGCCGCTGGAGCCCAATCCCGACCCAAAGCTTCAGCCCATGCCTGAAGATCGGCCGAACAGCTGAACGCGTAAACCCCACCGATGTTCGATGTTGCGCCGACAGAGCTGTTGCTGGTCGCGTTGGTGGCACTCGTCGTCATTGGACCGAAGGATTTGCCGCGGGCCATGCGGTTTGTCGGTCGTTGGGTCGGCAAGGCGCGCGGCGTGGTACGTCATTTTCGGTCGGGGTTTGACGAGATGGTGCGTCAGGCAGAACTTGAGGAAATGGAAAAGAAGTGGGCCGCGGAGAATGCGCGCATCATGGCAGAGCATCCTGCGGAAATCGGCCATTCGGAAATGACGCAATTGCCCGCGCCTTCGTCCGAGCCGGTTGAAGACGAAAAGCTGCCCCCCGCGTCATGATCGACGACATTGACGAATCCCGTGCTCCATTGCTGGATCATCTGCTGGAGCTTCGCCGGCGGCTGCTCTGGTCAATGGCGTCACTGGGGTTGGCATTTGCCGGATGCCTCTATTTTGCGCGCGACATTTTCGCCTTTCTCGTCCAGCCGCTGGTGCGGGCGGGGCAGGGCAAGATCATCTATACCCAGATCTTCGAGGCATTTTTCGTTGAGATAAAAGTGGCGTTCTTTGCGGCGCTTATGCTGGCTTTTCCTGTTATCGCAAACCAGCTTTGGCAGTTTGTCGCGCCTGGGCTTTACCGCAACGAAAAGAATGCGTTGCTGCCCTTCCTATGGGCAACGCCGATATTGTTTCTCACCGGCGCGGCGCTGGCATATTATGTCGCCATTCCAGTGGCGCTGCATTTTCTTCTCGGTTTTCAGGGCAATCTCGGCGGGATCCAACAGGAAGCTCTGCCGGCGGTTGGCAATTACCTCAGCTTCGTAATGCAATTTCTGTTTGGCTTCGGGCTGTCTTTCCTGTTGCCCGTGTTTTTGATGCTGCTGGAAAGGGCCGGCATTGTGACGAGGGCGCAACTTGTCGCGGGCCGTCGCTACGCGATCGTGGGCGCATTTGCGATTGCAGCGGTCTTAACGCCGCCGGATATCGGATCCCAGCTGCTTTTGGCGATCCCCCTGATGATCCTCTACGAACTTGCCATCATTGGTATCTGGTTCACGGAACAGAAGCGTAAGCACGAAAACAAAGAGGCGCCGCAATAAGCGGCGCCTCCAGATTTCTCCAAAACCGGGTTAAATTATTTAGAATCTTTGGCTGCATCCGCCACGGCATTACCCGCCGACGATACATCTTTACCGGCACCTTCGACCGTGTTGCATGCGCTTACGAGCAGGCCGCTTGCAATCATTGCTACTGCGAAAATCTTGCGCATCATGTTGTCCTTCTGCATCACCCATAGGGGCTGACGTACGTTCAATGCGCGATTTGAAGCATTGTTCCGCTAAACAGGAAGCCCATTCCTAGAAAAATTTTAGGCCCGGACTGGCTGTCCTGGGGGGAGGTCAGCTAGTCCGGGCCCATGACTTGGATAGCGAGAGCGGGGGGCAAGAAGATCACTATCCGGATGAAATAACGCGCTTCAATCTTCCAGGTTCCATCTTTTTTCAAAAATTTTCACTTTTGCTGAAAACCTAAGGTAAGATATTGATATCAATGGAATACCGGCCCGATATAACGTCGTGATTAAGCGGTGATCGCAGTTGCCGGGCCAGGCCTTCGGCAATGCGCCGGAATTTTTCAACGGCGTCACCGTTCAGGCAAACGTCCGACGCCAGGGCGGGTGCCGCAATCGATAAAGTGGCGTGGGTGGGCTTTTCCGAAAGCTGAACCAGGTGGATTACCATATGGGTGTTTGGCCCGCAGAACATCACGAGTTCCACAAGCTCAGTGATGAGAAATGCGACCGGTACGGCAACATCCTGACTCGCGGATACCGAAGCGATATTGAGCGTGATGCTGAGATGGCCAGCACGAGGGCCGCCAGAGGCGCGCAAATTGGATGCGATTTCACTGATCAGCGCGCGCAGCGAAACGCCATGGTTTTCTTCCAGCTCCGCGTAATGATTGCGATGCACGACGGCGAGTGCATCAACCCGGCGCTGGATGGACGCATAAGCTTCGGAAACGGCGTCGGACACCGCGCCACGCGCGTGCAGGCTGATCAAGCTTGAGACGACTTGAAGGTTATTCTTCACCCGATGGTGGACTTCGCGGGTAAGGCGCTTCTGCTTTGCCAAGCCCTCCGCCAGCTCCTCTTCGTGGCGCGTTAGCGTATTGGTTGCCTTGAGGAAGGACTCCCCTAATTCATTGATCTCATGGGCAGGCGTCGTCAGTTTTGGAATGGAAAGAGGGCCATTCCCTGAAGTGAACGATATTATGGCCTGGCGCATCTGACCTAAGGGCCGCAGCAACAATCGATCCACTATGATCCATCCGATCAATGCGCCGGAGGCCCACATCAGGATTGGCAGCAGGATCAATAATATTTCAAGCGCGCTGATCGGGGCTGCGGGCATTCGCATCTCCAAACTCAGCTGCCCGCCCGCAACCGGGGCGGCGACCTGAATTATCTGGTCCAGCGGGTTGTCGGAATGCTCGACTGAAAGCGTGATTGCCTGACTTCCCTGCCGAAGGACGAAGCCCAAATCAGGGCGGTCGGCGCGATGGATGAATTCGGCCAGGCGATCAGCGGGAAATTCTACAATGCCGAAATAATCGCCGCGTGTATCAGCGATGGTGGTGCGGATCAGGTTGAGCTTGGCCGCCAGGCGTATCTCGAAGCCTGTTTCATCGGATGGAAAATAACCGATGATGCGAGAATATTGGGGAGTCATGCAAACGATGCGGCCAGCGGGATTCAGCAACGCCACGCCACTTATCAATCCGCTGCTCCGCCGAAGGGCGGCAAGCCGTGCCTCGCAAACGTTACGATCGATCGATTTTCCGGTCTCGGTGAATACCAGCCCATCAATGGTTCGCCGAAATGCTATAGTCCGCGGCCGCAACACCTCGGTAAACTCGGCAGCGCTCGCCGTCGCGACTGCATGCGCCTCGGATTCATGGCGCAGCCGGTTGACGTGCGCAGCCTCACGGGAAGCGAATACGGCGATGAGACCGAGCGGGAGAAGTGCCAGTCCAAGGATGAGAAGCATCTTCTTTCCGGTGGAAAGTTTTTTCGCGACGGCGGTAGCTCGTTGGGTCTGGATGAGTTTTTTTAGAGGCGGCCTGCTACTCATGGCTCGCCGTTTCAGGCGAGCTTGCCGAGAATATCGAGAAAATCCTGTGGCACTTCTTCATCTATGGTCTGCTGATAGACCGAACGCAGAGCATCCCCGACTTGGTTTTGCGAAGCCTTTGGATTAGGTTTCTTTTTTGTTCCTTGGCCTTGCGGGCGGCTCTTGCCTTTCCCCTCATTATCACTCGTTGCCAAGATGCCCATCCCCTCGAGACTCGGACATGGCATCAGCCGGAAGTAAGTGGCTAAAGCCCCACCTCACTCCTCCGGACTATGCGGAACCGGCCGGATCCACACTCAACGCCATGTAGCGCGCATAAAATGCATATACAGCGAAGGAAACAAAAATCTCCGTCGTTGGTTCCAGACATTGAAAAACCACGTTTGAAGCGGGACACCAATGAGTCGGGACACGGAAAAGGGGGCGCTTGCAAATAATCTCCTCTCTCCGCATTCTGCATCGGAATAAGAAGGAGCGTTTGACAATCATGTCGCTAGGCCAGGAGCTTGCCCCACATCTTCCTTTTTTGCGTCGCTACTCGCGCGCGTTGACAGGAGCTCAGTCGCATGGCGACGCTTATGTAAGAGCGACGCTGGAAGCCATTGTGGCTGCCCCCGAAGATTTCCCCCAGGATGTTGATCCACGGTTGGGTCTATATCGAACTTTTCAGCAGATCTGGTCATCGACGAATGACGGTGATGCCAGTGAAGAGGCGAGAGATACGGCAGAGGGCGAACTGATTGCTCAGGCGCGTCTGGCGAGGATTACGCCCATTTCGCGCCAGGCATTGCTGTTGACTGCGATGGAGGGTTTCACGTCCGAAGATGTGGCGTATCTGATCGAAAGCGAGCCGGAAGAAATAGACAGGCTGGTATCCGAAGCACTTTCGGAAATCGAGCGCCAGACAACCGCGCGCGTCCTCATCATCGAGGATGAGCCGATCATCGCGATGGATATCGAGACGATTGTCCGCGATCTTGGCCATGATGTCACCGCAGTTGCCGTGACGCGGGATGAAGCTGTCGCGGAAGCGCTTGCCAATCGGCCAGGTCTGGTATTGGCGGATATACAGCTGGCTGACGACAGCTCTGGTATCGATGCCGTGAAGGATATTCTGGCCGAATTTAATGTGCCGGTCATTTTCATCACGGCTTTCCCGGAGCGATTGCTGACGGGGGAGCGGCCAGAGCCCACTTTTCTGATCACTAAGCCATTCCAGCGTTCGACCGTGAAAGCGGCCATTTCGCAGGCGCTCTTCTTTGATATGGCCACTGTTCCTGCCTGAAGCGCCATTGGAACTCTGAACCTTCGCCAGCGTTGGGTTTGAACGGGCGAGTAGAGGAGTCTGATAGCGTGGCTAACGATGAATTGCAGCATATTGACACGGATAAGGCGCGCGCTGGCTCCAGTGAACATGTGGTTCGCTACGTGTTGATGGGATCGCTTGTTCTAGTGGTTCTGGCGATGATAGCAGTATTATTAACCTGGTAATCGCCTTAAGCTCTTGCACTTGCGTTTTGCTGTCCCGACATGGCAGGCGGCCTGTTTTGACGCGTTTGGGCCGCAGAAGAGGGATTGTCACCGAATGACTGATCAGGTCGATGGTGAAACTGAAGAATTTCAGGAGCATCAGCCGCTATCCGATGAGGACTTTAAGGATGAACTCGCTCGCGTTATCCCCCATCTGCGTGCGTTTGGGCGTTCCCTGTCGGGTAACCGCGATCTCGCGGATGATCTGGTTCAGGAAACGCTGCTGAAGGCTTGGGCTGCTCGTGCGCGTTTCCAGGCTGGTACGAACATGCGCGCCTGGACGTTCATTATCCTGCGCAATCTGTTTCTTTCCCAAATGCGGCGGGCCCGCTTCAAGGGCGAATGGGACGAGCTGACTGCGGCCAAGGTGCTCGCGGCCCCTGCCAGCCAGGACCGGCACATCGAATTGGGCGATATGCAACGTGCGCTGATGCATTTGCCACAGCCGCAACGAGAAGCGCTGATTCTAGTCGGCGCGGGCGGCTTTGCCTATGAGGAAGCTGCAGAAATTTGCGGGTGTGCGGTCGGGACCATCAAGAGCCGCGTGGCGCGGGGACGCGTCGCATTGGAAGCCTTGTTGACGGACGGAAAGTTGCCCTCCCGCCGGGAGCATAAAACCGATCCCAACCAGACTGCATTACAGAAGATCATGGGTGAAGTCGATGAACTGGCACGTGATCGGTGAAATGTAAAATGAATCGGCCCAGATAAAGACGCAATTTCACTGCATTTTACTAAGCAGTTCTTCCCATTCATTGGGAATATGATGGCAGTCAGGCACGAATACGGAGCGTAAAGCATTTCCGACACCTTGATAGGACGTCGGTGCACTTACCAATATGCCCTCGGAACGACCTTCCTTGAGCAGGTCAATAACGTAATTGTCAGGTTTCATATCCGGATAACGCGCTAGAAACTGGTCGGTTTCATCCTTTTCACGCGATCATACCTTCGGCTATCGCAAATACGTGGATAACATTCAAAACGCGGCGGCTCTCCGGGACGCGCTGGAGCGTGCAAACCGCCATTCCGCGTTCCTGCGCAACCTTGCGACGAAACACCCCGACGTTGTCGATCTGGCAGGGCAGGGGAAGTTGCGCTCCCTGATCGACGATCTCATCGCCGCGGATCTGGCGGTGGCGGAAACCGGCAGACATTTAAGGCAGGTCCGGCAACGGGTGGCGTTGGGGGTGGCGATCGCCGATCTCGCTGGATTGCTGCCGCTTGAGGACATCGTGCTGCTTCTCTCCGACTTCGCCGACGTCGCGCTGGATCGCGCAATCGGCACTGCTCTTGCCGAACGCTACCCTGATTCTGCATCGATTGGCTTTGCGGCGCTGGCCCTCGGCAAGCATGGCAGCCGTGAATTGAACTATTCGTCCGACATCGATCCGATCCTGATTTTCGACCCCGCAACCATGCCCCACAAAAGCCGCGAGGAGCCAGTTGAGGCCGCGGAGCGCGTGGCGCGCCGCGTGGTCGAATTGCTTCAGACGCGCGATGGCGATGGCTATGTCTTCCGTGTCGATCTCCGTCTTCGTCCGTCTCCCGAAGTCACTCCGCCGGCCTTGCCGCTGGAAGCCGCGCTCAGCTATTATGAGTCGAGTGCGCTTCCTTGGGAACGGGCCGCCTTTATCCGGGCGCGGGCATGTGCTGGTGACAAGGCGTTGGGGCAGCGCTTCCTTACGACCATCCGTCCCTTCGTATGGCGTCGGTCGCTTGACTACGGCGCAATCCACGAAATTCGATCGATATCGCACCGCATTCGGGACCATCATTCGCAAGGCCAAAAGTTCGGGCCGGGCTATGATCTCAAGCGCGGGCGCGGCGGAATTCGCGAAGTCGAATTCTTCGCGCAGATCCACCAGCTCATTCATGGCGGGCGG
>Ga0207658_10003922_pt1 | contig 10457 bp, 9 predicted proteins | sample KBSS33metaG_FD_184322 | JGI IMG/M metagenome (GOLD analysis project Ga0207658, IMG submission 184322) | Switchgrass rhizosphere microbial communities from Kellogg Biological Station, Michigan, USA - KBS S3-3 metaG (SPAdes) (version 2) | ecosystem: Host-associated > Plants > Roots > Rhizosphere >...
GCACGTTGCCTTTCTCGGCAGCGTCGCTTTTCTTCTTCGCTGTCGGGTCTTCTGTTTTGCTGTCCTTGTCGTCGTCGGCCAAGGCCGAAGCCCTCCATCAAAAAGAAACGGCCGCGCCAGGGCGCGGCCTTTCCTAGAAGGTATCTCCCTTTCGCCGCGGCGATCAACCGCAGCGGCCGGGAAGAGGTGCTTCGTACACAACAACAGCGGCTTAGGCCGCGGCCGAGCCTTCGCCTTCGGTCTCCTTGAGCTGGATTTGCCCGGAGTTTGCAAGGCGAATCGCTTCCTGGGCGATGGCGCGCCGGGCGATGGCGATTTCGCGCGGATTGATGCCAACGGTGCCGCTCTGCAGATCCGATTCGATCATGCGGCGCTGGCGCGGGCTGATCGATGCCAGGACCGCTTCGCGCATGTCGACAGACGAGCCGCGCAACGCCATGGTCAGGATGTCGGACGAGATATCGTTCATGAGCATGACGCGGCTGCGCTGCGGCATGAGCATGAGGTCGTCGAAGAGGAAGATCTTCGGACGGACCTTGTTGACCGATTCGCGGCTGATCGATTCGAGCGAGGTGAGCAGGGTATCGACCTGCGGCTTGTCCATCTCGTTCATCAGTTCCGCAACCTTCGTCGAGCCGATCGAATTCTTCTCGGCGTCGATCTCTGCCAGCAGGGCTTTGGTGAGATCGGACTCGGCCGAGCTGACCGACACTCTGCGCGACGGCGTGATCGAAAATCTGCTGCTTGTCCTTAACGATGGCGGCCGGCTCGCCGCGATCCACGGCGCGCGCGTGAACGGCGTGTCGACGCTCGATAAAGCGGTCTACACTCCCTGCGCGGTCCTCGACAGCCACGGCTGTCCCAAGGAGCCGATTTGGAAGATCAGCGCGCTGCGCGTCGTGCATGATCCGACCAAGCACCGCATCAGCTATGACGGCGCGCGGATCAGCTTTCTCGGCGCGCCGATTCTGTGGCTGCCGGGGCTTTCGCATCCCGACGGCAGCGGCGGCGGCGAGTCGGGCCTGTTGCTCCCCAATATCCAATATTCGCGGGTGAACGGCGGCGAATTCGCGCTGCCTTATTATATCCAGCTTGCGCCGAACCGCGACCTCACGGTCACACCGCATATCTACACCGAAGTGCTCCCCGCGATCGAGGCGCAGTATCGTGCGCTGACCAGCCACGGCGCCTGGCAGGCGACGGGCATGCTGACCTACAGCTCGCGTTTCTCGGCCACCACCGGCCGCGCGCCGGCGCCCAGCGCCAATCGCGACATTCGCGGATATGTCGATGCGAACGGCCAATTCCAGTACGGCCCTTATTGGACAGTCTCGGGATCGATCCGCGCAACGACCGACCGCACCTTCCTCCGGCGATACGACATCTCGCGCGACGATCGGCTCCGCAATCAGATCGCCGCGGAGCGCATCAGCGCGAACAGCTATCTGTCGATCAAGGGATGGGCGGTGCAGACGCTGCGGACCGGCGACAGCCAGGGCCAGCAGCCGATCGCGCTGCCCGCGATCGATTATCGGCTGCGGCTGACCGATCCCTGGGTCGGCGGCACCCTCCAGCTTCAGGCAAATTCGCTGGCGCTGATCCGCACCGGCGGACAGGACACCCAGCGCGCCTTTGCCGCGGTCGAGTGGAATCTGCGCCGCTACACTCCGCTGGGCCAGGAAATCACTCTCACCGCCTATGGCCGCGGCGACGTCTACCACACGGATCAGGTCAGCCAAACCGCCACTGTGGTCTATCGCGGCGATCCGGGTTGGAGCGGCCGCGGGATCGCGGCGCTGGCCGCGGACATGCGCTGGCCGTTCGTCGGCAATTTCCTCAACGGCTCGCAGCGAATCACCCCAAGGGTGCAGATCGTCGCGAGTCCGAAGACGCGCAACATGAGCCTTCCGAATGAGGACGCTCGCTCGATCGACCTCGAAGATTCCAATCTTTTCGCGCTCAACCGCTTCTCGGGTTACGATCGATGGGAAGACGGCAGCCGGATCACCTATGGCGCCGAATGGTCGGTCGACGTGCCGGGCATATCGTTCACTACCGTGATCGGGCAGAGCTATCGCCTGTCCAACAAGCCGTCGTTGCTTCCCGTCGGCACCGGCCTGTCCGACCGGCTTTCGGATATCGTGGGCCGAACCACGCTGAAATATGGCCGCTTCCTCGAGATCACCCACCGGTTCCGGCTCGACAAGGATAATTTCGCAATCCGTCGCAACGAAGTCGACGCGACGATCGGCACCCGCAGGACCTATGCGACAGTGGGGTATCTCAAGCTCAATCGCGATATCGCCGCGAGCATCGAAGACCTGCGCGACCGCGAGGAGATCCGCCTCGGCGGGCGCATTCAAATCGCCCGATACTGGTCGATCTTCGGATCGACCGTGGTCGATCTGACGAGCCGCCACGAAGATCCACTCACCCTGGCGGACGGCTATCAGCCGGTCCGCCACCGGCTCGGCGTCCTGTATGACGACGACTGCATCGAACTCGGCGTGACCTGGCGCCGCGAATATGACGCGATCGGCGACGCCCGGCGCGGCAATACCTTCCTGTTGCGGCTGGCGCTCAAGAATTTGGGCCGCTAAGCGTTCATTCAGCGGGCGGCTGTCAGCAAGCGCCCGATCTCTTGGTTCGAGGATGTGACTAGGTGCGCGGAATGACATTGAGGAGGGGCAGGTATCTCACGATGGCGCTGGCTGGGGCTGTGGCGCTGTCGGCACCGCTGTCCGGCCAGAACGTGGCCGGTGAGGAAGAGGTTTCCGGCGAGCTGAACCTTCCCAAGGATATGACCGTCTTCGGCAACCGCGATCCCAACGTCCGAACCGCGACCGCGATCGTGAACGGCACGATCATCACCCAGACCGATATCGACCAGCGGCTCGCGCTCGTAATCGCGGCCAACGGCGGCCGTATTCCCGACGAGGAGCGGGAAAGGCTGCGGCTGCAGGTTCTGCGCAACCTGATCGACGAGACGCTCCAGATCCAGGAGGCCGCGGCACAGAAGATCGAGGTTTCGAAGGAAGAGGTCGAGCAGACCTACCAGCGGGTCGCCGCCAACTTCAGAAAATCCCCGCCGGAGTTCGCCAAGTTCCTACGTGAGCAGGGCTCATCGGAGGCTTCGATCAAGCGCCAGATCGAGGGCGAGAATGCGTGGCGGCGGGTGCTGAGCCGCCGGGTCGAGCCGTTCGTTGCCGTGAGCGACGAAGAGGTGAATGCGATCATCCAGCGGCTCAACGCCGCAAAGGGCGCGAACGAATATCACGTTGGCGAGATTTTCCTTTCGTCGACGCCGGAAAACATGCCCGAGGCCCAGGCCAACGCGCAACGCATCATCGATCAGATCCGCAAGGGCGCATCCTTCCAGGCCTATGCCCGTCAATTCTCCGAGGCCTCGACCGCGGCGGTAGGCGGCGATCTCGGATGGGTCCGCGCCGAGCAGTTGCCCGACCAGCTTGCTGCCGCCGTCACCACCCTCGGAACCCGGCAGATCAGCGAGCCGATCGCCGTGCCTGGCGGCTATTCGATTCTTCTGCTGCTTGATAAGCGCCAAGTGCTCGGCACCGATCCGCGCGACGCTACACTTTCGTTGAAGCAGCTTACCGTGAGCTTTCCGCCGGGCATGACTCAAGCGCAGGCGACCCCCAAGGTCGAGGCTTTCGCCAAGGCGTTGCAGTCGCTCCAGGGCTGCGGCAAGGCCAACGAAGTCGCGGCGTCGGTGGGCGCCGACGTGGTCAACAACGACCAGATGAAGATCCGCGATCTTCCGCCGCAATTGCAGGATCTGATGCTCAACCTGCAAGTCGGCCAGGCCACTCCGCCGTTCGGCTCGCTCGCCGACGGCGTCCGTTCGCTGGTGCTGTGCGGGCGCGACGATCCCCAGCCGGCCTCGGGACCTTCGTTCGAGCAGATCCAGTCGCAGATCGAGCAGGAACGCGTCAATCGGCGCGCGCAGCGCTATCTGCGCGATCTTCGTCGCGACGCCGTGATCGAATATCGATGAAGCGATGGGAGTAAGCCCTCTCGCCGTTGCGCTCGGCGATCCTGCGGGGATCGGCCCGGAGATCGTGGCGAAGGCCTGGGACGCGCGCGAGCAATATGGTCTTGCCCCTTTCTTCGCGATCGGGGACCGGCGTTCGATCGAAGCGGTCTGGTCGGGACCGATCGGACGGATCACCAGTCCAGACGAGACCATTGCCTGCTTCTCCGAAGCGCTGCCGCTGATCCAAATCGAGGACACCGGCCCGATCGTCCCCGGCGAGCCCGATCTGGCCGGTGCACGCTGCGCGCTCGACTCGCTCGAGCTGGCTGCCGGGCTCGCCCGCTCGCCGATGGTCGGCGGGCTGGTCACCGCCCCGATCGCCAAGAAGCAGCTCTATGCGATCGGCTTCACCCATCCGGGGCAGACCGAGTTCATCGCGGAGCGTTGCGGCATCGCCTCGGCCAACGCGGTGATGCTGCTGGCAGGCCCGACCTTGCGCGCGGTTCCAATAACGACCCATATCCCGCTGCGCGAGGTGGCCGATTATGTCACGGTTGATCTGATCGTCGCCAAGGCCCGGGCGACCGATCGGGGTCTCGCGCGAAACTTCGGGATAGAGCGACCGCGCCTCGCGATCGCGGGTTTCAACCCGCATGCGGGCGAACAGGGCGCGATCGGGCGCGAGGAGATCGACCTCATCCTCCCCGCAATCGAGATCTTGCGGGCCGAGGGCATCGATATTATCGGCCCGCTCGCCGCCGACACGATGTTTCACGCTCGCGCACGGGCGCAATATGATTGCGCGCTCTGCCTCTATCACGATCAGGCGCTAATTCCGCTGAAGACGCTCCATTTCGACGAGGGCGTCAATATGACGCTCGGACTGCCGATCGTCCGCACCGCGCCGGATCATGGCACAGCGTTCGGAATTGCCGGCCAGAACAAGGCCAATCCGGGTGCCATGATCGCGGCAATCGCACTCGCCGCCGACGCCGCGCGGAACCGCCTTATCTACGCATGAGCCGCGTCATGCCGGATTTGCCGCCGCTGCGCGATGTGATCGCACGGCACGGCCTCAGCGCGAACAAGGCGCTCGGCCAGAACTTCCTGCTCGACGGGCAGCTACTCGACCGGATCGCGCGCATTCCGGGGCCGCTGGAGGGCGCGACGGTCTATGAAGTGGGCCCTGGCCCTGGCGGGCTGACCCGCGCGCTGCTCGGCGCAGGCGCCTCGGTCGTCGCAGTCGAGCGCGACCAGCGCTGCCTCGCCGCTCTCGATGAGCTCAACGCGGCCTTCGAGGGACAACTGCGGGTGATATGCGCCGATGCGATGCGGATCGACGAGCGGCTCGAAGCGGGCGACGGGGCGCATATAGCGTCGAACCTCCCTTATAATGTCGGCACCGCGCTGTTCGTACGCTGGATGACGCTCGATTCGTGGCCGCCCTGGTGGCGAACCTTGACGCTGATGTTCCAGAAGGAGGTGGCCGAACGGATCGTCGCGAAGCCGGGCTCCGCGGCTTACGGGCGGCTCGCCGTGCTCGCGCAGTGGCGCGCGCGTGCGTCGATCGCGATGAACGTCCACCGGTCGGCGTTTGTGCCCCCGCCCAAGGTGATGTCAGCCGTGGTGCACGTCGTACCGGCAGACCAGCCGGCTGGAGTTTCGGTCGGCACCATCGAGGCGTTGACCGCCGCGGCGTTTGGTCAGCGGCGCAAGATGCTGCGTCAGAGTCTCAAAGGTGTTCGCGGCGCCGTCGCGGCGCTCGTGGCGGTCGATATCGACCCGGAACGGCGCGCGGAAACGCTTTCCGTCGAGGAGTTCGTCGCACTCGGGCGCGTGCTGGAAGCTGGTTGAAGGCCGGGCACCGCCGGTGCGATCGCGGTTATTTCTGCCCCGCGCTACTCTTCTCTTCGCCCTTGGGCGGGGCCTTGTCGCTATTCTGCGCGGCGACAATCGCTGCCGGCGGCCCTTTGGCGATCGCGGCGGCGAGTTGGATGGCCGGCGCGCAATCGGCCTTGCAGAGCGTTTTCACACGGGCGAGATTGGCGCGCGCGCGCTCCACCGCTCCCTTCTGAACCATCGCTTCGCCCTGCGCCGACAGGGCGTTGACGTCGTTTGGTTCGAGCGACAGCGCCTCGAAATACATGCGGATCGCCTTGCCGGGAAGCTGCTGTGCCTGCGCGACCCGGCCCAGCGCCACGAACGCGGCGCGGTTGCGCGGATCGATTGCCAGCGCAGTTTCAAGCACGTCGTTCGCCGCAGCCAGGTTGCCGGCTTTCAACGCCGACTGCCCCTCGGCAAGCAGCGCCATCGACCTTGGATTGATCTGATCGTCGGCCTTCTGGCCATTCACCCCGCTCGAAACCGCCAACAAAGTAAGCGACAAGGCAATCGCAACAGGCGAAACGCGCATCAACATCTCCACCACATGGGCAAAGCGGCCTTCTATCATGAGCGGCGGAACCTGGCGACGAAAAAGCCGTCGGTGCCATCGCGCGCCGGACTCAGCAGCTTGCCTGAGCCACGATAGCAGCCGGGTGTGAACAGATCCTTTTCGGCTTCGAAAGCGGGGGAATCCGTAAGAAAGTGGCCCGCCTGCAAAGCGCCCTCCTCCTCGAGCAGCGAGCAGACGGCATAGACCAGCGCTCCGCCGGGCGCGACCAGCTGTGCCGCGATGCCGAGCAAGCGACGCTGGATATCGACCAGTTCGCGCAGCCGATCGGGGGTCAGCCGCCAGCGCGCCTCGGGATTGCGGCGCCAGGTGCCGGTCCCCGAGCAGGGCGCGTCGACCAACACGACATCGCAAGCGCCGGCGAGGTCGGCCAGCGACTCGGCTTCGCGGCCGGGGTCGAGCAACCTGGATTCGATGAAGGCGGCGTCCGCGCGTGCGGCGCGGGGCGCGAGCCGCGAAAGCCGCGCCCGATTCGTGTCGCTTGCGATCAGCCGCCCCTCGCCCGCCATCGCGTCGGCAAGAGCCAGGGTTTTCCCGCCCGCCCCTGCGCATAGATCGAGTATGGTCATCCCGGCTCGCGCCTGCGTGGCCAGCGCGATCAGCTGGCTGCCCTCGTCCTGAATCTCGATCAGCCCCTCGGCCCAGGCCCGACTCGCCTCGACAGCGCTTCCCTCGGGCAGGCGCAGGCCGTGCGGTGCAAAGGGGGTCGGGACGGCATCAGCCAACATCGCCACAGCGCCGGCGCGGTCGATCTTACGGCTATTGACCCGAACGTCGAGCGGGGCGCGTTCGAGCAGCGCCAAATGCTCCGCCGGGTCGATCCGCTCGGCAAGCCAGGCGGGCAGAAAGCCGGTCTCGCTGGCGGGCTCTGCCGGCGCGATCGGACGCGGCGCATGCGGAGAACCGTCAAAGGCGTTCGCCAGGTCGGCATCTTCGCGCGCCAGCCCTATCAGCGCCGCCCGCCCGCTAGCCGGAAGGTCGCCGGTCCGCCGGATGGCACGATAGACCAGGTCGCGGATCGCGCGACGGTCCTTCGATCCCGCATAGCGACGGTTGTTGAAATAACGGGCGATCAACGTGTCCGCCGCCGCGCCGCGATCACGGGCGGCGGCGATGATTTCGTCGAGCAGCTCGATCGCCGCCTGCGCGCGCGCGCCCGGCGTCATGCCTTACCGCGTCGGGTAATTGGGCGCCTCACGGGTGATCGACACGTCGTGGACATGGCTTTCCTTAAGGCCCGCATTGGTGATGCGGACAAAGCTCGCGCGCTGCTGAAGATCCTGGATCGTCCCCGCGCCGGTATAGCCCATCGCCGCCTTCACGCCGCCGACCAGCTGATGGATCACGTCGCGGGCAGGACCCTTATAGGGCACTTGGCCCTCAATGCCTTCGGGGACCAGCTTCATCTGGTCCTTGATGTCCTGCTGGAAGTAGCGATCCGCCGACCCCCGCGCCATGGCGCCGACCGAACCCATGCCGCGATAGCTCTTATAGGCGCGCCCCTGGTAGAGGAAGGTCTCGCCGGGAGCCTCTTCGGTGCCGGCAAGCAGCGAGCCGACCATCACCGAGCTCGCGCCAGCGGCTAGCGCCTTGGCGAGATCGCCCGAGGTTCTGAGGCCGCCGTCCGCGATGACGGGTACGCCCGACTTGGCCGCCTCTTCCGCCGATTCCATCACCGCGGTGAGCTGCGGCACACCGACGCCGGCCACGACCCGGGTGGTGCAAATCGAGCCCGGCCCGATGCCGACCTTGATACCGTCCGCGCCCGCGCCGATCAGCGCCCGCGTCGCTTCGGCGGTGGCGACGTTGCCGGCGATCACCTGCACCGAATTGGATATCCGCTTCACCCGCTCGACCGCGCGCGCGACATCGCGATTATGGCCGTGCGCGGTATCGATGACGATCAGGTCGCACTCGGCGTCGATAAGCGCCTCGGTGCGCTCGAAGCCCTTGTCTCCAACGGTTGTCGCCGCGGCGACGCGCAGGCGGCCGCTGGCGTCCTTGGTCGCCGATGGATAATTGACCGCCTTCTCGATGTCCTTGACGGTGATCAGTCCCACGCATCGGTAATCGTCGTCAACCACCAGCAGCTTTTCGATGCGGCGCTGGTGCAGCGTACGCCGCGCCTCCTCCTGCGACACGCCGGTCCTGACGACCGCCAGATTCTGGCTGGTCATCAGTTCGGAAACCGGCTGTCCGGGGTTTTCCGCGAAGCGCACGTCGCGATTGGTCAATATTCCGCGGAGCTTGCCGTCGGCCTCGACAATCGGAATGCCCGAAATCCTGTGGCGCGCCATCAACTCGAGCGCATCGGCCAGCGTCTGCTCGGGATGCATCGTGATCGGATTGACGACCATGCCCGATTCGAAACGCTTGACCGCGCGTACGGCCGCCGCCTGCTCTTCGACGGTTAGGTTGCGATGAAGCACGCCCAGCCCACCGAGCTGCGCCATCACGATCGCCATATCCGCCTCGGTCACGGTATCCATGGCCGAGGACAGGATCGGAATATTGAGCCGGATTGCTTTGGTAACATGGGTCGAGGTATCGGCCTGGCTCGGCAACACTTCGGATTCGCCGGGCCGGAGGAGCACGTCGTCGAAGGTAAGGCCGAGGCTGATGTCCATGTAGTCGAATCCCCGCGAGGTGGTGAAGGATTCGAGGCCATATATGTCGAGAGCCGCGGGATAACCAGCCCGCCCGTCCCTTTTTCGTAGCGATGCCGCAAACGTCGTCAGCCACGCGGCAACCGCGCCGGCGCGGTTCAGTCGTCGCCGTGGATGACCACGCGGTTTCGGCCGCCGCTCTTGGCGCAGTACAAGGCTTCGTCGGCGCGCCGGAGCATGTCGTCTCCCCCCTCGCCCGGCTGAAGCTGGGCGATGCCGGCCGAGAAGGTCACCGTGCCCAGCGGCTCGCCGGTGGTCTTCGACACCAGATGGCGTCCCGAGAGTTCATCGCGGATTTCATCGACCCGCATCGCCGCGCGGCGCGACATGATGCCGTCGAACAATATGAGGAACTCCTCGCCTCCGAAGCGACCGACATAAGCATCCTCCCCGACGCCCTCGGCCAGCGCCTCAGCAACCATCTTCAGCACACGATCGCCGGTGTCGTGACCGTGCAGGTCGTTGATCAGCTTGAAGTTGTCGATATCGCAGAACGCAACCGACAAGGGGTAATTCTCGGCGAGCGCCTGTGCGAGCGCGCCGGCCAGACGCGACTGGAACGCCCGGCGATTGGCCAGCCCCGTCAGGGGGTCGGTTTCCGCGACGGTCTGCGCCTCTACCAGATCGCCCTGCAGGGAGGCCATCTGCTCATCCATGTCGGCGAGGCGGCGTTCGGCCTGCTGAGTCTTGTCGATCATCGTCTTGGTCAGCTCGACCATCAGCTCGAGCGCCCGGCCGGCGGACTCGCCGCCGGCCCCCAGCGCCGCCACGCCGCGATCGAGGGCGCTGCCATAAGAACTGGCGTCGTGGCGCGACTGGCCCACAAGGCTGGCAGCGAGAACGACGCTCTGATGCGCCTGATCAATTAGCTTCCCGATCAGTTCGGCCGAAAGCTGGTTCGAGGCTGCCTCGACGATCTGCTCTATCGTGGCCGGGTGCAGCACGCCATCGCGGGCGATCGCCGCATCGACCGCCGACGCAAGCGCCGGGTCGTTGCCGCTCAGATAGTGATAGGCGAGATCATAGTTGATCGGGGTCGGATCGAGCCGGTTCGTTCGCAGAAATGCCCCGACACGCGAAAAAAGATCATTGGCCGACGGCGGGGCCTCAGCGGAGACCGCCGCTTGCGGATCAGCGGCCGGCCGAACGGCGCGGCCGAATAACGAGTCCAGGCTCCAGCTCTTACGGCCCGCGGACGATAGTGGCTTCGATTGGTACATGGCCCCCGCTCATGAAACTATCCTCCCGAATTAGTCGTTCTCCTCTTAATTTTCGGTAGTGCGATCGTGGTAAAAATTCGGTGTCCGAAGCGAATCGGCGCGCGCCCGGAGGAAGGCCCCGCCGA
>Ga0207658_10003928_pt1 | contig 10448 bp, 7 predicted proteins | sample KBSS33metaG_FD_184322 | JGI IMG/M metagenome (GOLD analysis project Ga0207658, IMG submission 184322) | Switchgrass rhizosphere microbial communities from Kellogg Biological Station, Michigan, USA - KBS S3-3 metaG (SPAdes) (version 2) | ecosystem: Host-associated > Plants > Roots > Rhizosphere >...
TTTTTTAAATTCGATTAAAATACCAGAAATTTGTGGCTTTCGTGGCGTAAGCATAATATCATAACGTCCATCACCAGACTCACGATTTGATTGCATTAAGTAATAATCAGAAAGTCCTGCAAGTAATCCTAGAACAAGCATATGAATACCTAATTCTAGATTGTTTTTAGGTAAGTCATGAGAAGAACAAGTTTCCATAACAAATTCTTGTAAATATTGTTCAACTGTTTTTTTATCACCTACCATAAAAGCTTCAAAAAGCTTTTTAAGTTTTGCAAAAGAAATAGTACTGCTTAATGTTTCTAAAATAAGCTCTTGATAAAGCAATGTAATTTCTTCGTTTGGAATAGCTAAAGTATAACAATGTCTACGATTAATTATAGTGTGTGATACTGCAGTAAGATAACCAGTGAATAAAAGAAAGCTCCATGGTTCTAGATTTTTTTCATCAATATCCGGCAAAATTACTTCTTCATTAATTCTTTTATCAGCAATAACATTGTTCTGTAATAAAAGCCGTATTTCATCTTTAATTTCTTGATTAGCATTGGCAAGAATATTTTTCACTAGTTTATTATCGCTCGTATTGGCCCAATATAGTTGAAAGTCACCCCTACTCTGAATACACTTGAGCAAAGACCAAGGATTATAAACATGAGTATTGCCAAACACATAGCCATCATACCAACTTTTAATTTCATCACTTTTATCAGCAAGATCATATTTAATCAATAATTGATCTACTTCTTCTTGAGTAAAACCGAATTTATCAGAATATTCAACATTTAATACAGTATACACAGAAAGATGATTAAGACCTGAAAATATACCCGCTTTAGCTATGCGGGTAATGCCGGTTAAAAAACCTTTTTCAAGAAAAGAATTTGATTTTAATGCTGCTGAAAGAAAATTATACATAAATTCTATCATTTTTTCATAATAGCCATGCACATAAGCGTTTATTATAGGAGCATCATATTCATCGATTAAAATAATAACTTTATTTCCAGTTTGTTCATTCAATAGACGCGATAAAAACAATAAGCTATCCATAAGCTCTTGTTCAGACGCTTGTTTGTTTTTAAGTTTATTAAAAATATTAATATCAGAAATATCAATCTTTTCCATCGCAAGACTAGGTAAAAGTCGTTTGCATTCTTCTGATATAATCGCTGCAAGTTTTGCATGAGCTAATTCCCACGAATGAACTTTAACATCTTTAAGCGTTAAAAAAATCACCGGAGATTTTCCTTGACGATCACGATATTCTGGATACTTCCATATATTTGTATTTTCAAACAGCTTCGACGTATCTTGATTAGTTTTTTCAAAAAAATATTTGAGCATAGAAAGATTTAATGTTTTACCAAATCGTCTTGGTCGAGGAACTAAAACAACCTTAGAACCATCCTGCAAAAATTCTTTTATGAGAAGAGTTTTATCAACATAAATATTTTTTTGATCGATTATTTCTTTATAATCATCGACCCCTATAGGTATTAAGGGATACATAGAATTGTGAGACATGTGATTCTCCTGATAACAATTTTTGCTAGTATATTTTTATACTTACACACGTGTATTATTTTTTAATTCTTCGACTTCTTTAGCACTAAGCCCGGTAATTTGAGAAATAGTAGCAACATCATGAAATGCTAAAAGTTGTTTTGCTATATTTATTTTTTCTTCCAATTTACCTTCAGCCTTGCCTTTAGCCAGTCCTTTAGCTTCACCCTCTGTTAACCCTCCTTCTCGAGAATGACGAATACGACTTTTTTGCAACCGTATTTCATCTAATGTACGATCATAAAGTTCAAGTTGTTCCAACGACCAACTATTTTTATTTAAAATTTGAAAAGCATCTTGCATGTCTGGATTGTTTAAAGCATCTGGAATCGTTTGTAAATCTTCAGCATTTTGTAAGAAATAAATCCATTTATCAGATAGCGCTGTCAACTCTTCAATTTTTTTATTAAATTTTTTTAGCTCAATAATATGAAGTTCTAAATGTTTAAATTCGTGCTCATACGTATCTTTGTCTAATATCAGATGATGACTTAGATAACGAGGATTTTTAAGAATCGCAAAATCTAAAACACCGACAAAAATAACCGGTTCTAATTCTTCATATTCACTACGAGATCTTAACTGACGAGCTAGCCCTAATGCACTATAATATTGAGCTCGTTCTAGATAATCTTCTTGCCTAATAACTTGCATTTCAACAATATATCGTCTATTAGCTTGATCAGTACATCGTACATCAACAACACTTGATTTTAGTTTCAATTCCTCCGGAGAAATTAAAGCTAATGTTTCAGGAAAATTATGAGGATCATTCATAACAACGTCAACTATTATTTCACTTTCTTTGCGATTAAGAATGCTATTTAGAAAACTAATAGCAATATTTTTATAAGCGCTATCGCCAAATAATTTTTTAAATACGATATCTGTTTTTGGGTCTAAAAAAACCATTAAATATCACCTTTCTCTATTTATAAAATATGAGTATAAAAAATAAAAATATATTCTTAGTATAATCAAAAAGCAGTACTATTCATATGCCACTCGATTATTACATTATTCTCACACAAAAGCCCAGCACATCTATTATACAAATATGCTGGGCTCTGTATTGCAAAAAAGCACTATAAAAAAGTAACAAAAATACGCGTTAATTATTTTTTTTTGATTTTTTTTCTTCTTTTAGTTTAATTAGATCCAATATCTCTGGAGTAAGACTGGATAACCGCATAGCCCTATTTCCATCCTGCACATAACACGCGTCTCTTCCTGAAGCATCCCTATCTGCAAGCAATAAAGTCACTGCATCAAAATCGCATGGCTTTTGCCCAAGATAGAATCGCACTCGATTTGGCCCAACCCTACACGTTAATTTTTGTGTTTGAGTTGAAGTATCAGGTTGACCCGTCATTGGCTCGACATCACAAGCTATTACTGGACAAGCTATTACTGGTGGCTGAGAAGGATTATCGATTAAATAATTACCTTGAAAGCTAACAACAACGCCTAAAGCTAAAGTTACAGCCGCGCATGCACGTGCAAAACATCCTCGCTTATCTTTTTCTCGTTTTTCGCCATCTTGCCCCGCATTTACAGCAACTGAAAACACCATCAAACCACACAAAATTACTCTACTTAAACTTTTCATACTTCTCATAAAAAAATCTTTCATATAAAAATACTATTAACTATAACTTTAATTATTTTTTTGACCAGCGCAACAATCTCTTTATAACCTAATCGCAACGCTCACTCAATATTGAACGATCATCGAATGTTTTTAAAGTTTCCGTACAACGTTGAGCCAACTCGTAATTTTTATTTTTTAAGGCTGAAATCTGTGTAGCTCTAGCCAAAATTTTTGCACTCACATGACCAGGCAACAAAACCCTCTCTCTTTCTGAATACCACCATTCACAAGTAGCCGTTTCAAAAGCTTTATAGCGGCCGCCACTATTTTTTAAATGCTCATATACTTCATTTTCATTACATGCATCAGCTGCTTCGTGCAAAGGTTGACGTACAAAGTCTTCATAACAATATATATGAGGGTTAGGCGAGGGCGCTTCCCAAATCTGAGCTTGAGCTTGGGGATTAAATAAAGATGCTAAAGAAAAAAAAGCAAAAAAGCGCGCACATGGTGATCGCCTTAACTTTTTTCGTTTTCCACCCGCTTCTACAGAAATCGACAATACCATCAAACACAACAAAATTACGTTACTTACTCTTTTCATTAAAAATTCTCCCGTATGAATTTTTTTTAACATAAATTTCTAAACTTAAATAAATAGGATATTATAAATCTTTATATCCCTCCAAATATTGCTCCTTTTCTCTCATTGCAGTATTTAATATCCTTGCAGTTTCTATACACCTCTCCCGCTGGCCATCATCTTCTCCAGCCAAAACTCCTCGCGTCAAAGCTAAACGTTTTGGAGTTATTTTGTCCAGCTTGCCATCCCAGCGAGTTATTTGCTCGTATACAGGTTTATTATATGGAGGCCCCTGCCGTCTAAAATAATAACAATTACTTACCTCTTGCGAAGGATCATGTCCTTCTTTTAAATGTCTACCTACTGCACTAAAATCACATTCAAAAGCTGCTACATGCAATTCTGGTGTTAAAATACGTGCCTGACTATCTATACAAAACAAAGACTCTGCTTGAGCTTCAGGGCTAAATAAAAGGGTAAAAAAAGAAAAAGCTGCAAAAAAACGATCGCAAGGCGTCCTTCGTCTTTTACCCGCTTCCACAGAAACCGACAACACCATCAAACCACACAAAATTACTCTACTTACTTTTTTCATCGAAAATTCCTGCACATAAATATTATTAAATCACGCTATAAATAAAATATTATATTTAAACACTCTTACTCTCTCTCTCATTAAATTTTCTCATACAAAAACAATGCATATTAAAACATTCTTGCCCCCTCTACATTATTTTATTTATTACGGCCGTACTGATTTTTATAGAGAGTTTTGATCTCATCAATAGTCGTCGCTTCTAACGCACTTTTATCATCCCGATACCCCATGATACGAGGAAACCGCAATGCATATCCCAAATTCTCTGACCCTTTACCAGCTGTGTGCATTGGAGAAAGGGTAATTTCATCAGCCCGTACTTGGCAGACTATTTCAGGATAGACCCAAACATCTGGAATCAAATTTTTATCACACCATACATTCTTCGGCTGATCATCAACTTTACCTGCATCACACCGTTTTTTTAACTCTTTCCATTCTAAATCTTTTAAACCGGTACCAATTTTTGCCACCGTCTCAAACCGATCTTGTGTTGGATTATAAAGACCAACTAAAAACGACCCAATGCCAAAATGAGCTCGTTTCCCTGCGCCAGCATAATAGCCTAAAATAACACAATCAAGAGTATCTTCTAAATGCCCTTCTTCTTGCCGCTTTAGCTTAATCCAATTAAAATTACGTTTACCTGGTTGATATACCGCATCTGGCCGCTTTACTATAATACCTTCAAGACCTAACGCTATCATGGAAAAAAAATAACTCTCCAATGCATTGCCGGTCGCAACAGCAACTTCATCAATAACTTGTACTAAATTATTATCTGATATTTTTACAGAATCAAAAACTTTTAAAAGTACCTGCCGCCGCTCCCTATGTGTTTTTTGCAATTGACTCTGGCCATCAAGATAGAGAATATCAAAAATAAATAATTTTATAGGAAATTCAATAGCAGCTTCCTCAATGCCATGCTTCCTTTTTCGCTTTACCGTTTCTTGAAAAGGTAAAAAAGTACCCGTATTCTGATCAAAACAGATTGCTTCTCCTTCTGCGATAAAAGTCGTAACGGGTAACGATAAAAGAGTCGGTACCAAATCAGGAAACATGTACGAAATATCATGCAAATGCCGTGAAAAGAAAAATACTTTTGGAATCTGTGCACTTTTATCAATATGAATTTGTACTCTAAATCCATCAAGTTTTGGCTGGGCAACCGCTGCACCAATTTTTTCTATAATTGCATGCGCTGATGGCAATCTCTCTGCTGATGCAGGACGAATCGGAATACCCACCTGTATTTGCATTTGCTCTAAAGCTTGTACAGCTAATTCTTTTGATAATCCTGGCTTTTGTAACTCTAATTTTTTCAATAACGATGCTATACGACCTATATCCGCACAAAGATTATATGCATGCTCGATTTTCTTGCTTAATAACTTGTCACCCTCTATCATACATGAAAGCGCATCAATTAACGTCATATCGGAAAAACCGAGTCGTAACGTCCCTAAAATAATACGAATCACATATTTTGAAGATAATGGACCAACCTGCTGCATTAAAGCAACTAATTGTTCTATTTTTTGTTCTTGGCTACCAACACCAGCAAGTTCTTCAATGTCACAAAGCGCTGCATACAGTTCTTCTACCGTCATATTTTTAGTAAATATTTTAGAAGTAGATGGCTGAGTATCGGCTAATTGAGAGACAGAGATAGATAGCTGAGTAGTTTTAGTAGCAAGAGTATCAGTAGAAGTAGATGGTTTGATATCAGTTTTTATGTCCGTAAAATTCGATACTACCAAACCGATATCGCCAACTCTTTTTACTTCTTGAGTTACCACAGAAACCGATTTTTTTTGCACCAAAGCAACTGCTTGTATAACACTTTTAAGCGCTAAATTAAACTGCGTGCCATGATAAGGTGGATGTAATTGACCTAAAGAAAGATTACATAAAATAGATGCTTCGCCATCTGTTGCCTGAGTTAAAAGATCTGCCAGCAAATGCATAATTTCTAACCGACTACTTACCCGTTCTATCTGCTCAAAAACAACTGCTACTTGATCAAATTTCATAATCACTCTCCCGCACTTTTATACACCTATATTTTATATACGAATAGTATACTCAACAAGTTAAATAGATGCTAAAAAAGCGTGTGCTCAGTTTATTTATATGTATTATGCAAACTGCTGTATAAATCTTTTATAATACAGGCCGCCAGATAAAACTGACAAAATAAGAGATAATAATATCAAAACAGTTTCAATACCATTCCACCAAAATGCACCCAAATATCCTGACGCTTGATACGGATTTAATATCAGCCAAGCAAGACAGGTAATATGCACTATTGTTTTAATCTTACCCAAAAACGCGACCGAAAGATCTTTATTGTTTTCAGTTGCTATAAGGCGTAAACCCATAACAAAAAACTCTCTTCCTATAATAATGATTGCCCAATAAAAGAAAATTTTATGAGTCGCAACCAATGAAATCAGCGTTGCGTATACCAGACACTTATCAGCAACTGGATCTAATAATTTACCCAAAACGGTTACTTGATTGTATCGTCGTGCAAAATAGCCATCAAAAAAATCAGTTAACCCAAAAACAATAAAGAAAAATGCGAGAATGCCATTAATAAAAAACACATTATAGGGCAACAAATAAACAAGAAATAACGGCAAAACAAGAGGTGATATTACCAATCTAATGTAAGTGAGAATAAGTGGAATGGTAAAGGGATTGTTTTTTACAAGACTCATGCATGCTTCTTTTTTTTTGGAGTATACGGGAAAGGGCCCCTTACGGAGGCCCTTTAAAAAACTAAAATTAAAAAAAATTATCTATTTTATTTTGGTGGCGACGCAGGGACTCGAACCCCGGACCTACGGATTATGATTCCGCCGCTCTAACCAGCTGAGCTACGCCGCCTTCTTGCACATTTTACTATCTAATTTTTCATTACTATCTAATTAATACAATAATTATACTAAATTCTAAGCTTTTGAATAGTAAAATTATTCACCATAAACATAAATAATGATCTTAAAAAGAAAAGACCGCTCATTAATGTTGCAACAATCCCTAGCATCATGGTAACAGCAAATCCTTGAATAGGTCCTGTTCCAAAATAATAGAGAACAACAGCAACAACAAAAGTAGTTATATTAGCATCTATGATAACCACCATTGCATCAGAAAAGCCATCTGTAATTGATTGTTTAATTCCATGGCCACGAGCAAGCTCTTCTTTAATTCTTTCAAAAATAAGTATAGATGCATCTATAGCCATACCAATAGTAAGTACCATGCCTCCAATACCAGGTAGTGTTAAAGTAGCTTTTAAAAAGTGTAAGCCTACCAACACTAATATCATATTATAAAGAAGAGCAAGAAATGCAAAAAACCCTGATAAACCATAATAAATAACACTAAACATAAAAAGTAGTCCCAAGCCAACAAGACATGACATAAGTCCATCATGACGAGCTTGCGCACCTAAAGCAGGACCAATCTGACGCTCTTCTTCAAAAGTAACACGGGCTACAAATGAACCTGATTGTAAAAGACTCACTAATTCTTCTGTCTCTTGTTCGGTGAAACCTCCGGTGATCACCCCTTCTCCACGAAGTGGTGCTTGAATAACAGGAGCCTGTATAACAACTTCATCAAGAATAATAGCAAGCTGGCGACCATGATTTTTACTCGTCAAATCATAAAACGCGTCTGCAGCATCACTATTAAATTTAAAAGCAACTTGATATTCAATTCTGTGATCTCGCTCTGCTACCGATTTTGAAACTTTTTTAAGCATATTACCGGTAATATCAGCATATTTGGTCACCAAATAATAACCACCACGTGATGCTTTACCCGGCAAAATTTCTTTATTATCGGGCAGCACTCCATCATATTTATATAAAATATCATCTTGCGTTGCTGCATATTCATCAACTAAACGGAAATCTAATTGAGCAACTTTACCAATTAATGCTTTTGCTTGCATTGCATCAGCAACATCAGGCAGTTCAACAACAATAGAATGTTCCCCTTTTTTTAAAATAGGAATCTCTGCAATGGCACTATTAAGACGAATGTGCAATACTTCAATATTTCTTTCTACTGCATCATTTTCTATCTGCTTAATTTTTTGAGGAGAAAAAAATAAATAAAGATTCAAATTTTCTGTTTTTTGCTGCAATTCTGGTTCTAATTTTTTAATTAATTCAGACGTTTCCTGCAAGTCTTGCAATGAAGGAAATACTATTACCAGACGGCAAGTTTCCGCATCTAAAGAAATAGGAAATAATTTTTGTGATTGCTTTAATGATGATTCAATAGATTTCATTTTTGAAACAAGCTCTGCTTTTACCGCATCTTGAACCTGTACTTTTAACGTTAAAAAAGTACCGCCAACTAAATCTGCTCCTAATTTTAATGATTGTCGCAAAGGAATAATAGAATAAATGCCAAATGCGGCCACAATAACCCAAACCATCAACCAAGAAAAACATATACGACGTAAAACCATGCGATTTACTCCCTTTTAACTTTCGAATCTAATTTTCATTTTATATTTTATCATTTCTGGTGCCGAAGAGGGGACTCGAACCCCTACAGGATTTCTCCCACAGCCACCTCAAGGCTGCGTGTCTGCCAATTTCACCACCTCGGCACATAAACAAAAAAAATTTTACCACAATTACCCATCATTGGCAATTTAATTTTAATCAGTCTTTTGCAGACTCAGTCTCTGATCTTTCTGATTCAGTCTCCGGAGTTTCAGGCTTAGCCTCTTGCTTTTTAGATTCAGTTTTTACTATTTCAGGCTTAGTCTCTGACTTTTCAGGCTTTGTCGTCTCTTCTTTTTCTTCTTCTTCAACCCCCGAATCATCTTGGGCTCCCTTAAACAGACCAGTAAACCAAGAAGAGATAGAACTAAACACAGAACCTATATAATCTATTACTTTATTAATAGGATTAAGAATATATGATCTAATAAACCCTTCTTGTTCACCAACATCTTCCTGTTCTTCACCCTCGCCCTGAACTTCATCTTTTTTCTGATCTTCTGCCTGAACAACTTCGCAAACGGCTGGTTTAGCTTCAATATTCTTTAATACTTCTTCTAAATCAATATCCTTATTTTTTAAAGATTCAATCGACTCTTTAATTCTTTCTACCAATTTTTTTATTTTCTCTTCGAATTGATCAAAATGTTGAGTAAATTCACCAAGTATAAATGCTTGAACATCAAAAGTATCTTGTGCTATAAAATCTATTTCATAAAACAATTTACGCGCTTTAATATCATCTAATACTTCAGCAATATCTTTAAATTTATCCCATGCATCGCGTTCGCCCTTTCGTACTCGTTGAACATTTTCAGCTAATTGCCTTAATGCATCTTCCATCTTAGTTTCGATTCTAGATATATCTTCTAGATCAGACTTGATTCGCTTCAAGACGGCATTTTCAGGTTTTATTTTTTCAAGTGATTTTCGACCTTCATTCGTCATTCCTTCTTGAGCATTCAACTCGTCAGCAATATAATTCAATAATTTTTCTATCAGGCGTTGTAAGTCTTGTTGGCTCAAACCAAGAGATATATAAAATGGCTCTAAAATAGATTTTTTTATTTCAGCACGCTTAGCAATAAATATAGATCGAGAATCAAGGACAGATTCAAAAATTTTACGAATTTTTTCATATTTCTTTTCTGCTTTACTCCACCAAATTCTTTTAAAAAGCCAATTGCCCTGAGCTTCTTCTATGTCAACCGTATCAATGCCAATCTCTGGTTCTTTTTCTATAACCGTTAGTACTTTTTTTGGCTCTTCTTTTTCTTCTTCTTTAGATTCTGGTTTTTCTTCTTCTTTAGATTCTGGTTTTTCTTCTTCTTTAGTCTCTGGTTTTTCTTCTTCTTTAGTCTCTGGTTTTTCTTCTTCTTTAGATTCTGGTTTTTCTTCTTCTTTAGTCTCTGGTTTTTCTTCTTCTTTAGACTCTGGTTTTTCTTCTTCTTTAGACTCTGGTTTTTCTTCTTCTTTAGATTCTGGTTTTTCTTCTTCTTTAGATTCTGGTTTTTCTTCTTCTTTAGATTCTGGTTTTTCTTCTTCTTTAGATTCTGGTTTTTTTTCTTCTTT
>Ga0207658_10003929_pt1 | contig 10448 bp, 9 predicted proteins | sample KBSS33metaG_FD_184322 | JGI IMG/M metagenome (GOLD analysis project Ga0207658, IMG submission 184322) | Switchgrass rhizosphere microbial communities from Kellogg Biological Station, Michigan, USA - KBS S3-3 metaG (SPAdes) (version 2) | ecosystem: Host-associated > Plants > Roots > Rhizosphere >...
TGGTACTGCATTCACGTTGGCACCATTGTCGACCAGCATCTTCAGCGTGCCGAACATTCGATAGGCCATGGTAGCATTAATGGGATAATCGCCAAAAACAACTGTATCGTTTACCGGCAAACCGCTGCGGATGAGTAATCCCAATATGGCCGTATCGCCGGAAGCGGCAGCGTTGTACAGCAGTAAATTATCAGGGGCACTTTTTTTCGGATCGGCGCCTTTGTCAATCAGCATCCTGAACAGATCGATGGTTCCCGGCATGAATGCCAGTTTCACCAATATATTATACCCTTCCTTGCAACGAAGGCTGGGATCTGCACCATGGTCGAGCAGCAATTTTGTTTTCTCCGGATCCGGTATAGCCAGCCATAAGGCGGTAATACTGTCCTGGTCGGCATAATTCACCATTGCTCCCTGCTCAATGAGTAGCTTCATTTGTTCGGCCGTGCCGTTGAGTGCTGCAGCCATTAACGCTGAATATCCACCATGCACATCGTTGGCATGGGCGCCGTTGGCAAGTTGCCGTTTTAATTCAGCTGTACTACCGCTCCTGATCGCTGCAAATAAAGCAGACGAATCATTTTTGCCGGCAGCCGTTTGTTGTGCACGGCCGATGGAAGAAAACCCCGGCAGCGCAATCATAAACAAAACAAAGAAACGCTGCAGTGTTTTTTGTTGTTCGATACAAAACCGTTTGCTTGGCATATGGGTAGTTTAAGGTGATGAGGCCGGTATACAATCGATATAAACACGCTCTTTTTGAAGATTTCAGCGCCGGGCAGGGTAAGCAGTTCCATGTAGGAAGGTAGTCAAAACGGGTATCCCCTCCAATACCCTTATAGTGGTATACCTGTATGGTTTGTGCAAAGGCGTTGAAGATTGCCGTTTCGGGCTGGCTATCACAGCCCGCCCGGTTTCAGGAGCGCAATTGCTGCAATACGGTTTCGCGATAATGGGCACTGAGCGGGATGCTCTTTGTGCCAATAACAACAAAATCTTTTTTTACCGCAGTTACTCTTGACAATGGAACAAGAAAGGATTTATGCGTTCTTGCTAATACGCCTGCCGGTAATTTTCCTTCCAGGGCTTTCATGCTCAGCCGGGTGAGTACAGGCCTGGCAATGCCGCTTAAGTATATTTTGATATAGTCTTTTAAACCTTCAATATATTCAATGTCTGCTGTGACAATTTTTATCAATTGGTATTCTACATGCACAAAAAAATGATCTTGCCCGGCCAATTCAGCGATTGATTTATTTTTCAATGTGAACAGGTCATTGGCCTTGTTAAAGGCTTTCATGAAACGTTCCAGGCTAAAAGGTTTTAAGAGATAGTCAACTACATTCAGCTCATAACCCTGCAAGGCATATTGCTCATAGGCGGAGACAATAATAACCATCGGGGGCCGGTCGAGCGATTGCAGCAACTGAAGACCGCTTTGGTGGAACGCGAAATCTGCAAAAGATGCGCAGGCATTTGATTGTTTTTTTGAGAAGTTGTTGAAAAAGCTGGCTGCGGAAAATAAGTCCGGTTTTTGAAAAGATGGATAGCGCTTACCATTTACAGGAAAAGACCGTCTCCTTAAGACAGCCCTTCCTGTAAAAAACAGTATTGTCTTTTCTTAGAACAACTCCTCAGATAAATCCACTTTTATGAAGCAGTTCGGTGACCTTATGCGATATGTACAATTCACCGATGATACGGAGGATTTTGTCGCAATCTTTTAAATCAAAATTCCATTTACCCACCGTCAGTTCCCAGCAGGTGGGAATCCCCGGGATAAACGACGATTTCCTGACAGCAACCAGCAAATAGCTAGCCCCGCCAACAGGCCAATGGCCATATAATAAACAAAATTTACCGGGTCTATTGGATATACAACATTAGTTTGGCCCTTTTTCTGAAAATATGGAACCACAACCCTGTTGAAATAATTACGGACCTGCGTATGCCTTAGATAAATAGCAGCAGCCATCATCAAAAGGATAATAATGACTGATAGTAATCTTTTGCGGGTTGAAACAATATTACCAAGGCGCCAGAGGGCGAGCAACGCCATCGGTACAAATGCCAGCAATCCGGCAAAAAGCCAGGACGTTTTCCATACAGGATTGCGTTCTATAATGCTGAATTCAATACCGGGAACCGCAGGTTCAAAAAAGCCAAAAAAGGCGGTGAATGATAGCTTCGCCACAATAAAAATAACAATGCAAAACCCAATGATCCTTATGGTCTTTAAACGCTGAATGTTTCCCATTAAACTGGTTATTGGTGAGCACTTTTACCGGGATGAACAAAAATAAGTATTAAGCTGCTGCCAATATCTTTTAATGGCAACGATCCATTTAACTATGCTGCGTTGTGCACAGCATCACTTGAAACGAATGGATTACCCTAGTACAAATTATGATGGAAAGACCTGGTGGGATGAACTCTTTTAATGACTGCCCAAAACCTGGATTGTCTTCATTATAACCGGCAGTTGCCGGTATTGTATAAGGTCAGAAGATTATTTATGCGATAGTGCAATTGATTATTATAACAGGAAAATCCATTAGTTGCCTACCGCTATTCACTTCGCAGGCTCTCCACAGGATTTGCCCTGGCGGCGCGGATAGTCTGAAAACTCAATGTGAGCAACGCAATTACAATCATGCCGATACCACTGAGCAGGAATATCCACCAACTCATGGTTATCCTGAAGGCGAAATTGTTCAGCCAGGCATGAACAGCCCACCAGGAAAGCGGTGTGGCAATGATAAAGGCAAGGGCAACGAGTTTAATAAAATCTTTTGACAAAATGGAAACGATCTGGCTAACAGAAGCGCCCAGGACCTTGCGTACGCCGATTTCTTTGGTACGAAGATTAGTAGTATATATCACAAGACCTAATAATCCCAGGCAACTGATAAAGATGGTCAGGCCCGTAGTCCATTTTAGCAGATTCGAAATATTTTGCTCACCGTTATACGATTGGGCAATGCTTTCATCCAAAAACGCATAACTGAAATTCTCCTCCGGGTAGTCTTTTTTAAATACTTTTTCGATGCCTGCCATGGATTTTTTCCATTTATCTTTTTCTCCTGCAAGGGTCATCATGATTTTTCGGCATTGACCGGCCGACTGGCAAATAACCATGGGCGCAATTTTATAGCTTAGGGGGTGTGCATGAAAGTCTTTAATAACGCCTACGATGGGCACATTTTTCTCGTCCCAGTTAACAGTTGTGTTAACGGCATCGGCCGGATGCTTAAACCCAAGTACCTTCAGGTAAGTTTCATTGATCAGGATTTCTTTGATGGTATCCGACGGCAATAAGCCACGGCCTGCCAGCAGCGGAATATGAAACAACTTCAGGTAATTGGAATCGGTCGCTTTTATTTCCACGATGGTTTGATCCTCCTTGTTTCCATTATGGTATTTTATCGAGCTCGTCCACCAGCCAAAAGAGGAAGGAACATCGTTACCGAGCGTTGCCATGCTGATGCCGGGTACCTGCTGCAGCTCATTAAGCACATAACGCCGGTGTGCAACCGAAGTATCAGAACCAGGCAAATCAATGCTTACAATGGCTTCTTTTTTGAACCCCAGGTCCTTGTCCATCATAAAATTGATTTGTTTACTAACCAGGATAGCGCCCATTATAAAAAACTGCGCAATGATGAATTGGGAAACCGTCAGGCTTTGCCGTATCAGCACCCTTCGGGTATTTCCTTCACCGGCATAAGCCTGGTTTTTCAGCACCCGTATCGCATTCCAGGACGACAGCACCATAGCCGGATACAGGCCGGCCAGCACGCTTACAACAGCAACAAGCAAAGCGAGGAAAATGGCAACGGAAGGCTGTGCCACGGAAAATTGCAAACCTTGCGGGATAAAGCTGGAAAATGTTTTTAAGAGCAAGGGCGTTAATACAATGGACAACACAGTGGCAATAAGCGTCAGCAAAAATGTTTCGCTTAAAAACTGGCTAATAAGTTGTCCGCGGCTGCAGCCCATTGTCTTGCGGATACCGATTTCTTTGGCGCGTTGTGAGGCCTGCGCAGTGGCGAGGTTAATAAAATTAATGCTGCCCAGCACCAGTAAAAAAACAGCCACCAGTATCAATCCATACAAGGTCGGCTTATCTGCCAGTTGTACATCGAAGCCACCGTACCGGCTGTTGAAATGGATATCAGATAAGGGTTGCAAAACATAGGCCCAGGTATAATTATTTTTTTTCGCATCCGCACCCTTGTACTTATTAAACAATACTTTCAACCTGGCTTCGGTGGCGGCCACGCTGGTGCCGGGACTGAGCTGCACATACAGTTGCTGATCGCTTGTTGTTGAACCCCATTGGTCCCAATACATTTTTGAACGGAGCGCGTTATTTTCAAGGACGGTATTGAGCGAAATAAATTCTTTGAAATTGAAGTCGGTATGGCCCTGCTGTTCCAGGTCCTGCACGATGCCTGATACACGCGCAATCATTGTATCATCATAGACGATTTTTTTTCCGATGATCTCAGCCGGTTTCAGGCCGGGAAAATAAAGTTTTGCCCTGGTTTCATTTAAAACTACTTGCCCGATCCCTGATAAGGATGTGCCGGCAGCGCCAGCCAGCCAGGTATAGGGCAGGGTTTCAAAATAATGGCCGTCTGCGAATATGATCCCTTTTTGTGATTTAAAAACTGAAGGCTGTGGAGGATCACTGCCGGGAAGGGCTGTCTTATCTGCATTGTAGTAGCGAATATGCACCACCTGGTCAATCCCGCTCAATTCTTTTTTTACCGCATCCGCCAGCGGTGCCGGAACACCCCGCGTGTAACCGGGGTTGCCCGAGAAAGCAAAGTCGCTGACAACCCGGAAGATCCGATCGCCATTTTTTTCAAACCGATCAAAACTAAAATCATACTGAACAATCAGGAAGATCACCAGCGAAGCGCTGATTCCAATGGATAGTCCCAGCACATTGATAAGTGAGAACATTTTGTTCCGCCCGAAATTTCTGAATGCAACCAGCAGGTAATTTTTAAACATCGCAATTAGTTTATGGATGGGTAAAACCGGAATGGGTCAATGAATATGCCAGAGCTTATTTCGTTTATGAATCAACCACTTGTATTTTTTTGGTTTTTCCGTACTGTACGTTTCAGAAGCAGCGCTGTACGATTTTGATACAATGGGAGAGGTTCAGCAAGTATGCGCCTGGCCTCCGCCTCCTAAAATCGAAAATGCAAACTGGTATGGTCTTGGTTGATTTTCAAAAAAACCATTATGTGAAAACAATGAACAATTTGCCATTCCCATCAATAAGCATAAATAGGATCGCCTTTGCTTTGCTGTTATTGTTCCTGACAGGTGTTCAATGTTTTGGTGATGCGCAAATTAAAAAAAGAAAAAATATGACAAAGCTAAGAGCAGGAGATGCGGCCAATGATCTTGGCCCCGCCGTAGCCGTCCCGGGCGATGAAGCAGCGATCCGCGCGCTTGAGGAAAGGTTTGCAGCGGCCTTCAACGCCGGTGATATTGACGCAATGATGAAGAACTATGTGGCGGATAAAAGTCTTGTCGTTTTTGACATTGTGCCGCCCAGGCAGCATCTTGGCGCCAACGAATACCGCAAAGCATGGGAAGGTTTTTTCAGTCACTTCAAGGGCAGACCGAAAATCACCATTAATGATCTTGGTATCACTGTAGACGGCAACGTGGGATTTAGTCACAGCATTCAGCATGTCACCGGCACCGATATGCAGGGTCATCCGGTTGATCGGACGGTACGCGTTACCGATGGCTATCATAAGATCGGAGGCAACTGGCTGATCGTGCTTGAACATATCTCGGTGCCGGTTGATTTGAAGACCGGCAAGCCCGACTTTAGCTCAAAGCTTTAAGGAGCCATGCAATTACTCAATTTATGAATTTTGATAATTTCTCTTTAAGCGCATTGTAATCTTCTTTTGTGATTAAGCCCAGATCCAACTTATCCTTTGCTTTTTTTAACTGCGATAGTGCCTCGTCGGAAGTCATAACAGAAGAAACAATTTCCTTGGTTTGAACAGCATTTTCAATCTGAATAGTATAAAGGCCGATATTCGCTTTTGTTTTCAGGTAAACAAAGTAGCCCGTCCGCTTGCTGCCGTCCACAACAATCTTCTTGATTTCAGATTCCTGGCCGCTGGCGCCGGCTTGTACACGGACAATAGCTGTCCAGACACCATCGCCGGTAGTTATAAAAGCAAATGTTTTATCGCTTGACGGCATTCCGATTTTTACCTTGTCGCCTATTTTATAAACAGTTCCGTCTTTACTTTGGTAGGATGAGTATTCTCCTCTTTTAGTGGTCGCCAGGTTGGCAAAGCTTACATCCTGCGCTGATGCCCGGCAAATAAACAATACGGCTATAACAGCTGATAAAAATCTTGGAAGCATAATGAAAGGTTTAAGGTTAGTAGGAGTTTTGTGCAGAACTAAAAATAGGGAAAAATTGAACGGGAAAAAAAATCAATTGTGCGGACGCTGTAAACAGGTTCATTATATCTCATCACGTGATCAGTGTCTTCACCGAGCATCTAAACCGGCATATGATTATTTACCTTCCGTGGTCGGTGTCCTCACCGAACACCCAAATCATCATACAATTATTTACCCTGATCGGTAATTGAATAAATGTAAAACCGGTTGCTATACCCAAGGGCAACCACCCCTTTTTGGGTAAAATATTCATCCGGCAGGTCTACACTCAGGCTACAAGTATGTTTTTTTTGATCAATGCATTTGAAATACCAGGAGGATTTGTATCCATGAATTTTATAGGTGGGATCCCTGGAAATTATTTTTAAAAAACGTTTGTTCGGTCCAGTTATATTTATTGTACCGGTACTTATGTCAACAACAATAGTTGCGGCGGGTGCATGCCAGGCTGTTTTTATTTTACCCGGGTATTGAACCTGTTCTTTAGGAGTGGCATTCAGCGTCAGGCGCTGGCTTATTGCAGAAGGTGATAATAGCATAACAACCATCAGCGGAATAAGTAACTTAATAACAGGAGTAGCGGGTACCATCATTGGCGTTTTAAAGTGTAACAAATATTTCAAACCTGTCTGCACTATCAGCCAGTAAGATTAATTTGGTTTAGCATTTGAAATGGGGGTTAACCGACTTTGCCTGTTTGCGGGGGCGGCCAGGCTGTTCAATGCAAACAAACCCGTCGCAAGACTTCATACTTTCCTGAAACGGGTTTAGGTGAAATATAAACTGTCGGCATGACTGACTCCAAACGTAAACATTAAAACGATGGTTATCAAAATATTGCGCTGCTAAAAAAACCGGTTCACCTCGCAGGTCGCGGAAAAAAAGCAAAGAACTTTGAGGCGTAAAAATAGGATAGAAACAACAAAACACGACAAAATGCAACAAATTTAGCCATCTTGTTCAATTAATAGCTCTAATGATATACAAAAAGGTAGATTCAAATGACTTAGTAACATATTTGATGAACACTTTCCTTAGGCTTTATGAAAACTGAAACGATAGCAGCATTAGTCAACAACACATGCTGGCAAAAATTCCCCGCGCTGTTAAATTCCACCATTATGTGGTATCTTCAATCCAACATCGCTGCCAAAAACTACTGTGAAACAAATTGCTATTGCCATACTATCGCTGAATACGAGCACCCATTTTTCGGTAGGAAAGACAGTTTCCGCTATAACTAACCGCGTGGCAGTAGTATTGATCATTCTATTCCTTTTATTTTCCGAAATCTTTCGTGTATATCTTGTAATGCCTTTTCCCGGAAGTCAACAGGGCGACACTATAGGCTTTGCTTACTGGATTAGCTCACATATTGGGTGGATAAGAATTTTCGGTATCATAGCGATGAGCATTGCGTTAATAAGGGTTTTTAAAAAAGGTCAACGCTGGGAGAAACTTTGTCTGCCCATAGTCATATCTGTATACATAGCCGTTTTCTTCCTTTTTAACTATCGTTTTTCGGCTGATGCCATCTTTCAACAGCCTTCAAACAAAGCCTTCCTACCTGTTGCAGCAAGCACTGATAAAACTAAACTGGTGATTGGCATAGTGGTTAACGGCGAGGCAAGGGCTTACCCGATTCAGCTAATAGGATATCATCACCAGATAAAAGATACTATCGCGAATGAACCGCTGATGGTCACTTATTGTACTGTTTGTCGCACAGGCAGGGTTTTTAGCACGCTGGTAAACGGCCGGCGCGAATCTTTCCGGTTGGTTGGCATGGATCAATTTAACGCTGTGTTTGAAGATGAGACTACGAAAAGCTGGTGGCAACAAGCCACCGGGGAAGCAATTGCTGGTCCGCTCAAAGGTGCCGTGCTGAAAGAAATTCCGTCAAAGCAGGTAACGATAGAAGTATGGATGCGTCAATATCCCAATGCAAAAGTGCTGGCGCCTGACCCGCTTTACGACGAACGATATTTCAGATTAGAGGACTATGATCGCGGTACAATGCAGAGTAGTTTGGTAAAAAGGGACTATAGGTCCTGGCAGGGCAAATCCTGGGTAATCGGTGTGAAAAACGAATCGTCATCGGTGGCCTATGACTGGAACGAACTGGTACAAAAAAGAATAATCCAGGATTCTATCAAAGCACTACCGGTATTGCTGACGCTGGAAAGCGATACAACAACTTTTCATGCATATGACCGCAGACTCAATGGCACTGTGTTGGCATTTGATCCGCGTATAGTAGATAATCATTTTACCGATTTGCGGACCAATTCCGTTTGGAACATGGATGGCTTGTGTATAGGAGGAGCAATGAAAGGACAACAACTCGCCAGTGTGCAGGCATATAATGAGTTTTGGCACGCGTGGCAAACCTTTCAACCCAACGCAAAAAAATACATGTCAAATACAAAATAAAAAAGCCGGCAACCGCCGGCCTTTTTGTCTGAATTATTTCAATTATTCCCAACCGGTATTGTCCAACGGTTTTCCGTCTTTGTCCATCAGCTGACCATCTTTATCTATCATCATACCTTCTTCCAGGTTCTTCTTCTTGCCGCCCTTTGATACTTCGCCATTGGGGCTCACTTTTCTACCGTTAGTAGTGGTAACCGGGGCACTAAGTTCTGCCCATGATCCTTTTATACTGATCATCACTTTACCACCCTTAAATTGCATAAGACTGTCTTTAATCGGCTGTACGGTTGCTGCAGCGCTGCTATCTGGTGCAGGTGATGTTTTTGCGGCAGCAGCAGTGTCAGTTGCAGTAGACTCATGCTTTTCATTGTTATTTCCGCACGCGGAAATGATTGCGGTAACAGAAAGGAACAAAAGTAATTTTTTCATGGTTGTATTTTTTATTTTACGAAGGCAAATCTATACCATTTATTTTTGTGGCCAAATGCTCTTTGTTTGCAATACATTTGTTTTTTCCTTGCTTTTCATGCTCCCTGAATGAAGATTCCCAATATATGTATGGTGAGCCTTGCCTGCCTGGTTATGGCCTGCCAATCAAAATCAGCTTTGTTTCAGCTTGTTCCGGCTGAGCAATCTCATATTGAATTCAACAATTCGATAGTAGAAAATGACAGCATCAACCCGTTCGACGTAACGAACATGTACAATGGAGCAGGCGTAGGCATTGGTGATTTCAACAACGATGGCCTGCTGGATATATATTTTGCGGGTAACCAGGTCTCTTCCAAATTATACATGAACACCGGTAATCTTTCCTTTCGTGACGTTACAGCGTCTGCAAAAGTGGATGGTAACGGTAAATGGTGCCGCGGCGTAGCTGTTGTAGACATCAACAACGACGGGCTCCAGGACATATATGTTTGCGCTACTATTTATGACGATGCGGTGCGGCGTAAAAACCTGCTTTATGTAAACCAGGGAACCGGTAACGATGGTGCTCCGGTATTTAAAGAATTGGCAAAAGAATACGGGCTTGACGACGATTCGCATTCGACCATGGCATCTTTTTTTGATTATGATAATGACGGTGATCTTGACGTTTACATTACCGTAAACGAGATTGTGCAAAATAATAATCCATCGGTATACAGAACCCGAATCACCGATGGCTCCTGGCCCAGTACCGGCCGGTTGTACCGTAATGATCATAACAACGCGCTGGGGCACGCTTTTTTTACCAATGTGTCAGCACAGGCCGGCATCACGATCGAAGGATACGGCCACAGTGCCTGCATAGCTGATTTTAACCGCGATGGCTGGAAAGATATTTTCGTAGCCAACGATTTTTTATCCAACGATATTCTCTATATCAATAATCATGATGGGACATTTACCGATAAATCCGCTTCTTTTTTTAAGCATACATCGGCAAATGGAATGGGATCTGATGTGATCGATATTAACAACGATGGCCTTGCAGACCTGGTAGAAATGGACATGGATCCGGCGGACAATTTCAGGAAGAAAGTATTAATGTCGGGGTATAAATATGTCGATTA
>Ga0207658_10003945_pt1 | contig 10421 bp, 4 predicted proteins | sample KBSS33metaG_FD_184322 | JGI IMG/M metagenome (GOLD analysis project Ga0207658, IMG submission 184322) | Switchgrass rhizosphere microbial communities from Kellogg Biological Station, Michigan, USA - KBS S3-3 metaG (SPAdes) (version 2) | ecosystem: Host-associated > Plants > Roots > Rhizosphere >...
CGTGGCGCTGCATCGCGTCACCGCCGAAGGTGACATCCGCCGACTCCCGGTGCCCACCACGCTGAAGCTGGTGTTCGGTGCCAATGCGGACCACGCGTTCGTGCAGCTCTCGGCGCCTGCCACCTTGAGCGGGCAGGCGCTGGGCACCGACTGCGTCATCGCCGTGCCGATGGACGACAGCGGATCGCCGGTGGAGCTGGTCTATGCGGCGCGCGATGGCGAAGTGGTCGACACGTTCATTTCTTTCCACGTCACCGCAAATGCCATCGCCTTGCCGGTCCGCTCTGGCCTCGAACTGCGTGTCGATGTCGCGCGGCGCAACAAGGGACATTGGCGCTTGCAACCATTGCTTGCGCCGCAGACCGGGGTGACTCCAGCCATCGTTGGCGCAGGACGAGGCATCGAAGGCTTCGTCATCGCCCGGCACGGGTTTCTCATGCCGCCCGTGCAAGAACTGGTGCAACCGGACGGAACTCGCGTGCTGCTGGAGGCGCAGCCGCCGGCATTCGATGCGTCGACGCTTCAGGTGGAAACGCGCAGCGCTGTCAGCCGCGACGGGCAGGTCGTCGACTACTTCGTTGTCGGGCCGCGCGACCCTGCAGGCCCTGTGCCCACGCTGATGACCGGATACGGAACCTCGGGGGTCTCGTTGACGCCGGCCTACATGACCACTCCGGCCGGTGGGACCTACGGCGGCACCTCGCTGAAGGCCTGGCTGGAGCGCGGCGGTGCCCTCGTGGTGCCCGCGCTGCGTGGCGGTGGCGAGCATGGGGTGGCCTGGCATCGCGCCGCGATCCGTGAGAAGCGACAACGTTCCTATGACGACTTCCATGCCGTTGCCGAGTCGATTCTTGCGTCGGGATACACCCGCAGCTCGCAGCTCGGCGTGTTCGGGTCATCGTCCGGCGGGCTGCTTGCCGCGGTGGTCGGTATGCAGCGCCCGGATCTTTATGGCGCAGTGGTCAGCGACGTGCCGGTGACGGACATGCTGCGCTACCACGAGATGGGCATCGGCCCGAACCTGATGGACGAGTTCGGCGATCCCCGCGATCCCGCAGCCGCTGCGTGGCTCGTGAAGTACTCGCCGTTTCACAACATCCACGCAGGCGTGAAGTACCCGGCGTTCCTCGTGACCGTGGCGACGACCGACAACCGCGTCGGCCCGGGCCACGCGCGCAAGTTCGTCAAGCGGCTGATGGAGGCAGGGATCTCGGCGCTGCTTCTCGAGCCCGAGGACGGCGGCCACGGCGTCAGTGACACGCTGCAGCGCCCCGAGGTGATGGCGATGAGAACTGCCTTCTTCATGGATCACCTGTTGGACCCTGGAACCCGATGAATTCAAATGCCATGCCGTACACCCACTCACTCACTGAAGGCGGGCGCAGTGTCATCACCCGTGCCGAGCAGCTCCCGAGCCGCAGTCACCGACTGGCGCGCCTGCCCAGCGAGTACCTGACTGCGCCGTTGACGGACCTGGAGCCGCTCGGTGCGCAGCTCGAAGCGGAGCTGCTCGCTGATCTGGACCGCTACGACATCCAGGATCCCGCCGCGCTGCGCGACCGCTTCAACGCGCTGTCGACACTCGTGCAACTGCGCGCCGATTGGGCCGCGGTGTCCGGCTGGACGGCGCGCGCCCGCGCGCTCGAAAGCAAGCCGGGGGCACGCCACAGCGCCGGCGTGATGGCCGACCTGATGGCACTGTGTCGGCAGCATGATCGCGACGCGGCGTGGCTGTGCGCCCAAGTACAGCAATGCTTCGGCGCGATGCCCTGGAGCGAGGTCGGGGAGATCGTGAAAGCTGCCAAGGGCAGCATCGAGACCTACAGCCCGGCGCTGATGCTCGGCGCGTTTCAGAGCCAGCTCGACCCGGTGGCCCGCAACGCCGACGGTGTCGTGCCGGAGTCGGTGGTGCTCAGTGTCGTTGGCGCCCGCGTGCAGATGGAGTTGCTGGGCGAGTTCAAGACAGCCCTCGTCGATGCGCTGCAGGCCCTGGTGGATGCCAACCGGCAGGCTTCGCGCGAGGACATCTGGACGCCGCGCACGTTTGCCGTCGCCCCGGACGCGGCGGCGGCGCCCGTGGTCATCGGCATCTGGGACTCGGGTGTCGATCTGTCGCTCTTTGCGCCTGCGCCCGAGCGCGGCATTGCGTTCGACGACGACGGGCAGCCGGCGCAGGACCTGTTGCTCCCGCTGGGCGACGCCGCTCCGCGCTGGCCGCAGATGGTCCGCTTGCTCAAGGGGGCGATGGATCAAAGGGCTGCGCTGGACACCGAAGAGGCACGGCAATACCGGGCCACGGTGGCAGGGCTCGAACCGGGCGAGGTCAAGGCCTTCCATGAAGACATGGGCTTGGCGAGCATCCACGTTCATGGTACCCACGTGGCCGGCATTGCCGTCGATGGCAATCCGTTTGCGCGCGTGTTCACCGCGACGATGCTCATGAGCCACAAGGTGGAGCCGAAGCTCCCGAGCGAGGTGCGGTCGCGGGCGATCGCGGCGTCCTACGCGGCGACGGTTGCGGCACTCCGGCAAGCCGGCGCACGGGTGGTGAACATGAGCTGGCGCATCGGACCCAAGATGCACGAAGACGCGCTGGCCTTCCACAACGTCGGCGGCAGCGCGCAGGAGCGCAGGCAGGAAGCGCTGCGCCTGTTCAAGATCGAAAGCGACGCGCTCGAAGCGGCGCTGGCCCAGGCCCCGGAGATCCTCTTCGTCGCGGGGTCCGGCAATGAAGACAACAGCGCCGATTTTCAGAGCTACATCCCGGCAGGGTTCTCGCTGCCGAACCTCATCACCGTCGGCGCCGTGGACCATGCGGGCGCGGAGACCAGTTTCTCCAGCTTCGGCAACACCGTGGTCGTGCACGCCAATGGTTTCGAAGTGGACAGCTTCCTGCCCGGCGGCGAACGCATGAAATTGAGCGGCACCAGCATGGCGAGCCCACAGGTGGCCAATCTGGCGGCGAAGCTGCTGGCGATGAATCCGCACCTGACCTCGATCGAGGTCAAGGAGCTGATCTTGCGATGTGCCGAACGACTCCCCGGATCGGATGGCCAGCCGGGCCGAGTGAACCTCATCCATCCACGCAAGAGCGCTGCAGCTTCGAGAGCGAATTCAGACATGCGCCCCAACGAAACACCCGCCGAAGAAATGATGCAACAGCGCTATCGGCGTGCAGAAGCGCGCTCACAGCTGGTGGCGAACGACTTGGTATTGAATACCCAGGTCATCCCGTACTGGATCGCTCGCACGGACGCCTTCTGGTACGAGTGGCAGTCGCCAAAGGGGCGTGAATTCAGGCGATGTGATCCTCGCAGAGGTTTCAACCAGCCCGCGTTCGATCACGCGATGCTCGCCAAAGCGCTGCATGCGGCCGCCGCGTGCAAGGCGCTGCCCGACGTTCACGATCTTCTGCTCACGGGCCTGGAACTGTCCGCCGACGGCGGGGAGGTGATGTTCGACGCGTATGGCCGCCGCTGGCGCTACGACACAGCGAACGACGTCTGTTCAGAGATCACTGCCCCATCGAAGCGTCCCGCGCCCGGTGTGCCCTCCCCGGACGGTTCGCGCATCGCTTTCGTGCGTGACCACAACGTCTGGGTGCACAACGTGGCCGATGGTGCGGAGAAGGCATTGACCGCGGGCGGTGAGCCCTTCTTCACCTATGGCCTCGAGCCCGAGACCAGGCGCACGGACATCGGACGGCCCGCCATGCCCGGTTCCCCGCAGATCGTCTGGTCGCCGGACTCGCGCCGCGTGTTGACCGTGCACCTTGACGAGCGCAAGGTGCGCAGTCACACCTTCGTCGAGCACGTGCCGGCGGACGGCTCCGTCCATCCACGCGCGCGTGACACGCGCTGGGCCACGCCCGGCGACGAGCACGTTGCCGCGGCGACCTTCGTCGCGATCGAGGTCGAGTCGGGCAGCATCACGCGAGCGAGATACGCACCGGTTCCCGCCGTGCGCATGCTGGACGCGATGGTGGGCGTCGGACTCGCGTGGTTCAGCGAGGACGGCAGCACGGCCTACTTCGTGGATGTCGAGCGCGCAGAGCAGTCCGCGAACGTCGTGGCCTTCGACACCGCGAGCGGCCGAGCCAGGGTGCTTTTCTCCGAGGAGACCACCGGGCACCTCGAACTGGGCACATCGGTCTATGCGCGCAGCAGCGTGCACGCGCTGCCGAAGCGCAACGAGTTGATCTGGTACTCCGAGCGCACCGGGCAGGCCCATCTGTACCGCTACGACCTCGCCACTGGCGCGCTGAAGAACGCCATCACTGCCGGTGACTTCCGTGTCTGTGATGTGGTGAGAGTCGACGAGGCACGCGGCGAGGTCTGGTTCACCGCGTCGAACTGGCCCGGCATGTCGGACCCGTACTACCGTGTGTTGTGTCGGGCACCGCTAGAAGGCGGGGAGCCGGTGCTGTTGACCCGCGAAGACGCTGACCACGACGTGCTGAGCGAGTCTGACATGGCCGTCATGGTGATGAAGATGGGCGGTGCAAGCTCCGACGAGGTGTTGGGCGTGTCGCCGAGTGGCAGCTTTTTCGTCGAAACCTTCGGTCGCATCGACGAGCCCCCGCAAAGTGTGCTGCGCGATCGCGACGGTCGAACCGTGCTGGAACTCGCGACAGCCGATTTCTCGCGCGTCGATGCATGGCGCTGGCCGGAGCCATTCAGCGTGCTCGCCGCGGATGGGGAGACCGCGCTCCATGGGATCCTGGTGCGACCGTCGGACTTCGATCCTGCACGTCGCTATCCGGTCCTCGACTACATCTACGGCGGCCCCCAGGTCAGCCACGTGCCCAAGGCCGCCCTGCGCTCGATGCTTGAGAAAGGCAACCTGTGCGAGGCGCTGGCACTGGCCGAGCTGGGCTTCATCGTGATGCTGCTCGATGGTCGCGGCACGGCCATGCGCGATCGGTCTTTCCAACAGCATTCGCACGGGGCGGTGCAACGCGCCAGCGACATCGATGACCATGCCACGGCGATTCAGCAGCTGGCCGATCGTCATTCGCACATCGATGCGCAACGTGTGGGCATCACCGGCTTCTCCGGCGGCGGGTTTGCCACCGCCGGCGCGATGCTGCGTCGGCCCGACGTGTTCAAGGTCGGCGTGGCTTCGTCGGGCAACTACGACCAGCGCCTGTTCTGGCACAGCTGGGGTGAGCGATACCACGGGCTGCTTGAGGGCGACAACTACGAGTCGCAGTCCTTGAAGGCGATGGCCGAGAAGGTGCAGGGCAAGCTCATGTTCACCCACGGTCTGCTCGACGCCGGTTGCCCGGTGTCGGCCTTGTTCCAGCTCACCGATGCGCTGGCGGCCGCCAACAAGGACTTCGAGCTGGTGCTCGATGCGCAGCTCGGCCACGAGCGTTCGAGCTATGCGACGCGGCGCGCCTGGGACTTCCTGGTGCGCCACCTGGCCGGCGAGGTGCCGCCCGAGAACATGCGCATCAAGCCGGGCAGCGAGCTGATGAAGGACAAGGCGTTGGCCAGGAGCCGGGCAGCTGCCGGGGCCGAAGATGCCTGAGACATCCATGGTTCGCGTTGCGATGACGACGTCGCTGGGCACGATCGCGCTCGAACTCGAAGCGCTCGCCGCACCCACGACGACGCGCAACTTCCTGCGCTATGTCGACCAGCAGTTGTTGGTCGGAGCGACCTTCTACCGTGCCATGCGACGTGAGCACTGGACGCCGGGGCGCGAGCTCGAGTTGGTGCAAGGCGGCCTCCATGGTGTCGGGCGCGCGGGGCTCGAACCGATCGAGCACGAGTCACCTGCGGTCACCGGCCTGCGTCATCTCCGCGGCGCGATTTCGATGGCGCGCGGCCCAGTCGGGAGCGCCACGTCCGAGTTCTTCATCTGCGTGGAGGACTGCCCAGGCCTCGACCCCACCCTGAACCCTGTGCCACCTGCAGATGGCCTGGGCTATGCCGTGTTCGGTCGCGTGAGCGCCGGCATGGACGTGGTGCGTGCCATTCATCGGCAACCCACCTTCGAGGACGCGGGGGTCGAACTGCTGCGCGGACAAGTGCTGCGGCGGCCGGTGGTCATTGTCAATGTCGGAAGAGTGAATGCATGAACCTCAGTCCCAACAACTCGTCCAGCGATCTTGCCGAACTGGCCGAAGACTATTGGCAGCAGTCGCTCTATGAAGAGCCTGTCGCGGGGCTGGATCATGGGCATCCCGATGCGACGTCGGTCTTCATGCGCGAGGGACTGGACGATTACGAACGCCGAAGCAACACGCGGCACCGGTTGGCGGCGACATTCGGGCGCATCGATGCGTCGAACCTGTCCGGCCAGGACGGCGTGACCCATGCGTTGCTGGGCCGCCAACTGAGCCTCGAATCGCAGCTGGATGCGCTGGAGGCGCATCTGCGGCCGGAGCTCTTTCCATTCGGTCCTGACGGCGTCGCACCCTACGCCGCAAGCCGGACGACGCTCTCCACGGCCAGCGACGCCGAGCAATACATCCAGCGCTTGTCCTCGATCGCCGGTTCATTCACGGCGATTCTCGAGCGGCTCCGCGAGGGCAGGGCGCGTGGACACCGCCTGCCGCAGGTGCTGATCGCGCGCGTACTCGCGAACATCAAAGCGCAGGTGGCGCAGGCGCCGGCCGCGTCGAACTGGATGGCGCCCTTCGCGCGCCTGCCCGCGTCGGTCCCGGGGGGCGAGGCGCTGCGCGCCAAGGCGCTCAACGTGCTCGAAGGCTCGGTGTATCCCGCGTATGCAGAGTTCGAGGCGGGCATTGCGCAGCTCTGTGCCACGTCCAGCCGCGACTCGATCGGTTGCCGCGACACGCCGGATGGCGAGGCCTACTATCGCTGCCTCGTCGAGCGGCACACGTCGGTGGCGCTGTCGCCCGAAGAGATCCACCAGATCGGCCTGGACGAACTCGCGCAGCTGTCCACGCGGATGACCGAGGTCGCGCGCGCGGCGGGCTTTGGCGGTGACGGCACCCAAGCACTGCGCAGGCACCTGCAGACCGAGCCACGTTTCGTGCTCGGCTCGGCCGACGAACTGAGGCAGCGCATCGAGGTGCTGTCCAAGCGCATCGATCGGCTCGTCCCCCAGTATTTCGGCACGGTTCCGCGATCGACTTATGGTGTCGAGTCCATCCCGCTCGAACTGTCGGCCCAGATGCCGCCGGCCTACGCGCAGCCCGCACCCGCCAATCGCACCGCCTCGGGCGTGCACTGGGTCAGCAGCCTGCCCGAACGATGCCCGACTTACCTGCATGTGCCGTTGGCGCTGCACGAAGCCTGGCCTGGCCACCTGATGCACATCGCGTTGCTCGAGGAACAGACCGACCTGCCCAAGTTCCGTCGCTACGGCTTCGGCAACTACACCGCCTACATCGAAGGCTGGGCGCTGTACTGCGAAGGGCTGGGCGAGGAAATGGGCTTGTACGACGACAAGTTCGATCTGGCCGGGCGTCTGATGATGGACGCCTGGCGCTCGGCTCGTCTGGTCATCGACACCGGCATTCACTGGATGGGCTGGTCGCGCGAGCGCGCCATCGACTTCCTGTTGCAGCACAACACCATGACGCCGGAGGCGGCCGCCGCTGAAGTCGACCGGTACATCGGCATGCCGGGGCAGGCGCTGGCCTACAAGCTGGGTGAACTGAGCATCCGTCGTCTGCGTGCGAACGCGGAGTCGGCGCTTGGCGGGTCGTTCGTGTTGCGACACTTCCATGACGTCCTCGTGGCCGCAGGACCGGTGACGCTGCCCGTTCTCGAGACGTTCGTTCGGCAGTGGATCCAGGGCAACGCCGTGCACTCGGCAAAGGACGTGGCATGAGCGACTACGCGGTGGGACGGATCGCCGGGGAGTCCACGCAGGACCGTGTCGACGAATCGACGCATCGCGCGTCCAGTGCGGCGTGGTTCGCGCTGTACGTGCTGCTGGCGGTGCTCATCTTGTGTGCGGTCGATCAAGTGGTGTTGACGATCGGCACGGAACCGATGCGCAAGGCCTTGGGCTTGTCGGATGCGCAGCTCGGCCTGCTGCAGGGCCTCGGCCTGAGCCTCGCAGGGGCGGTAGGAAGCGTGCCACTCGCCTGGCTTGCCGATCGTTACGACCGGCGCTGGGTCCTGGCCGCATGCATCGTGTTTTGGTCGGCCGCGACCGCGGTCCGGGGGCTCGGTCAATCCTTCGAGGTGATCATGGCGTCCACGATCGGCATGTCGCTCGCCGCGGCGAGCTTGATGCCGATCGCGTACGCGATCATCCCAAGCCTGTTTCATGGGCGGCAGCGCGCAACCGCCAATCTCATCTTCTATGCGGGCAGTGCGCTCGGCTCTTCGCTGGCGATGATGCTGGGCGGCGCCGTGTTCGCAGCGATCGACGCCCACGCCGCCGCAATGCCGGCCTTCCTGCACGGCATGGAGTCCTGGCGCACGGCTTCATTTGCGGTGGCGATCGTTGGCCCTCTGTTTGCCGCGCTGGTGATGGCGATACGCGACCGGCAACACTCGAACGCAGCGGATCATCGTGCGGCACTTCAAGCCTCGAAGGGCGAACTGTCCCGTCACCTTCGAGCCCATTGGCGGGCGGTGGTGGGCGTGTTCGGCGCCGCCGCGGCCGGGGGGGCAGCGATGGGCCCGCTGATGGCGTGGTTGCCGATCGCCATGGCCCGGCGGTTCCAGCTGTCGCCGGCCGAGATTGGCGCGCAGCTGGGCGGCATTCTTCTCGTGGCGACCGTCGTGGGCATTGCGACGTCTGGGCTCTTCAACCGCATTTGGGGCCATCGCCTGGGCGAGCTGCTTTCGGTGCGCGCGGCGCCGTATCTCACAGGGTTCAGCGCCATCCCGCTGGCGAGCTTCGCCTTCATAGGGTCGGCTCAGGCGGCCTACGTGGCGATATTCCTGATCATGGTGCCGCTGATCGCCTTCAATGCCGGCATGCCCATCGTGTACCAGGGCATCGCACCCGGCAATGTGCGAGCGCGTCTGATGGCGATGTCTTCTGCCATCGCCATCGTGGCGGTTGCGCTGGGCCCGATTGCGGTGGGCTATCTCTCCGACTACATTGGCAAGAACGAAAACGCCCTTCTGATGGCTTGTGCGGTGATCGGCGTGCCATTGACCTTGCTCAGTGCGACGTTGATGCTGTGGGCTGAGAAGCACGTGAGGGCAACGCTGGCGGCAGTTCGTCGTGAGGACGACGCAGCGCGCGCGGGGACGTGAAAGCATCGTCGCGTGACGCAGCCTGCTGAGCAACCTGGGCCCGATGCACTCTGCCGGGACGCGCACCATCAGTGCGTTCCGTACGCGAGGTCCAACCCTCCGACGAACACCGATCCGGCGACGCACTTCGCAGGCAGGCAGGCGCTCGTGGATCATATTGGCCGGGTCATTGAGCAGTTCCCCGGAACCCGCCTTGAAGTCCGTCAGCGAGATCGACCTGCCGCACGGGAACCTTCGCTTCAACTGGCGCATGCTGCTTGCGAACGGCACGGTGTTCATGGATGGCATTGACGTCGCCGAGCTGGCCCCTGATGACAGGCTGCTGCTCGGCATCGTCGGGAAGTGGTGCGAGGGACGACTTCATCACATGTGTGCCGCGCACGCCGTGCGACGCCAGAGCGCGCGGGTTTGACCCGATGTCGCCAGTCGCCATGGCCACTAAAGTATGCACAAAGTGAAGAGTGTGCATTTATAGGGGAATGCGATGACGACGATGAAGGCTGCCCGCCTGCACAGGGTGGGCGACGCGATGAAGATCGAGCAACTGCCCGTTCCGGAGCCAGGTCAGAACGACGTGCTGGTGCGGGTCCGATCCTGCGGGATCGTGCCCAACCTGGGCAACATTCTCGCGAACTGGACCACCTGGTTCCCTGAGTTGCCGCTGCCTCCGCTGCCCGCAGTGTTCGGGCTCGACCCCGCCGGCGAGATCGTCAAGGTCGGCTCGCACGTGCATGCCTGGGAGCCGGGCGACCGCGTCTATGTCAACCCGGGGCTGTACTGCGGCGGCTGCCGCGCCTGCCGCGCCGGCGACCTGATCAACTGCACGCACTACGCGTTCAGCGGCTACTTCGGCTTCTCGCAGAACTCGCTGAAGCTGTACAAGAACTACCCCGGTGGCGGCCTGTCCGAGTACATGGTGGCACCCCAATACGCGCTTGTGAAGCTGCCGAAGAACGTGAGCTTCGATCAGGCCGCGCGCTTCGGCTACCTGGGCACGATGTACTCGGCCATGCGCAAGGGCGGCATGGGCCCGGGCAAGAGCATGCTGGTCAACGGTATCAGCGGCACGCTGGGCATCGGCGGCGCGCTGTTCGGCCTGGCGATGGGCGTGACCAAGATCCTCGGCACCGGGCGCGACAAGAAGCTGCTCGAGCGCGTCAAGGCACTCGCGCCCGACCGCATCGAGGTGTTCTCGATCACCGACAAGGAGCCGCTGGATGCCTG
>Ga0207658_10003949_pt1 | contig 10416 bp, 7 predicted proteins | sample KBSS33metaG_FD_184322 | JGI IMG/M metagenome (GOLD analysis project Ga0207658, IMG submission 184322) | Switchgrass rhizosphere microbial communities from Kellogg Biological Station, Michigan, USA - KBS S3-3 metaG (SPAdes) (version 2) | ecosystem: Host-associated > Plants > Roots > Rhizosphere >...
TGCGGGTCCAGCCGAAGTGCGCTGCGGCGGCGACATCGGGCGGAAGCACTCCCCTGTCCGCCAACGCCTACCTCGGCGCCTGGGGCATCGTCGACTGCCTGAAGTCCGGCGCCGACGTCGTCGTCACCGGCCGCGTGACGGACGCCTCGGTGATCGTCGGACCCGCCGCCGCGCACTTCGGCTGGACCCGCACGGACTACGACGCACTCGCCGGCGCGATCGCCGCGGGCCACGTCATCGAATGCGGTACCCAGGCCACGGGCGGCAACTTCAGCTTCTTCACCGAGATTCCCGATCTCATCCGCCCCGGGTTCCCGCTGGCGGAAATCTCCGCGGACGGCTCGTCGGTGATCACCAAGCACCCCGGCACCGGCGGCCGCGTCAGTGTCGACACCGTCACCGCGCAGTTGCTGTACGAGATCACCGGGGCGCGCTACGCCAATCCCGACGCCACCTTGCGGGTCGACTCGCTGGAGCTGACCGCCGACGGTGAGGACCGCGTGCGGATCTCGGGCGTGCGGGGCGAAGCGCCGCCACCCACCCTGAAGGTGTCGCTCAACAGCATCGGCGGCTTCCGCAATGCGGCGTCGTTCATCCTCACCGGCCTGGATATCGAGGCGAAGGCCGATCTGCTGCAGCGCCAGCTGGAAGCCAGTATTGCGACACGTCCGGCCGAGCTGCAGTGGACGCTGGCCCGGACAGATCACCCGGACGCCGACACCGAGGAACGCGCCAGCGCACTGCTGCACTGTGTGGTGCGAGACCCCGACCCGGCCAAAGTCGGCCGCCAGTTCTCCGCGGCCGCAGTCGAACTCGCACTGGCCAGCTACCCCGGCTTCACCACCACCGCACCGCCCGGCGACGGCCAGGTCTACGGACTGTTCAAGCCCGGCTACGTCGACGCGGCCCTGGTGCCGCACGTGGCGGTGCTGGCGGACGGCACCCGGGCCGACATCGCGCCGGCCGCGGAAACACTGGCGCTGGGTCCGGTCGCGGACCCTGCGCTGCCGGAGCCGCTGCCTTCCGGACCGACTCGCCGGGTGCCGCTGGGCACCATCGCCGGAGCCCGCAGCGGCGACAAGGGCGGTTCCGCGAATGTCGGTGTCTGGGTCCGTACCGACGCCCAATGGCGTTGGCTGGCGCACACATTGACGGTCGACACGCTGCGTGAACTGCTGCCTGAAGCCGCTGAGCTGCCGGTCACCCGGCACCTGCTGCCCAACCTGCGCGCCATCAACTTCGTCATCGAGGGCATCCTCGGCGAAGGTGTCGCGTACCAGGCCCGATTCGATCCCCAGGCCAAGGGCCTCGGGGAATGGCTACGAACCCGTCATCTCGACATCCCGGAGGAATTGATTTCGTGAGCATCTGGACCACGCCCGAACGCGATGCGCTGCGAAAGACCGTGCGCGCGTTCGCCGAACGGGAGATCCTGCCCCACGTCGACGAGTGGGAGCGCAGCGGCGATCTGCCCCGCTCACTGCACGAGGCAGCCGGCGCGGCCGGTCTCCTGGGTGCCCAGGCACCCGAATCGGTCGGCGGTGGCGGCGGCGACGGCGCCGACGCCGTGATCGTCTGCGAGGAACTGCATTACGCCGGCGTGCCCGGCGGCGTTTTCGCGTCGCTGTTCACCTGCGGCATCTCGACGCCGCACATGATCGCCTCCGGTGATCAGCGGCTGATCGACACCTACGTGCGACCGACTTTGCAGGGCAAGATGATCGGCTCACTGGCCATCACCGAACCCGGTGGCGGCTCCGACGTCGGGCACCTGACCACGCGCGCCGAGCGCGACGGTGACGACTTCATCATCAACGGCGCCAAGACCTACATCACCTCGGGCGTGCGAGCCGACTACGTGGTGACGGCGGTGCGCACGGGCGGCCCTGGCGCAGCCGGTGTTTCGCTGATCGTGGTCGACAAGAACACGCCTGGCTTCACCGTCAGCCGCAAGCTGGAGAAGATGGGCTGGCGCTCGTCGGACACCGCCGAGCTGTCCTACGTCGACGTCCGCGTCCCGGCCGCCAACCTCGTCGGCCCGGAGAACTCCGGCTTCCTGCAGATCGCCGGAGCCTTCGTCTCCGAGCGGGTAGGCCTCGCCGCGCAGGCATACGCGAGCGCGCAGCGCTGCCTCGACCTGACCGTGCAGTGGTGCCGGGACCGGGAGACGTTCGGCCGGTCGCTGATCTCACGGCAGTCGGTGCAGAACACACTGTCCGACATGGCACGTCGTATCGACGTGGCCCGCGTCTACACACATCATCTGGTGGAGCGCGAATTGGCCGGCGAGACGAACCTGATCGCCGAGGTGTGTTTCGCCAAGAACACCGCCGTCGAGGCCGGCGAGTGGGTGGCCAACGCCGGCGTGCAGTTGTTCGGCGGCATGGGCTACATGGCCGAGTCGGAAATCGAGCGGCAGTACCGCGACATGCGCATCATCGGTATCGGCGGCGGCACCACCGAGATTCTCACCTCGCTGGCCGCCAAGACGCTGGGATTCCAGTCGTGACTCAAGTAAGAAGCGGAGCGGATTGCGCATCATGACCCAGCTCAAGTCCACACTCAATTCCGCGTCGGCCGGTTACACCGAAGCCGCCGCGACCATGACGGCCAAGCTCACCGAGCTGGACGCCGAGCACGCCAAGGCCCTGGCCGGTGGTGGCGCGAAATATGTTGACCGCCACCATGCCCGCGGCAAGCTGACCGCTCGGGAGCGCATCGAGCAACTGGTCGACCCGGACTCGCCGTTCCTCGAGCTGAGCCCGTTGGCCGCCTGGGGCAGCGACTTCGTCGTGGGTGCCAGCCTGGTCACCGGCATCGGCGTGGTCGAGGGTGTCGAGTGCCTGATCGTCGCCAATGATCCGACGGTCAAGGGCGGCACCAGCAATCCGTGGACGCTCAAGAAGATCCTGCGCGCCAACCAGATTGCCCGCGAGAACCGGCTGCCGGTGATCTCGATGGTCGAATCGGGTGGCGCGGATCTGCCCACGCAGAAAGAAATCTTCATCCCCGGCGGTGCGATGTTCCGGGATTTGACCCGGCTGTCGGCCGAGGGCATCCCGACCATCGCCCTGGTGTTCGGCAACTCGACCGCCGGTGGCGCCTACATCCCCGGTATGTCCGACCACGTCGTGATGATCAAGGAGCGCTCGAAGGTGTTCCTGGCCGGGCCGCCGCTGGTCAAGATGGCCACCGGCGAGGAGTCCGACGACGAATCCCTCGGCGGTGCCGAAATGCATTCCCGGACATCGGGACTCGGCGACTACTTCGCGCAGGACGAGCTCGACGCCATCCGCATCGGCCGCCGGATCGTGGCCCGGCTGAACTGGCGCAAGCAGGGCCCGACACCGGCGCCGGTGGTGCCGCCGCTGTATCCGGAAGAGGAGCTGCTCGGCATCGTCGGCGCCGATCTGCGCATCCCGTTCGATCCGCGCGACGTCATCGCCCGCATCGTCGACGGCTCCGACTTCGACGAGTTCAAGCCGCTGTACGGCTCCTCACTGGTGACCGGCTGGGCCAATCTCTGGGGCTACCCGGTCGGCATCCTGGCCAACGCGCGGGGCGTGTTGTTCAGTGAGGAATCCCAGAAGGCCACCCAGTTCATCCAGCTGGCCAATCGCTCCGACACACCATTGCTGTTCCTGCACAACACGACCGGCTACATGGTCGGCAAGGCATACGAGGAAGGCGGGATGATCAAGCACGGCTCCATGATGATCAACGCCGTCTCCAATTCGAAGGTGCCGCACATCTCACTGCTCATCGGCGCCTCATACGGCGCCGGTCACTACGGCATGTGTGGCCGGGCCTACGACCCCCGGTTCCTGTTCGCGTGGCCCAGTGCGAAGTCCGCCGTGATGGGTGGTGCACAGCTGGCCGGTGTGCTCTCGATCGTCAGCCGGGCTGCCACCGAAGCCCGGGGCGGCCAGGTCGACGAAGCCGCCGACGCGGCGCTGCGGGCCGCCGTCGAAGCGCAGATCGACGCCGAGTCGCTGCCGGCGTTCCTGTCCGGCCGGCTTTACGACGACGGCATCATCGACCCCCGCGACACCCGCACCGTACTGGGAATGTGCTTGTCCGCCATTGCCAATGCCCCGATCGAGGGGACGTCGAACTTCGGCGTCTTCCGGATGTGAGTAGCAACATGATCACGAAAGTTCTTGTCGCCAACCGGGGTGAGATCGCCCGCCGGGTGTTCGCCACCTGCCGCCGGCTCGGCATCGGCACCGTGGCGGTGTACACCGATCCCGACGCGGCCGCCCCGCACGTCGCCGAGGCCGATGACCGCGTGCGACTGGAGGGTCGCACCGGTTACCTCGACGCCACCCAGCTGATTGCCGCGGCCAAGGCCTCGGGTGCCGACGCGATCCACCCCGGCTACGGGTTCCTTTCGGAGAACCCGGATTTCGCGGCCGCAGTAGAGGATGCCGGATTGACCTGGATCGGCCCACCCGTGGCAGCAGTCCAAGCCATGGGCTCGAAGATCGAGGCCAAGAAGCTGATGTCGGCCGCCGGCGTGCCGGTGCTGACCGAACTGGACCCCGACACCGTCACCTCCGACCAGCTGCCCGTACTGATCAAGGCTTCCGCCGGTGGCGGCGGCCGCGGCATGCGCGTGGTTCGCGAATTGTCCGCGCTGCCGGCCGAAGTCGCGGCGGCGCAGCGCGAGGCCCAGTCGGCGTTCGGCGATCCGACGGTCTTCTGCGAGCGCTACCTGGCCAGCGGACACCACATCGAGGTGCAGGTGATGGCCGACGCACACGGCACGGTATGGGCCGTCGGAGAACGCGAATGCTCCATCCAGCGACGGCACCAGAAGGTCATCGAGGAAGCACCCTCGCCGCTCGTCGAGCGGACGCCGGGCATGCGCGCCAAGCTGTTCGAGGCAGCGCGACTCGCGGCCACCGCGATCGGCTACACCGGCGCCGGCACCGTCGAGTTCATGTCGGACGCGAACGGCGACTTCTTCTTCCTCGAGATGAACACGCGCCTGCAGGTGGAGCACCCGGTCACCGAGGAGACCACCGGGCTCGATCTGGTCGAGCTGCAGCTGGACGTCGCCGACGGTGGCGCGCTGCCCCCGGAACCGCCGGCTACCCGAGGACATTCGATCGAGGCCCGGCTCTACGCCGAGGACCCGGCGAAGGATTGGCAGCCCCAGGCCGGCACGGTGCACCGATTCGATGTACCCGGCGTCCGAACCGAATTCAGCCTGTTGGGACGAGCCGGAACGCGCGTCGACTCCGGCATCGTCGACGGTTCGGTGGTGTCGGTGTTCTACGACCCGATGCTGGCCAAGGTGATCTCGTTCGCGCCGACCCGCGACCGGGCGGCGGCGATCCTCGCCGACGCGTTGTCCCGCGCCCGGATCCACGGCCTGCGCACCAACCGTGACCTGCTGGTGAATGTGTTGCGGCACCCCGCTTTCCTGGCGGGTGACACCGACACCGCGTTCTTCGACACACACGGTCTGGCCGAGCTGGCGGCCCCCACCAGCAATGCCGGCACCGACATCCTCCTCGCTGCGGTCGCCGCAGCGCTGGCCGATGCAGCGCACAACCGCACCACGGCAACGGTTTTCGCCGCCGCCCCCAGCGGCTGGCGGAACCTCGCTTCGGGCTACCAGAGCCGTTCCTACACCGACGCCGCCGGCGCCGAGCACCAGGTGCGGTACCGGTACACCCGCGACGGCGTCGACCTGCCCGACCGGGACGACGTCACCGTGGTGACCGCCGACCCGACGCGGGTGGTGTTGTGCCTGAACGGAGTTGAGCGGTCGTTCGACGTCGCTCGGTATGGCGCCGACGTCTTCGTCGACTCCCCCGCCGGCGCCGTCCACCTCATGGCCCAGCCACGGTTCCCCGACCCGGACTCCGCGGTGGCCCAAGGCTCGCTGCTGGCACCGATGCCGGGCCTCGTGGTCCGGGTCGGCGCGGCGATCGGCGACGCGGTCACGGCAGGCCAGCCGCTGATCTGGCTGGAAGCCATGAAGATGGAACACACCATCGCCGCACCGGATTCCGGTGTGCTCACCGAACTCAACGTGCAACCCGGCCAGCAGGTCGACGTCGGTGCCGTGCTGGCCCTTGTAGAAACCCCAGAAGGAGAATGACCGTGTCTTTCATCGAATCCGACGAGCGCAAGGCGCTTCGCGAGGCTGTCGTCGCGATGGCCTCGAAGTTCGGCCAGGACTACTTCCTGGAGAAGGCCCGTGCCGGCCAGCACACCGACGAATTGTGGTCCGAGGCAGGCAAGCACGGCTTCCTGGGCGTCAACATGCCCGAGGAGTACGGCGGCGGCGGCGCCGGCATGTATGAACTGAGCCTGGTCATGGAGGAGATGGCCGCGGGCGGCTGTCCGCTGCTGATGATGGTGGTCTCGTCGGCCATCAACGGCACCATCATCTCCAGGTACGGCACCGAGGACCAGAAGAAGCGCTGGGTTCCGGGTCTCGCCGACGGCTCGCTCACGATGGCGTTCGCGATCACCGAACCCGACGCCGGATCCAACAGCCACCGCATCACCACGACGGCCCGTCGCGACGGCGGTGACTGGATCCTGTCCGGGCAGAAGGTCTTCATCTCGGGCATCGACCAGGCCGACGCCGTGCTCGTCGTCGGACGCACCGAGGACCACAAGACCGGCAACCTGAAGCCGGCACTGTTCGTCGTACCGACCAATGCACCGGGGCTGAGCTGGACCAAGATCGAGATGGAGATCATCAGCCCCGAGAGCCAGTTCCAGGTGTTCCTGGACGAGGTACGGCTGCCCGCCGATGCGCTCGTCGGCTCCGAGGATGCCGCCATCGCGCAGTTGTTCGCGGGTCTGAACCCCGAGCGGATCATCGGTGCGGCCATGGCCATCGGCACCGGCCGTCTGGCTATCCGGACCGCCACCGAGTACGTCAAGACCCGCCAGGTGTGGAAGGTGCCGATCGGTTCGCACCAGGGCATCTCGCACCCGCTGGCCCAGATTCACATCGAGCTCGAGCTGGCCAAGCTGATGATGCAGAAGGCCGCCACACTGTACGACGCCGGTGACGACTTCGGCGCCGCCGAGGCCGCCAACATGGCCAAGTACGCCGCCGGTGAGGCGTCGGTGCGCGCGGTCGATCAGGCCGTTCAGTCGCTCGGCGGCAACGGCCTGACCAAGGAGTACGGCATCGCCGCCGCCGTCACGGCGTCGCGACTGGCCCGGATCGCTCCGGTCAGCCGCGAGATGGTGCTTAACTTCGTGGCGCAGACCTCGCTGGGTCTGCCTCGTTCGTACTGACAGGGAAGTCTCATGACCGCACTGGTCCACTACTCCGTCGAGAACGGTGTCGCCCGGCTGACGCTGGACTCACCGCACAACCGCAACGCGATATCGACCGCGCTGGTGGACCAGCTGCGGCAGGGCCTCACCGATGCCGCCGACGATCCGGGTGTCCGGGTCGTGGTGCTCGGCCACACCGGCGGCACCTTCTGCGCCGGGGCCGACCTGAGTGAAGCGGCCGGACACGACCCCGGCGATATGGCCACCGCCCGCGCGCTGGAGGCGGCGCGGTTGCTGCGCTCGATCCTGGAGTTGCCCGTTCCGGTGATCGCCGCGATCGACGGTCACGTCCGCGCCGGCGGCATGGGGTTGATCGGCGCCTGCGACCTGGTGGTCGCAGGCGCTGCCAGCACCTTCGCGCTCACCGAGGCCAGGATCGGGGTGGCGCCCTCGATCATCTCGCTGACGCTGCTGCCCAAGATGACGGCCCGCGCGGCCGGTCGCTATTTCGTCACCGGGGAGAAGTTCGGTGCCGACGAGGCCGAGCGGATCGGTCTTGTGACGATCGCGACCGACGACGTACCCGCCGCGGTGGCGAAGCTGACGGACGAGATCACCAAGGGCTCACCACAGGGTCTGGCCGCGTCGAAGGCGCTGACCACGGCGTCGATCCTGGCCGGTTTCGACCGCGACGCCGAGAAGCTGGCCAAGCAATCGGCGGAGCTGTTCGTCTCCGACGAGGCGCGGGAAGGCATGATGGCCTTCCTCCAGAAGCGGCAGCCGAACTGGAATAAGTGATCCACCTCCCGTAACGGATATGACGTCGAAGCGGCCACAGTTTGTAACAGCAGCCTTGCAAGTTGCTGTCATCGTCGTAGGCTCGAGTTGATGAGCACCCCAGGTTCGCGCGCACAGATGCGCGTCGTCGACACCGACCGGATACAGGTCGCTCACCTTCTCAGCGACGCCGCCGCGCAGGGGCGGCTGCCGATGTCGGAGTACGAGGACCGGTTGAACCGCGCCTATTCGGCGCAGACGTACGCCGAACTGTCGAAGTTGAGCGACGACTTGCCGTACATCACCACCGCGCCGTGGGAAGCGGGCGGCGAATGCCACCCCGCACCGTCGACGTTGTTGCTGGCGATCATGAGCGGATTCGAGCGTCGGGGCCGGTGGAACGTGCCGCAGCGGCTGACGTCGTTCTCGTTGTTCGGCGGCGGTGTCATCGATCTGCGCTACGCCGATTTCACGTCACCGGACGTCGAGATCCACTCCTACTCGATCTTCGGCGGGCAGACCATCCTGCTGCCGCCTGAGGTCAACGTCGACGTACACGGCGTCGGTGTCATGGGTGCGTTCGACCACCTCGGTCAGCGGGGCACCCCCGGCGCCCCGCGCGTCACCATCCGCGGCTTCTCGCTGTGGGGCCGCGTCGGCATCAAGTCCAAGAAGCGCAAGCCACCGCCCGCCTGAGCCCCTCCCGCGAGCGGCCGTGTCTGTACGGCAACACGCCGCATTTCGCGTGCACTTCGGGATCCCTCGCGGCGCGCGAGCGGCCACGAACTACACAGCATGAGGTACTCCCGCTCATAGCGGGCACTTAAGCTCCCCGTTCACCATTGCGTCATGCCCACGCAGTCAGTGGAGTGGATAGCCGCAGCACGGCTGTTGCGCCGCACCGGTTTCGGCACCACCGGTCGCGCCGTCGACGCTGCCATCGCGCAACCGGACTATCTGACCGCGGCCCTCAACGCCCATCCCGAGGCCGACCCCGGAGCCAGCGCGACACCCCTGCCCGATTTCCCGGTGCCCGCGCCGCCCGGCAAGAGTGCCACCGCCGCCACTCGCAAGGAGTACAACGCGGGGGTCAGGGACCAGATGCAAACCCTGTCTCAGTGGTGGGTCGAGCGCATGGTGTCAGTTCAGCAGCCGGTTCACGAAAAGCTGACCCTACTGTGGCACAACCACTTTGCCACCTCGGCGCGCAAGGTCCGGGCGGCAGGGCTGATGGCGACGCAGAACCAGAAGCTGCGGACCGGCGCTCTCGGCGACTTTCGGTCGCTGGCGTACTCGATGCTCACCGATCCGGCCATGCTGCGCTGGCTGGATGGTCAACAGAACACCGAGAAGGCCGCCAACGAGAACTTGTCTCGCGAGTTCATGGAGCTTTTCGCGCTCGGCCACGGCAACGGCTACACCGAATCCGACGTGCGAGAAGGTGCCCGGGCGCTGACCGGATGGGTGATCAAAGACGGGCAGTCGAATCTGGTCCGCAAGCGGCACGACACCGGGGACAAGACAGTGCTCGGTGTGACGGGTGCGTTGGACGCGGCGGGATTCTGTGACGCCGTTCTGGCCCGACCGGAGTCTCCAGCGTTTGTGGCGCAACGGCTTTGGCAGCAGCTCGCCTCGGATAGCCCGCCCTCGGCGCAGGCGTTGTCTCGGTTGGTCGACGCGTACGGCGGGGCCCGCGACCTCAAGGCGCTGACCCTGGCGATCCTGACCGAGCCGGAGTTCGTCTCCCAGCCCTCGTCGCTGGTGAACACGCCAGTGGAGTGGACGGTCGGGCTGGTGCGCACGCTCGACGTGCAGGCCCGGCCGAATGGCGCGCTGCTCGACCAAACCCTGAAAGCGCTTGGTCAGCAACCCTTCTACCCACCCGATGTCGGCGGCTGGCCGCGCGGGCAGGCCTGGCTGTCCACTGCCGCCGCGGGAGTCCGACTACGCGCGGCCACCGCGCTGGCGCGCAAGGGCGACGTCTCCATCGTTTCCGACGCGGCGCCGTCAGATCGGATCGACGCCGCCGGCTATCTGCTCGGCATCGGGTCGTGGTCGGACCAGAGTGCAGCCGCGCTGCGCCCCTTGGCCAACCGTCCCCCCGAGCTGGTGGCCGCCGCGGCGAACACACCCGAGAACCTGACGTCGTAGGGGTGCAGATGGTTGAGATGAATCGGCGCAGGTTTCTGTTCGCCAGCACGGGATTGACCGCAGCCGGGCTGTTGGCCGGCGTCACCTTCGGGCTACCGGACCTGCTCCGGGCGGCGCACGACCGTCCACTCGCCCAGGGTTCGGGCATCCTGGTGCTGGTGACGATGTACGGCGGCAACGACGGCATCAACACGCTAATCCCGTACGCAGACCCGGCCTACCACCAGTCTCGGC
>Ga0207658_10003950_pt1 | contig 10415 bp, 10 predicted proteins | sample KBSS33metaG_FD_184322 | JGI IMG/M metagenome (GOLD analysis project Ga0207658, IMG submission 184322) | Switchgrass rhizosphere microbial communities from Kellogg Biological Station, Michigan, USA - KBS S3-3 metaG (SPAdes) (version 2) | ecosystem: Host-associated > Plants > Roots > Rhizosphere...
ATGAAGATCGCTTCGGCCCCGTCGACCCCGGCGGCGAGATCGGTGGTAAAGGTCAACCGCCCGCGGGTCGCATTGGCCTTGACCAAAGCTTCCAGACCCGGCTCCCAGATCGGCATCAGGCCGGCGTTGAGCCCGTCGATCTTGCCGCTGTCCTTGTCGACGCAGGCGACGTGATGCCCGAAGTCGGCGAAACAGGCGCCGGACACGAGCCCGACATAGCCGGTGCCGATCATCGCGATGCGCATTGGGTCTCCTGGTCAAGCGGGGATGCGGCGGCTCTTAGCCGCCCCGCACCGCGATGAACAAGCGCTAGTGAAGCCAGCCGAGGATCAACCCCATCGCGAGGAAATTGACCACCCAATAGCCCGCGTCGATCGCGAACAGCTTCAAAGTCAGCCGCGAGAACAGATAGTTCACGCCCATCGCCGGTATGACGAAGCCGACCGCGGCGATTCCCGCGATGACCAATTTATAATGCGGCGCGACCTCGGCGTCATAGGTCCCGAACAAATGGACCAGCATGAACGCCATCCACAAGTTGAGCAGGAACGCCGTGCCGAACAGCAACGGCATGTTGGTGTCGTCCTTGGCGCAATCCGGATCGATCCCCCGCGCCGCCATCCACATCTTGCCGAACAGCGGCCCGTACCACACGCCGCCGATCGCAAATCCCGCGACCGCCGCGGCAGCGATGCCAATCCATGCGTTCATGCTCCACTCCCCGTTGCTATCCCCCGATCGCTCACTCGCTAGGCGTATTCTCCCCGACCGGCGCGGTCTGGTTGGGATCGTCCGCCGGAATGTCGGCGGCATTCGTGTCGGCGGCATTCGTGTCGGCAGTGTTCGTGTCGGGAGTGTCCGCACTGACCGTCTCGGCGGGCGCGTTGATGATCGGCGCGGCCGTGTTCGAAACCGGCTCGGTGCCGTCGCCATCGGCCCAGATCAGCAGGCCGAGAAACGCGACGAATATGCCGAACAAGGCAAGCATCCCCTGGCGCCATTTGCTCGGCACGCTGCCGACCTCGATGTCCCTGATTTTCAAGCCGCCGCCGACGATCGCGGCGAACAGCGCGACCACGCCGATCACAATGAGGATCACCCCTGTCACAGCCCTCTCCCCCAAATCAGGCCCGACCATACAGGGTGCCCGGCGAATTGCCACCAAGCGTCCGGAACGCCTAGTTTTCGCCGCAAAATCCCTATATTGGCGCGGCCCTTCCGATGAACGTCACCACACTCCCCAAGCCCCCGCGCGTCGGGCTGGTCTCGCTCGGCTGTCCCAAGGCGTTGGTCGACAGCGAGCGGATCATGACCAAGCTGCGCGCCGACGGCTACGACATGTCGCCCGATTACGCGGGCGCCGACGTGGTGCTGGTCAACACTTGCGGCTTTCTCGATTCCGCCAAGGAAGAGAGCCTCGAGGCGATCGGCGAAGCCATCGCCGAGAATGGCCGTGTCGTCGTCACCGGCTGTCTCGGCAATGAAGCCGAGATCATCCGCGCCCGCTTCCCGCAAGTGCTCGCAGTCACCGGCCCGCAGCAATATGAGGCGGTCGTCGCCGCGGTTCACGAGGCCGCCCCGCCGATCCCCAACGCGTTCGTCGATCTGGTTCCGGAGTCGGGGCTCAAGCTGACCCCGCGCCACTACAGCTACATAAAGATCTCCGAGGGGTGCAACCACCGCTGCGCCTTCTGCATCATCCCCTCGATCCGCGGCGACCTCGTCAGCCGGCGTCCTGACGCCATCCTGCGCGAGGCCGAGAAACTGATCGCCGCCGGCACCAAGGAGCTGCTGGTGATCAGCCAGGACACTTCGGCCTACGGCGTCGACATTCGCCACCAGCCGCGCATGTGGCAGGGCCGCGAAGTCCGCGCCCACATGACCGACCTCGCGCGCGAGCTCGGCATGCTCGGGGCCTGGGTGCGGCTCCACTACGTCTACCCCTACCCCCACGTTGAAAATGTCATCCCGTTGATGGCCGAGGGGTTGGTTCTCCCCTACCTCGACATTCCGTTCCAGCACGCGTCGCCCAAGGTGCTGCGGGCGATGCGGCGCCCGGCCAACGACGCCAAGGTACTCGAACGGATCCGCAACTGGCGGACCATCGCGCCCGATCTCGCCATCCGCTCGAGCTTCGTTGTCGGCTTCCCTGGGGAGACCGAGGAAGACTTCCAGTATCTGTTGAACTGGCTCGAAGAAGCGCAGCTCGACCGCGTCGGCGCGTTCAAGTTCGAGCCGGTCGAAGGCGCCGCCGCCAATGCGTTGCCCGATCCGGTACCCGAAGAGGTCAAACAGGAGCGCTACGAGCGGATCATGGCGCTGTCGGCGCAAATCTCCGCCGCCAAGCTTGCTGCCAAGGTCGGCTCAACCATCGATGTCCTGATCGATCGCGTCGACGACAGCGCTGCCCCCGCGGAAGGCCCGGACAAGGGCCATTTCGACGCGCCCCATCCCGAGCATCATCACGACGTCGGCGCCACCGGCCGCTCCAAAGCCGACGCCCCGGAGATCGACGGCGAAGTCCACCTCCGAGATGCCGCCGGACTCAAGCCGGGCGATATCGTCCGCATCCTCGTCGAGGATTCAGACGAGCACGACCTTTACGGCGTCAGGGTCTAACGACCGCTTCAGCGATCAGCGTCCCCGGGGCGCGCGCGGTGCAGACTCAACCGGGCCGCGAATTTCGCGGCGTCCCCCGCTTATCTTGGCGATTTCCCCCACACGCCGGTCATAATATTCGCGAAACTCGATTGCCGTCGAATGACCGAGCTGCTCGAGATTCCCTGTCCTGCGGTAGTCGCGATTCCACGCTTGCGCCACGAACGCTTCGGCGCCACCGGCGACCGCCATCGCCTCGCGGGGCGATTCCAGCTTCAGCTCCGGCTCGGTGCCGAGAATGGTGTCGAGCGTCGCGGGCAGTGTTGCGTTGTTCAGCTGCAGCCACATTGCCACCCGCTCGCGCCCGTCCCTGACGAGGGCCTTAAGCACCGTCTCCTTCATCCGATCCAGTACTTGCCCGGCGACACCGCCGCCGGCTTCACCGACCATGCTCGACACCAGAGCCACGACCGTCCCTTCGACCCGGTCGCGCGCCCGCTCTTGCTGCGCCGCCGCCTTGTCGACCTGCTTTGCGAGGCTCTGAAGCTCGCCAGTCGCGCGGGGATAGCGGCCGGCGACGGCAGTCTTGAATTCCGGCAGCCACAGCGAGACATCGGCTGGCGCCGTCGCCGCCGTGCCCGGCGTCCGCTTGAACTGCCGCTCGACCAGTGCCGACAGATAGTCATCTGTCCGGCAATAGGTCGGATGCTCGGACTGAACGGCATGCGCATAGGAACGATATCCCGTTTCGAACCGCTCCTCGGCGGTCCTGCATTGCTCGCCGGCGACCATCAGATACTCGCGCCAGGCCGCGGCATCGGGCGGCGACTCTTCGACCTGCCGCTTGAGCTCCGCGCCCAGCCATTGCAGCGCCGCATGCTCCTGGCGGGCGGTGCGGAGGCGCTCCAAGTCCTCCCCGATCTTGGCCCGCATAGGGGCGATGGCCTCGTCATACCGCGCACTCCCAGCTTTCGCGGTGACGAACGTTACATTGGCGAAGGTCAACAGCAGCAGCGCGGCAGTGCCGATCCACTTCTTAGCCGTGCCCGCGGCATTGATCGGCCAGACCGTCCCGGCGACAACGGCCATGACGACTGCGACGACAACCGCCGCGCCGAACCTGACCGGCGTCAGCAGGCTCTTCAGCTGGGCGGCCAGGTCGTATGCACCAAGCTGTAAATCGGCCGCGGCCCCGGGGCCGAAGGCGCCCGGCGCAAAGTGGAGCAGCAGCATGAACAGCCAGACAATGCCCAGCCCGGCGGCGGTCCACAATGCGGCGCGCATCAAGTCGCCAACGAACCCGCCGGCGATCGTCATGGTTAGTCCTTTGCGCTTCGCATCGGCGTCTTTGATTGTGTCGGCGGCGATGTAGGCGATGCCCGCGCAGACCAGCGCGGCGAGGCACAGGTACGACGCCGGCCGACCGATTGAAAAGACCGAATAGATAAGGAAAACGACAAGGACCAGGATCGCGGACACAAGGATGCCAAACAGCGTTTCGCCGCACCCGAACGGATCGTTATCCGTGGCGTCGACCGTCGCTGGCGCCGGCTGAACTTCCTCCCCCATCCGCAGCACGAGTACACACCGCGCACTCCCTGCGCCACTACAGGCCTCGCCGGCGCTATCGGATTGCCGTTCGGCTCCTCCTTCTAACATCATGTGCTGCAAAGGAAAATTTTCGAAAACCAGTTGCGTTTTCGGAACAGGTCCGTAACGGGGAAATCGATTGCGGTCGGTATCCAGCAATGCCGCGATTGGGGGCGTGCTCCCGCTGTTGTCAGGGGCGTCACCATGCAGCCGCACGATGTTGAGTATTACCGCGCCCGCGCGGCCACCGAGCGCGAACGCGCGCAAGCGTCCGAAAACGCCGACGTTGCCGCGATCCACGAGGAACTGGCGATCCAGTATGAAGCCCTCGTCGAACAGGCCGCGCTGCGCCCGACTTTGCGGATCGTGATCCCGCAATCGCCCCAACCGGACGCTGACTCGACAGCCGCGTAACAGCAGTTACCGTGGCGGCATGCTGAAGCTCATGCCCGCGCTGCTCGCGCTTATCGCCGCCCCCGCCGCCGCCCAGCCGCTGACCATGGCCGAACGCGCCGAGATCGACCGGCTGGTCACCAAGACCCTGGCGGAAAGCGGCGTGCCGTCGGCCTCGATCGCCATCGTCCGCGACGGCCGCATCGTCTTCACCAAAGCCTGGGGCAAGGCCAACGAAGGTCTGCCCGCGACCCCGGCTTTGCCCTACCAGATCGCGTCGAATTCCAAGCAGTTCACGGCGATGGCGCTGATGCTGCTCGAGGATGAGGGCAAGCTCAGCCTCAGCGACCCGATCGGCAAATACATCCCCGGCATCACGGCGGGCGATCGCATCACCATTCGTCAGTTGCTCAGCCACACCTCGGGGCTGCAGGACTTCTGGCCGCAGGATTACATGTTCGAGACCATGACCCATCCGACCGCGCCCCAGGGCATCGTCGATCGATGGGCGAAGAAGCCGTTGGATTACGAACCCGGCGCCCGTTACCAATATTCGAACACCGGCTACGTCGTCGCCGGAATGATCGCCGAAAAGGTCAGCGGCGAGCCGCTCCTGACCTTCCTCAACCGCCGGATCTTCACGCCGCTCGGCATGCACCCGATCGACCAGGACGACAGCAACACCCCCGCCCTTCCCGCCGGCTATCACCGCTATGCGCTCGGCCCCGTCCGCGTCGCCCAGCCGCCGGCGCGCGGCTGGCTCTATGCCGCCGGCGAATTGTCGATGACCGCCGAAGATCTCGCCAAATGGGACATCGCCCGGATGAACCGCGCGCTGATTCCGGCCGACGACTGGATCGCTCAGGAAACCCCGGTCATCCGCACAGATGGACGAACCAACGGCTATGGCCTTGGGATCGTCAATCATTATGTCCGCTCACGCCACGTCATCGATCATGGCGGCGAGGCGGTCGGCTTCCTCACCCAGAACAGCATCTATCCCGATTCCAAAACGGCGATCATCGTCTTCACCAACGCCGACTTCAGCGGTGCGACCGACACACTGACCGAGGGTATCGAGAAGATTGTCCTCGATGCCCCAGAACAGGCGCTGGCCGGCGAAGGCGATCGTCTGACCGATGTTCGCGCGGTGTATGACGCGCTCGCCGCTGGCCGCGTCGATCGCACCAAATTCACCTCCAACCTCAACGGCTATTTCGACGCCACCGTACTCGGCGATTACCGCGCGAGCCTTGCCCCGCTCGGCCCGCCAACGTCAATCGACAGCTCGGGCCCGCCGCGGCTGCGCGGCGGCTTCGTCAACCGCAATTTCTCGATCCACTATCCGGGCAAGACGCTGACCCTGATCACTTACGCCGAACCCAGCGCCACTGGCCGCTTCGAACAATATCTGATCATGCCCGAGTGACGGGCGCCGTCAGATCCACTTGCGATAGCGCGCGTAGACGACCGAGATCAGGGCAACCACGACCAGTCCGCCGGTCACCAGACCGAAGCCCACCAGGCCCGTGTCGAAGAAAGCCAGCTTGAAGTTCATGCCCATCAGGCCGGCGATCGCCGCGCAAAAACCGACGATCGCGGTCAGGAAGGTCAGCACTTTTACCAAATCGTTGGTCTGTTGCCCGGTGCGCGAGGTAAATAATTCGAAGCTGCCGACGACCACGCCGCGGGTCCGTTCGACCTCATCGACCGCGCGTTCGAACCGCACTGCCAAACTTTCGTAGAACGGCGCCGCGCCGGAGTCGGTGATCAAGGCGAAGTCCGGGCGCGACAGGCCGTAAAACACCTCGCGCTGGGCGACCAGCAAGCTCCGCAGCCGCGATACCCGGCGGCGCAGGGCGACCATCCGGCCGAGCAACGTCCGCGACGCCGTCTCGCGCAGCACGCGCTCATCGAGCCGGTCGACCGCTTCCTCGATCTCGGACACGTGGTGGAAATATTCACCGAGGTGCCAGTCGAGCAACGACGCGGCCAGCGCCTGGCCGGTCAGCAGCCCAATCAGCGTCTCGGTTTTATCCTGCTCGCGAAAGCGTTGCAGAGCGGGCACGTCGCCGTCGTGGACCGTCACCAGCCACCGCTCGGCGACGATGAAATTCACCCGCACGCTGCTCTTGGCTCCCTGATTGGGCTCCGGCGCTTCGTCATTGAGCTCACGTTCCTGCGGGGCCGGCGCGGTACCCACCGCAAAGCGAAAATAGTCGCCGTAATTTTCCAGCTTCGAGCGCCCAGTCTGATCTTCCGACCAGATCTCACGCCCGATACTGAGGAGTTCGCGCACACGCCCGAGCTCGGCTTCATTGCAGTCGTCGATGTCGATCCACAACAGACTTTCCGACCCAAGTTGGTCGAGCGAAACCTCGTCGAGGGCAATCTCGCGGTCGCGCCCTTCGGCGTCGTAAAGATAAGCGTGCAGGCTCAAGGCATCCTCGGCAAAGCATTGTTCGGCCGCTCAACGTTCGCCGGACGCATAACGTGCCATGCAGGGCACCCTGTCGCACCTTCGCTTGGCACCGTTTCGCCGCTAAAGCCGCGCGCATGACCGACTTCGCCTCCCTCCTCGCCGCCGACCGCGGACAGTCCACCCGCCCAATCCACGTTGTCGACAAGGCGAGCTTTGCCGGCTGGCTCAAGGGCCGCCCGGCCGAGGATCGCGCGCTGATCGCGGCGCACCGCTTCGAGGGCACGAACGCCTTTGGCTTCGTGATGCTGCCCCGAGGCGGCGAATTTGAAGTGGTCAGCGCGGTCAAGGATGCCACCAGGCTGTCGCCCTGGTGCCTCGCGAAACTCGCCGAGAGCCTGCCCGAAGGCGCCTACAAACTGGCCGAGGGCGAACCAGGCGTGGCCGCGTTCGGCTGGTTGCTCGCCCAGCACCGGTTCGACGCCTACCGCTCGAAAAAGGATCAACCCGAACGCGGACCGCGCATTCTGGTCACCGGCGAGGCCGCGCGGATCGCGGAATTCGTCGAACTGGCCGAGGCGACCGCCCTGGTTCGCGATCTGGTCAACACCCCGGCCGGCGATCTCGGTCCGGCCGAACTAGAAGCGGCGGCGCGCGCCGAAGCCAAGCGCGCGGGCGCCAAGCTGCACATCACTGCCGGCGATGGTTTGCGCAGTGGCTATCCGCTGATCGAGGCCGTCGGCCGGGCCGCGACGCCCGAACGTGCGCCGCGGCTAATCGAGCTCGAATGGGGCGATCCCAAGGATCCGCGCGTGGCAATCGTTGGCAAGGGTGTTTGCTTCGACAGCGGCGGACTAGATTTAAAGCCCGCGTCGGGCATGCGGATCATGAAGAAAGATATGGGCGGCGCGGCTCACGCGCTCGCGCTCGCCCGGTTGATCATGGCGCTAAAGCTCCCAGTTCATCTTCATTTGCTGATCCCGGCGGTCGAAAATGCCGTTTCGGGCGCCGCCTACCGGCCCGGCGACATCATCAAATCACGCAAGGGATTGTTCGTCGAAATCGACAATACTGACGCCGAGGGCCGGCTGATCCTCGCCGATGCACTCGATAAAGCGGTCGAGGACAAGCCCGATCTGATCGTCGATTTCGCCACCCTGACCGGGGCGGCACGAGTCGCGCTCGGACCCGATTTGCCCGCCACCTTCACCAACCGCGACGAGCTGGCCGCCGAGCTGGAAAGCGCGGCCCGCGATATCGATGATCCCCTGTGGCGGATGCCCCTGTGGGAGCCCTACGATGAGCTCTACAAGAGCGATGTCGCCGATTTCGCCAATGCCTCGAGTTCACCGATGGCCGGCTGCATCACCGCCGCTTTATTCCTCAAACGCTTCGTGCCCGACGATATCGCCTGGACGCACCTCGATACCTGGGCGTGGCGTGATCCGGGTAAGCCAGGGCGGCCCAAGGGCGGCGACGCCTTGGGCTTGCGCGCGGTTTTCGAGGTTCTGAGGCGGCGCTACCCGCACGCTTGAGGCAGCCGCTCGCCGAAAACCCGGCCTTTTCATGTTTCTCCACTGCAACAATTCGCGCGCCCACCGGTTTACTTCAGTGCGACGCGACCAAAGGGATGGAGATAAACAGACATGAGTGAGGTATCGCTAACCGGCTGGATGAAGGCGTTGATCGCCTATGTCCGCTCGGGCGAGCCCGACCTCACCAACCGCCAGATGGCGCTGTTGATGCTGGTCTATCTAACCCCCGGGCCGCATACCGTGCGCGGTCTCGCCCGGGTGCTCGGCGTATCGAAGCCGGTCGTGACGCGCGCCTTGAATACGCTTGGCGCGCTCGGCTATCTCCGCCGCGAGAGGGATCAGGACGACCGGCGCAACGTATTCGTCGTGCGGACTAGTAACGGGGCAGATTTTCTTGAAGGCTTCAAGCGCAACATCCGCGAAGGCGACAGCGGCGGCGCCGGGCACCGGCCGGTCATCGGCCAGGCCCCGGCCTACGCCCACCAAAGGTAGCAGCTTCGCGCTCTCCGGGCCGTCCAACCTGCCCGACCCCGAATATCACGCTTACCGTCAGGATCTCGCCGACGCCGCGCTGGCCGGCCAGGTGATTGCCTCGCATTACGCCGAGCCGCTTGACCGGTCGATTGTTGCCGCGGCTGAGCTTCGGGCAGGACCCTCGGATGAAGCGCAAGCCGTCCGCGAGCTAGTTCCGGGCGAGCCCTTTGCGTTGCTCGACGATACCCTCGGCTGGGCCTGGGGTTACGCCGGCGAGGAGCGGCGCGTCGGTTATGTGCGGAGCGCCGCGCTCGCCGCCGCTTGAGCGCGCGCCGCGGCTCCATCCGGGCCGCGCGCGAATGATCGGCAGCTCGATCAGGAAATAGACGGCGATCCCGGCCACGGCCGACAGGACAAACCCCGCGAGCCCGTGGAATGGTTTGAACACGAGCTGGTGAAACAAATAAATCGAGTAAGACGCGTTGCCGATCAGGACCGGCAGGTCGAACACGCGGCCCGACAGGCGCTGTTCGAGCGCGCGCAGACCGTAGACCAGCAAACCCGCCGGAATGCCCCAACAAATGACGCGAAAGAGCGCACCCCCGCCGAACGACTGATCGAAATAGGTGGCTGGGACGACGGCAAACAGGATCAGGCCCATCACCGCGGCGGCACCTCCAAACGTTTCCCTGGTCGGCATGCGGGCTATCGCGACGCCCATCAGAAACTCGAAGGTCAACGGGCTGCCGACGAACCAGAACAAGAAGTTATTGGTCGTCAGGCCCAGCACCAGGCACAGGCCGAAAATCAGCAAAGGCACGGACGCGCGCGTGGCGAGCGCCGCGGCGAAACCGATATAGAACAACAGCTCAAAGCTCAGCGTCCAGCCGACGCCGAGCACGGGAACGACATATTGGTGGCCGTAAACGGGCCAGAGGGTCAGGCTCCGCACGATGCCGATTGGCGTGGTCGGTTCCATGAACAGCCACGGCAGAACGGCGATCAGCCACAGCGGATAAATCCGCCAGGCGCGGTCGGCGAGGAATTGGCGGGCGGTGCGGCCGCCGGCGCAGGTCGCCATGATGAAGCCCGAAATGACGAAAAACAGGTCGACGCCCGCGGCGCCGAGCCGCGTGTCCCCATCAAAGGCGTGATGCGCCACAACCGCCATCGCAGCGACACCGCGCAAAACCTGGATCGACCGCAACTTCAAGACTGTTCCCCGACCTAGCGTCCGGCCGAGAGAGCCTAAGGTTTAGCGCTTAAGAAACGGTCTATTCTGTGAATTTGCCGGTCACATCTCGCCGCGGGCGCGGCGGATGGCGTACCATTTGGCGACGTTGGCGTTGTGCTCGGCCAGCGTCTCGGCGAACACGTGCCCACCCGTGCCATCGGCGACGAAGTAG